>JAESFS010000070.1_pt1 | contig 81456 bp, 82 predicted proteins | sample 9269441 | NCBI WGS metagenome assembly JAESFS01 (sample SAMN14502548, study PRJNA617105) | algae metagenome | isolation source: Scytolyngbya sp. HA4215-MV1 and co-occurring heterotrophs from sample from... | place: USA: Laie Falls, Oahu, Hawaii | collected 2010-08-22
CAGTGCGCCTGCATTCGGGACTGGGATATCGATCCCCCATGGCATACGAAGCGGAACGGGAGGTGACACTGGCAGAGACGTAGCCCGCAAGCCCAAAAACCGTCCACTGAAACGGGGCAACCTCAGTCAGCCATCGCACCATCGAGGCGTGGCCGCTGGTCTGGCGCCACGTCAATGGCAAGGCGGTGGTGGAGACGGTAGAGCTTTTCGCCTTCGCCCAATCGAAGTTGGACGCTGCCCCGCCCATCCGTGGCGGCCGGCGCCAGCCCCAGCGGGAGGCCGGTTAATGGTCGCCGCTAGGACCCCGTTGGCGCTGTTGGCGCCCGATAGTGACCACTCTACCCCAATGCGGCCAGACGGGTTTCTGGACCTGCACAACCCAGCCTTTGAGGCTTGGGCAGACCAAATGCGCGACGGCGGCGAAGCCTACTTCACGCCGCTGGTGGAGGCGGTGGAGGCCGGCTTGTGCCGCGTGGCCATCATCGGCCCCGGCCCGCGCCTGCCCCGTCTCAAGGGCACCTACAGCGACCGCCGACCGCATCTGGTGATCCTGCAAGATGCAGACGCCGGCAGCACGGGGCCGGGCAGCTTTCCCATGGCCGGCGCCGCGTTGCGCTGGGCTTATCGCAGCATCATCCGCCTGGCCGAGCCGGCCGCCGAACAATACGGCGCGGCCCTGAACTGCGCCCGGCGGTATCAGCGTGTTGTGATGGTGGAGACGACCACGACGAACGCCGAAGCCTGGGCCGAGGCCATCGCCACCGCTGCCAGCCCGCGCGACCCGAACATGGCGGTGATCCAACCGGGCGAGCCGGTGAACCTCATGCCGGCGCGCAAGCGCCGGACGCGGGGGTAAAGCCACCATGCCCCCTATTCTCCATCCGACTAACCGCGAACGCCTGGTGCGGTTCTGCGGCATGCTGGGCAGCGACCACGACGGCGAACGCGCCAATGCGGCACGCATGGCTGACAGGCTGCTGAAAGACGCCGGGTTGACCTGGCGTGACGTGATCGGCGCTGCTCCGGTTGGCAGGCCAGAGCCGCCGCCCCAGCCGGAGCCGAAGCCCCGGCCCGGGGCGGCCTACCAGCCCCCCCGGCGCATCGCACGTCACCGCCGCGACGCTGATCCTCTTCCGCCGCCGAGATTGGTTGACGGCTTGGGAGGCGGAGTTTCTGGAAAGCTTGCAGGCGCGGCGGAGCCTGACCGAAAAGCAAGGCGCCGTGCTGGCCCGCATCGTGGCCAAGGTCGAGGCGCGGGAGCGCGGCGCAGCATGAGCCGCCGCCCGGATATTGCCGAGGTAAAGGAACTCCTCGCCGATCGTATGACCGAACTTGCCCGCGAACTCTGCGGCGACCCGACCCAGCGCGGCCGAGACGAACACCGCTACCGGCGCAAAGGCAGCCTGGCCGTTGTGATCGCAGGCCGAAAGCGCGGCAGTTGGTATGACCACGAAGCCGGGGCCGGCGGCGATGCGCTGGGCTTGGTTGCCCACATGCGCGGATGCGCCATGCGCGACGCCTGGGAGTGGGCGCTGGACTGGCTTGGGGTTTCGGATAGGCGCGACATACCCCCAAGGCCACACCGGCCTGTGGAGTCACCAGAAACGCAGCAAGAGGCATCCCGCACTCTGGGGTTGGCCCGCACCATCTGGACCGAAGCCCAACCCGCCGCCGGCACGTTGGTTGAAATCTATCTCGCGTTGCGTGGGCTGGTTCTGCCGGCGGATGCGCCGCTCAGGTTTCATCCCGCCTGCCCGCGCGGCGCCGAGAGGTTGCCGGCCATGGTGGCGTTGATGACCTCGCCGCAGTCATCCAAGGCGGTGGGGGTGCATCGCACCTTCTTGCGGCATGACGGCAGCGGCAAGGCCGATGGGCAAGCCAAGATGATGGTGGGCAACGCTGGGGTGATCCGCCTGGCCGCCGGCCCTGGCGCACAACGGCGATTGGGCGTGGCCGAGGGTATCGAGACAAGCCTTGCCGTGATGCAGCGCGGCTGGTGCCCGGTCTGGGCCGCAGCATCGGCCGGCGGCATCCGCGCCTTTCCGGTGCTGCCGGATATCGAGGAGCTGCACCTTTTTGCCGATGGCGACGACGCGGGGCTGGGGGCAGCGCGGGAGTGCGGCCGGCGATGGGCGGCGGCTGGCCGAAAGGCCCGCGCGATATGGCCGCCGGCTGGCGATTGGAATGATGCGCTGCGGCGCGATGAAGGGGTTGCATGATGGACAACATGAGTGATGCGGAGCGGATTTTCCGCGAGGCTGGAGCAAGTGAGGAATGGTTCACGCCGGCCGATGGGGCTGCCGCCGATCGGCACGACGCCGAGCCGCCGGAATACTCTGATGACGCGTTGGCGCTGTCGTTCACTGAGCGTCACATGGGGCAATTGCTGCACGTGCCGGAATGGGGCGCGTGGCTCCACTGGGACGGCACCCGCTGGGCATTCGACAAGACGCTGGCGGTCTTCGATCTGGCCCGCGTGATCTGCCGGGAGGCGGCGGCAAAGGCAGCAAACCGGGCGCGTGGTGGCCAGGAATACAACGTGGCTAAGCTGGCCAGCTCGCAAAAGGTGGCGGCGGTGGAACGGCTGGCCCGGGCCGATCGGCGCCATGCCCGCGCGGCTGACGCCTTCGATGCCGACCCCTGGGCGCTGAACACGCCCGCCGGCGTGGTCGATCTGAAAACCGCCCAGACGCGCGAACATCGCCGCAACGATGACCTGTTCACCAAAGTCACGGCGGTTGCCCCGGGCGGCGATTGCCCGCGCTGGCTGCGCTTCCTGGCCGAGATTACCCAGGGCGATGCCGAGATGGTTGGCTATCTCCATCGGTGGTGCGGTTACGCCCTGACTGGCTCGACCCGTGACCACGCGTTCTTGTTCCTCTACGGCCCCGGCGGCAACGGCAAATCGGTGTTGCTGAACACCATGGCGCATGTCCTGGGTGACTACGCCACGACCGCCGACATGGAGTTGTTCACTGTCGGCAACGGCAACAGTCACCCGACCGGCTTGGCCGATCTGCGCGGCGCCCGGTTGGTGCTGGCGCAAGAGACTGAGCAGGGCCGAGCGCTGGCCGAAGCCAAGATCAAGGCCATGACCGGCGGCGACAAAATCAAGGCCCGGTTTATGCGGCAGGACTTTTTCGAGTTTCAGCCGGTGTTCAAGCTGGTGATGGCCGGGAACCATCGCCCGGTCATCCGCAACCCGGACGACGCCATGCGGCGGCGCCTGCATCTGTTGGCAATGACCTATAAGCCGCCGGCGCCCGACCGCGACCTACAGGCCGCACTACTGGCCGAAGCGCCCGGGATCCTGGCCTGGGCAATTGAGGGCTGCATGGCCTGGCAGCGCGAAGGCTTGGGCATCTGCGAGGCCATGGCGACGGCGACGGCGGATTACTTCGCCGAGCAGGACTTGATGGCCCAATGGCTGGCCGAGCGATGCGAGCCGGTTCGCAATTCCGAGGTGCCGTCATCGGCGCTGTTCCGGGACTGGCAGACCTGGGCGACTGGGCATGGCGAGCAGCCCGGCACCGGCAAGGGCTTCTCGGCGGCGCTGGAGCGGTTCCACGCGAAGCGCCGGGCGAAGTCTGGCGTCATGTTCATTGGGCTGAGGCTTAAGCCCAACGACACGGGTGCATTTTAATGCCTCCGCATGGTGGTGTAGGGTTGTGTAGGGTTTTTCGTTACCACCGTTATACGCGCCTGCGCGCACACGAACGGGTATTCCGGGAAACCCTACACAACCCTACACCCGTTTCAGGAAATGGCGGAAATCTGCCGTTTTCTGAGTTGGCGGAACCGGCCCGACTTCGGCTGTTTCGGCCTCATAACCCAGGCTGGCCGCTCTTGCCGCGCTGGCGCCCCAAATCCACCACCGACCTGAAAGGAGCTTGCCCATGAGCAAGGCCAAGACCACGCGCGCTAAGGCTGCACCTGCCGCCACAACGACCAACCTGCCGCAGCCGGCCGAGCCGCAGCCTACCCGGATAAACCATCCTGATATCGAGCGGGCTAGGCGGCCCGGTGGCGCCCTGGCCGGCGTGATCGGCGGCAGGACCGAGCGGTTCAACGATACGATGATGCAGCGCGTAGCCCGCACACTGTGGTTGAAGCATGCCAAGGGCGAGGAACAGGAACGCATTATCGGCGCGGCGGTCGACGCCATGGCCGGCTTTGAGCCGAGGGACGAAGTTGAGGGCATGATGGCAGCCCAGGCGGTGGCGCTGCACAACGCGGCCATGGAGTGCATGCGCCGCGCCATGATGGCAGACCAACCTTTTGAGATAGCCAGCCGCATGAGGAAGGAAGCCGCCAACCTCTCCCGTGCCATGGTCGATATGGCCGAGGCCATCGACAAGCGCCGAGGCAAGGGCCAGCAAACGGTGAGGGTGGAACACGTCACGGTGCAGGCCGGCGGGCAGGCCATTGTGGGGGCGGTGACGGCACCTGAGCGGCTTTTGGGTGGGGGGGCTGGTTAATGGACCATCCCGACAAGCCCATGGGCTACGGCTGGCTAAAGAACGGAAACAGGCCCGGCAACATCGTCAATGCGCGGCGCTGCGGCGCGCTTACCCGGGCTGGTGGCAGTTGCCTGGGGCCGGCGATGCCCAATGGTCGGTGCCGGCTGCATGGCGGCAAATCCACGGGGCCGCGCACGGCCGAGGGTTTGGAGCGGATGCGCGCCAGCAAAATCACGCACGGATTGAAGACCAAGGAATGGCTGGAATTCTCGCGCCTGTTGGCTGAGTTGCGCCGTGATGATGCGAGCGGGGTAGAGGATTAGGCGATGGGAAGTGTGCGCGGGCTCAAACAGATATTTCTATTTTTAGGATTTTAAAAATAGGTATAAGATACCCAAAATTCCAACGATCAGCAGAATAGACCAAAGAACACCAATAAGGAATCCACCTAAAATTGCCGGAATCCAACCAAGAGCGATTCCTATTGGAATATTGATTTGAATCACCCAAATCCAAATTGCCACACCGACGCAAAAACCAATAATTACACTCAAAAAATTATGCAAGGACGAAATCTTATCGGCAAATTCTCTGCCGCTGGGCTGTCTGCCATTGCTCATGCCAACAGCTTAGGCGGGGGCATGCAGCGGTTGCAAGGCCGCGCAACGCCAGACCTCAAATCCTCATGCGGGCGGGTTGGCGCAGCCTGATACGCGATCGGCGCAGTATAGCAGGGGGGACGTTTTTGGAAGGCGCGTCCGGTCAATGTCCGGTTTGACGAGATGAAGGCTTAACGGAATGTCGGATAAGTCATTGAAAAATATGGTGAGCCGGGCGGGACTCGAACCCGCGGCCGCGAGATTAAAAGTCCCGTGCTCTACCAACTGAGCTACCGGCCCCACGCACCCGCACGAAGCGGGCAGGCCGTGCGGTTAGAGCCGCACGGCCGTCGCGTCAATCAGGCCGCGGGAGTTTCCGCCGCATCGGCGGCTACGCGCATGCTGATGATCTTGTCCGGATCGCGCACCTGGCCGGATTGGCCGGCGCCGCGCTTGATCTTGTCCACCACCTCCATGCCGTCCGTCACCTGGCCCCAAATGGTGTACTGGCCATCGAGGAAGCTGCCGGGCTGGAACATGATGAAGAACTGGCTGTTGGCACTGTCGGGCGACTGTGCGCGGGCCATGCCGCAGGTGCCGCGCAGGAATTTTGCTTTCGTGGTGAACTCGGCCGCAACATTGGGCAGGGGGCTGCCGCCGGTGCCGGTGCCGGTCGGGTCGCCGCCCTGGGCCATGAAGCCCTCGATCACGCGATGGAACACCACGCCATTGTAGAAACCCTGGCGCGCCAGGGTCTTGATCCGCTCGACATGGTTCGGCGCCAGGTCGGGGCGGAGCTGGATGGTGACGATGCCGTCCTTCAGCTCGATCAGCAGGGTGTTTTCCGCATCAGCAGCGGCTTGGGTCTCGTCACTCATATCGATGTCCAATCTGTTGGGTGAAGTCAGCTGTCGGCGGCGATGCGCATGGACTGGATGCGGTCCGGGCCCGACACGAGGCCGGACTGGCCCGCGCCGCGCTTGATGCGGTCCACCGCCTCCATCCCCGCCACGACCTGGCCCCAGATGGTGTATTGCCCATCCAGGCCCGGCTGCGGCGCGAACATGATGAAGAACTGGCTATTGGCGCTGCCCGGGGCCTGCGCGCGGGCCATGCCGCAGGTGCCACGCAGGAAGCGGGCCGTGGCGGGCGGGCTGAATTCGGGCGGCAGGTTCGGAAGGTCTGACCCGCCGGTGCCGGTGCCCGTCGGGTCGCCGCCCTGGGCCATGAAGCCCTCGATCACCCGGTGGAAGACGATGTTGTTGTAGAAGCCGCGCCGCGTGAGCACCTTGATGCGCTCGACATGCAGCGGTGCGAGGTCGGGCCGCATCTGGATCGTGACCAGCCCGTCCTTGAGCTGCATGAGCAGGGTGTTCTGCGGGTCGGTCGCGCGCTGGGCCTGGGCCAGCGCGGGGACGGCCAGGGCCGTTGTGAGGATGGTTCTGCGAAGCATGTGGTGTTCTCCCTAAGCGCGAACGCGCGCCATGGTGCGTTCGAAGGTGAGCTTGGGCACGAAGCTGGAGATGTCGCCGCCCAGTTGCGCCACCTCCTTCACGAAGCGGGACGAGATGAACTGGTTCGTCTCGCTGGCCATGAGGAAGACCGTCTCGACATTGCCGTCGAGGCGATGGTTCATGCCCGCCATCTGGAACTCATAGTCGAAATCGGAGACTGCGCGCAGGCCGCGCACGATCATTTTCGCGCCGACCTCATTGGCGAAGCCGATAAGCAGGCCGGTGAAGGGCAGCACATCGATGGTCATGCCGTAGCGCGCCGCGATGGGCGCGGTTTCCGCCCGCACCAGTTCGACGCGCTCGTCCAGCGGGAAGAGCGGCCCCTTGCCGATATTGATCGACACGCCCACCACCAACCGGTCGAGCAGCCGCGCGGCGCGCCCGATCACGTCGATATGGCCGTTGGTCACGGGGTCGAAGGTGCCGGGGTAGAGGCCAACGCGTTCAGGCATCCGGGGTTTCCTCTTCACCATCATCCAGCACCGGGAAACAGCTGGTGATGTGTTCGTTCTCTTCCATGCGCAGCATGGTGACGCCGAGGCCCTGGCGGCCGGTGATGCGCACCTGGTCGGCGGGCAGGCGGATCAGGCGGCCGCCATCGGTCACCAGCATGACATCATCGCCCGAGCCCACGATGAAGCTCGCGACGACGCCGCGGCCGGTCCGGGCGGAGAAGCCGATATTGGTGATGCCCTGCCCGCCGCGGCCGGTGACGCGGTATTCATAGGCGCTGCTGCGTTTGCCGAAGCCGCCATCGGTGATGGTGAGGATGAAGCGCTCCGCCAGCTCCAGCTCGGCGATGCGCTCGGCAGAGAGGGTGATCTCGGCTGCGACCTCGTCGCTGTCCTCGGGGGTTTCGGCCTCATCGCCGGCGCGACGTTTCGCGCTGGCGTATTTGAGGTAGGCGGCGCGTTCCTCGACCGAGGCCTCGACATGGTTCAGCACGACCAGTGAAATCACCTGGTCATCGCCGAGCAGGCGGATGCCGCGCACGCCCGACGAATCGCGGCCGGCGAAGACGCGCAGGGTCTCGGCATCGGCCACGAAGCGAATGCATTTGCCGGCGCGGGTGGCCAGGAAGACGTCATCGCCCTCGCGGCAGGTGGCGACACCGACCAGCGTATCGCCCTCATCCAGCTTCATGGCGATGAGGCCGGCCGAGCGCATGTTGCGGAAATCGGAGAGCTTGTTGCGTCGCACCCCTCCTTGGGTGGTGGCGAAGACGAGATGCAGGTTTTCCCACAGCGATTCGTCCTGCGGCAGGGGGAGGACGGCGGTGACGCCCTCGCCCTCCTGCAAGGCCAGCAGCTGGCGCAGCGAGCGGCCCTTGCCGTTCGGCCCGCCCTCGGGGAGCTGCCAGATCTTGGACCGGAACGCCATGCCGCGGCTGGTGAAGAACAGCACCCATTGATGCGTGTGGGCGACGAAGCTGCGCATGAGGACATCGTCTTCGCGCGTCGCGGCCGCCGAACGGCCACGGCCGCCGCGGTTCTGGGCGCGGAATGTGTCGAGTGGCGTGCGCTTCACATAGCCGTCTCGGGTGATGGTCACGACCATCGTGCCGGGCTCGATCAGGCTCTCATCGTCGAGGTCGGCCGCGGCGTCATCGATGCGGGTGAGGCGGGGCGAGGCGATCTGGGCGCGGATCGCCAGCAGCTCGTCCTTGATGACCTCCATGCGGCGGGGGCGGCTGCCCAGGATGTCCAGCAGGTCACGGATGCGCTCGCCGACTTCGCCGAGCTCGTTGGTGATCTTGTCACGCTCGAGGCCGGTCAGGCGTTGCAGGCGCAGTTCCAGGATGCCGCGGGCCTGTTCCTCGGTGAGGCGGACCGTGCCGGCGGGGCTGATCTCGTTGCGCTCGTCCTGGATGAGGTCGAGCAGCACGCCGACATCGCCGGCCGGCCAGTCGCGCGCCATCAGGGCGGCGCGGGCGGTGGCGGTGTCGGCCGATTCGCGGATGGTGCGGATCACCTCGTCGATATTGGCGACGGCGATGGCCAGGCCTATGAGCTGGTGACCACGCTCGCGCGCCTTGCCCAGGCGGAAACGGGAGCGGCGGGAGATGACCTCCTCGCGGAAGCTCAAAAAACATTTCAGGGCGTAGATCAGGCCCATCTGTTCGGGCTTGCCATCGTTCAGGGCAAGGAAATTCACGGCAAAGCTGATCTGCAGCTGGGTCATGCGGTAGAGCTGGTTCAGCACCACCTCAGCCGTCGCATCGCGCTTGAGCTCGATCACCACGCGCACACCGTCGCGGTCGCTTTCGTCGCGGAGGTCGGAAATGCCCTCGATCGCCTTGGCGCGGACCAGTTCGGCGATCTTCTCCTGCAAGGTGGCCTTGTTCACCTGATAGGCCATCTCGGTGATGATGATGGCCTGGCGGCCGCCCTTCATCTCCTCGATCTCGCATTTCGCGCGCAGCGGGATGGAGCCGCGGCCGGTCTCGAAGGCCGATCGGATGCCCGAGCGACCGAGGATGATGCCGCCCGTCGGGAAATCCGGCCCCGGGATGATATGCATGAGCTCATCGAGGGTGGTGTCGGGCTCCTCGATCAGCTTGAGGGTGGCGTCGATCACCTCGGTCGGGTTGTGGGTCGGGATATTGGTCGCCATGCCGACGGCGATGCCGTTGGCACCATTGACCAGCAGGTTGGGGTAGGCAGCGGGGAGCACTTTCGGCTCCATGCCGCTTTCATCATAGGTCGGGATGAAATCGACGGTGTCCTCGTCGATGCCCTCGAGCAGCGCCATGGCGGAGCGGGCAAGGCGGGCCTCGGTGTAGCGCATGGCCGCGGGCGCATCGCCGTCCATCGAGCCGAAATTGCCCTGGCCGTCGATGAGCGGCACGCGCATGGCGAAGGGCTGGGCCATGCGAACCATGGCGTCATAGATCGAGGCATCGCCATGCGGGTGGTATTTGCCCATCACATCACCAGCGACGCGGGCCGATTTGCGGTGCGGCTTGTCCGGCGTGAAGCCAGATTCCTGCATGGCGTAGAGGATGCGGCGATGGACGGGTTTCAGACCGTCGCGGATATCGGGCAGGGCGCGCGCCACGATCACGCTCATGGCGTAATCGAGGAAGCTCTTGCGCATTTCCTTCTCGATGCCGATCGGGGCGATATCGTCCCGCGGCGGTTCGCCCGCGGGGGTTGCCGGTTTGTCGCTCATTCGGGGCTACGCGGTCGCGGTGTGGAAGGGCATGGGAGGGGTATACGGATTCCCGGCTGAATCGCCAATGCAGGGGGCCATCACGCGCCCTTCACCCCGCCGGCGGTGAGGCCGGCCACGATCTGCTTCTGCGCCAACAGGGTGAGGATGAGAACCGGTGCCGTCACCAGCAGCGCGGCAGCGCTCAAAGGCCCCCAGGAAATCTGCTCGAAGGTCAGCATGTTGTTGACGGCGACCGGCAGGGTGCGGGTCTCGCGGCCCGCCAACACCACGGCGAAGATGAAATTATTCCAGGAGAAGATGAAGGAAAGGATGCAGGCCACCGTGATGCCCGGCCGCGCCAGCGGCATGGCGACGTGCCGAAATGCTTGCCAGATGGTGGCGCCATCGACCAGGGCGGCTTCCTCGAGCTCGGCCGGCAAGCCCTCGAAGAAGGAAATCATCACCCAGACCACGATGGGGAGCGTGATGACGAGATGGGTGATGATGATGGGCCAGAGCGTGCCGGTCAGCCCCAGCCACTGGAACAACAGGAAGAGCGGAATGAGGTAGGAAAGGCCCGGCGTGATCCGGGCGATGAGGATGAGCCCGGCGAGGCGGATCGCCCGCATCTTGGCGATGCCGTAGCCCGCCGGAACCCCCAACAGCAGCGCGATGCCGGTGGCCGAGAAGCTGACGACCACGGAGTTCCAGGCATAGAGCAGAAAATCGTTGCGGGCGAAGACTTCAGCGTAGTTCGACCATGTCACGGGGTTGGGAATGAACACCGGCGGAAAGGCGGTGTTGTCCAGCTCCGTCTTCATCGAGAGCGAGAGCATCCAGAGGAAGACCAGAATCGCCGGCGAGATCAACACCAGCACTGACAGGCCGAAGCCGATGCGCCCAAGCAATGTCCTCATACCCGCACCCGCTGCCTGGTCCACATCAGCAGGGCCGCAAGAGCCAGGATGATGGCGAAGAACACCACGACGACGGCGCTGGCATAGCCCACATTGTAGAAGGCGAAGGCCTGGAGATAGAGGAAGATGTTGATTGTCTCCGAGGCCGAACCGGGCCCGCCCTGGGTGATGACGTAGATGGTGTCGAAAGCCTTCAGCGCGTCGATGGTGCGAATGATCAGCGCCACCACGATATAGGGTGCGAGCAACGGCAGGGTGATGTGCCAGAAGCATTGCAGTGGCGTGGCGCCATCGATCTTCGCGGCCTCATAGGGGTCGCCCGGCAGGGAGGCGAGGCCGCCCAGGATCAGCAGCATCACGAGCGGCGTCCAGTGCCATACCTCCACCACCACCAGCGTGGGGATGACCGTGTCGGGGCTGTAGACCCACATGCTGGGCGGAATGCCCACCTGCGCCAGCAGCCAGTTCAGCACGCCGAGCTGCGGGTGGAACATCATGGTCCAGACCAGCGCCACGGCCACAGGCGTCGCCATCATCGGCAGGATGAAGACGGTGCGCGCCAGGCCCCGCAGAGGGAATTTCTGGTTGAACACCAGTGCTGCCGCCAGCCCCAGGATCAAGGGAAACACCACCGCCATGGCGGTGTAGATGAGCGTGCGCAGCATCGCCCAGCCGAAGCGCTCATCGCTGAAGAGCTTGGTATAATTGGCGAAGCCCACCCACTCCCGCGCGCCACCCAGCCGCCAGTCGAAGGCGCTGACATAGATGGTGAACAACCAGGGGAAGAGAATCGTCGCGACCACCGCGAAGGCAGCGGGCACGACGAACCAGACATAACGCCTGGCATAGTTGCGGCGTGGGGTCATGGGCGTGGTGCGGGCTGGCCTTGAGGGGGCTCTGCCCCCTCAAACTTCCCCGCAAAGGGCCGAAAGGCCCTTTGATCCCATCTGATGGAGGCTGCGGGAGGGGGCCGCCGAGCGATCGCGCCGTTAGAACCACCGCCACGGCCCCCTCCAGAAACCGCCATAAAACAGAAGGCGGTCAAGGAGCCACTGGCTCCTTGCGGAAGGGTTTGGGAGGGCAGAGCCCTCCCAAGGGCCGCATGCGCCACGCTCAAGTCTCGCGCTCGCTCCGTTCCAGGATGGGCCGGAATGCTGCCGTGGCTGCCCGCATTTCCGCCACCGGGTCACTGCCGCCGATGGTGTTGGTGAGTGCTGTGCCGATCACGTCGCGGAATTCGGTGACGGGCAGGATTTCCGGCAGTCCGGCGCGGGCGATGCGGCCCGAGGCTTGCAGGGTGGCGAAGAATTCACGCGGGAAGCGGCTTTGGCCGATGACCTCTTCATTGGTGAAGGGGCTGAGGCGGGCCGGCACGCCGGCGCCGGCGGCGAGCATGCGCAGCTGCATCTGCTTGCCCAGCGCCCATTGCAGGTAAAGCCAGGCCGGGCCTTTCTTGCGGCTGGCTTCGGGGATGCCGTAGCCGGCGCCGAACAGCGCGCAATGGTGGTTGGCCGGCCCGCGCGGCACCACGGCGTAGCCGACCTTGCCGGCGACGCGCGAGCGTTGGGGGTCTTCGAGGGGGGCTGCGAAGCCGATGCCGTCGATCCACATCGCGGCGCGGCCCTGCATGAAGGTGGTCTGGCATTCGTTCCAGTTGAAGCCGATGGAGCCCGGCGGTGAGGCATCCCGGAGAAACCGCTGGTATTGCCGGGTGGCCCAGATCGCGTCATCGGTATCGGTGATGAGCTGGCGTTCGGCGTTGATCATGTCGCGCTGCGTGGTGCCGAGGAGGTAGCTGGACCAGAGCACGACATTGGCGTTTTTCAGGCCCCGGCCGACATGGCCGTAGATTTGCCGGCCGCGGTCCTCGATGCGCTTGGCGCTCTCGAACATCTCATCCCAGCCGGTTGGCGGCGTGATGTTGCGGGCGGCCAGCAACTCCTTGTTGTAGTAGAGAATAAAGTAATCGGCGAAGGCGGGCAGGGTGTCCATCCGGCCATCCGCCTGGGTCGCGTATTCGCGCATGCCCTGGCCGAAATCATTGAAGTCGAAATCAGGCGCGGTCAGGGTCTGGTCGGCGATCAGGGCGCGGATGTCGGTGTTCCAGCGGGCGCGGCCGACCTGACGCTTGTTCACATGCAGGCTCACTTCGCCGACATCGAAGCTGGGGCGCCCGCTTGCGTATTCGATGATGATCTTCTGGCGGTGCTGCTGCTCGGGCACCACTTCGACGCCGGCACGGATGCCGGTGAGCTCCTCGAATTCGCGGTTGTGCTGGGTGAGAAGGTTGCCGCGCGGGGATAGCTGCACTGAGACCTCGATACGCTCGCCGCGGAAGCGTTTCCAGTCGAAGGCGCTTTGTGCGCCGACCTCCTGCACCACCATGGGAGCGGCGAGCGTGCCCAGGAGCGCACCGCGGCGTGTGAAGCCCTGCATGATCTGTTCCTCCGGTTTTTATGACCGGCATCGTCACCCCGAATCGTGCCCGCCCGCAAGCGGTGATATGCAGGGGCCATGGAAGACATTGGCACCATCACGGCCGAGGACGGCACGCCCATTGCCTATCGGCGGATCGCCGGCCGGGGGCCGGGCATCCTGTTCCTGGGCGGCTTCAAATCCGACATGATGGGCTCCAAGGCCGAGGCGCTGGCCGCCTGGGCGGGTGCAACGGGCCGGGCCTTCTGTCGCTTCGATTATGCCGGCCATGGTGCCTCCGGCGGCGCTTTCGAGGCAGGCACGATTGGCCGTTGGGCCGGCGATGCGGGGCTGGTGCTGGAGAGGCTCACCGAGGGGCCGCAGGTGCTGGTGGGCAGTTCGATGGGCGGCTGGATCGCCGCCCTGCTGGCCCGCGCGGCGCAGGGGCGGGTGCATGCCATGGTCGGCATCGCGCCGGCGCCCGATTTCACCGAGGCGCTGATGTGGCCGCAATTCAGCCCGGAAATCCGCGCCACCATTGCCCGTGAGGGGGTATGGTACCAGCCTTCGGAATATGGCGAGCCCTATGCCATCACCCGCGCCCTGATCGAGGACGGCCGCCGCCAGCAGGTGCTGAATGCGCCGCTCGCCTTCCGCTTTCCCGTGCGCATCCTGCAGGGCATGCGCGACACCGCGGTGCCCTGGCGCCACGCCCTGCGCTTCGCCGAGGCCATCGCCGGCGATGATGTCCATGTCCAGCTGATCAAGGATGGTGACCACCGGCTCTCCCGGCCGCAGGACCTGGCGCTGCTGATCGCCGCGATCAGCCGCCTGATCGAAGAATAGCGGCCAGCCCCTCGCGATAGCTGGGATAGCGCCATTGCAGGCGCAGCGCCGCCTTGGTCGCGGTGTTGGAGACCCGGCGGTTCTCCGCCCAGAAGCTGCGCGCCATCTCGCTCATGCCCGGGGCGGCGGCGGCGTAATCCAGCAGCGGGGGCGGCGGCACGCCCAACAGACCCGCCGCATGCTCCACCACCACCGCGCTGTCGGCCGGCTCGTCATCGGTGAGGTTGAGCACCCGGGCACCCTGTGGCGGGTGAGCCATGGCGGCCAGCACTGCGGCCGCGATGTCCTCGACATGGATGCGGCCGAAGGCGTGGCCGGGCTTATGGGTCCGCCGCGCCTGGCCGGCGCGCAGGTCGTCGAGGGCGCTGCGGCCGGGGCCGTAGATGCCGGCGACGCGGAAGATGTCGAGCGCGAATCGGCCGGCTGCTGCGGTGCGCCAGGCTTCCTCCGCCGCCAGCCGGCGTATGCTGCGGGGCTGGCCGGGGGCGGGGGCGGTCGCCTCATCCACCCAGGCCCCGTCGCGGTCGCCATAGACGCCCGTTGTGGAGAGATAGCCGGCCCAGACCAGCCCGCCGGGCAGGGCAGCGCCATGCGCGGCCAGGAAGGGATCGCCCGATTCGCCGGGCGGCGCCGTCATGAGGAGATGGGTGGTGCGGGCCAGGGCCTCGCCGGCCGCGGCGAAGGCAATCTGGCCGGCGCCCGGGCTGCCGCGGGTGGTGCAGGCCACCGCCCAGCCCTCAGCCAGCGCCGCGCGCGCCACAGCGGCCCCGCTAAAGCCGCCACCAATGATCATCAGGGATGCATTCATGGCGCCAAGCTGGGCCGGGTTCGCATGCCAAAGCAAGCTGGGTTATCATGGGCGGGTGAAGTTCCCCCGCTCCCTCATTCTCGCCGTGCTGGCGGTCGTCGTCCTGCTCGCTGCCGGCGGTGGGGGCTGGTGGTATTTGTCCAATGGCAGCGAGGAGGTGGTGGACCTGCCGCTGCCGCCCGAGCCGCCGCGCCTGGCCGATGGCGCGGAATACGAGCGCTGCCTGGCCATGCTGCGCGACGACCCCGAGGGCGCGCTTTCCTTCGCCGAGGCCTGGGAGGCGACGGGCGGCGGCGAAGGTGCGCGGCATTGCGCCGCCCTGGCGCAGCTCACCGTGGGCGAGCCCGACCGCGCGGCGGAGCAGCTGGAGCGCCTGGCGATCGGCAGCCGTGGCGGGCCGGCGGCGCGTGCCGCCGTCTTCGCCCAGGCCGGCCAGGCCTGGATGATGTCGGGCGACCCGTCGCGCGCCTTCGCCGCCACCACCATGGCGCTGACCTTGTCGCCGAATGATCCCGATCTGCTGACCGACCGCTCGGTCTCGTTGGGCACCATGGGCCGCTATTCCGAGGCGCTGGCCGATCTCGACCGCGCGCTGGCCATCGACCCGGAGCGGACCGAGGCGCTGGTGTTCCGCGCCGCCGCTCTGCGAAACCTCGACCGGGTGGATGAGGCGCTGACGGTGGTGAACCGGGCGCTGGTGCTCTCCTCCGATAATCCCGAGGCGCTGCTGGAGCGCGGCATCCTGCGCCAGCTGCGCAATGACAGCGCGGGCGCGCGGGCGGATTGGCAGCGCGTGCTGGCCCTGGCACCGGACACCCCCGCCGCCGATCTGGCGCAGCAGAACCTGGCGCTGAGCGAGGCCGGGCCGATCCGGCGCTGACGCGGCGTCAGCCCGGCAGCCCCTCATCGTGGTGCTGACGGCGCCACGGCACCCGGCAACCCTGCCTTGCCCGGAACCGGCTGCGGCATGATCCGGCAACACCGGATCGTGCTTCGACGCGCTGTGCGGGACGTTTCACTGCTCCGGCGATTGCGCCTTCGCGGATCATGCTTCCCCGTCGTCGAGATGGCGGTTCACCGCCTTGCAGTTTATGTCCAGGCGGATCGTGCACCAATTGGTGCTTCGGCGCGGATCAGCCCGGCGTCAGGCCGCGGGCGCGCAGTTCGGCCACCCCCTGGGGCGCGCGGAGATAGGCCAGAAATGCCCCCGCCGCCGCCGCATTCGGGGTGTGCGTGGCCACGGCGCCGCCGAAGACCAGCTCCTGCTGCAGGGGCGCGGGCAGGGGGCCGACCAGCTCCACCCCCGGCACCGCCAGCACATTGGTCAGGAAGACCGCCAGCTCCGCCTCGCCATTCAAAAGTGCCGCGGTGATGCCGCCTGTGGTGGTCTGCGCGCGCAGTCGAGCCTGCATCTCGGCGGCGATGCCCAGCCGCTCGAAGACGCCGAGCACGAAGGCGCCGGCCGCGCTTGCGGGCAGGGTGGAGACGGTCCGGGCCGCCAGCAGAGCCGCCCGCAGCGCCTCGGGCGTGGCGATGTCGGGCTTGGCCGTGCCGGCGCGCACCGCCACGCCAAAACCCACCCGTGCGATGGGGGTGACGGCGCCGAAGCGCGCCCGCGCCGCCGCATCGGCAAAGACATCGACCGGCACCACGCCCAGATCGAACTCCCGGCCCGAGGTCGCTTCGGCAATCAGCTGCGGCGTGGCCGCGAAGAACAGCGTGACGCGATGCTGGCTCGCCGCCTCGAAGCGCGGCGCCAGCGCCTGCAGCGCCGCCGTCATCGAGCCGCCGGCCAGCACGCGCAGCGTGGCGGGCTGCGTCGCCACGGGGACCTGCGCTGCCACCGGCAGCGACGTTGCCAGAGGCAGCGATGCCGCCATAGGCAGCGATGTGGCGCCGAGCATCATGCTTCGCCGCATCATGGCCGCATCCATTCATCAAGATGGGCGGCGACGAATGCGTCATCCGTCCATTCCGGATAGCGCGCGGCGACGGCCGAGATCAGTTCGGCCTGGCCGGGGCTCAGCCCCTCGCGCTCATCGAGGCACCAGATGCCCTCCAGCAGGCCCTGGCGGCGCAGCACTTCGTGGCAGCCGGCGATGACGCCGTGGAAATTATTCGCAACGTCGAAGATGGCGGCGTTCATTTCGGTGATGGCCGCGTCCAGCCCGAGCGTGCCGAGGTCGCTTGCAGACTGGCAACGCGCCAGCAGCCGCGCGGCACCTTCGGTCCAGACGCTCCAATGCCCGAGCAGGCCGCCGGTGATGCGCAGGCTATGTCGTTCGCCGGCATGGGACAGGTTGAAGGGGGTCAGCAGATCGGCCACGATATGGTCGTCATTGCCGGTGTAGAGGGCGATGCGGTCGGCGGCACCCGCCTCCAGCACGCCGCGCAGCACATCGAGTGTGGCGTAGCGGTTGAACGGCGCGATCTTGATGGCGACGACGTTCTCGATCGCTGCAAATCGTTTCCAGAACGCGGCCGAGAGCGCCACGCCGCCCACCGCGGGCTGCAGATAAAAACCGAAGAGCGGCATCTCCGCCGCCACCGCCCGACAATGGGCGATCATCTCATCCTCCGAGGCGCCCTTCCAGGCGGCCAGCGAGAGCAGCACGGCGTGGTAGCCGCAGGCGCGGGCCAGTTGCGCCTCGCGCACCGCCTGTTCGGTGCGGCCGATGGCGCCGGCCACCAGCAGCGTGTCGGGCCGCGCGGCGCTCGCGGCGATGCGCAGCACGGGCTCGTACATGCCCACCTCGCGGATCGCGAATTGGGTGGTGTGCACGCCCACCGCCAAGCCGCCGGCGCCGGCGGCGAGGTAATAGCGCGACACTGCCCGCTGCCGCCGGGCATCGAGGCTGCGGTCGGCGTGCAGCGCCAGCGGGTGGGCGGGGATGCAAAGCCCGGCTCGCAGGCGGTTCACCAGCCCCTGGGGCCAATCCTGCCACGACAGACCCATCAGAACCTCCCGTCGCGCACTTCGAACTTGGTGGCGCGGCCGAGCGAACGGCCGCCGCGGGCCACCCAATCCGCCACCCAATCCACCATGGTCAGCAGCGCCACGCGGGGATAGCCGAAGAGCGCGAAGGCGCGGCCGGCATTGGAGAGCAGGGCCTGGGGCGCCTCCGCGCCAGAAAATTCCGCGCTGCGGTCCAGCCTGATGGCGAATTGCTCGGCCAGCCAGCGGACCGAGATGGTCTCGGGACCGGTGACGTTCACGATGGGGCAACTGGGGGCCGCGTGGCGCAGCGCCCGCAGGGTCCAGGCATTGGCGTCGCCCTGCCAGATGACGTTGGCATGGCCCATGGCGAGCGGCACCGGCGTGCCGGACAACACCTTCTGGGCGATATCGGCCAGTACGCCGTAGCGCAGGTCGATGGCGTAGTTCAGGCGGATGCCGAAGCTGGGGGTGCCGCGGCTGCGGCCGGCGTGTTGGAACATGCGCTCGCGGCCCAGCACCGAGGCGGCATATTCGCCGACGGGCGCCGGGGGGGTTGCCTCGTCCGCGCCGCCGGAGATCACCGGCACCAGGGGGAGCACATTGCCTGAGCTGAGGAAGACGGTGCGGGCATCGGAAAAGCGCTCGGCGACGCGCGCGGGCAGCAGGGTGTTCATTGCCCAGGTCGTGTCCTCCGCCCCCGTGCTGCCGAATTTGCGGGCGGCGAGGAAGATCATGTTCGGCGCATCGGGCAGGCCAGCGAGTGCAGCCGGGTCCATCAGGTCGGCACTCAGTGTCTCGATGCCCCAGGACCGCATGCGCTCACGCAGGCCCGGCTCGCTCCAGCGTGCAACCGCGATCACCCGCCGGGCGGGGTCGGCGCGCTTGGCGGCGCGGCAGAGGGTGGGGCCCATCTTTCCGGCGGCACCGAGGACCAGGATGTCACCGGGTGCCGCGGCGAGGTCGTCGCGCAGCGCGTCATCGGGGCGGGAGAGGATGTCTTCGAGTTCGGCTTCGTCGGCGATCATGGGCCGAGCCTGTCACGCCCTGCGCCACCATGCCAGCGCTGCGCGGGCCAGCGCCGCCACCGTGTCCACCACCGGGAAGGGGAGGGTGGGGCCGGCGGCTATGCCGAGCGGGATCTCGGTGCAGCCCAGCACCACCGCCTGTGCGCCGCGGGCCTGCAGGCGGGTCGCCATCTCGGCGAGTGGCGGATAGGCCTGGGTTACCGCATTGGCCTTCACCAGTTCGATGGCGGGGGTGACGAGGCTGGCCATCTCGGCCGCATCGGGGGTGATGACGTCGTAGCCGGGCAGGCGTTCCTGATAGAGCCGCATCGCGAGCGTGGCGGTGGTGCCCATCAGGCCGATGCGCCCGCCTGTGATGCCCTGGGCGCGCAAATCGGCCGCCGCGGCATCGACGATGTGCAGGATGGGGAGTTGGGTTGCGGCCTGCATGCCGTCATACCAGCCATGGGCGGTGTTGCAGGGAATGGCGATCGCGCCGCAGCCCGCAGCCTCGAGGATGCGGATGCCGCGCAGCAGGGCGGGCAGCGGGTCCGGTCCTGTGCCGGCGCGGGCGGCGGTGCGGTCGGGCACCCGGCCGTCGCTGACCAGGATGGTGGGGAGGTGGTCCTGATCGCGCAGCGCGGGCGTCTGCAATGTCAGGCTGCGCATGAACTCCGCACTCGCCAAAGGGCCCATGCCGCCCAGCACGCCCAGCACCTTGTCGTTCATGCGAAAAATCCATCCCATGTCAGCTTCACGCCCAGCACCAGCAGGGCCGCGGTGATGATGCGATAGAACAGCGCCTCTGACATCCGCCGCTGCAGCCAGATGCCGAGATAGACGCCCAGGGGGCACAGCGGCAGCAGCACGAGCGCGGTCCCGAGATTGGTCAGGTCCAGCAGCCCCATCCAGCCATACGGCACGAGTTTGGCGTAGTTGATCAGGCCGAAGAGCACGACATTGGTGGCGGAGAAGACCGCGCGCGGCAGGCGGCGTGGCAACAGGTAGATCTGGATTGGCGGCCCGCCGGCATGGGCGAGCGTGGAGGTGGCGCCGGCGGCAATCGCGCAGATCGCCCCCTTCACCGGGTTGTAGGGGGCGGGGGGCGCTGCAGCGAAAAATCCCTGCACCAGCCGCCAGGCCAGGAAGGCCAGGGTGATCACCCCCAGCACGCCCTGGACATGGCGGGGGCTGAGCAGGCCGAACAGCGCCGCCCCCAGCGCCACGCCGACCAGGCCGGCGGGGAGCAGCAGGCGCATCTCCCGCTTGTCCCATTGCCCCCACCAGGCCCGCAGGCCGGAGAGGTCCATGGCGCAGAGCAGGATGAGGGCGATGCCGGCGGCCTGCGGCACCGGAATGAGCAGCGCCATCACCGGCACCATCACGTTCGAGGTGGCGCCTGCGAAGCCACCCTTGCCGATGGCCGAGACCAGCACGGCGGGCACCGCTATGAGGTAGAAGAGGGGGTCGGTGATGAGATTCAGCGGGGCGATCCCTTGTGCTGCACTGCAGCAAGTGTAAGCGATGCTGTCACAATGCACGATCCATACAACCTTCCATTCCTGCTTGCCATGGCCGGCGCCATGGCCGCCACCGGGCTGTTCTCTGGCCTGCTCGCCGGGCTGCTGGGGGTGGGGGGCGGCATCGTGATCGTGCCGGTGCTGTTCCACGTGCTGCCCTGGTTCGGCGTGCCGGAGGCCACCCAGATGAAGGTCGCGGTGGCCACCTCACTGGCCACGATCATCCCGACCTCGATCATTTCCGCCCGCAAGCATTTCGCGAAGGGCACGATGGATGTGGCGCTGCTGCGTGCGTTGGCCTGGCCGATGTTTTTCGGCGCTCTGCTGGGCACCGTGCTGGCGGTGATATTGAAGGGGCCGCTGCTGAGCGCCATCTTCGCCGCCGTGGCGCTGGTGGTGGCGGTGAACATGGGTGTTTCCGGCCTGGATTGGCGCTTGCGGGAGCGTATGCCGGGTGGTGTGGCACGGGCGGGCATCGGCGCGGGGATTGGCGGGTTTTCGGCAGTGATGGGCATTGGCGGCGGCACGCTGGGGGTGCCGGTGCTGAGCATGTTCGGCGCACCCATCCGCTCGGCTGTGGCGACATCTTCCGCTTTCGGGTTGATCATCGCCGTGCCGGCGACGATCGGCCTTGTGCTGGCAGGGCTGGGGGCGGAGGGGCGGCCGCCGTTTTCGCTGGGCTGGGTGAGCCTGGTGGGGTTCTGCCTGATCGCGCCGGCCTCGATCATCGCGACGCCCTGGGGGGTGGCGCTGGCGCACAGCATTCCGCCCTTGCTGCTCAAGCGGGTGTTTGCGGTGTTCCTGGCGCTGACCAGCCTGCGGATGGGCTGGAGCCTGCTGGGCTGATGGACTGGCTCGCCCTCGCGCCCGGGCTGATCCTGGCCGGGGCGGCGGGCGGCGTTCTGGCCGGGCTTTTCGGTATTGGCGTGGGTGTGGTGCTGGTGCCGGTGATGGCGGGGCTGCTGCCGCTGCCGGGCGTGGAGGAGGCGCTGCGGATCAAGCTCGCGATTGGGACATCGCTGGCGATGACGGTGCCGACATCATGGCTGGCAGCGCGGGGCCATGCCGCGCGGGGAACGTTGGATGCGGGCCTGTTGCGGCGCCTGGCGCCCGGGATGCTGCTGGGGGTGGGCCTCGGTGTCGTGCTGGCCGGGTGGGTGCCGGGGGGCGTGCTGGTGCTGGTCTTCGGCGCGGTCGCGTTGCTGGTGGCGGGGCTGTTCCTGTTGCCCGGCGCGCGGATTGCCGCGGCCTTGCCGGGCGGGTTGTGGGGGCAGGCGCTGGCCGCCGGGGTTGGCGGCGTCAGCGCCATGATGGGGGTGGGCGGCGGCACGCTGGGGGTGCCGGCGCTGGTGCTGTTCGGCGTGCCGGTGGGCCGGGCGATCGGGACCGCCGCGGGTTTTGGGGTGATGATCGCATTGCCGGCCAGCCTGGGGTTTGTGCTGGCGGGCTGGGGCCTGGAAGGACGCGGGGCTGGTGCCCTGGGCTTTGTCAGCCTGCCCGGCGTGGCGCTGATGCTGCCGCCCGCGATGCTGGCCACGCCCTTTGGCGTGGCGCTGGCGCAGCGGCTGTCGGCGCGGGTGCTGCGCCACAGTTTCGCCGCGGGGATGGCGGCGATTGGGCTGCGGATGCTGGCGAGCCTGGTTTAGAAACGCTCGACCCAGGGGCGGATCGCCATCTCACTGCTCCAGGCCGTGCGCGGTTGCGCCAGGACATGAAGGTAGCTGTCCGCGATCGCGTCGGGGTCGAGGAGATTGTCGCCCTCGGGGATGCGGGTGGCCGAGGCGATGCCGCCATCGATGACGAAATGGCAGATGTGGATGTTTTGCGGGTGCAACTCGCGCGCCATGCTCTCCGCGAGGCCGCGAAGTGCGAATTTGCCCATGGCGAAGGGGGCGGATTGCGGAAAGCCCTTCACCCCGGCCGAGGCGCCGGTGAGGAAGATATGGCCTGAGCCTGCCTTCAGCATGCGCCGCGCTGCCTGCTGCGCCACCAGGAAGGCCCCGAAGGCGCAGACCTCCAGCGAGCGGCGGACCAGAATCGGGTCGAGATCGACCAGCGGGCCGCGGGTGCGGAAGCTGGGGTTGTAGACAACCAGGGAGGGCGTCCGGCTGGCTGTGTCGAGCGCGGTGAAGAGGCCGGCCACCGCGTCGATGTCGGCGCTGTCGCAGGTGTGCAGGGAGGCGCCGGTTTCGGCCGCCAGGGCGCCGAGCTTTTCGGTGTTGCGGGCGGCGAGTGCGACCTTCCAGCCCGCGGCCGCCAGCTTGCGGGCCAGCGAGGCGGAGAGGCCCGCACCGGCGCCGACGATGAGCGCGTTCACTCCGCCGCACCCCGGGTGATCAGCCCGTCCTCGATGTCACGCTCGACCAGTGCCGGGTCACGCAGCGCGGGGTCGCCCATGCCGCCGCCGCCGGGCAGGTGGAGGACGAGGTGGCGGCCCTTGGGGATGGTCTGGAAGCCCTTGGTGCGAAGCGTGGTGCCGTTGGCGTCGTCCAGCGAGACCCGGCCCGCGGCACCCGCGCCACCGCCGAAGCGGCCCTTCGGCGCATTCGCGACACGGTCGAAGATGGCGTTGACCGCGAATTCCGCGTTGTTCTTGGCGCCGATTTCCATGATCTGGCCGAAGCCGCCGCGGGTCTTTCCGGGGCCGGCGGAATCGGGGCGGAGTTCCTTGCGCCAGAAGATCACGGGGGCGACGTTTTCGGTGGCCTCCACGCTCATGGTGCGCACGCCTGAGGGGAAGGCGGTGCCGTCCAGCCCGTCCTTGGCCGGCCGCGCGCCGGTGCCGCCGGAATTGAAGGTGATGATCTCGAAATCATCGACCTCGGCATCCTGGCCGGAGACCTGGCTGCCACCGCGCAGCGGCGGGTTCCACAGCGCCGAAGAACCCTCGGCGGCGACACGGCCGGGCACGGCCTGGCCCAGGCAGCCCATCATCAGGTCGGGGATGAGCTGGCCCACGACATGCCGCACGCTGACGGGGTAGGGGCGGGGCGCGTTGAGGATGCAGCCCTCGGGGATGATCATCCGGAAGGGGTCGAGGCTGGCCCAATTGTTGGGGATGTCGGGGGCCACCACCACCTTGATGCCGAAGCAGGAATAGGCCCGGCAATAGGCCGGCGGCACGTTGATGCCGCGGTTGGAGAGGCCGGAGGTGCCGGCGTAATCCACCACGATCTCGTTGTGCTTGACGGTGAGGGCCGCGCGCAGCGTGACCGGCGCCTCATAGCCGTCGGAGTTGATGCTGTTGTGGTAGGTGCCGGGCGGCAGGGCGTTGATGGCGGCCTGGGTGGCGGTGAGCGAGGCGTCGAAGATGTATTCGGCGAGCGAATCCAGCCCGTCGAGGGCGTATTCATCCAGCATCTCGGTGAGGCGCTTGGCGCCGGCGTCGTTGCAGGCGCAGAGCGAGTAGATGTCGCCCTCCAGCTCGACCGGGGTGCGGCTGCCGACGCGGATGAAGTCGAAGAAAGTCTCGTTCGGCTGGCCCTGGTCGAAGCACTTCACGATCGGGATGTAGAGGCCTTCCTCGAACACCGAGCGGCCCTCGGGGCCCATGCCCAGGCCGCCGATATCGATGATATGCGCGGTGTTGGCGAAGAGGCCGACGATCTTGCCGCGGTGGAAGGCGGGGGAGACGACGGTGAGGTCGTGCAGATGGCCGGTGCCGAGCCAGGGGTCGTTGGTGATGTAGTGGTCGCCCGGCTTCATGGTCTCGGCCGGGAATTTTCTCAGGAAATGGCCCACCGATTCCATCATGGAGTTCACATGGCCGGGGGTGCCGGTGACGGCCTGGGCCAGCATGCGGCCGTGGAGGTCGAAGACGCCGGCGGAGAGGTCTCCGGCCTCGCGCACCGTGGTGGAGAAGGCGGTGCGGATCATCACCTGCGCCTGTTCCTCGACGACGGCGATGAGGCGGTTCCATTGGATCTGGCGCTGGATTTTTGAAAGTGCGTCGAGGCTCATGGCTTGCTGCTCCGTTTTCCACGTTGCTCTGAGCGTACTGTCAGAGCCTTGTCGGCTGAGTGTTTGGGGGTAGGAGATATGGATGTGATCGCCATCAGCAGGCGACCTGCCGCAGGCCGCGATGGGCAACGAAGGGTTCGAAGTCGCGGTCGCTGTGCAGCAGCGGCACATCGCGCGTGATGCACCAGGCGGCGATCAGGCAATCCACGGTTTTCCGCACCGTGATGCCGATGTGGCGCAGCGCACGGTAATGGTCGGCGGCGGCCAGTGCCACCTGTGTGCCGCCGACCGTGACCTGCTGCAGACCGAGCATGCGGCTGCGGACCTTGTCATGCTGCGTGTCACTGACGATGCCTCGGAGCACCTCCGCGAGCACAAGATCGCCGAGGAGGATGGTCGTCGGCTGCAACACGCCAGAGTCAGGGTCCAGCGCTTCGAGCAAACCGTCGAGCGCCAGAGCCTGCGCCGTTTTGGCGCCGCGAAAATAGTCGATCCAGACCGAACTATCGACGAAGGCGGCGTTCACGGAAGCGGCGGCTCGGGCTTGTCCAGGCGTTCGGCGTGGAGGTCGCCCTCCCACTCCACCGCGCCGAACAGGTCACGCAGGCTGGCCTGCTTCTTCCGCCGTGCCAACAGGCGCAGCGCTGCCTCCACGGTTTCGCGCTTGGTCTTGTAACCCGTCGCGGCCATGGCCTCGGCCATCAGGCGGTCGTCGATCTCGATGTTGGTGCGCACAGCTCGCCTATGTGTAAATCGATGGGGGTTCTATACACATCGACGGGCCGGTTTTCAAGGTTTTCAACCCTGGCGCACCAGTTCTAGATACCCCAGCCCATCCACCGCGCAGGACCAGCCCGGCCCCACCAGCGTGCTGGTCTCATCCTCGCTGATGATGCAGGGGCCGGCCACGCTGCAGCCCGGCGGCATGGAAGCGCGGTCATAGACCGCCCATTCGCCCTGCGTGCCGGCGGCAGTGTCGAGCACCAACTGGCGCCGGATCGGCGCCGGTGCCGGGGCAGGGCTAGGGGCGGCCACCGGCTCCACCGCCTCGACCACCGTGCTGACCACCACGGCAAAACTCATCACCTCGACGTCCGAGCCCGGCACCGGCCGGTCATAGAAGCGGGCATATTCCGCGTCGTAATCGGCGCGAATCCTGGCCACGTCCCCGGCGCTGAGGTCGCCCGCCGGCATCGGCACGGCGATTTCGTGCCCCTGGCCGACATAGCGCATATAGGCCGTGCGGGTTTCCGTGGTGGGCGCGCCAAAACTGCCGGCCGCGACGACCTCCGCCGCCTCGCGGCTCATATCGGCCAGCAGTGCGTTCACGCCAGGCACGTCGAAGCTGGCGAAACGCTGGTAGAGGCTGCGCACCACCTCATAGGCCACGGGGGCGCGCAGGAAGCCGATGGCGCTGCCCACGCCGGCACCCGACGGCACCAGCATGCGCGCGACGCCGATCTTCTCCGCCACGCGATAGCCATGCACCGGGCCGCCGCCGCCGAAGGCCACGATGGTGCGGCCCTCATAGGTCTTGGCCGATTCGATGGCGTGGACGCGGGCGGCATTGGCCATGTTCTCATCCACCATCTCGACCACGCCGAGGGCGGCCATGGGGGCGTCGAGGCCCAGCGGCGCGCCCACCGCGGCGGCCATCGCCGTGCCGGCCTTCTCGGGGTAGAGCTTCAGCGCGCCACCGGCGAAGGTCGCGGGGTCGTACCGCCCCAGCAGCAGATTGGCGTCGGTCACCGCGGGCTTCTCGCCACCGCGGCCATAGCAGGCCGGGCCGGGCACGGCGCCAGCACTTTCGGGGCCGACCTGGATGCGGCCGAGGCCGTCGACATGGGCGAGCGAGCCGCCACCGGCGCCGATCTCCACCATCTCGATGACGGGGATGCGCAGTGGCAGGCCGGAACCTTTCTGGAAACGGCCGATGCGGGCCACCTCGAAGCTGCGGCTGGCCTGGGGCGCGAAACCGTCGATCAGGCAGACCTTGGCCGTGGTGCCGCCCATGTCGAAGGACAGGACCTTTGCCAGGCCTTTCTGGCGCGCGACAAACGCTGAAAAAATGGCGCCGCCAGCGGGCCCGCTCTCGACCAGGCGGATGGGGAATTTCGCCGCCGTCTCGATGCCGGTGAGGCCACCGCCGGAGAGCATCATGAAGACCGGCACGGCCATGCCCATGGCATCCAGCCCCGCCCGCAGGCGGGCGAGGTAGCCGGCCATCAACGGCTGCACATAGGCATTGGCGACGGTGGTGGAGAAGCGCTCCCATTCCCGCATTTCCGGCGACACTTCAGAGGCCAGCGAAATCCGCACCTCCGGCCAGATCGCATGGGCGATCTCCGCCGCGCGCCGCTCATGCACCGGATTCACGAAGCCATGCATGAAGCCGATGGCGAGAGACTGCATGCCCTCGGCGCGCAGGAAGCGCACCGCCTCGGCCACCGCCGCCTCGTCCAGCGGGCGGAGGATTTTGCCGGTATTGTCCAGGCGTTCGGCCACCGGTACGCGGTGGCGCCGGCGGACGAGGGGCTGGGGCAGGTCGATGTTCAGGTCGTACTGGTCGTAGCGGCTCTCATTGCCGAGCGCCAAAACGTCGCGGAACCCCTCGGTGGTGATGAAGCCGGTGGGGGCACCCTTGCGCTCGATGATGGCGTTGGTGGCGAGTGTGGTGCCGTGGATCATCAGCGAGACATCGGTGGCGGCGAGGCCCGCGCGGGCGAGCACGGCGCGCACACCCTCCAGCACGCCCTCCTCCGGGGCGGCGGGGGTTGTCAGCACTTTCGCCGTCCAGCGCTGGCCTTCCTGTTCAAGGACGACATCGGTGAAGGTGCCGCCGATATCGGCGGCAATGCGTGCATTCATCGATCAGAAACCCCGCACCATGCCGCCATCGGCCCGCATGATCTCGCCGGTGATGTAGGCGGCGGGCGTGCCGCAGAGGAAGGCGACGAGCGGGCCATACTCATCGGGTTCGCCATAGCGGAGTGCGGGGATGGTCTTGCTGCGCTCGGCGATCACCTCGTCGATGCTCTTGCCGGTCTTGGCACCCAGGCTCTTGGCGGTCTCGATGCTGCGGTCGGTGCGAATCGCGCCGGGGGCCACGATGTTCACCGTGACGCCATCGCCCGCGACCTCGGTCGAGAGCGTCTTGAGGTAGCCCATGACCGAGGCGCGCAGCGTGTTGCTCAGCACCAGGTTGGGGATGGGCTGCTGCATGCCGGTGCTGCCGACATTGATGATCCGGCCGAATTTTTGCACCCGCATTGCCGGCAAAAGCCTCTTGGTGATGTGGATGGGGGCGAGGACGATGCGTTGGAACCATGGCGCCAGCAGCGACTCGTCCAACTCCAGCGCCGTGCCCGGCGGCGGGCCGCCATGGTTGAGGATGAGGATGTCCACGCCGCCCATGGCCGCCACCGCGCCATCGGCGAGTTTGTCCATCTCCGCATTGTCGGCGACGTCCGCGGGGATGCCGATGGCGCTGGCCGCGCCCAGGGCACGCAGTTCCGCCGCGGCGACATCGAGGCTGTCCTGGCTGCGGCCGCTGATCACGAGGTGGCAACCCTCCCTCGCCAGCGCATCGGCCACGCTGCGCCCGAGCCCCTTGGAGGCCCCCATCACGAGTGCGCGCTTGCCCTGCAAACCCAGATCCATCGTTCAATCCCCTTGGTGTCGACCGGGGGGGACAATCCAGCACCCATCCGGGGCTGGCAACCCGGGGAAAGGGACTGACGGAAAAACCCTGGGACGCGGGGCGCATTTCCGTCGCGCTCCGCATCCGGCTAGCCTGACCTTGCATACCGACGAAACCGGCACTTTGGTGCCAGTGCGAGGAGCCGCCACGATGACTATGATTACTGCCCGCCGCCATCTGCTCCTGGCCAGCCCGGCCCTGATCCTGGCGGCCTGCGCCTCGCAGGAGCCCGCGGCACCGGCCACCGGTCCGGCCACCTCCGCCGCCACGCCGCCCGTGGCGCCACCCGCGCCGGCGCCGGCTGCGCTGCCCGCTGCCAATAGCCGGCCCGATGCCAGGGTCGAGATCACCCATTGGCAGCTCGGCATGATGGGCCAGGTCTCCTGGGGCGATGGCGTGCTGATCTATCGCGGCCGGCGGCTGCCCTTCCGGGTGCGCGGGGCGGGCGTGGGTGGGGTTGGCATGGCCCGGGTTCGTGCCTCGGGCGATGTGTTCAATCTCCGGGATGTCAGCCAATTCCCCGGCGTCTATGCGCAGGCGCGCACCGGCATTGTCACCCCTGGCGCGCAGATGGGCGGGATCCTTTGGCTGCAGAATACTTCGGGCGTACAGCTTCGGCTGCGGCCGCGCCGCACCGGCCTCGCCGCCCAGGTGGGTGCGGATGGCGTGCTGATCGAAATGCGCTAAACCCGGGAGAGGTTCACTCCCCGGGAAATGTCCAATGTCCAAGCCCATCCTGCTCGTCACCCGCAAGCTGCCCGCCGGTGTCGAGGCCCGTGCCGCGCATGATTATGATGCGCGGCTGAACCCCGATGACGCGCCCTGGTTCCGTGACGGGATGGAGATCGCCCGCCGTGCAACCGCGGCAAAGGCCGATGGCGTGCTGATCGCGGCCGGTGACCCGATGAATGCTGCGGCCTTCGCGGCCCTTCCGGCGAGCGTGAAGATCGTGACCACCTTCTCGGTGGGTTACGACCATGTGGATGTGGCGGCGGCCAAGGCGCGGGGCATGATCGTCACCAACACGCCGGAGGTGCTGAGCTTCGCCACCGCCGAATGCGCCTTCACCCTGCTGCTGATGGCCGCGCGGCGCGCTGGTGAGGGTGAGCGCATGGTCCGCGCAAACAAGTGGGAGGGCTGGGCGCCGACCCAGCTCATGGGTGTGACGCTTGAGGGCAAGAAGCTCGGCATTCTGGGCTTCGGGCGGATCGGGCAGAAGCTGGCGGCCATGGCGCGCGGTTTTGGGATGCAGATCCATTATCGCGACTTGCGGAAGCTGCCGGCCGATGTCGAGCAGGGTGCCATTTTCCATGAGACCGATGAGGGCTTCCTGGGCGCCATCGACATGCTGTCCATGCATGTCCCGGGCGGCGATGGCACGCGCAAATGGTTGGACGCCGCGCGCCTGGCGCAGATGAAGCCGGGCAGTATCGTCATCAACACCGGCCGCGGCGGCAGCGTGGATGATGCGGCGCTGGTGGCGGCGCTGAGCTCGGGCCATATCCGCGCCGCTGGCCTCGACGTTTATGATGGTGAGCCGAAGGTATTCCCGGGCTATCTCGGCTTGGAGAATGTGGCGCTGCTGCCGCATCTCGGCAGCGCGACCATCGAGACGCGCGATGCAATGGGCGAGCGCGCGCTTCAGAACCTCGACTGCGTGCTGCGCTTCGACCTGCCGCCGCCGCATCGGGTCGCTTAGGCGGCTCCGCCCTCAGGCGCGGATGCTGGCCAGGAACTGGTCGGCCTTGCCGCGCAGGGCGTTGGCCTGCCGGGTCAATTCCTCCGAGGTCTGCCGCATGCCGTTCGCGGCCGAGCCAGTGGCGCCGGCCGCGCGCTGCACATCGCCGATGCGCCGCACCACCGCACCCGTGCCCTCGGCCACCTGGGAGGCGCTGCGCGCGATCTCGCGCGTGGCGGCACCCTGTTCCTCCACCGCGCCGGCGATGGCGGTGGTGACCTCGTTCATGCGCTCGATCGTGGCGCCGATATTGCGCAGCGCCGTCGCCGCATCCTCGGTCGTGGTGCGGATGGCGTTGATCTGGGTGGCGATATCCTCGGTTGCCCGCGCGGTCTGGCTGGCCAGGCTCTTCACCTCGCTGGCGACGACGGCGAAGCCCTTGCCGGCCTCACCGGCGCGCGCCGCCTCGATGGTGGCGTTCAGCGCCAGCAGGTTGGTCTGGCCCGCGATGTCGCTGATCAGCCGCACCACATCGCCGATCCTGGCTGCGGCCTGCACCAGGCCCTGGACCGTGGCGTCGGTCGCCCTGGCCTCCTCGGCGGCGGCGCGCGCGACCTCGGCGCCGTCGCTGACCTGGCGGGTGATCTCGGCGACGCTGGCGGCCAGCTCCTCTGCACTGGCGGCCACGGCCTGGACGTCATGCCCCGCGCGGGCCGAGACCTCGGCCACCGCATCGGCCTCCCGCCCGCCGGTATCGGCGGCCTGGCCCACCTGTTCCACGCCTGCGCGCATCTGCTCGGCCGACTGCGCCACCGCCTGGACCACGCTGCCGACCTCGGCCTGGAAGGCATCGGCCAGCCGGGCCTGGCTGGTGATCAGCCGCCACATCAGCATGCAGGCCACGTAATGCCCGCCATCGTCGCGGATCGCGCTGATCTTCAGCTCGAAGCTCTCCGCGCCCATGCGCAGCCGGCTTTCCTGCGGCAGGCGCGCGGGGTCGGCCATCATCGGCTTCAGCGCTGACATGTCCCGGCTGAGGGCATCGAGCTTCACGCCGACCAGCGCATCGGCGCGGGCCGGCAGGGTCGCTTCCACCCGGCGCATCAGCGCCACACCCTCGGGGTTCACATAGGTGATGGCGAAGCCTTGCTGCGGGTCCGCCACCATCACGCCATTGCCCATCTGCTCCAGCATCTCGCCCTGGGCGAAGGCTTTCTGGGCCGCGCCGCGCAGCGCCTCGAGGGCGAGCGCGATACGGCCGATCTCATCGCGGCGGTTTTGGTCCGTCACCGGGGTGCGGGTCCGCCCCGCCGCGATCTCGGCCACCTGGGTCGCCAGGCGGCGCAGCGGCGCGCCCACCACCTGCGCCGTGAAGGCGCCGAAGAGGATCAGCACGCCGCCCACCGCGCCGCCCGCCACCAGCACCTGGGTTGAGATGTCGCTGATTGCCCGGTTGGTGCGCTCCGCCGCCGCGCGGGCATCGCCCCGCAGCACCCCCACCACCCGCTCCACCGTGGCCTGGGCGCGGTCGCGCGTCGGGATGATCCGCTCCTGCCGCGTGGCCTCGATCGCGATGCCGAGCGCGATCACCGCCTCGGCCTGGGTGGCGATCTCCTCGGCCACGCCGCCCATGCGCTGGATATCCTGACGCATCTCCGCCGGTGCCGCGCTGTCCAGCCGGCGCAGGTGCACGCGCTGCTGGCTGGTGGCGCGGCGCACCCTTGTGGCGGCCGCTGCATCCGCGGTGGCGAGGTAGCGGTTGGCGCCCAGGCGCACCTCGTTCACCGCATTGGCATAGGTCGTCAGCACCTCGCGCGCATTCTCCAGCGCCTCGCCCGACAGCGCGAAGGCGAGGTTGGCGGTGACACCCTCCATCGCCTGGTCGAACTCGGGCAGGCGGGGCAGCAGCCTGTCGTCGCGGGTCTGGATCAGCGTGGCGCGCCGGGCCGTGGTCTCGGTGAAGGTGGTGCCCAGCATGTCGATGTCGCGCAGCAGGGCGTCCAGGCCGCTGCGCGCCTCCGCCGGTGCTGCGAGGCCACGCGCCTCGGTCGCGGCGCGCCGTGCTTCGCGCAGCGCCTCCTGGATGATGCGCTGCTCCACCTCGATGATCGCGATGGTTTGCGCCAGCAGCACGCCGCGCTGGCCGACATTGGCGCGCATGATGTGCAGCGACGCCTCGGTCGCGGCGAGTTGGGCCTGCGAGGCGGCCTCCTGCAGCGCACGGGATTCATGCGCCGTCTGCGCCTCGAGCCGGACCATCAGCACCAGCGCGCCCAGCATCAACACCGCGAGAAGCGAACTGACGGCGAGTTTTTTTCCGACCGACAGGTTTCGGAACACCTGCATTGCCACGTCTCCATCCCGGGGGCCGAGGCGTATAGGCGCGGGCAGGCTAACCGAAGATGAAGCGGCCCCCCTCGACACCGGCACCCCGGCCGGTGCAATTGCCGGCAAGCCGCCGATCAAGGATCCCCGCCATGCTGTTCGATTTCGAAGCCCTGCCTGCCCGCGAGCGCTACAAGCTGCTCGTCTCCACCATCGTGCCCCGGCCGATCGCCTGGGTGGTGTCGCAGGACGCCGCCGGCCTGGTGAATGCCGCGCCCTATTCCTTCTTCAACGCCTTCTCGGATGACCCCGCGGTCGTCGCCATCGGCTGCGGCCCGCGCCCCGCGGGCGGCGCGAAGGACACGCTGGCCAATATCAAGGCGACCGGCCAGTTCGTGGTCTGCCTGGTGCCCGGCACCGCGCTGGAGCAGATGAATGTGACGGCGACCGATTTCCCGCCGGGCCTCGACGAGCTCGATGAGGCGGGGCTGCACAAGCTGGCCAGCACCAAGGTGAAGCCGCCGCGCATCGCCGAGAGCCCGGTGGCGCTGGAATGCGAGACCTTCCAGCTCATCCCTGTCGGCCACCACACCATCGTCCTGGGCAAGGTTCTCGCCATGCACGTCAAGGACGAGGCGGTGCAGGACGCGGAGAAGAACTACATCGACACGCCCAAGCTGGACCTGGTCGGCCGCATGCATGGCCGCGGCTGGTATGCCCGCACGACGGACCGGGTGGATGTGCCGCGCTATACCGCGGCGGAATGGGCGGCGCTCAAGGCGGCGAAGGGCTGAGCCGCGCGAGGCGGGTTTTTCCTGTCGATACCTCTGCATAAACCCCTCCGGTTCGATGCAGGGATGCGGGTCGCGACGGATTTGCGTATTGCCGCACCGGCCTTCGCCCTGCTTTCACCGGGCGATGGTCAGCCCTCCGGTGCAGAGCGGGGGTGGGCGGGTGATGGCGGGCACGGCCCATGCTTCTTCACCGCCGCGGGCAGAGCTGATCCGGTTTGGGATCGGCGATGGCGTGTTCTCAAGGCTTGACTGGAGAGGTGTGCCCGAAGGCCGTTCTGGTGCCGCGCCAAGCCGCAGTCGGGAACCGACAGGGGCAATATCCCTGCGTGAATAGGATTATGTTCCTGATACAACGCCGAATTCTCTTGATTTATTCGGCCAATAATCCTATATCATGGCGTTTGTGCTGTTTCAAAACCGCATCTCCCGCCCCATCGTCGCCAGGCCCCGGGCGGCGAATTTGTCCCTTTTCGTGAATTTGCGCGCATCAACGCTGCGGGGTGATGCCTTCGCCGGCACTCACATGCCGGCACATCCATTGTGGAAGCGGGTGTAGGGCGCGCCCGCCTCGACCCAGCCCGCGCTATTGCATGTTCCGCACGGTGATCTGGGTCTGAACCCCCGCCATCACGCCGTTCTGCACCCTCAGCGTGGCCTGGATGGTGGTCAGCCGCCGCTCGCGCTCGGGCACCCGCATGGTGCAGGACCAGTCGCCTGAAACGCCGCCGGGCGCCGCGCAGGAAAAGCCGATGGCGGTCAGGCGCTGCACCGCGGGCCCGGCATCGGCGCCGGTGGGCGCCCATTCGCCGACATCACGCGCCAATGCGGCGGCGCCGGCGCGCTCGCCCTGGCGGAGATAGATCTCGATCGCGGTGCGCGGCTTGTTGGCGCCGATCATCCAGGCCACGCCGCCCAGCATGGCGAAGAGCACGACACCCAGCAGCGTCGCGCGCCGAAGCGTGCCGGGCTGCATTGCCAGGCGCGACGGGCCTGTGCCGTTGCTGCCCCTGTCGTCGCTCATGCCGCGAGGCGCGGGTTGCGCAGGAAGCGGCCAGGCGCGGCGCCGGTCAGACCGGCCTCGTTCAGCGTGGTCTCGCCATTGTTCCAGACCCGATGGATGCCGAGCGAGGTCAGCGTCGGTGTCTTGTAGGTTGCGCGGTCGGCCACCGTTGCCGGGTCGAAGAGCACGAGGTCGGCGAAATTGCCGGGACGGATCGTGCCGCGCTCATGCAGGCCGAAAACCGCTGCGGTGCGGCCGGTCATCTTGTGGATCGCCGTCTCCAGGCTGAACAGTTTGACGTCGCGCACGTAATGGCCGAGCACGCGCGGGAAAGTGCCCCAGAGCCTGGGGTGCGGCACCGCGTCATGCGGGATGCCGTCGGAGCCGATCATGCTGCGAGGATGGGCCATGATGCGGCGGACATCGGCCTCGTCCATCTGGAAGTAGATGGCGCCGGCGGGCAGCAGTTTTTCCGCCGTGGCGCGGCGGGTCATGCCCCATTCGCGGGCGACGTCATCGAGGTCGCGCCCCGCGACCTCGGGATGCGGCACCGACCAGGTGATCTGCACCGGCACATCCTGACGCAGCCGTTCGGGCATCATCACGGTGGACCCGGCGGGGTAGGGGTAGACGTCGAAGGCCACGGGCTGGTCCTGGCCGAGGCTGTCGATCAGGGCCAGCGTCTCGCGCGAGCGGCCGAAATTCTCCGGCATCGAGCATTTGTGGTGACTGATGATGACTTCGACGGGTTTTTCCGCAGTGCCGGTCTCGCGCCCGATCCGCAGGGTTTCGCGGATGCTGTCGAGCACCTGGTCGGCCTCGTCGCGCATATGGGTCATGTAGATGCCGCCATGGGCGCGTAACGCCTCACCGACGGCGATCACCTCATCGGTCGTCGCCTGCGCATTGGGGGCGTAGTAGAGGCCGGTGGTGAAGCCGGCGGCACCCTGGGCCAGCGCCTCGGCCAGGCGGGCCTGCATGGCGGCGATCTCGCGGTCATTGGCGGTGCGATAGACGTCGCCATTCATCGCCTCGACCCGCAGCGACATATGGCCGCAGAAGGCGAGCGTGTTGACGTTGGTGGGGCGCTTCTCCAGCGCCTCGGCATATTCGGCGAAGCTGCCCAGGGTGAACCAGCTCTCATCGCCCAGCAGGTCGAGCGGCGGCGGCGGGCGCTTCGACATGCGCAGCGGCGCCAGCGACACGCCGCAATTGCCCACCACCACGGTGGTGACGCCCTGGCTGACCTTGCAATGCTGGCATTCCGGGCCGCAGAGCACGGCGCGGTCGTCATGGGTATGGGCATCGATGAAGCCCGGGGCGAGGGCGAGGCCGGTGGCCACCACCTCCTCCTGCCCGGCGGCAGAGCCGAGGTCGCCCACCGCGACAATGCGCTCGCCATTGACCGCGACATCGCCACGGAAGCGCGGCGCGCCGGTGCCGTCGATGACCGTGGCATCGCGGATGATCAGGTCACATCGGAAGGCCATGGTGTCGTTCCTCAACTCTGGCGGCAGAATGATCGGTTGCGGGCCGCAGCGCCAGCCCGCAACCAGGGGTGATGTGCCACCGCAGGCCTTTCCGAATTGCTGCCAGGGCGGCGGTGAATATCAGCCGCTGATCGCGCCCAGCATCCGGGCCACGACCGCGCTTACCGGATCGCTGAAGGGCGCCAGGACGGTGAAGTGGTTAAGCCCCGGAAGTTCCTCGGCCGTGCCGCCCCAGGCCGCGGCGAAATCCCGGGTCTGTCGGCGGAATTCATCGCTCTCCGCGCCGCCGACCACGGCGTGCAGCCAGCCCCGCGGCGGCGGCAGAAAGCGGGGGGAAAGTGCCAGCGCCTCCGCCTCGCTGAGGTTCAGGGCGGTGCCGATGCTGGTGTGGCGCAGCGGCGCGAGTTCAAACACGCCCGACACCGGCAGCGCCGCCGGCACATGGCCGCTGGCCAGCAGCATGGCGGCGAGATGCCCGCCAGCGGAATGGCCGAAAGCCAGGGCGGGCGGCCTGGGCAGCGCCTCGCAGGCCGCTCGCATCTGGCCCGTGATGTGGCGGATGGTCACGTCGGGGCAAAGGTCATAGCCCAGCACCGCCACCGCCACGCCATGCGCGTTCAGCCCCGCGGCGCAATGGCTGAAGAAGCTCTTGTCCAGCTTCTGCCAATAGCCGCCATGGATGAAGACGGCGATCGGCGCATCGGCCGGGCCGAAGAGGTCGTAGCGCTCGCGCGCCGAGGTGCCATAGGCGATGTCGAGCCGCCCGCCATGGGCGCGATGGGTGGCAGAGTCTCTGGCCCAGCCGGCGATGATGGCGGGGTGTTCGGGCACCAGCGCGGGGTTGTCGTATTGCCGCTGCAGGGCCGGGTCGTGGGCGGGCTGCACGGGGCTGCTCGGCGCGCTCAGCCAGTGACCCCTTGCAGCGCCTTCTCGGCGACCGCGGCGGGCATCGGGAAGCCCTGGCGCATGCCGGCCTCGAAGCGGGCGGCGATCGGCGCCCAGTCGAAGGTGGCGAGCGCCACGGCGCGGCCGCGCTCGGCCCGGGCACGGGCCGCGGCGGGATTGGCCGCGATGTCGGCCAGCGCGCGGCCCAGGCCGGCGGCATCCTCGGCCGGCCAGTACCAGTCATCGCCCTCGGTGCCGCGCACGCCGAACTTGTTGGCGATGATGGCGACGCCATTGCCCATGTAGTCCAGCAGCTTGAGGTTGGTGCCGGCACCGTCGAAGACGAAATGCGGCGCGAAATCGGCGCATTCCATCAGCGCCACCTTCAGCTCCTCCGCCACGAAGCCGAAGACCCGTTCCTCGAAGCCGACCTCGGGCCAGTCCGGCTGCATCGCGCCACCGATCGCGCCCACGAGCAGGATGGTGCCGGTGAAGCCGGCCTCCTTCAGCATCAGCCTGGTGCGGCGATAGGATTCGACATTCGGCCCATAGCTGCTGGCGACGATGACGCCCACGGACTGGTCGGCCAGCCCCATCTCGGCGCGCAGCTGCTGCCGGGCGGCGGGCGTCAGGCTCGGCGCCCTGGCGGTGTTCACGCCATTGGGCACGACGCTGATCTTGCTGGTCGAGACGTCGTAGAGTTCGGCCAGCCGCTCGCGATCGGCGTCGCTCACGGCGGTGACATGGTCCGCCTGCTGCACCGCCAGCCGCTCCGCCTGTTCGACCTGGCGGAGGTAGCGGCCCATGAAGTTCTTCGAGGCGCGCCCGGTGCTGAAGTAGCGCTCCTTGATGTCGTACTCGACATTGTGCGCCTCATAGACCTTCAGCACCCGCGCCGGTGCCCAGGGGAAGGCCATGGCGGCGAGGTAGGGGTGCGAGGCGACCAGCACGTCGCAATCCGCCAATTGGCTGCGCAGCGCGTTGAGATAGTCCGACGAGAGCGTGTAGTCGCCGATGCACAGCGCATCCTGCATCCACAGCCCCGTCACATGCATCATGTGGCGGAAATGCCGGGCGTCGCCCTCACTGGCGCGGGGCAGCCATACTTCGACATGCGGCGCCAGCTTGTAGCGCCGCTCGGTCTGGCCGTTGCGGAACTCGTAGGGCAGGATGGTGATCTCGTTCTTGTCCGAGAATTTGGTCCAGATCGAACAATAGCGGGTCTGGCCGCCATCGACGGCGGGCCAGACATCGAAGGTGGAGAGGACCGTGATCTTCATGCCGCCGCAGCGCCTTCGATGCCGGCCAGCGTGTCGAGAACCATGCGGGCGCTGTTCTCCCAGCTATAGGCCCTGCGCCGGCGGAAGCCACGCTCCACCAGCAATGCCCGCAGGCCGGCATCCTCGGCCAGGCTGACCAGGCCGGCGGCGATCGAGGCGTGGTCATTGGGGTTGACCAGCAGCGCGGCATCGCCCGCGATCTCGGGCATGGAAGAGACATTGGAGGTCAGCACCGCGCAGCCGCAGGACATCGCCTCCAGCACCGGCAGGCCGAAGCCCTCATAGAGGCTGGGATAGGCCGAGAACACAGCGCCGGAATACAGCGCCGCCAACTCGGCGTTGGAGACATTGCTCAGGACCTTGACGATGCTGTCCATCTCACGCTCGGCCACGCCGCGCATGAAGGCGTCATAGCCCCAGCCCGGCTTGCCCACCACCACGAGGTCATAGGGGAAGCCCTTGTCGCGGAACGCCTTCTCGAAGGCGATCAGCAGGCCGAGATGGTTCTTCCGCGGCTCGAGCGTGCCGACGCAAAGGATATAGGGGCGAGTGCCCAGGCCCATCTGCTTCAGCACCGCGGCCACCCGGGCGGCAGGCTGGGGGACATAGTCGGGCGCGATGTCGATGCCGATATTGCTGACCTTCGCGGGATCGATCTTTTCCAGCCGGATGAGATCGGCCCGGCTCGCCTCGGAATTGGCGAAGACATGCGCGGAGCGGCGGAAGATGCTGATGTTCTGGGCGAAATTCGCCCGCGCATCGGCCATGAAGAAATCCTTGTGGATCACCGGGATCATGTCGTGCAGGAAGCTGACGGTACGCAGCCGCTCCATCCGCACCGGCATGAAATGATTGGCGAAATAGGTGGTCACACCCATCGCCAGCAGGGTGTCTTCCAGGGCGGTGATGCGCATGCGGCGATCGATCGCGCGCAGGTTTTCGGCGATCTGGTTGTAGCGCTCGTCAAACCGGCCATCCATCACCTGGTAGGTCATGGTGCCGGCGATTTCGATGGTGATCGTCACCTCGTCGGATTCGCTGGCCAGCAGGCTCAGAGGGATGCGGGCGCGGCCCTTGGTCCAGCGATAGCCGGGCTCGGGCACCTCGAAGCCTTCGCTCAGCCCGGGCTCGCGCACCGAGATCAGGCGGGTGCTCGATTCGTCGCTGATGCTGATGGCGCGCAGCGGTACTCCCAGCAGGCGCATGTCATGACCGCCCCGCGTATCTGCCGGCCGCGAGGCCCGGCTGCGGAGATGGAAGGATTCGCGCGGCCGCGGGCCGGTATAGGTGAAGGTCAGGCCTTCCGACCTGGGGGTGAAGATCTGGCCGTCGATCTCGAAGCGGATCCGAGGATCCTCGGTGGTGATGCCGCGCAGCGGCGTGTCATAGGCGGCAGTCACCTCGCCATAGACCACCTCGGGCCGGAAGCTCAGCTGCGCCAGCATTTCCTCGCGCACCGGCCCCAGGCGCGTGTCGGCCACCAGGACGCAGGAGAATTGCGGGTCCAGCGCCGCCGCCGCATTGAGCAGGCCAACCGAGACCGTGAAGATGCCTCCGGCGATACCCTGCTGGAAGGCCCCACCATCAAATGCGATTTTCAATGTCGGGCTCTCCGATGTGGTTGGTGGGCACGGGGGCGGCGCAGGTGGCCCGTTCAGCGTGACGAGGCATCGCTGAACAGGGTCTTGAGCCAGGTGCGGGCGGTGTTCTCGGTGCGGAAATGAAAGGCGCGGCGGCGCTGCCCGGCGATCACCCTTTCGCGCAGGCCTTGGTCAAGCTTGAGCATGCGCACGAGCGAGGCGGCCAATTGGGTATCGGCATCGGGCAACAGGAAGCCGCCTTCGCCCATGGTGTCGCCGACCGCCCCGGCATCGCGCGCGATCACCGGGCAGCCGGCCGCGAAGGCCTCGATCACCGGCACCATGAAGCCTTCGTGCTGCGACATCGAGACGAAGGCATCCACCGCCGAGAAGATCGTCTTCAGCTTCACCGGCTCCAGCGCGATATGGGTGCGGATGAGGTCGAGCACGCCATTGTTCGCCGCATGGGCCAGCAGGCTGCTGTAATACTGCTGGTCCCAGATCTTGCCGATGAGGTGGAGGTTGATGTCGGGGCCGAACATCCGCTTGTACTGCGCCAGGACCGAGATCACGTCCTCGATCGCCTTGTTGGGCACGAAGCGGCCGACAAAGGCGATATTGGTCGAGGCCTTGGCCCTGATGGCGCTGAACATCTCCATGTCGAGCAGGTCGGACTTGAAATACTCGGTGTTCACGAAGACCGGGATGGTGGTCACGTTGCGGAAGCCGCGCTCGCGCAGCTCGATGCAGCTGTATTCCGAGGCGCCGATCGAGACATCAAAGAGGTTGTTCATGCCGCCGAGCTGCGCCCGCGCCTCGTTGCAGGCATGGGAGAGCCAGGCCATCTGCTCCATGCCCGGCCGCTCGAAGAAATGGCCCGGGGTGATGTTGTGGTAGTAGATGATCTTGCGCCCCGGCAGCTGCGCCAGGCGGATCGCCACGTCGTCATGGAACGAATAGTGGATGATGAGGATGTCGGGGCCCTTCTCCTGCGCACCCATATTGAGCAACGCGCTGACCGGCTTAAGGTCGGTGAAGGGCAGGGCGCGCTCATCGGCGCAATACAACTCGCTCTCGATCCCGGCCTCCAGCAGCACAGCGTGCAGCGCGGAGATGGAATAGCCGATCGCGTCCGCCTCGATGATCGAGGGGTGGTACTGGATGACCTTAGGCACTGGCAGCGCCCGGCGCCGCCGCTGGGCCGTCGGGGAGTGCGGTGGCAACCGTCAGCTGCCGCGCGAGCGCGGTGAGTTCCTGCTGCACCACGGCGGTGTCGCTGGCGACCACGGCGATGTGGTCAAGCGAGCCGGTCAGTTCCGTCATCAGGCGCTTCACCATGATGTCGACCGATTCCACGACATTCTCATGCTCCTGCTCCAGCCGGGTCTCGATCTCGACCAGGGAAACGCGAACACCCTCGAAATCGCCAGCGAGGCCGGCGATCTTGCGCTGCATGATCTCGATGGCATGGGTCATTGCAGTCAGGCGCGCGTTCATCTCGCGGCTCATCGTGTCCAGCCGGCGGTCGAATTCGGCGATTTGGTCGGCGGCCTGCGACGCGGCGGAGGCCGAGGCCTGGCCTTCACCCGCGCTCAGAGCACGTCCGGCCAGGGCACGGGCCATCGTCGCGATCGACTCCTTGTCACCTTGTGTCAGAGGTCGAATCTTCATGGCGATGTTCCAGTCCTCGGCGGAAAGTGCATTGCCCCGCAGGTCTGGGGAGCGCGAAATGTATACATCCCCGCCGACCATCTTTGTCAAGCCGAGAGGCGCCCGCGGTTCCCGCCGCGTTGTGCCCCGTACCACTTGGGGCTGAGCCAGTCGTACTGCGCCAATAGGCTGGCGGCAATCCATTGTATTCAGTCGGATCGGCGCATTGCCCGGGTCAGGACCCAGAGCGGCAGCAGCCCCACGTGCACGATCAACAGCGCGCCAGTCGATGCCTCGGCCAGCCGCTCATCCGATGCCAGGGTATAGACCCGTACCGCCAGCGTGTCGAAATTGAACGGCCGGATGATCAGCGTGGCAGGCAATTCCTTCATGGTGTCGACAAACACCAGGATGGCGGCCGAGAGCATGGCGCCGCGCGCCAGCGGCACTTCCACTCGCCAGATCGCCCGCCCGCCGCTCGCCCCCAGCGAGCGCGCGGCGTCGCGCATCGAGGGCTTGAGCCGCGCCAAGCCGCTCTCCAGCGCGCCGAGGGCCACGGCCATGAAGCGCACGAGATAGGCGAAGACCAGTGCGGCGATGCTGCCCGACAGCAGCAGCCCGACCGAGACGCCGAGATAGGCGCGCGTCCAGGTATCCAGCGCATTGTCGAACAGGCCGAAGGGCATCAGCGTGCCCACCGCGATGACGCTGCCGGGCAGGGCATAGCCAAGCCCCGCGATCCGCAAAGCCCAGCGCGGCGCGGCGCCCCCGGACAGTCTCGCCCCCCAGGCCAGGACCGCGGCCAGCGCCACGGCCAGCACCGCGGTGAGACCCGACAGCAGCAGTGAATTGCCGGCGAATGGCAGCAGTTTGCCCAGTGCCATCGGGTCGCCCGCCTCCACGGCCAGCCAGAGCAGCGTACCGGCGGGCAGGGCGAAGCCCAGCATGACCGGCGCCAGGCAGCACAGCATTGCAGCAGCGCCGCGCAGGCCGCTCAGCACCACCGGCCGGAAGGGCGGGTGGCGCGTGGTGGTGGGGTGAAAGCGCCGCCCGCCGCGCGCCAGCCGCTCCAGCAGCACCAGCATGGCGACGCAGCCCAGCAGGGCCGCGGCCAATTGGCTGGCCGCGCCGCGATCCTCGAGCCCGAACCAGGTCTCGTAGATGCCCGTCGTCAGCGTGCGCACGCCGAAATGCTGCACCGTGCCGAAATCCGCCAGCACCTCCATCAGCGCCAGACCCAGCCCCGCCGCCAGCGCCGGGCGCGCCAGCGGCAGGGCGACGCGCAGGAAGGTGTGGCCGAGCGAATGCCCCAACGTGCGTGACACCTCGATCAGGCAGGTGGATTGGCTGAGAAAGGCGCTGCGGCACAGCAGATAGACATAAGGATAGAGCACCATCGCCAGCACCAGGGCAGCGCCTGGCAGCGAACGGATCTCCGGGAACCATGCCATCTCCCGCCAGGTCAGGCCGGTGGCGGCCCGGATGCCGCCCTGCACCGGCCCCGCCGCATCCAGCAGCCAGGTATAGGCATACGCGGAGACATAGGCGGGCATCGCCATCGGCAGCAGCAGTGCCACTTCCAGCGCGCGCTGGCCGGGGAAGCGGCAGGCGGTGACGAGCCACGCGGTGATCGCGCCCGCGCTGCCCGCCATCACCGCGACAAGGGCGGCCAGCATCGCGGAATTGCCCAGCATGTCTGGCAGGGTGGTGGCGGCGATATGCGCCCAGACCGGCCCGGCCGGCACGGCCGCCGCCAGCAGCACGGCCAGCAGCGGCAGCGAGACGAGGGCGGCAAGCGCCAACCCCGCAAGGCTCAGCGCCGGCAGGCGTGGAAGGGAGAGGACGAGGGCGGACATTCGTTGCGAAGCATTCTCAAACTCAATTCGCCTTCTACCGCGCCGCGCGTGATCCCGCCAGCCGCCCGAATATCCCCCGCGCGACATCCCCACGACATTCACGACATTGCCTGCGGCGGTCCCTACAACGCTCAACAGCACTCAACACCACCCCGACAAAGCGGCGGGCTACATCATCCTCATCGCAATACTCATGGATGGGGAAAAACCATGAAGATCACTTTCGAAGCGCTCCGCACCTTCCGCAACGCCACGCTGGTGGGGGCCATGATGTTCTCGGGCCTCGCCGGCTATGCCGCCATCGCCGGCGGGCCGGGGCCGGTGCGCTACCACAACGACGCCCAGCGCTTCATGGCCGCGGGGCTGTACAATTCGGAAAGCCGCCTCGCGCAGGAGCTGAACCTGTTGCACCCCGTGGGCAGCGATGCCGGCAGCCTGCTGAACCGCCTCGCCCGCGGCGGCTTTGAGTGCCAGGCCGATATGCGCAACCCCGGCAACTACGACTGCGTCTTCAGCCGCCCGCTCTCTTTCCAACGCGTGGCCAGACTGGAAACCCAGGTGGTGACGGATGGGCTGCGCATCACCGCGATCAACCCGAACCTCGTCGTTACCCCGGCCCCCGTGCCGCAACCCAGCTTCGGCCTCCTGGCCGCGCTGTGACCTCGCACCGAAGGAAAACCGCCATGTCTCGCCACGGAGAGATCATCCACACCGTGAAGCTCATGCTGACCGCGCTCGGCATTCTCTTCCTGGGCGTCAGCGTCTTCGCCTATGCCTGGGGCGGCCAAAGCCCCTGGCCGGTGCAGGCCCCGTTTGACCGCTACATTGACATCGGCACCGCCGAGGGCACGAGGCTTCTGGAGCGTGACCTCGCGGCCGCCCACCCCGATGGCTCGGACGCCGCCGCCTTGCTGCGACGGCTGCAGACCGCGGGCATGGATTGCCGGGTCCAGGCGCAGCGGCTGGAGCAGTTCGACTGCACCTATCGCCAGCCGCGAAATGACCGCCGGCTGGCGGGGATCGACATCCGCTTCGGCACCCGTGGCGGCCGTGAGGTGGCCGGCCCCATCGCCCCCGCGGTGAGCTCACCCACACGCTGAGCCCTGAAATCCCGGGCTCTTTTGGGCCCGGCATGAGACCGACGCGTTGATTTCCCCATCCCGGCGCGTCGCACCGCCCCGGGCGGAACCCCCCAATAAGGGTTCCGCCCGGGGCTTCTCGCATCTGCGGGGCTGGGACAGATTGCAGCCCGCATGACCCATCCCACCGCCGCCGCACGCCTTGTCCGATTCCTCGCCGACCGGGGGGTGGACCGCGCCTGGTGCGTGCCTGGCGAGAGCTACATCGCCCTCCTTCATGCGCTGCATCCCGACCAGGGCTCGGGCATCGACCTCGTGGTCGCGCGCCATGAGGGCGGCGCGGGCTTCGCCGCACTGGCCGATGCCAAGCTGACCGGCCGGCCGGGCATCGTGCTGGTCTCGCGCGGGCCGGGTGCCTCGAATGCCGCCATCGCGTTGCACGCTGCCGAGCAGGATTGCGTGCCGCTGATCCTGCTGATCGGCCAGGTGGAAGCGCGTGACCTGCGCCGCCGCGCGTTCCAGGAGATCAACTACGCCATGATGTTCGGCGATGTGGCGAAATGGGTGGGTGAGGCGCGCACGCCCGACGAGGTGCCCGCCCTGATCGCCCGCGCCTGGGCCATGGCGACCCAGGGGGTTCCGGGCCCCGTCGTCCTCAGCCTGCCCGAGGATATTCTGGCGATGGAATGCGCCGCGCCGACTTTGCCTTACGCCGCCCCCCCGCCGGTGCCGGCCGACCCTACGCCAGTGGCTGCCATGCTGGCCCGGGCGAAGCGGCCGATCCTGCTCGTCGGCCATGGCTTCGAGGATCCCACCGGCGCACGCCAGGCCGCGCTGCTGCGATTCGCAGAGGCCTGGGAGGTGCCCGTTGCCGTCAGTTTCCGCCGGCAATCGCTGTTTCCCAACGACCACCCGCTCTACGCAGGCGACATGGGGCTGCGCAATCCGGATGAGCAGCGAAGCACATTTGCCGAGGCCGATCTGGTGCTGGCGCTGGGCACCCGGCTGCATGACATCACGAGCCAGGGCTATTCCTGGCCGGCGCCGGGCCAGCCGCTTGTGCATGTCTGCCGCGATGTCGCGCGGTTGAACTGGGATTTTCCCGCCTTGCTCGCGCTCGATGCCGATGCCCATGCGCTGCTGGCCGCCATGCCCCTACCGCCGGGCCCGCCGCCGGCCGGTCGTGCCGCCTGGAATTCGCGCCTGCGCGCGATCCATGTCGCGGATTGTCGTCAGGTGCCGTGTGACTGGCCGGATGGGCTGGCGTTTTCCGAGATCGCGGCGCTGGTTGGACGTGTGGCGGCGCCGGATGCCATCGTCACCCTCGATGCCGGGACCTTTGCGGCGCCGTTCTATCGCAAAATCGCCTGGAAGACCGGGCAATGGCTGCTGCCCAGCCAGTCCGGCGCCATGGGCTGCGGCATGCCGGCGGCGGTGGCGGCGGCGCTGCGCTTTCCTGGCCGCCAGGTGATCTGTGGGCTGGGCGATGGCGGCGCGCTGATGACGGGCCAGGAGCTGGCGGTCGCGCAGGGCCGCGGTGCCGCGATCAAACTGCTGCTCAGCGACAATGGCAGCTACGGCTCCATCCGCATTCATCAGGAGCGCGCCCATCCCGGCGCGGTGAGCGGCACCGATCTCATCAACCCCGACATGGCGCTGTGGTGCCAGGCCTTCGGTATGCCGGTGCTGCGGGTGGAAAGCCGCGCCGATTTCCCCGCGCTGGAGGCGGGGCTGGCCGCTCCTGGCCCCTTCGCCGCGGTGGTGCGGACCTCGATCGAGGCGATCCTACCGCGCTGAGAACACCGGCCCGCAGGCCGCCGGCATGCTGGGCGGCGGGCCCGGCGGGCGGCGCGGCGGGTTGCGGGCCTCGGCACTCAGCCACCAATCGAGGCTGGCATCACAGCCATCGCCAGGTGGCGGCGGGGCGATGTCCTGGCAATCCGCCTGGCCGGCCGGGCAACGCAGGCGGATATGCATGTGGCTGTCATGCCCCCGCCAGGGCCGCACCCGGCGCAGCCAGGCCTCGCCACGATACATCTGGCAGAGGCTGCGCTTGATGCCGTGATTGACCAGGATGCGATCCACCCCGGGCTGGCTCACCGCCAGGCGGATCAGCCTTGCATGCGCTGGGGTGAAACGGCTGGGGTCCACCGCGGATTCATCGGGCAGCACCAGCACCGGCGGGCCTTCGCCCTCGGCCCAGGCCCGGCTGCCGGCCGGCAGGCCGCGCAGGTCGAGCCAGATATCGGCGTCCAGCCCATTCTGGTGGCTGGCATGGCCAGACGACATGGGCCCACCGCGGGGTTGCGACATGTCGCCGATCAGCAGTGCCGGAAAGCCGGCGGCGCGGGCCTCTACGGCCAATTGTCCCAGGAAGGCGACGAGTTGGGGCGATCCCCAATGCCGGTTGCGGTAACGCCGCACCGCCTCGAAGCCCGGCCCCTCCGCCGGCAATTGCGCCGCACCCGCGATGCAACCCAGGCCGGTGCCGCCGATGATCCGCGTGGCTCCCGCGACCGGCGTAGCCAATCGACCCCATTCCGCGCCGGAATAGGGCGCCTGCGCCCAGGCCGGCACAGTGAAGAGCAGCGCCGCGAGGATAAGCGCGCGCATCAATGATATTTCCGCAGCAGCCCCACGAGCTTGCCCTGCACCTGCACCCGGTCGGGGCCGAAGATCCGGGTCTCATAGGCCTTGTTCGCGGGTTCCAGCGCCACGGTGTTGTTGCGTTTCCACAGCCGCTTCAGCGTCACCTCATTCTCGTCGACGAGCGCGACGACGATCGCGCCATTCTCCGCCGTCTCGCCCCGGCGGATCACCACTGTGTCGCCATCGAGGATGCCGGCATCCTGCATCGAATCACCGGCGACCTCGAGAGCGTAATGCTCGCCCATCCCCAGCATGGATGCGGCGACATCGACCGTCGTGCCGACATCGCGCATCGCCTCGATCGGCACGCCGGCGGCGATGCGGCCGAAGAGGGGCAGCGCCACGGTCTCGGGCGCTGCCGGCTCCGCCGGCCGCGTGGCCCGGGCGAAATTGGCGGCGATGACATTGTTGGGCGGCGGTGCCGCATCGGGCGTGCGGGCCTGGCGGCGGGGGGCGAGATCCTCGGGCAGGCGCAAAACCTCCAGCGCGCGGGCGCGATGAGCGCGGCGGGCCAGGAAATTGCGCTCCTCCAGCGCCGTGATCAGCCGGTGGATGCCCGATTTGGACTTCAGCTTCAGGGCATCCTTCATCTCTTCGAAGGAGGGCGAGAAGCCGGTCTCGTTGAGGTGCTTGTGGATATACATCAGCAGCTCGTGCTGTTTACGCGTGAGCATCAACCAGGGACCTTCTGCGGGCCGACTGCCGAACAAACCGGGAATCTGTTGAATGTTCTAGTAAGGTTCTTTTCGACTGTAAAGCTGTTTGTGCCTGACATGTTCCGCCCAAGCCGGGGCGGGTGGTCACACCCCGAGGGAGGCCAGGCGGACAATCCGCACCGCGCCACCTGCTGCCAGTGGGGGCGCGTGCGGCGCGCGGATCAGCAGCGCATCGGCCTGTGCCAGTGTCTTCAGCATGGATGAATCCTGCCGGCTGAAGGGGGTTGCCACACCATCCACCAGGGCGCAGCGCAGATAATCCTCGCGCTGGTCGTTCAGCGCCAGGTCCACCCCGGCCAGCGCCGCCTCGGTGGGGGTGGGTGCCGCGGGCAGCCCCGCCAGCACCGCGATGGCGGGCAATAGAAACACCACGCCGCAGACCAGTGCCGAGACCGGATTGCCCGGCAGGCCCAGCATCGGTGTCTCGCCCAACCGGCCCCAGATCAGCGGCTTTCCGGGCCGCATGGCGATCTTCCAAAAATCGAGCGCGAAGCCGCTCGGCCCCAACGCCTTCTGCACCAGATCATGGTCGCCCACGCTGGCGCCGCCGGTCGTCACCAGCATGTCGCAGCCGCGCGCCCCTTGCGCGAGGGTGGCGATGGCGTCGGCATCATCGGGGGCGATGGGCAGCACCACAGCCTCGGCCCCGGCGGCGCGCAGCATGGCGGCCAGCGCATGCGCGTTGGAACTGACGATGCCGCCAGGCGGCAGTGGGTCACCGGGCAGCGCGATCTCGTCGCCGGTCGCCAGGATGCCGATTCGCGGGCGACGATGCACCGTGAGCCAGGGGTGATTGGCCGCTGCCGCCAGACCGATATCGCGCGCGGTGAGCTTGCGGCCGGCCGGCAGCAGCGTCTCGCCGGTGGTGAAATCCAGCCCCGCGGGGCGCACCCAACGGCCGCGCGTCACGGCCTCGCGCACCACCACCTCCGCGCCTTCGGCCGTCGCGTCCTCCTGCAACAGGATGCTGTCGGCGCCCTCGGGAATGAAGGCGCCGGTGAAGATGCGCACGGCCTCGCCCGCGCCGACCCGGCCTGCAAAGGGATGGCCCGCCGGGGCCTCGCCCACCACGCGCAGCCGGGCGCCCAGCGCCGCATCGGCCGCGCGCACCGCATAGCCATCCATGGCGGAAACCGCGGCCGGTGGCTGGGTCAACCGGGCCTGCACCGGACGCACCAGCACGCGGCCCGCTGCCTCCGCCAAGGCCACGGTTTCCGGCGCCGTGGCGCTGAGCGCCGACAGGATCCGCGCGCGCGACTGCTCCACGCTTTGCATCAGGTGCTCTCGTAGCGGCCGGACTTGCCGCCTTCCTTCAGCACCAGGCGGATATCCTCGATGCGCATGCCGCGATCGGCCGCCTTGCACATGTCATAGACTGTAAGCGCCGCGATCGTGACGGCGGTCAGCGCCTCCATCTCCACGCCCGTGCGCCCCACCAGCTTCACGGTTGCCTCGATCTCCACCGCATCGGGTGCGACAGCGGTCAGGTCGACTGTCACTTTGGAGAGCGCCAGAGGGTGGCAGAGCGGAATGAGGTCCGAGGTGCGCTTGGCGGCCATGATGCCGGCCAGCCGCGCCACGCCCAGCACGTCGCCCTTGCCGACCTGGCCGGCCTCGATCAGGGCCAGCGTTTCCGGCGCCATGACGATGCGGCCGCGCGCGGTGGCCACGCGCGCCGTCTCATCCTTGGCCGAGACATCGACCATGGCGGCGCGGCCCTGCGCGTCGAAATGCGTCAGGCTCATCCGTGCAGGAATTCACGCGTCGCGGCCTCGATATCGGGCTCGCGCAGCAGATGCTCGCCCACCAGCACGCAGCGTGCGCCGGCGTCCGCCATGCGGCGCAGATCCTCGGCGCTGCGCAGTCCACTCTCGGCCACCGGCAGCTTATCGATCGGCACCAGCGGCGCCAGGCGTTCGGTGGTGGCGATGTCGGTCTTCAGCGTGCGCAGGTCGCGGTTGTTGATGCCCACCAGGCGGGTATCCAGCCCCAGGGCGCGCTCGAGCTCGCGATCGTCATGCGCCTCGACCAGCACGGCGAGGTCAAGGCTGCGGGCAAGCTCCTCCAGCTCATTGGCCATCTCGTCCGTCAGCGCGGCCATGATCAGCAGAATGCAATCGGCGCCCATCGCCCGGGCCTCGAAGACCTGCCAGGGGTGGATCATGAAGTCCTTCCGCAGCACGGGCAGTTGGCAGGCCGCGCGGGCGGCCTTGAGGTCCTCGGGCGTGGTGCCGAACCAGATCTCGTCGGTCAGCACCGAGAGGCATTTGGCCCCGGCGCGCTCATAGCTGGCGGCGATGGCGGCAGGGTTGAAATCGGGGCGGATCAACCCGCCCGAGGGCGATTTGCGCTTGATCTCGGCGATCAGCCCGGTGCTGCCGGCGGAGACGGCGGCGCAGAGCGCGCCCACGAAGTCCCGCGTGGGACCCGCGTCGCGCGCCGCGCGCTCCATCTCGGCCAGCGGATGGGCGGCCATGCGGGCCGTCACCTCGGCCTGTTTATCGGTGAGGATGCGGGCGAGGGTGTCTGGCATCGCGGTGGGAAGAATGGTGGCAGGGGCGTTCATTGCGGGGCGGTGGCCTTCTGGAGGCGCTGCAATACTCCCAGAGCCGCCCCGCTATCAATGCTGTGGGCGGCGAGCGCTGCGCCAGCCCTGAGATCGGTGCAGCGGCCGGCCACCACAAGGGCGGCGCCGGCGTTGAGCAGCACAATGTCCCGATAGGCGCCGGGCGCACCATCCAGCAGGGCCCGCAGCGCGGCGGCGTTTTCCGCCGGCTCGCCGCCGCGGATGGCCTCGGGCGGGGCTTCGGCCAGCCCGGCATCGGCCGGCGATATGGTGAATTCGCGAATCGCGCCGTTTTCCAGCGCCACGACATGGGAGGGCCCGCTGAGCGCCAATTCGTCGAGCCCCTGGCCATGCACAACCCAGGCATGCGTCGTGCCCAGGCGCGATAGGGCCTCCGCCATCGGCCGCAGCCATTCGCGGGCGAAGGCGCCGGTGAGCTGGCGGGTGACGCGCGCCGGGTTCGCGAGCGGCCCGAGCAGGTTGAAGATGGTGCGCGTGCCAAGCTCCACCCGCGCGCCGCCGGCATGGCGCAGCGCCGCGTGGTGGCGGGGCGCCATCAGGAACACCATGCCGGCCTCGGCCAGCACGCCGGCCAGCGCATCGATCGGGGTCTCCATGCCGATGCCCAGCGCGCTCAGCGCATCCGCCGCACCGGATTTCGAGGAGAGGGCCCGGTTGCCATGCTTGGCCACCGGCACGCCACAGCCCGCCACCACCATGGCACTGGCGGTGGAGATGTTGAGGCTTCCCGAGGCATCGCCGCCGGTGCCCACGATGTCCATCGCATCGGGCGGCGCCTCGATCGCCAGCATGCGGGCGCGCATGGCCCGCACCGCGCCTGTCATCTCGGCCACCGTTTCGCCGCGCACGCGCATGGCCATGAGAAGGCCCGCGATCTGCGCAGGCGTGGCCTCGCCCGCCATGATGACGCCGAAGGCGGCCTCGGCCTCGGTCTCGGCCAGGCGCTCCCCAGCCGCGAGGCGGGCGAGGATGGGCTTGAGGCCGTTCACGCCGGCACGCGGGCGCCGGCGAGGCGGATGAAATTGCCCAGGATGGCATGGCCGTGTTCGGAGGCGATGCTCTCGGGGTGGAATTGCACGCCCCAGATCGGCAGGGTTTTATGCGCCATGCCCATGATCAGCCCGTCCGCGGTGAAGGCGGTGGGGGTGAGGCATTCCGGAAGCGTCGCCCGCTCCACCACCAGCGAATGGTAGCGGGTGGCGCGGAAGGGGGAGGGGAGACCCGCGAAGATGTCGGTGCCCTCATGCGTGACGTCCCAGACCTTGCCATGAACCGGTTCGGGCGCGCGCAGCACGGTGCCGCCAAAGGCCTGGCCGATGGCCTGGTGCCCGAGGCAGACGCCCATCAGCGGCAGACCGGTTTCGGCGGCTGCGGCGATCAGCGGCAGGCAGATGCCGGCCTCGTTGGGTGTGCAGGGTCCGGGGGAGAGCAGCACGGCGTCCGGGCGCATGGTCATGACATCCTGCACGCTCAGCGCGTCATTGCGCCGGACCTCCACCGCCACCCCCAGATCGCCCAGGAAATGGAAGAGGTTGAAGGTGAAGCTGTCGTAGTTGTCGATGAGCAGGATCATGAGCCGATCCTTGGGGCAGCGGCGGCGGCGGTCAAGTTCCGTTGGTTGTGTTGATCCAGGTCAAGGTGCTGCATAGCAATATGATTTTTCATCTGTGTGGCGGCAAAGAGTTCCGACGGGATGGAAAGAGGATATGGCGATATGCGAGCGATCCTGATGGCCGGTGTTGCGATGGGTGCCCTGGCGGGCGCCGCCATGGCCCAGGAGCCGCCCCGCGGCAAGCATGCCGGGGATTTCGTGGTGGGCCTGGGCGTCATCGGCGTGCTGCCGACCAATGGCGGCAATGTCAGCCTGATTGGCGGCACGCCCACCGCCAGCAACACCGCCACCCCGCAGTTGGACTTCACCTATTTCCTGCGGCCGAACATCGCCCTGAACCTGATCGCGGCGACCTCACGGCATGAGGTGACGGTGCAGAATTCGGCGTTGGGCACGGTGCGGCTCAGCCATGTCTGGGCGCTGCCGCCCACGCTCACGCTGCAGTACCACCCGCTGCCCGCTGCGCGGTTCAGCCCCTATATCGGCATCGGCCTGAACACGACCTTCTTCTATGGCGAGGGCGGGCTGCTGACGCCGCCGGTCACCCGCTCGCGCCTGACGAGCTCTATCGGTGTCGCCGTGGTGGCAGGCGTGGATTATGAAATCGCACCAAACTGGCTGGCCAATTTCGACGTGAAATGGGTGCAGATGCAGCCCGATGTCAGCGTGAACAGCGGCCTCATCCGGGCGAGGGCTGACATCAACCCCTTCATCATCGGCGCCTCGGTGCGCTACCGCTTCTGATCTTGTTGCGCACGGTCGCCGGCCGGGCCTAGCCTTCCCCAACAATGACAGGGGAGGGCGCGATGCGCCGATGGTTGATGGCCGCGCTGGCCATGCTGCTGGCAGGGCCCACCTGGGCGCAAATGCCCGACCGGCCGGTCCGCATCATCGTTCCCTTCCCACCCGGCGGCAGCACAGATCTCATCGCCCGGGTGATGGCGGAGGCGGCAAGCCCCTTCGCGCCGCGTGGCTTCGTGGTGGAAAACCGCGGCGGCGCGGGCGGCAATATCGGCATGGCCGAGGCGGCGCGCGCCAACCCCGATGGCAGCACCCTCGTCACCTGCACCTTCGGCAGCTGCGGCGCCAACCCCGCCCTCTACCCCAATCCCGGCTTCGACCTGCTGGAGGATTTTGCGCCGGTCATCATGACGGCCGCCGTGCGCAACGTGCTGACGGCGCGGCGCGACCTGCCGGTAACCGACATCGCCTCGCTCATCGCACTCGGGCGGCGGCAGAGCCTGACCTATGGCAGTGCGGGTGTCGGTGCCTCCAACCATCTCGGCCCTGCGATGCTGGGCGGCAGCCAGGGGATGCAGCTCATCCATGCGCCCTATCGCGGCTCGGCCGCAGCCATCACCGACGGGCTGGGCGGGCGCGTCGATCGGGTGATGGACAATCTGCCCTCCATCCTGCCGCATATCCGCTCGGGTGCGCTGCGCGCCATCGGCGTCACCAGCGCCACCCGCGCGCCCGAATTGCCCGATGTGCCGACCTTCGCCGAGGCCGGCATCGCGGGCATGGAGGTCGATAGTTGGTTCGGCTTCCTCGCCCCCGCGCGCACGCCGCCCGCGGTGGTGGCCGCACTGCATGCCGCCTTCACCCGGGCGCTGGCCGAGCCCGCGCTGCTGTCGCGGCTGCATGAACTCGGCGCGGCGCCCATCGGCGGCAGCCCGGCCGCGATGGGGGCGCATATGCGCGCCGAGGTGGCACGCTGGGCCGCGGTCGTGCGCGCCAATGCGATCCGCGCCGATTGACCAGGGCCGCCGGCCGGTGTGGGCTGCGGCCACCCGAAGGAGAGCAAGGCATGACCGAAATCCTCTGGGCGCGGATGACCGCGCCCGAATTGCGCGCCGCCGCGGCGCAGGACACGCTGGTGATCCTGCCCGTCGCGTCGCTGGAGCAGCACGGCCCGCATCTCGCCACCGGCACCGACACCTATCTGGGCGAGGCCGTGGCGGCGCGCACGGCGGAGAAGCTGGCGGCGGCCGGCAAGCCCGTGGTGGTGCTGCCAGTGGTCTGGCATGGCCTGGCCGAGCACCACATGCAGTTCGGCGGCACCATCACGCTGGACCAGCCGGTCTTCCTGGCCGTGCTGCGCGGCATCGCCCGCAGCGTCTTCCGGCATGGTTTCACACGGCTGATGCTGCTCAACGCGCATGGCGGCAATACCGAGGCGATCGGCGTCGCGGTGGCCGAGATCGGCAATGAGCACCCGAGCTGCAAGGTCGCCGGTGGCACCTATTGGCTGGTGGCGCCCGAGGTCTTCGCGGGAATTCTGGAAGACCAGCCCGGCGTGATGCATGCCTGCGAGGCGGAGACCGCCATGATGATGCATGTGACACAGGGCACGGTGCGGATGGACCGCCTGGCGGAGGCCGTCGGGCCGCATGCCAACCGCCCTGCCGTGCAGCCACGCACGCTGTATTTCCGCCGCAGTTTTTTTGACATGACGCCGACCGGCGTCGTTGGCGATGCCAGGAAGGCGACGCCGGAAAAGGGCGCGGCCCTGGTCGAGGTGCTGGGCGTGCGGCTGGCCGAGATCCTGGGCGAGCCGACGCTCTGGGTCACCGCTTCAGGAAATGCGCCCCCTCCATCGTGATGACCACAACGCCGTCGGCGATCCGCCGGCCTTCGTAGAGCATGATGGCCACACCCAGTTCCGGCCGCGACCGGCTGGGCTTGAGCTCCTGCACCCGCCCGATGACGGCGAAGGCCTCATCGGGCCGCAAGGGCGCCGGCCAGCGCGTATCGATCCGATTGCCGCCGAGTGAGATATCGCGGAACAGGCCCGAGCCCGTGACCGCGCCGAACACCACCCCCATCGTGTGCAGGCCTGAGGCGACGAGGCCACCGAAGAGCGGCGCATGCACTGCGGCCTCAGGGTCGGTGTGGAAGGGTTGGCGGTCGAATTTCTCGGCATAGGCGATGATCTCCCCGGCCGGGATGCTGTGGGTGCCGAAGGCGAATTCCTGGCCGAGGATAAGTTCGTCGAAGGAGGCGAGGGGCTTGTGCTGCATCCCTCATGCTGGCCCGGACATGGCGGCCGGGCCAGGGGGTGGTCAGCTGGCGCGGGCGTGTTCCAGCCTGCGGTCGGCCGCCACCGCGATGGCGGTGCTGATGGATTGCAGGCCGCGGATGGTCTCGTTCAGGCTCTCCAGCAGTTCCGGCGCGCGCTTGGCGACGGGGCGGGAGAGCGTGGCATGGCCCGGCCCCACCAGCGTCTCGGTCTCGCGCAGCAGCGAGGCGACTTCTGTGCCAATGCCATCGAGGCGCATCAGGGTGGCGGCGATTGCCGGCTCCTCCTGAGTCGCAAGCCGGCCCAGGATGGAGGCGGCGACCGAGGCGCCAGGTGCCGCGATGGCACGTGGGGCTGGGTGCCGGACGGGTTCGGCTGCAGGCGCCGTGCGGGATTGCGCCCCCAGCACCAGCGCATCCATTGCGCGCTGCGCGGCATCGGCCATGGGCGGCAGGCTCTGCCCGGTGGCGGCCAGGGCATTGGCGGTGTCGATCAGCCGTTCGGTCACGCCATCGAGCACCGGCCCCAGGGTTTCCAGCGCGCCGAGATGCGCGGCCAGCCCCTCGGCTGTGCCCGCGGCGGCGCCGGTGATGGCCGCCGCCAAGGGGGCGAGGTGGGCATCGATGATACCGGGCCATGTCCCGGCCTGCGCGGCGAGGGCAGCGAGCCCGTCCTGCAGGCTGGCGCCGGCCGCCTCGATCCGCCCCGCCGCGACACCCAGGCTGGCGGGCAGGCTGGCCATGTCGCCGCTCCAGCGGGTCAGGTGACTGTCGATCTCCTCGGCGATGGCGGCCGGCATGCCGTCCAGACGGCCCGCTGCGCTATCCCAGTGCGCGAGTTGTCGGTCAACGGCCTGGGTGAGGTTGGTCGGTACAGCTTCGAGGCGGGCCGCGGCACCATCCCAGCGCTCGAGCCGTCCGTCCATGGCTTGGCTCAATTGCCTGGGCAGGGCTTCGAGCCGTCCCGCCGCCGCCTCGCAGCGGCCAAGGCCATTGCCGAGCGTTTGGGTGATTGCTTCCAGACCCGTTCTGGTGCCATCCCAACGGTCGAGACGTTCATCCATCGCCTGGCCGAAACGTTCGGGCAGGGCTTCGAACAGATCCGCCGCGGCTTCGCAACGCCCAAGGCCGACTTCGAGGGTCTGGGCGATGGTTTCCAGCCCCGTTGTGGTGCCATCCCATCGGTGGAGGCGCCCATCCATCGCCTGGGCGAAATGCTCGGGCACGGCTTCCAGCCGGTCTGCCGCCGTCTCGCAGCGGACAAGGCCGATGTCCAGCGCCTGGGCGATCGCCTCCGGCGCGGCTTCCAGCCGGGTCGTGGCACCTTCCATCCGCTCGACCAGCGCGGTCATGGCGGGCTGGGCTGCGTTGGAGAGGGCGGTAAAGCGGCGCCCCATGAGCTCCGCGAGGCCCGGGGCCAGGGCGGCGCGCAGGGTTTCGGCCAGGGCGGATGGGTCTAGCGCCGGCGCGCTCTCACCCGCCTGGCGCTGGCCGAGCGCCTGGGTGATCTGGTTGGCCATGGCCTCCAGCCGCTCGGTCGCCTCCATCACGCCCAGGGCCAGCATGGGGTCCGGCCGCGCGGCCTCCAGCCGGCCTATCGCCGCCTCCAGGCCCGGGAACTCCAGTGCCGGCTGTTGCGCCAGGGCGGCGCCGATCTCGCCGGGCAGCGCATCCAGCCGCGCGACGGCGGCCTCCAGCGCCAGATTGTCCGGCGGCTGTGCGGCGCTGGCGATCTCGCCCGGCAGCGCCTCAAGCCGCGACAGCGCGCTCTCCAGCGCCTCCGCTGGGAAGCCGGGCTGGGACAGCGGCAGCAACTCGGCCATCGCCTCGCGTATCGCCTGCAGCATGTCAGCGGGCGGGGCGGTGGCCCCATTGCCCGTCGCCATGGCATCGGGCACCAGGGCCAGGGCCTGTTCGGCGCGCGCGGCCATCAACTCGATGCGCTGGGCATGGCTGTCGGCAATGCCGGGCAGCATCGACAGGGCGCGGGCGGCGATCGCGCTGCTCTCGGCACTTTCGTCGAGCCGCGCGATGGCGATGCCTGCGGCCTCGACCATGCTTCGCCCCGCGTGCCGCGCCTCGGCCATGCTGCGGCTCGCCTCGGCCCCGTCACGCTTCAGACGGACCATCTCCTCGGCCATGCTGCGCAGCAGGGCGGCAATATTTTCCATGGTGTCGGGCGGTAGGATGGCGGCGGGCCTGGCCGGCGCCATTGCCGGCGGTTCCGCACGCCGCCAAAGCCCCAGCCCGCCCGCCAGACCGGCGGCGATGCCAAGCGCCGCCGCCACCTGCGGCACCCAGGCCTGGGGTAAGGCGCCCAGCGCCGATGTGCCCAGCAGCGCCCCCGCGGTTGTGGCAAGGGTGGCGGCCAGGGCGCCACTCAGGCCCAGGCGGCTCAGCTTGGATCGGGTCATGGCATCCTCCGACATCACAGCAGCGGGCCCAGCGGGCCCAGATCGAGGTTGAGCGTCTCGGGTGCGATGCCCAGCCGCTCGCACAGCCCGGTCACCGCGGCGCGGCTGCCCATCAGGGCGCAGCCCAGCCGCTCCACCTCATCGGCGGTGACGGTGCCGGCATCCATTCGGCGCAGCGCCTGCGCCTCCAGCAGCCGGCGCACCAGTTCCACCAGGGTGAGCACCAGGCGGGCGAGGTCACGCTCGGCCGAACCGGAATCGATCGACAGGCGCATGACCGGTGCGGCCGCGCTCATGGCATGGCCTTCGGTTCGGCTGTGACCAGGCGCATGGCCGTATCGACGGATGCGACCAGCGCGCGCAGACCGATATGGATGAGGTCCACGCCCGCCAGGGCGATCACGATCTGGCCATCCAGCACCACGCCGGTGTCGAGCAGATGGTCCAGTACATCGACCAGGGCTTGCGGCGCCGGCTGGCCTGTCAGGGGCTCAGGCATGGGCGCGCGTCGCCTCCCGCGCATAGGCGTAGGGTGGCCAGGGGCCGGAGAGGCGAAGGCCGAGGCCGGTGCCCTCCATCGCCCGCGCCTCCATGGTGAGGGAGGCGCGAAGCCCTTCCATCGCCTCACCCGAGACCAACATGTTGAAGCCTGCCACCACCTGCGGCTGGCGGGTGGCGGCGGGATAGACCCGGCCCGCGAGCCCGGCCAACATGATGCCCAGTGCCCGTGCGCTGTCCTGCCGGCGGGCCTGGCGGGCATCCGCCAGGGCCCGGTCGCGCCGGCGGGCGAGCATGAAGGCGGTGCCCGGCGTGGAGTGGCGCGCCGCCGCGGTGATGTCGACCAGGCCCGGGTCATTCACCGCAAGCCAGGCCTCGTGGGCCGCCACATCCTCGATCAACGTGACCGACCATTCCTGATGGCCGCGCATGTCCTGCAGGGCCGCCGACAGGCGCTGTGCGCGCTCCCGCAGCCAGGCGCGCAGCGGCGCCTCGCCCGAGAAGACCGCGCCGAAGGCCATGGGCAGCACGGCACCCGCCATGCCGGCCAGGACGCCGTGATGCGCCGCCGCGCGCTCGGCCAGCCAGGCGGCATCCTCCGTCCGGCATTCCGGCCCAGCCTCAAACCAGGCGCGCGGCACTGGGCTGGCCAGGGCGGCCAACTCGCCCTCCCGCAGCGCGATTAGCGCGGCGCCGGGCAGGATGGCATGGGCAATGGGCGGTGGTGTCGTTCCAGCACCGATCACGCCATAGGTGTAGAGAGCGTCGTTCATGCGGCCTCCGCTGGGATATCGAGATAACGGGATGGTTGCTCAAGCAATGACTGACGGCTGAGCGGGCCACGGTGACGCATGGCCTGCTGGCGCAGCAGCCGGTAGGCGGCACCCGCTTCGGCCATGGCCGCCGTGCTGGCGCCCGGCGCGCCGGTGTCGGGGTGCAGACTGGTGGCCAGGCTGCGCCAGCGCGGGGCGAGTTCCGCGACGTCCAGCGCCTCGGGCAGGGCCAGCCGGTCCCAGGCGGCAGCCAGCGCCTGGGGGTCGCAAGCGGTGATCCGCAGGGCGCCCTGGAATAGCGCGGGCAAAGGGCCGCGCAGGTCGCAGCCGGCATGGGCAGTGGCGCTGGCGGGCAGGGTGGCCAGTGCCGCCTCGATTGCCGCTTCGGCGCCGGCCGGGATGATGATGGTGACGCCGGTCTCGGCATCGCCCTGCGCCGGCGTGGCATCGGCCATGGCCAGGGCGACGGGGCGCAGCGCCTTTCGCAGCGCGGCCTGCCGGGCCGCGACCTCGCCCTGCAGAAGATCACCGATCGCCTTTGCCATGGCCGCGCGCGGGCCGGCCTGCAGCCTGCCCCGCCCGGCGGCGACGATCGCTTCGGGCGACCAGCGCAGGATCACATCCCACTGATGGCGGCGGCCGTGCTGCCGCAGGGCCTGGGCCAGATCATCGCCCGCGGCCTGCAGCATGGCGGTGAGGTCGGCCTCGGGGCAGATCGCCATGCCGGGGTCGCAGGCCAGGAAGGGCCCGGCCTGGCAGAGGAACTCGAGCCGCTGCTGCAGGGCGGCGAGGTGCCGCAGCAGGCCGGACTTGTCGCGGTTGAGGAGCAGCGCCCGCGCCGGCTTCTCGGCCGGCTGGCAGAGGGCTGCGACCTCACCCAGCGGAATCGTCCAGACATCCCGCCCCAGCCGAATGGCCTGCGCCGCGGCGGAAGGGGCGGGCAGGAGGCCCAGGAGTCGTGTTCCAGGCTGCATCAGTACATCTCCTTCAGGGCCACATTGAAATCCGCGGCCGTCACATGCTCGGGCTCGGCCTCGCCGGCGCGGGCCATGGCCGCGATACCGGCCCGGCGGCAAAGGCCGGCCAGGTCGGCACCCGAGGCGCCGTCGCTCGCCGCCGCCAGTGCGGCGGCATCGACGTCGGGAGCGACCGGCATCCGCGCCATGTGCACGGCCAGGATATCCCGGCGGCCTTGGGCGTCGGGCAGGGGCATCTCCAGCACCAGGTCAAAGCGACCCGGGCGCAGCAGCGCCGGATCGATGCGCTCCAGCCGGTTGGTGGCAGCCAGCACCACCATCCCCGGCGGATCGGAAACGCCGTCCATTTCCACAAGGAATTGGGTGACCATGCGCTCGATCGTCGCGCCTTCACCGCTGCCACGGCGCCCGGCGATGGCATCGATCTCGTCAAAGAACAGAATGCAGGGGGCGGCGGCGCGGGCGCGGACGAAGGCCTTGCGCAGCGCGGCCTCGCTCCCGCCTTGCCACTCCGTCAGCATTTCGGCCGCGCGCACGGCGATGAAGGCGGCGCCGCTCTCATGCGCCAATGCGCGGGCGACCAGCGTCTTGCCGGTACCCGGCGCGCCATGCAGCAGCACGCCGCGCGGCGGCCGCAGACCGAGCCGCGCGAAGCTGGAAGCCCGGCGCAGGGGCCATTCCACGGCGCGCCGCAGCGCCTCACGCACGGTGCCCAGGCCACCCACATCGGCCCAGCGCTGGTCTGGGATCTCGACGAAGGATTCACGCAGCACCGAGGGGATGACCAGGCGCACGCCGACGGCGAAATCCTCCGCAGCGACCGTGAGGCCAGATGGCGCCACGGCCAGCCCCTCCGGGTCGAGGCTGGCGGCGCGGCGAAGCGCCGCCATCGCGGCCTCGCGGCACAGCGCCGCCAGATCGGCGCCGACATGGCCGGGCGTGGCTTCCGCGAGGGCATCGAGATCGACATCGGCGGCCAGCGGCATGGCGCGGCTGTGCACGGCCAGGATCTCGCGCCGGCCAGCCCGGTCAGGCGGATCAATCCGGATTTCGCGGTCGAAGCGGCCGGGGCGGCGCAGTGCTGGGTCTAGCGTGTCCGGCAGGTTGGTGGCGGCGAGCACCACCACGTCGCCACGGTCTGACAGCCCATCCATCAGGGTGAGGAGCTGGGCGACGATCCGGCGCTCCACCTGCTTCTCGCCCGACAGCGCCTCGCGCTTCGGCGCGATGGCGTCGATCTCGTCGATGAAGATGATGGCCGGCGCCTGCTTCGCGGCATCTGCGAAGATTGTGCGTAGCTGCTGCTCGGAAGCGCCGTAGTATTTATCGATGATCTCAGGGCCATTCACGGCGATGAAATGCGCCCCGGTCTCGGTTGCCACCGCGCGTGCGATCAACGTCTTGCCGGTGCCCGGCGGGCCGGAGAGCAGCACGCCGCGGGGGGGCGTGATGCCCAGCGCTGCGAAGGCGGCGCGGTGACGCAGCGGCAGTTCCACCACCTCCCGCACCCGATCCAGCGCCTTGGAGAGGCCGCCGATCTCCTCGTAGCGGATGCCCTGGGCCGGCCCGCCGCCGCCCTCGATCACAATCTCCGTCTCCTCGGCCAGCAGTGCAGGGCCGGCGGGCTCTGTCTTCACCACCCGCAGGCCGGCCTCGCCGCCGGCGACGCGGGCGATGCGGTGGGTGTCGCCCACATCGAGCGGGATGCCCTGCAGACCACGCTGGATGGCGGTGCGCGGTACATCGGTTGCAATGGCAAGGGTCACGCGTCGGGCAACTGCGGCATCGGGTGCCGCCTGCACCGTCACTGCATCGCCCAGTCTCAGGCCAAGATTGCCGCGGGTGGCGCCATCGAGCGCGATCTGGCCGGGCTGACCGCGACGGGGCAAGGCACGGACATGGGTGGTGCGGTTGCCAGCCAGCGCCACAAGCGCGCCCGGGCGCAGGCCGAGTGACGCCATGTCAGCGGCATCCAGCCGGGCGACGCCGCGCCCGGCCTCGGCTGCCGCCGCCTGGATGATGGCAAGCCTCATGGCGCCACCGCCCGTCGGCGGGCGCGGATCGCGTGTAGCTCGGCCAGCATGTCGCTTTCGGCAGCCTCAAAGGTGGGCTCGTCGATCTCACCGGCATCAAGGCGCTGTTCGAGGCGGAGCAGCGCGGCCTCGATCCGCGCGGGATCGTTCCATTGCGCCTCCACCGCCTCGCTCACCTGCGCGCCGATCCAGCCCAGGCCGTCCAGTGGCAGGCTGACCGGGAAGGCGAGAAGCTTGAACAATCCCATGCCCGCCTCACGCCACCTGCCCAAGCCAATCGGCCCGGAGCGTGACGAAGTTGTAGGGTGGCACCGGGCCGATGTAGCGGAAGCTCATGCGGGCATCCTCGCTCTGTGCGATATCGCGCATTGCAGCATCGAAGGCGGGCTCGACCTCGCGGCGGACGAGGAAGGCGCGGTTCATCACCATGGTTTCCTCCAGCTGCTTCAGACCCGTCGTGCGCTCCGCCAGGGGCTCGAGCCGTGCCTTGATGGCCGCGCAATCGGCGGCGCGCAGCTTCTCGAGCGCTGCCTCGACCTGGCGTCCCAGCGCGATGCGCTCCTGGTAGATCTGGCCGCCCAGGCGGCTCTGGAGACGGTCTCGCTGGGCGCGCAGCCCCGGGTCGGCGGCAAGGATTTCGCGGAAGGCCACGCCATCGCGCCAGCTCGCCTTCACCCCCAGCTCGATCCTGCCCGCGATGCCGGCCAGCGCCGCGCGGAACAGGGCGGCGTTGCGGCTGAGGCAGTCATCGAGGTGCCGCGCATCGGGCGCGATGGTGGCGAAACGCATGGGCAGCACATCGGCCCGCGCGATCGCGCGCTCCAGCACGGCGGTATGGGTCAGGAGATTGCGCCGATTGGCCTCCGGCAGGCGACCATCTGCCTCGGCCACAAGCGCCGTCAGGTCGCATTCGCAGCGTTGCAGCCGCAGTGTGGCACCGGCCAGGCCAGGCCCGAGTGTTGCGGCATCATCGAGCGCGTCAGCCTCGACGATGCCATAGACATACAACGCCCTCATGCCAGGTCGAGCCTCGGCAGGTGAATCTCGACAATGCCGTTGCGGGCGGTGATGCGCATTTCCGCCTCGCGCACCGCGGCCGGAAGAGGGATGCGCTTTTGCCACTGCGCGGCATCGAGCAGCAGCACCTGGCCATTGAGACGGGCCGACAGCGCCGCCGGCGTCACGCCGGGCATTTCGGCGATGACCAGGATGGCATCGCTTTCCTCGATCACGTCGATGATGGGCTCTCGCACGGCTGCAGGTGTGGGTTGGCCATGCGCTTCGGTGCGCCCATCGGCGGTGCGGATGGTGTAGCCGAAGGCCATCCGTCCCTCTTTGCCGCCGATCTCGATGCTGCGCTGGCCGTGGCCCGATAGACCCTGCAGGCCCTCGGCCAATTGGCGCAGCGCGTCGAGAATGCCGGCGGAATCGCCCGATGGGCGGCTCGGGCCCCTCATGCCACGCGCGCCATGGCGGCTTCGAGTGCTGCGATGCGCTGGGTCAGCGCGGCGTTCTCGGCTTGCAGGGTCTCGGTCCGGCCGGTCAGGGCGGCGTCCGCCTCCCACCAGCGAATGCCCATCTCGAGCGCGCGATCGACCGATGCCACCACGAGGCGCAGCCGAATGGTCAGCAATTCGACGCCGACCAGGCTGACTGAGATGTCGCCGGCGACGACGATGCCCTTGTCCAGAATTCGTTCGAGGATGTCGGCCAGGCCCGAGCCGCCGACGCTGTGCTGGAGGGACATCAGCCGGTCTCTCCGCCCTGGCTGCGCAGAAAGCGGCCGGTGCGTTTCCAGCGTGTGACATTGCCTTCGTGGTCGAGCTTTACCTCGAAGCTGGCCAGCAGGTCATTGGTGCGGGGGATGGCGCGATGCTCGACCATGTCGATGGCGACCGACCAGCCGCCCGCTTCCTCGCTGTCGAAACGGGCGATGGTTTCGGGGACGAGGCCGGTGATGGCGGCCATCTGGCGCTTGGTTTGGGTGAGGATGGCGGTGAGGTCCATGGCGGGCTCCTTCAGTATTCGAGCAGGGCGCCGCGCGCCGCGCGACTTGGCAGGCCCCTGGGCAGGCCCCTGGGGAGAGCCCCGGGGAGAGCCCCGGGGAGGGCGGCCGGGAGCGGTGCGTCACCGGCGGGCAGGCGCATCCGTGGGCCGAGCGCCGCCATGCGCCGCTCGACACGGCTGAGGTTGGCGGCCGCTGCCTCGGCCTGGCGGCCCAGCAGGGCGAGTTGGCGTTCCAGCCTTGCGCGGCGCTGTGCCAGCAGGGCGAATTCCGAGGCCAGGGCCTCCAGGGCCTGGTGCTCCTGCCGGCCATGGGTGGGGCGCGCCCGGCGGGTCGGCATGGCGGAAGGTGGCGCGCGCATCAGGCGGCCATCCCGTGGCGGCTGGCCACGGTGGGCCCGGACATATGCGCCTCGCCGCAGAAATGCTCGATCAGCCGGACCAGCATCTGGCGCTGCCGCGGATCCGGCCCGCCGCCCGGGCTGGGCTTGGCTCGGCTGGCCAGCAGGTCGAGGCAGAGCTGGACGAAGCCTGGTTCGTCAGCCGCCACCCGCAGGCCGAGTTTGTAAGCCATCCGCGCGATCATGATGGAAGCCCGCAGTGTCGGCCGCTGGGTCCATTCCCGCGAGCGACGGAAGTCGCGCACCATGTCCACGATGCGTGATGCTGCGTCGAAGCCCAGCCCGGAGCGCGCCATGGTGATGGCAATCTCGGTTTCGCGGTCGAAGCCATCGACGTCGAGGGTGATCATTCGGTCGATCAGCGCGTCCTGCGCCGTATGGGTGCCAGCGTGATCCTCGGGGTTGGAGGTGAAGATTGCGCGGAATTCGGGGTGAACCCGCACCGTGGTCTCGCCCCGCCCAGCCTTGGGCAGCACCAGGATGCGCTCCTCCAGAACCGTCAGCAGCACGTTGTTGGCTGAGGCGGGGGCGCGGTTGAATTCGTCGTAGACCAGCGTGCAGCCTTCGGTGCAGGCAATGGTCAGCGCCCGGTCAAGCCAGACCGGCGCACTCTCACTCTCCATCTTGTGAACGGAAGTGACGTAACGGTCGATCACGCGCTTGGTCCGCACCCCGCTTTCGCCACCGATCAGGCTGCGCGTGTCGAAGCTGTCATCACCCACCAACAGCAGCACCGGACGGGTTAATGATTGCGCAAGATCGAGCGCCAGCTTGGTCTTGCCGCTGCCGGCGGGGCCGCGGAAATGCACGGAATAGCCGGAGGCAAGATAGGCCATAGCCCGCTCGCGCAGCGCATCCAGCTCGGGCGTGCGGATGTGCTCGGGCCCGGGCTGCAGGCGCAGCGCGCTGTCCAGCATCTCGGCATTGGGGGGAACGGGGGCCATGCTCTCAGTCTCCGGTCAGTTCGAGGGCGACGCCCTGGCGCCAGGCGCGTCGCAGCGCGTCCAGCCTTTCGGGATGGGCGCAGAAATCGGCGTGCAACGCGTGCACTGCGCGCAGGACAGGGCCTGCGGCCGCCCAGAAGGCAGGGGCGAAGGCATCCTCGCCCAGGCCTGCCGGCGATGCCGGGCAGAGAGTGGCGGTGATGTCGCAGGCCTCTTGATCAGTGGCGAGCAGGACCCGACCGGTGAGCATGAAGGCCAGACCGGCACCGAAGCCGATGGCGTTCCCGGCGGTCAGCCCCAGCATGGGTGCGGCATGGACGGCCATGGCGCGCAGACTGCGGCAGAGCGGTTCGACCGCGTGGGGTAGCGGGCCGGTCAGGGCCAGTCCATCGGACCAGGCCAGACGCTCGGGCATCGGCTCCGGCCGCAGGCCGATGCCGATGGCGGCCATTGGCAGAACGCCAAGTGGCGCGCCAAGCCCCTCGCCCAGCAGGGCCCATAGGCGAACCAGCGCATCACGCGCGGGCCGCAGGTCGGGCGCCAGCACAATTTCGGGGCGCAACCCATCCCGCAGCGCGATGGCGCAGGGCAGGCCCATGAGATCGCGCAACGGGCTGGGCAACGTCACCTCGATGCTGCCGCTGCCCTGGCCTGCCGAACGTATGCTGCGAATGCCGAGTTCCAAATGCCGGGCTTCCTGCCACCACGGCCGGTGCAGCCCGGATTGGGATGCAGGCCGGCTCTAGCAGCGAAGCTAGCGGGGCCTGGTTAACCGCCGATGAAGGCCTTGAACCACGCCGAAAATAGTCACGATTAACGCGATCTTCGGACAGCGGATCCACAACCGACACTGTCCCCGCACCAGCGGGTAGAAGAAGGACACGCCCATGCCAGCAATCCCGCCTCCCGCTGTAACGCAGCAGGGCCGCAGGCCGCCCTGGCGCCTGTTGCCGGCGCTACTGCTCGCGGTGGCGCTGCCGGTCTTGCCCGGGCGATGGTGGGGGCTCGGATGGGATCAGTCTTTGCCGCTGAGCTTAGCGGTTCTCGCCTTGATCCCAGCCATCATGCTGTGGCGCGGGCTGCGGTTGATGATGGCGGCGGTTGCGGCTGCCGAGGCGAGGCTGGGCCTGGCGCCCCTCAGCCAGAACGATATCGCCCGTGTCACGACGCTGTGCGAAGCGGCTTCGGGTCTGGTGGCCGAGGTCGCGCGGCTTCGCGCTCATCAAATGGAGGAGCGTGATGCGGCGGCCCAGCGCCATGCCCATTCCATCTCGACCATGGCCGATGCGGTCGAGACGCAGACTGAATCCGCGGTCGAGGAAATCAATATGGCGGCGCGCGAACTGGAGGAGATCGCCGACAATCTCGACCGTGCCACCATTCGTGCCGCGCGCGAGGCCGAGGCTGCGCAGGCAGAAACTGAGCGCTCGTTGAGCGGCGCCGATGCCGCGGCCGGCGCCACCGGCCAGATCGTCGCGGCCATTCGCGACAGCAGCGCGCATATGGCCCGTGCGGCCGAGACCTCGCGCCTCGTGGTCTGCGATTCCGACGCGGCCCGCAGCACCTTCGACACGCTTCGCCGCCAGGCCGAGGAGATCGACGATGTCACCCGCATGATCGGCCAGATCGCCCGGCAGACCAATCTCCTGGCGCTGAACGCGACGATTGAGGCGGCGCGCGCGGGGGAGGCCGGCAAGGGCTTCGCCGTGGTGGCGGGGGAGGTGAAGACCCTCGCCTCGCAGACCGCGCGCGCATCGACCGAGATCGCCGAAAGGCTGGCCATGTTGCAGTCGGGCGCTGGCAATGCGCTGGCGGCAATGGATAGGGTCAGCGATGGCATGCGGGAGCTGGACGAGATCACCGGCCAGATCGCGGGCATGCTGCAGATGCAGTCGGTGGCGGTGGACGAGGTGGCGCGTGCGGCTGCCGAAGCCTCGGAGGCCGCTGGCACGGCGCGTATGCGTGTTGCGGCCGCTGTGCAGGAGATCGACGACAACCGCATGTCGGTGGGCATGATCCACGGCGCCTCTGGCCAGGTGGCGGCATCATTGGACAACCTGCGCGGCCAGATCGTGGCTTTTGTACGGACATCGGTGACTGAGGCCGACCGCCGGCGCGCGCCCCGGATTGCCGCGATCCTGCCCGCGATCGTCAGCATCGCGGGCGAGGCACATGAGACTTCCACCATGGATGTCTCCATCCATGGTGCCAGCTTCAGCCCACCCCTCGGATTGCCGGCAACCGGCGAGGTCACCCTGCGCATTCAAGGTCTTCCCGAGCAGCGGGCAAGGATCGTGCATGTCGGCTCAGCGGCCCATGCCGAATTCCTGTTTGCCGGTGACAGCGAGGCCGAGGCGATGGCGCAGGCAGTCGCCACGCTCTCGGACATCCGGGCAGCGTGAGGTCAGGCTGACCGCTGCGCCACCGCGGTCTTCCAATCCGTCGGCTTGCCCCAGGCATTGCGCGGCAACTGGCGGCCGATCTGGATGCCCACCGGCCGCTCGGCTGCGCTGAAATTCTCCCGGCACCAATGTTCCAGTGTGGCGCGCGCCGCTGATGGACTGCCGGTGCGCAGTGTGCAGAAGGCTTTCAGCCGCGGCTCCTGCAGGCTGCTGTCCAGCCGGACCGCGGCTTCGGCGACCAGGGGATGGGTTTCGAGCCTGCGGGCGACCTGGGCGGGATAGACATTGATGCCGCCGACCTGCACCGCCGCATCGTGCCGGCCGAGCAGGCGCAGGCCGCCATCATCGGTCCATTCCGCGCGGTCGGGCAGGGTGATGCAGGCCCCCGTCGTCACCTCGATCAGGCTGGCGTCGCCGCCGCTGCCGCCAGGGCGCCAGCGCGGCAGCAGGGTGAACGCAGCATCGGGCGCGGTGCGGCTGGCAATGCCCGAGGTCTCGCTCGAACCATAGATTTCGGTGACGCGTGCCACGCCGGCATCGCGCAGAGCGAGATGCGTGGCGGCGGGCAGCGGTGCTGTGCTGCTTGTGGCCATGATGCCCTGCGGCAGCGTTTCGAGGCTGCGCAGGAGATGCGGCCAGCCGGCGGGGAAGCCCACCAGAAGGTCATCGGCCCGCAGCATGCGCCGCAGTCGCCCTGGCGCGATCGCGCGGCCATCCACCACCTCCACCCCCAGCCGTTCGGGCAGCAGGATCGTGAAGAGAAAGCCGTAGATGTGATGCGAGGGAACGAGCTGAATCACCCGGCCGCGGTTGGCAAAGACTCCGGCCCAATGCGAGACCTCCGCCTCCAGCGTCGCCAGGCTGTGGGTGCAGCGCCGGGCCACGCCCGTGCTGCCGGAAGTGCTGAAGCTGTAGCCCGCCGTGCCCTCGGCCTGCGCCGCCTGGATGATCTTTACCCAGGAATCGAGACGCCGCTCGGCCAGGAGGTAGTCCTCGAGCCCGGTGTCATGCAGGCGAAAGAAGCTGTTGACCGCACTGCCGCAGGCCACAAGCTGCAGACTGTCGAGCCCGAGGCCGTCGGCATCGAGCGAGAGGATGTCGGGCCAACCCGCCATTTCCGCCGGAGTGACCTTGCGTGCGCCGCCCGCGCTGAGTTCATGGGCGAGAAGACAGCGCAACACGCGCTGACATGCGGCGGTGGAAATCGAGGGCATGCGTGGCTCTCCAAGGCTTTGCTGCATGGCACGCCAAAAACCTGAACAAAGCCTTGCTCCGGGCACCGAAAAAAAGCGCCAGCGTTTACCGCAGCTTCACCGTTGCTGGCGCACAAGCTCAGCCATCGCGTCACCAGCCCGCAACCCTGTGGCCGCTTGTTGAGGAGTTCCAGAATGGTCTCGGTGGCCCTGCAATGGCCCGGGCGCGCGGCGGTGGAAGCACCCCGCATGCCCGAGCCGGTGGACATTGCGCTGCGCGTCTCCGGCGGCAAGCCGCTTCGGGCGACCGGTGTACTGATGGCGGAGGCGACGTCCTGGTCGCCTTCCGTCTCCGCCTGGCATGAGGTTGCGCTGTATCGGTGCGATCGTGATGAGTGCGCGGCTTCGGTGCGGATGCTGAAGAAGGCCGTGGGCGAGACCGACATTCACCATGCCGAGCTCTTCACGACGATCGGCGATGCGCTGAACTGGCTCGAAGCCTTCGATCCCACCGCTGATCTTGCCCCCGATTTCGATGCGGCGGACCGGCGCGTGAACACTGTTGAGATCGCGCTGCGTTCCGCCGCTTTGCGGCAGGACGCCGATGCGATCACCCGGCAATGGCGCGGCCTGCTGGGTGAGCTGCTCTACCGCTTCGCCCGGCTCGACTGAGGCGCAGTTATCCAAACCCTTCACCGACAGAAAGAAGCCAGCCCATGGAAATGATCAAGTTCGGCAATGACCATGTCGACAACCTGGTGTCCCAGGACCCCACTCGCCTGGACCGCCTGCCTTTCGGCGCGATCCTGGTGGATCGGGTGGGCCGGGTTTTGAAGTACAATGCCTACGAGAGCGCGTTGGCCTCGCGCCCGCCGGGGGAGGTGATCGGCAAGAACTTCTTCAACGATGTGGCACCCTGCACCAAGGGCCACCAGTTCCAGGGCCGCTTCCAGCAGGGCGTTGCACAGGGCAGCGTGAACTGCATGTTCGAATACGCCTTCGACTACAAGATGAACCCGGCCAAGGTGCGGGTGCACATGAAGTCGACCTCGATGGATGAGGGCATCTGGATCTTCATCAAGCGCCTCTGAGCCAGGCGCTGCGCCGCATGTCATCCACCCTCCTCGCGCCGATCACGAGCCGTCAGGTCGCTGAGCCGGTGGCGCTGCTTGATACCGAGCGGTTTGAGACAATCCTGCTGCTGCGCCATGGCCTGCGGCCCCTGGGCTTCTCGGGCCGGGTGCTGTTCGAGGTGTCGCAGCGTGACCCTGCGCTGAGGGTGTGGAGCAGGGTTGCGGTGTATGAGCGGGAGGATGAGCGCCTCGTGGCGTCGATCCATCACCAGCTGCGCGGCGCGGCGCCGCTCAGCCGGCATTTTGCCGAGGCCTGCGCGGGCATCGATGCCGTGCTGGCCTTCCTGCACGCCCATGACCCGCTCCGCGATCTGCCGGTGGAGGCGCTCTACGCCGAGCCTGCCCCGGTCGCAGACGAAAGCGCGGACGACCCGACAACCGGGGCGGACACTTCCCCGGAGACCGACCCGGGCCTCGCCGCACATGACGCGGCGGCGGCCCGCGCCGCCGGCCTGCGACGGGCCTGGCGACAGCTTCTCGATACCTGCTTTGGCACACGCAACACGTCAGGAGAATTCCAATGAATGTCGTCAATCCCTTCGACCAGCTTGCCGATCGCCCTGCGCTGGGCATGACCACCGAGGCGCGCCCGGTGGCGCGCAGCAACCCTTCGGTGTTCACCCTGCGCAAGTCCGGCAGCCGGCCGGTGTCCTTCAGCGGCCGCCATGCCGGCTTCTCCAGCGGCTACCGTGCCGGCACACCGCTGTGGCATGAACTCAATCTCTACCAGACCGATGATGGCCATTACGTCGCGGATATTCGCGTCTTCAGCAAGGCACAGGGCTCGCGCGACCAGTTCCATGTCATGGTGGCGGACAGCGTCGAGGAGGCGCTGCAGTTCTTCGAAGCCTACGATCCGCGCGGCGACGTGCAGGCCGAATTCGATGTCTCCGATCCAGAACTCGCGCCGGCAGAACTCATGGTCCATGCCGCGACCCTGAAGTACCGCATTGCCGAGGCGTCCTCGCAATACAAGGCGGTGCTGGCAAGCTTTCTGCATCAGCTCAGCCATGGATGAAACGGGCGCTGGCGGCTGATTTTTGTGCCGCATGCACCCTTCCTTAAGCCCGTCATCGGAGAATGGCGGGCGTTCGGATCGGTGTTTGAGGTGAGGCTGCGGCGCCTCACTCCCGACACCACCGCCGCGTCTGACAATTAGCAACCGCGAACCACAGGAGGGCATAAGCCCATGACCATCAATAAGAGCCTGGCGTCGTCATCCCTCGCCGAAGTCATCGACCGCATTCTCGACAAGGGCGTGGTGGTGGACGCCTTCGTGCGGATCTCACTGGTCGGCATCGAGCTGATTGCCATCGAGATTCGCGCGGTCGTCGCCTCAGTCGAGACCTATCTGAAGTATGCCGAGGCCGTGGGGTTGACGACTGATCCGGCCCTGGCCGCGGCCTGACGCCCGACTTGTTCGATCTGGAAGCGGCCGGCGGAAGCCTGCCAGGCCGCTTCTCCCTGCCACCTCACGCGCCAGAAGGCATGACCCATGACCGAGACGGCTGATGCTTCGGGCAAGGGCTCTCTTGTGGCCACCAGCAGGGCTGCACGCCTTGCGATGCGCGAGGTGGTCCGGCGTGACCTGGTCGCGGCGCGCGCCGCCCTGCGCAGCGAGCGGGAGGCGGCGGCCGCTGCCGCGCAGAGCCGGCCACCGCGTTGGCGGCCAGCACGAAGCCAAATCGGCGCCATTTTGGATGCTGAGACTGTGTCAGGCCCCGAGGAACGGCCGGCCGCCATGCCAGCCTCGGAAGCGCAGGCCCGCATTTCCGCGCCATCGCTGCAGCCAAACGATCCGGCCGAAGCCTTATCCCCCGAACCATCATCGGTCTTCGCATCCATCATCGGCGGCCTTGCCTCGCCGGGACCCGTCGCCGCTGAGGTAGAGCCCGTCACTCTCTCCGAAACTGATGCCCCGGCCATGGCCGTCGCGAGCATCACCGCGCTCGGCCCAGGCATGCTGGCGAGGTTGCGCCTATTGGGCTACGAGCGCCTCAGTGACCTGGCTGATGCCCAGCCTGCGGAGTTGCGCGATGCCCTGGGCGAGATCAGCCGGTTGCTCAATGTCGAGGGTTGGATTGCCGAGGCGCGGCGCCTTGCCCGGCACGACACGGCCTGAGCGGCGCCAGCGGCCGGGCTTGACCGGGAGCGGCTTCGCTGTGTTTACCTTGCCCGCCGCAGTGCAAGGAGGCGCGCGTGATCATCGCCAACCCACCACCACTGCTGTGTATCGTTGACCCAAACCTGCGTGATTTCGTCGGCCATCACTTCGCCTATGACCATGCCGTGGCCGAGGCAGCGCGCGGCGCGGGCTTCCTGCCGCTGGTGCTTGGCCATCGTGCCTTGCCGGAGGCCATTGCCAGGCAGGCCGGCGCGGTGCCCGCCTTCAGCGACGACATCTGGGCCCACCGTGGCACTGGGGGAAAGCTGCTGCGATGGATGGATGATCTCGCCCGGAACCGCCGTTTCGGCCGGGAATTGCTAGCGGCGCTGCCACCAGAGGGACTGCCGCCGGGTTCGATCGTCTTGGCGCATATGCTCACTCATCGGCAATTGCTCGGCCTCGCTGCGGTCGCCGAAGCGCTGCCGCATCACGTCACCATCATGCCCTTGCTGCGCTACCAGCCCGAAATGGTGGATGATGCGCTGTCGGCGCGCGCATTCGCCCGTTTCCGCCGGGCGGCCGCCGCGGGGGCGCGCATTCGCTTCGCCTCCGACAGTGCGCGCCTCGCGCATCGCCTCGCGCGGCTGGTTGGCCTGCCGGTCGAGGTCCTGCCCATCCCCCATACCCCGCCCGAAGCTCCACCGCTGGCCGCCCCGACTGGCCGGCCGATGCACCTCGTCAGCCTGGGCAATGCGCGCGATGAGAAGGGTTTTCTTGAGATCATCTGGGCGATCCAGACCCTGCGCGAGGCGCCCGGTGGCCTGAGCGGCCTGCGCTTCACCCTGCAGGCCAATGATCCCTCGGCCACGCTGCGTCCCACGATCCAGGGTTTCATCCGCGACTTGCCGCCCGAGGTCACGCTCCTGCACGAGGCCCTGCCGCCCGCGGCCTATGACGACCTCCTGGCATCGGCAGACCTCGTTTTGCTGCCCTATTGGCGCTCGATCTACGAGGCCCGTACCTCCGGCGTGCTGCTTGAGGCGCTGGCCGCGGGCCGGCCGGTGATCTGCACCGCGCAGAGTTGGCTGGCCGATGAACTGGCCCGGCATGGCGCCGGCATCACCGTGCCTGACCGCGATGTCGCGGCCCTGGCCCGTGCCATCCAGCAGGCCCGCGACACCTGGCCGGACCTGGCCCGCGATGCGCTTGCCGGCCGTGCGGCCTGCCTGGCGCGACATGGCGGGGCGGCCTTCATGCGGGCCATCACCGCACCCGCCGTGAAGCTGGCGCCCGAACCGCCGCGCCGCCTGCAAGTTTTCTATCCCTGGCCCGATTTCGCCGAACGCCGCGCCGGCGCCAGCCAGCGCTGCAACATGATGGTCGATGCGCTGGTCGAAAGGGTCGAGGCGGTGCGCGTGCTGCAGCCCGGGCATGGCGGAGCGATGCAGCGCGGCCCGGTGGAGATCCAGCGTCTGAATGAATGGCGTCTCGGCGCCATGGCGCGTCGCTATGGCTGGCTGGCCTTCCAGGCGCTCTGCCTGCCGTTGCTGGGCTGGCAGCACCGCCGCCAGGCACTTTTTCCCTGGCTGCACCTGCAATATCGCTTCGATCCATTGATCCGCCGCCGCATGGTCGGGCAACTGACAAGCGCCGATGCGGTCCTGCTCGAATACGGGTTCTGGTCGGTGCCGGTCGTGGCAGCCTGCAGGCGGCTGGGCATACCTTGCGTCCTCACCGCCCATGACGTCATTGAGGATCAGGTCACCGCCTCGCGCCTGCTGCACCGCCTGACTGGCTGGCTGGAGCATCGGGCATTGCGCGCGGCCCAGGCCGTGGTGGCGGTGACACCGCAGGATGCGGCCCGCTTTGCGACCCTGGGTGTCACGGCGCGCGTGGTGCCCAACCCGGTCGATCTCAATGCGGCGGATGCACCATTGCCGGGGCATGCGCGAGAGATCCTGGCGGCGCATGGCGTCGCACTTCCAGCGGGCGATGTCTGCCTGTTTGTTGGGAGCCTTCACCCCCCCAATCTCGTGGCGGTGGATCGGTTGCGGCGCATCGCCGCCGGCCTGGCCGACACCAGGGGTGCCGCCGCGCCGCTGATCATGGTCGCAGGTGCGGCGGCGGAACCCGGGTCTGCGCCAGGCTTCCTGGCCCTGGGCCGGGTCGAGGATGTGGTGCTGCGTGCCCTTTATCGCTCAGCACGCCTCGCGGTGATACCGCTGCCGGATGGCACCGGCAGTTCGCTCAAGACGCTGGAGGCCATGGCCGCCCGCCTGCCCATTCTCTGCACCGGCGTGGCATTGCGTGGCATTGGCGCGGTCGCCGGCCAGCATGCGGTGGTGGAGGATGATCTTGACGCCTGGGCCGGTGCCATGACCCGGCTTCTGGCTGATCCGAACCGGCTGCAATCGCTGGCCGCGGCGGGTCGCGCGCTGGCTGAGGGCTTCGGCCACCAGGCGGTCATGGCGGGCTATGCGCCGCTGCTGGGCCTTGCGGATGCGCCGCAACCCGATGCCATGCCTGGGCTCGCCGAAGCGTCATCGGGCAGCAGGCTGGCCTGATGCCCAACGGGCTTGGTGGTGCTTGCCCCGCCACTGCGCAAACGGCGCAACATGCGCTGTGCCGCGGCGAAATCCTCGCGTTGCAGCGCCCGGTCTAGGCGGTGCAGCACCCGCTCATCGCGCCGCGGGGCCGGCAGGGCCTGCAGCCGCTCCATCATCCGCTCGGCCAGAGCGAGGCGACCCTGCCTGCCCGCCGCCAGCACCAGAGCACGAAGCTGGGCCTTCTCGAGGGGCTCGTCGGCCAACTCCGGCATGGCCAGGAGGGCTTCAAACAGCGCGAGTTCGACCCGTTCGGCGCTGCGTTGCAGCAGCGCGCGGGGGATGAGCATGCGGTTGGGCCGTTCCGGGGCGGACCGCGCTGCGAGGTCCAACGCCTTCTCTTGCAAGCCAAGCAAGGGCAGGTAGGCGTTGAAGGCGACCCGAAAATCATAGGCTTGCGCGGCCTGCCGGGCTGCCGTGGCCAGCCGGGCAAGGCCGGCAGGGTCTTGCAGCGTGGTACGGATGAGGCCGGGCCAGTGGGAGAAGTCATCCTCCATCAGGCAGTCCTGACCCGGCTCCAGCGCCAAGCCGCGCAGCGCGACGGATGTTCCCAGCAGGGCCTTACCCGCCGCCATCGCCTCGATGATCTTCACCGAACTGCCGGTGCCGGCGCACAGCGGCACGAGCACAAGATCCGCAACATGGTAGAGCAGCGCCAGCACCACGCTGTCCACGCTGCCCAATGCCACCCAATTGGTGCCGCGCCCAGGCGGCGCGCAGTCACCGGCGATCACGAATGCGGTCGGCCGGGCGTCACCCGCCATGTCCTGTGCGATGCTCCGCACGCGCTGCATGGCGTCGATATTGGGGCCGAAATGGCTGCCGACGAAGAGGCAGACCGGGCCTTCCGGCAGCACCACATCATACAGCGCGCGAAGCGCCTGACGCAGGTCGCAGGGCGGTGAGATGGCGAGATGGTCCTGGTCGATCGGGTTCGGTATGACGATCGAGGAAATGCCAGCGGCCGCGAACCAGGCCTGGTCGGCGCGGGAGACGGTGACGGCCTGATCGGCCATCGCCATGCCCTGCTTCTCGAGCCGTGCGGTCAGCCGGTGCAACGCCTGGAAGCCGGTGACCTGCTGCGCCAGAACGTCGTAGTTGGTGATGATGAGCCGCTTGCCCTGCGCCTTGCATATGGGGCCGATGACGCCGGCCCAGAGCGGATATTCCAGCAGTACGACATCGGCCCAGGCCACCATCGCCGCGGCGCGGTCCTGGAAGCCGCGGTCCAACGAGCGTTCGAGGAAGAACCACAGCATCCTCTCCTGACCGAAGGGATGGCCGGGCACGAGATGGAAGACGCTGCGGAAAATCGCCCGCAGGCTGTGATGGCGCATCCGCAAGGTGGCGAGGCTGACCGAGATATTGCCCTGCCGCCATGCCGGTGCCCACCAATCGCCAACTGCACCGCGCCGCGCCGTGGCGGGTTTCCGGAGGCGGTTGCGAAGCCAGTAGAAGGGCAGGAGGGGCAGCCGGAACAGGCTGCCGGTCACCCGCTCCCATGTCGGCATATGCTCATAGGGGCCGTCCTGGAGGACCCGGATCTCCTCGACCAGCGGGCTGATCTTCTCCATCATCAGCATGCAGCGCAGTGCAGCACCCGACCGGCGCTCGGTCAGATTGCCCCAGGGGTAGAAGACGGCAACACGGCGGGTGCCGCCCTCGGGCGCTGCGGGTTCCGGCGCGGGGCCGTCGATGGCCTGGCGTATCAGGGCCGCGGGGCTGTGCCGGGACAGCACCAGTGCGCGCCCCGCTTCAGCCCGGGCGCGCAGTGCCGGCAGCCCTGCGCGCACGGCTGTGATGGCGGCGGCGATGGCGGCGGGGTCATGGTCATCCACCAGCACGCCGGCGCCGTGGCTTGCCAGTTCATCGCTCATCCAGGTGTCGCGGGTGGCAATCACAATCTTGCCGGCGGCCAGCGCCTCTAGAAAAACGCCCGAGGTGCGGGCGCGATAAATATCGCGCCAATAGGGCACCAGGATGACATCGGCGGCCAGCAGCGTGGCCTCGTATTCAGCCGGGCTGAGGGCATCACGCAACAGCGTGACCTGCTCTGGCTGCTCGGCGGTGAAAGCGTCGATTGCCCGCTGCACATTGGCTGCCGCATCATTGGCCTGGAGGGTGAATTCGAGCCCCTCCAACGCGCCCTGGCGGCGCAGCAGGCGGATCGCGTCGAGAATTTCGACGAAGCCCTTCTCGTCGCGCGCATTGCCGAGCGTGACCAGCCGGAGCGGCGCATCGGGGGCTTTTTCGGGGGCCCTGGCGTGGCGTTCCTGGGTGTGCGGGATCGGCATCACCTCGATGGGCAGGCTGGTGAGGCTGCCGAGCTCCCGCGCGAGCCGCGCGCTGTCCGACGCAAGGCGGACCCGCCGACCGGATGCCGCTGCCTGCTCCAGCATGGCAAAGGCATTGGCGCAGGCGGGGTTGTCGTAGAAGGCTGGCTGGTAGCGCAGCAGCAGGATGATCTCGAGCGGGCCCTGCGGCGGCTGCTCGCGCACCAGCTTTGCCAGCGCGGGCAGCTGGTGGCGAAAGATCATATGCGCGAAGAGCACCGAGCCGGGCGGCGGCGCGACACGGGCGAGACCCGCCCGCAGGTCGGCGAGGAAATCGCGGTTGGCGAGAAAGATCTCGGCCTCGACCCGCCAGCGTTCCGGCACATGCCGCGCCCACGGATTCTGGCCCCAGATGTCGTGGCGGAAGCATGGGAAAACCGCGGTCTCGTCCGCGATCGCAGCACTCATATCGCGATGCGCGAGCGTGACCGCACGATAGCCGGCGGCCTGGGCGCCGCGCGCCACCGCCTCGTCATAGGCATAATGATGGCCGATGAAATCCTTCAGCGAAGGGTCGATGATGCAGAACACCGGGCGTGCGGTCTCACCCGGCGCGGAGGCCTGGGCCGATGGCGGCGACGGTTCTGGCATCCCCGCGATCTTCATCCCCTGAGGATCGTCGCGCCGAGTGTATCGAGCCCGATCGGAATGATCGAATGGCCCGCGAGGCGCTCCCTGAACCCGGCCTGCCGTTCGGGCGGCACGAGCATCAGCAGGAAGCCACCGGCACCCGCGCCGCATAACTTCCCACCCAGCGCGCCGGCTGCCCGGCAGGCGTCATAGAGCCCGTCGATCTGCGGGTTGGAGACCTTGGAGGAGAGTTTCTTCTTGGTCTCCCAACCCTCATGCAGCATGGCGCCGAAATCGGCGAGCATCGCCTGCGGGTCCTCGCTCTCGAGCACATTCTGCGACTGGTCGACCAGGGTCAGGAGATGCGACAGGTCGGCATCCGCGGCCCCGCTCTTGGTCTTGGCCATCTGCTCATCGAGCGTGGCGGAGGCGAAGCGGGTCAGGCCGGTATAGACCAGGAAGAGCGAGGAGGTGAGCGCGGCCAGGCACGGCCCGGTCATCTGAATGGGCGAGATGCGGGTGCGGCCGCCGCGGAAATCGAAGCGGTTCAGCCCGCCGAAGGCCGCGTGATGCTGGTCTTGCACGCCGACATTCTCGCCCAGCAGCCCGCGTTCGACATGCACAGCCTCGCGCGCGAGGTCCATCTTGGTCGCGGGGCGTCCCATCAGTTCGAATAGCAGGTTCACGAAACCCACGGTGAAGGAGGAGGAGGAGCCCAGGCCGGAGCGCGCCGGCAGGTCGGCCATGATCGAGATGTCGAGCGGCTGGTCGTAGCCATAGTGCCGGATCGCCTCGCGCACCACGGGATGCTCCATGGCGTCGAGCGCGGCCACTTGTTCCATGCGCGAATAGGAGACGCGGTAGCGATAATCCAGCATGTTGTTCAGCCGCAGCGCGGCGACGTAGACATACTGGTTGATCGCCATGCCCAGCACGGCGCCGCGACGTTCTGCGAAATACTCGGGATAGTCGGTGCCGCCGCCGAAGAAGGAGACGCGCAGCGGCGTGCGCGAAACGGTCATCATGATTCGTGTTTCTCCGCCCGCTCGGCTGCCAGTATCTGTGTGACGCCGTCCTGCAGGCTCAGTTTGGGACGCCAACCCGTGGCGGCCAGGAATTTTTCCGAATTGAGGCTCTTGTAGCCCGCACCCTGGAAGGAGTTTTCCGGGTGGACGATCTTCGCTGGCCAGTCGAGGGCAGCGAGGATGGCGCGGGCGCATTCGCCGATCTCCACCGGGGCGTTGGGTGTCACGTTCACGACCTGATCGGTGAAGGCAGCGTCGGCCGCGATGATGGCGTCGAGTTGGTCATTGACATGCAGAAGGTCGCGCACCGTCCGCGGGTTGCCCCATACCTCAAATTCTGTCGCACCTGTGGCTTGCGTGGCGACGGCGCGGGCGATCATGGCGGCCATGAAATGAGCGCGGCCATCCTCGGTATGGGCATGCGGGCCATAGACGGTGGCAAGCACGCAATGCAGCCAGTTCAGCCCGTATTGCGCGCCATAGGTCTCCGACCCCAGCGCCAGCAATTCCTTGGCCAGCGCATAGCCGCGCACCGAGGGATGGGGGCGGCCGATGCCGAATTCACTCTCGGGCGTGGGGTGGTCGCTCTCCGCATAGGTGCAGGAGGAGCCGAGGGAGACCAGTTTTGCCTGCGGCTGGTGGCGGCGCCAGGCGTCGAGCACGTTGAGATGGATGCGGGCATTGTCGGCCAGCAATTCGCCCTGCATGGCGTATTGGATCTGCCCCGTGCGTTGGCGGGTGATGGCATGGAAGATCCGACCGGCCTTGGGGGCCGCCTTCAGCGCTGCATCCACCACGCCATAATCGGTGAAATCACCGGCGGCGCGGCCGATGGCATGCACCGGCCAGCCCCGGGCCTGCCAGCGCGCGACGAGGTGATGGCCCAAAAAGCCATCGGCGCCGAGGATGATGGTGGGGCTATCGGCGTAGGGCATCGCGGTACCAGGCCAGGGTTTTTTGCATACCAGCTTCCAGGGTGTGAAAGGCGGGCAGGGCAGGTAGCAATTCGCGCAGCCGGCCGCCGGTGGAGCGGCGCACCAGCACGCCCGGGTTCCCCGCTGGCGGCGGAGACACCAGCTTGATGGGCCGCATGCGTCCCGAGGCTGACATGGCGGCGGTGGCGAGCTCGCTGACCTTGCGGGTTTCGCCATAGGCCAGGTTCAGCGCCGCCTGGGTGCCGCGCAGCTTCAACGATTCGACGAAGGCTGCGGCGGCGTCGCCGGCATACAAGAAATCCCGCTCGGCATCGGGATTGCCGCGGACTTCGAATTCGGCGCCATCCCCCGCCGCGCGGATGACGAAGGCGGTTGCCACATGCGCCTCCGCCTCGTCCAGCGTGTCGCAGGGACCATAGGGGTTGGTCAGGCGGAAGGAGATGGTGTTGATGCCCGCGCGGCGATGCCAGAGCTCGGCCGCGATCTCGCCCCAGCGCTTGGACCACGCATAGGCGGCCTCGCCATCATGCGGCCAGGCGTTGAGGTCGAAGGGAAGGGTGTCGTCGAGGATTGGCCACGTCGCGGGATAGACCGCGGCCGATGAGGCCACGCGCACTTCCTTGATCCCGCGGGCCAGCGCGAAGCCATAGACCTGATCGGTCATCGCCAGATTGGCGCGAAGAATTTCAGCCTGTTGCTTGCCGAATTGCGAGGCGAAGTAGCGGAAGGCCGCGACATGGATGATCGACGTCTCCGCGGGCAGGGTGGGCAGGCTGTCGAGATCAGCCGCCGCCACCGTGGCATCGCAGCCCGGCACCGCGCGGCCCGAGGCAGTCACCCCGATCACTCGAACCCGGCCCTGAAGCGCATCCACGATGTTGCGGCCGACAAAGCCGCTCGCGCCGAAGACCAGGACGGTTTCGGGAAGGCTCACGCGTCACCACGCCCGTAGGTGCGGACTTTCGGAATCGGCACGATCAGCTCGCCGCCACCGGCGAGATAGGTCTGCTCCTTGGCGACGAATTCCTCGATGAAGTTCCACGCCAGCACGAGATAGGCGTCGGGCCGCTCGCCTTCCTCGGATAGGATGGGAATCCGCACGCCGGGAATGGCGAGGCCGACCTTCATCGGGTTCTTCTCGACGGCTTTTTGGACGAGATCGGCGCCGATCCCAAAACTGTTGAGCAGCGTGGCGCCCTTGGCCGGCGCGCCATAGGCCCAGACGGACTTTCCGGCAGCCTTATAGCTCTCCAGCAGTGCGACGAGGCGGGTGCGCAGATCCAGCACGTCGCCCGCGAACTTGCGGTAGGTGGCGATTTCGCCAAAACCCTTCCGGGTCTCGGTTGCCTGCATCGCGCGCACGCTGGCGCCGACCGGGCGGGTGCCGCGGCGGGCGACATGCGCCTCGATCGAGCCGCCATGAATGTTCACGAGGTCGGCCTCGAAGACCTCCAGCCCATGCTGCTCCAGCAGAGCGGAGAGCGACTTCAGCGTGTAGTAGCAGAGATGCTCGTGGTAGACCTGATCGAAGGCGGTGTTCTCCACCATGCCGCCGAGATAGATCGCCTGGACGACGAAGACTCCGTCATCGGCCAGCAGCAACGAAATACCCTCGACCACCGAATGCAGTTCCTCCAGGTGGAAGAACACGCCCGAGGCAGTGATGATCTTGGCCGGGCCTTCCTTGGCCAGGATGTCGCGGCAGCATTCGGCATTGAAGAAGCGGTGCCAGGTCGGCACCCCCGCATCCTGCGCCAGCTTGGCCACATTGCCGGCGGCCTCGACGCCGAGGATCCGCGCACCGGAAAAGTCCCACTGCTTCAGCCAGGTGCCGTCATTGCTGCCGATATCGACGACCAGGTCGCGCGGTCCGACATTATAGGCGGCGGCCACCCGTTCCGACGTCGCGCGGAAATGCGCCGGCAGCGTCTTCGTCGTGCCCGAGACATAGGGGTAGTCGGTGAACATCGATTCCTTGGGAATCGTGTGGTCGATCTGCACCATGGTGCATTCGCCGCAAAAACCCACGCGGAGCGGATAGGCCGGGTCCGTGCCAGGCGCGGCATCGGGGCGCACCAGGCGGTTGCAATGCGGCTGGTCGCCCAGGTCGATCACCAGCTCCACGCGGCGCGCACCGCAGCAGCGGCAGGCCATGTCCATCATCACGCCAGGGGGCGGAACCACCATTTCAGACATTGGCGAAGCGCCCGTTGCGCAGCATCTTGTAGCCCTTGATCAGTTCGATGATGCCCTTGTCGAGGCCATGATCGGGCGACCAGCCGGTGGCTTCCAGCTTGTCGTTGGAGACGACGTAGTCGCGCTTGTCTGGATCCTCGCCGACCGGCGCTTCCAGCCAGACAAAGCCGGGTACGTGGCGGGCGATGCGTTCGCAGAGCTGCGCCTTGGAGAGATTGGCCTCGGAAAGCCCGACATTATAGGCCTGCTGGCGCATCGCACCCACATTGTCGATGCCGTGCATGAAGGCCTTCACCACGTCGCGGACATGGATGTAGTTGCGCCTGAAATGCGCCTCGAACAGCACCACCGCGCGGTCATTCACCGCGCGCCAGGTGAAGTCGTTGACCAGCAGGTCGAGCCGCATGCGCGGTGCCATGCCGAAGACGGTCGCCAGGCGGAAGGAGAGGCTGTTCTCGTGGGTGAGAACCGCTTCCTCGGCATCGACCTTGGTGCGGCCATAGAGCGAGACCGGGCGCAGCGGCGATTCCTCGGTGCAGGGGGCATTGCCCTCGCCCACGCCATAGCCGGAATTGGTGGTGGGGTAGGCGACCAACTGACCCTTGCCCACCAGCTTCATCAGGTCGACCACGGCGTCGCGGTTCAGCGACGTCGCGCCGATCTGGTCCTTTGCGCAAAGCGGCGCGCCGACCAGGGCGGCCAGTGGCACCACCACATCGGCCTGCTTCAGCAGGGGTTCGACCACGCGCATGTCCCGGCAATCGCCGCGCACCGCGTCGAAATTCGGGTCGGCGCAGGACTGCGCGAGGAACGGCTCGCCGGCGGAAAACGTGTCCAACACCGTCACCTTCCAGCCCCGGCCCAGCATGGCGGGCACGAGCA
>JAESFS010000071.1_pt1 | contig 79212 bp, 83 predicted proteins | sample 9269441 | NCBI WGS metagenome assembly JAESFS01 (sample SAMN14502548, study PRJNA617105) | algae metagenome | isolation source: Scytolyngbya sp. HA4215-MV1 and co-occurring heterotrophs from sample from... | place: USA: Laie Falls, Oahu, Hawaii | collected 2010-08-22
TTGAAGCCGGGGCTGTGCGTCCGGCGGGTTCGCTTCGTCATGCTCTCTCCTGATACGCGGCAACATCGCCGCTGTCAGGCAGGAAAACCAGTTATCGGGCCGTCCGAATTTCCCAGGCCACCTCTGACTTCAGGCGGCTGACCCCATGCCGAAGTCTGGTTCGATAATCTCCCTTCGCTCCCCGCACCGGCCGTTCATTCACCGCGAAGACCACGCCCTCCCCCTGCCGTAGCGTCACGACTTCGGCGCGCGACTGCATGCGCGGCCGTTGTTCGGTGAGGACGAATTCGCCCCCTTCAAAGTCCCGCGGGTCAGTCAGCAGAAAGGCCACCTGCAGCGGGAAATGCAGGTCGCCATAAAGGTCCTGGTGCAGGCAATTGTAGTCCTCGGGCCCGTAGCGCAGCAGCAGGGGTGTGGGGCGCGTTTGGCCTGCGGCGTGGCATTGGGCGAGATAGGCTTCATGCGTCTCGGGGTAGGCGGGGCCGTTCAGGCGGGCGGACCAGGATTGCGCCACCGGTGCCAGGCCCGCGTAGAGGCCGGCACGCAGGCTCGCCACCGGCTCGGGCAGCGGGGCGGAAAAATACTTGTACTCGCCGCGCCCAAAACCGTGCCGGGCCATGATGATGTGCGAACGAAAGCCCTCGCCATCATAGCACGCGGTCAGTGCCGCGCATTCGGCCGGTGTGAGCAGCGGGCCGGTGGTGGCGCAGCCGCGGGCGTCGAGTGCGGTTGCGATTCCAGCCCAGTCCAGTGCGGCGATGCGGGGGCCGAGGGTCACGCCACCAGGCCCCGCCGAGGAGCGCGGGCGGCGCCGGGTCGGCCCAGGGGCGCTCGGCCGATACGGTAAATCAGGCTTTCGGTCATCGAAAATCTCCTCGCTCGGCCGACCTTATGCGCCGGCCGCAGGTCCGGTGCCTGCCGTTCCTTGCGCCGGTGTGAAATGGTGTAGGCTGGGTTGCGCGGTGTCGACGGAGGCGGGTGATGGCGGGATGGTTGTGCTGGATGGTTGTCGCCCTCGCCTGGCTCGCCCACGGTGCGGCTCTGGCGCAGGAGGCCTGGCCGGCGCGCCCCGTGCGGGTCGTGGTGCCCTTCCTGGCCGGCGGCGGCGGTGACGCGGTGGGCCGCGCGGTGGCCCAGGCGATGAGCGAGCGCACCGGTCGCGCCTTCGTCGTCGACAACCGCCCCGGCGGCGCCAGCGCGCTGGGCACCGAAATCGTCGCCCGCGCCGCGCCCGATGGCTACACGATGGTCATCATCGGGCCGAACCACTCCACCAACCCGCATCTCATCCCCCGCCTGCCCTTCGATCCGCTGCGCGATTTTTCGCCCGTGGCGCTGCTGACCTCGGCGCCCTACGTGCTTGTAGCCGACCCTGCTCTGGCCTTGCGCGGCTTTCAGGATTTTCTGGCATTGGCCCGCACCAGGCCCGGCGCGCTGTCCTACGGCTCGGCCGGCAACGGCACGGCGGGGCATCTGGCGATGGAGATGATCAAGCTCGCCACCGGCATCGACGTCGTGCATGTGCCCTATCGCGGCAGCCCGCCGGTGCTGGTGGATGTGATGGCGGGACGGCTGGCGGTGGCCTTCGACAATGTCCTCTCCTCCAGCCCCGGCATACGGGCGGGGCAGATGCGGGCCCTGGCGGTCAGCGGCGCCGAGCGTTCTCCCCTGTTGCCCGATGTGGGCACCATTGCCGAGCAGGGGATGGCGGGGTTCGACGTCACAGTCTGGCAGGCCGCGCTGTTCCCCGCCGGCGTTGACCCCGCGATCACGGCACGGGCCAGCGCCGAGATTGCGGCCGTGCTCGCCACGCCGGAACTGCGGGCCAGGCTGGCCGCCATCGGCGTCGCCCCCACCCCCAGCACGCCCGCGGCGCTGGCCGATTTCCTGGCCGCCGACATGGCGCGCTGGGGTGATGTGATCCGGCGCGCCAATGTGCGGCTCGACTGAACCGCTGCCCATGGCCCGCGCAGCGCTGGCATGGCGGGGCCGCAAGGCGCGGCGGGGCGGGATGGCAGGGCGCCACATCGCCGCTAGGGTTGCCCCATCGCAGTTGGAGTATTCGCCATGGCCCACCGCCGCAGCCTGATCCTTGCCGCTCTTGCCAGCCCGGCGCTGGCGCAATCCGGTTTCCCGAACCGCCCGCTGCGCATGATCATCCCCGTCGGCGTGGCCGGCGCCACCGACATTGTGGGCCGCATCGTCGCCGAGCACATGGCGCAGCTGCTGGGGCGGCCCATCGTGGTGGAGAACATCGCAGGCGCGGGCAGCACCATCGCAGCCGCCGCCTTCCAGCGCACGGCCGCGGATGGCTACACGATCTTCATCGGCACCAACAATCACCCGGTGATGCAGGCGGTCCGGCGTGATTTTCCGTTCAACCCCATCACCGATTTCGTGCCCTTCTCGCTCGTCGCCCGGCAGCCCTCCGTGCTGGCGATCAGCCCCGATGTACCGGCGCGTGACGTGGCGCAGCTGATGGCCTGGCTGCGCGCGCGGGGGGATGCGGTGAATTACGGCTCCACCTTCCCCGGCGCCACCAACCACCTGGCCGGCGAATTGCTGAAGCATCTGGCCGGGGTGAACTTCACCATCGTGCCCTACCGCACCGCCGCACTCGCGGTGCAGGACCTTGTCGCGGGGCGCGTGGATTTGACCATCGACAGCCCGATGATGCTGGCACCCCTGATCCGCGAGGGCCGGCTGCGCGGCCTGGCGGTGAGTGGCGCCGAGCGCACCGACCTGCTGCCCGGCCTGCCCACGCTGATGGAATCCGGCGTCACCGGCTATGAGCTGACGGCCTGGCAGGCGCTCTTCGTCCGCCCCGGCACGCCGCCCGAGGCGCTGGCGGTGCTGACCGATGCCGCGAAGCGGACCATGGAGGATGCTGGTGTTCGCGAACGCCTGCGGCAGAACAGCGCCGAGGTCTGGCCAGACTCCTCGCCCGCCGCCGCCGCCGCGCATGTGAAGGCCGAGGTGGAGCGCTGGGGCCCGCTCGTCGCCAGCATGGGAATCACCAATTGAGCGGCCGCCTGGCGGGCCGCGTGGCCCTGGTGACGGGCGCGCGCGGTGGCATCGGCGCCGCGATCGCGCGGCGGTTCGCTGAGCAGGGTGCAAGGGTGGCCGGCGCCGATATCGGCCCGGGCGTGGAAGCCGAGCTGGCGCTGCGTTGCGACGTCTCCGACCCGGCTCAGGCCGAGGCGGCAGTGGCGGCGGTGGTGGCGACATTCGGCGCCCTGCATATCCTGGTGAACAACGCCGCCGCCTTCGTGCCCGACGCCACGGCGGAGACGATCCCGCTCGAGGACTGGAACCGCGCCATGGCGGTGAACCTGACCGGGCCGATGCTGATGAGCCGCTACGCCATCCCCGCCATGCGCGCGGCCGGCGGTGGGAGCATCATCCACATGGCATCGCAACTCGGCCATGTCGGCCGCGCCGGGCGGTTCTGGTACTGCACTGCCAAGGCCGCGCTGGTGCATATGGCGACCTGCATGGCGATCGACCACGCGCAGGACGGCATCCGGGTGAACAGCCTGTCGCCCGGGCCGATCGCCACCGACCGCACGGTGGGGCGCATCGGCGGTGAGGAAAAGGCGCTGGCCTTCTACGGCCCGCTGACACTCACCGGCCGGCAGGGCACGGTCGACGAGATCGCAGATGCCGCGCTGTTCCTGGCCAGCGACGAAAGCCGCTACATGACGGGGACTGACCTGCTGGTGGATGGCGGCTACAACGCCCGCTGACAAAGCGGGAGGACGCGCCATGCAGACCACGCCGTATCTCTATTTTCGCGGCAATTGCGAGGCCGCCCTGCAGTTCTACGCCGCCTGCGGACTGGGCGCGATGAGCGAGGCGATGCGCTTCGAGGGCAGCCCCGCCGCCGCCCACGCCGGCCCGGCCTGGGCGGACAAGATCCTGCATTGCAGGTTCGAGGGGCCGGGGCTGCTGCTCTACGCCTCCGACACCCCCGACGCAGAGCCGATGAAGGGTGTGGCGCTGCTGCTGACGCCCGATAGCGTGGCGACGGGCACCGCACTGTTTGAAAAACTCTCCGACGGCGGCCATGTCACGATGCCTTTTGCGCAACAATTCTGGGGCGACCACTACGGCAACTTCACTGACCGTTTTGGTGTGCAATGGGCGATGAATTGCGCCGCGCGGGCGTGACGCCAGTCATCCTCTCCTGGAGCGGCGGCAAGGACAGCGCATTGGCGCTGAACCGGCTCCGCGCGGACGCGGGCGTGGAGGTGGTGGGCCTGCTGACCACCATCACCCGTGATTACAACCGCACTGCCATGCATGGCGTGCGCCGTGCGCTGCTGGAGGCGCAGGCCGCAAGCCTGGGCCTTCCGCTGCTGGTCAACCATATCAACGCCGGTGCCGATAACGACGCCTATGAGGCGAGCATGGGCCAGGCGCTGGCGGAATGTCGGGCGCGGGGTGTCGAACATATCGCCTTCGGGGACCTGTTCCTCGCCGATATACGCGCCTATCGCGACCGGCTGCTGGCCGCGCATGGCATGACCCCGCTCTACCCCGTCTGGCGACCGGACACCGATGTGCTGGTGCGCGAGTTCATCGCCTCGGGCTTTCGTGCCGTGCTGTGCTGTGTGGACCCGAAGCAGTTGGACCCGCGCTTCGCCGGCCGCGAGATCGACCCGGATTTCCTGGCCGAGCTGCCCCCCGGCGTGGACCCATGCGGCGAGAATGGCGAGTTCCACAGTTTTGTTTTCGACGGCCCGGATTTCACCGCCCCGGTACCCTTCACCCGGGGCGAGGTTGTGGAACGCGGCGGCTTCTGGTTCGCGGAGCTGCTGCCGGCATGAAGTCGCCCATCGCCACCCCCTGTGTGCAACATTGCAAGCTGGACCCGACCGAAAGCTTCTGCCTGGGCTGTTGGCGAACCCTCGGCGAAGTGGCGGGCTGGGGCAGCCTGACGCCCGCGCAGCGCGAGGCCGTGATGGCTGAGCTGCCGGCCCGGCGCCGAAAACATCAAGGCGCCTGATACGCTGATCCGCTTGGCGCCCGCAGCGTCACCGATACCACATCGTCGGCAACCACATCACGATCTCCGGCACATAGGTGCACAGCATCAGCACGCCCACCAGCGGGATCATGAATGGCCAGACGCCGCGCGCCGCATCCTCGAAGCTGATGTTGCCGACCCTGGCCAGGATGAACAGCACGATGCCCACCGGTGGCGTCAGCAGCCCGATGCACAGGTTCAGCACCATGATCAGTCCGAAATGCACCGGGTCGACGCCGATCGTCTCCATGATCGGCAGCATGATGGGCGTGAGAATCAGGATGGCTGGCAGCGGCTCGATCGCCAGGCCGACCAGAAGCAGGAAAATATTCGCCAGTAGCAGGATCAGCCATTTTTGGTCCGTCAGCGCCAGCACCCAGCCCACCACGAGTTCCGAGGCGCGGGTGGTGGTGAGCAGCCAGCCGAAAATCTCCGAACCCGCCACGATGATGAGGATGGTGGCGGTGATCTCCACCGTCTCGAAGGACACCTTGACAATGGCCTTCCAGCCCAGCGTGTGGAAGACCAGAACTCCCAGGATCAGCGCCCAGGCGACGGCGGCGATGGCGCCCTCGGTGGGGGTGAAGGCGCCCATGCGCATGCCGCCAATGATGATCACTGGCGTCAGCAAAGGCAGGATTCCGCGCAACAGGGTGCGGAACATTTCAGACACGCGGAATTTCGCGTCGGCGCCATAGCCGCGAACGCGGGCGTAGTAATAGACCATGCACATCAGGCAGAAGGCGAGCAGGAAGCCCGGCACGATGCCGGCCGCGAAAAGCTGGCCGATGCTGGCGTTGGCCGAGACGCCATAGATCACCAGCGGCAGGGATGGCGGCAGAAGAGGGCCAAGCATGGACGAGGCCGCGGTGATGCCGACGGCGAATTTAGGGTCATAGCCATGCGCCTTCATGGCGCGGACCTCGATGGTGCCCAGACCCGCCGCATCGCCCACCGCCGTGCCGGACATGCCGGCGAAGATGACCGAGCCGATGACGTTCACCTGCGCCAGCCCGCCGCGCATCCAGCCCACGGCCGCCACGGCGAAATCATAGATCCGCTCGGTGATGCCCGAGGTGTTCATCAGCAAGCCGGCCATGATGAAGAAGGGCACACAGAGCAGCGGGAATGAATCCACGCCCGAGGCCATGCGGTGCACTATGGCCAGCATGGGAATGGTGCCGTCGATGAAGGCGAAGACGATGCCCGAGCCCGCCAACGCGATGGCCACCGGAAAACCCATGGCGAGCAGGCCGAAGAAGCCGAGCAGGAGAATGGCCGCGGTCATGCGATGACGTCCTGGGTATTGGGCGCATCGCCGTGCCGCCAGCGCCGCCAGATCCACAGCGCCTCGCGGATGCTCATCGCCACGAAACCGGCGAAGATCGGCCAATACACCCAGCCAAGATTTTGCCGGAAGCTGTCCATCGGCATCACGCCCATCCGGTCCGCCAGATCGTAGCCGACCACGGCGCAGAACACCCAGAAGGCGAGCCGCCCGGCATCCAGTATCGCCCATAGCACTTTTCGCGCGGGCATCGGCAGCGCCTGTTCCAGCACTTCCACGCGGATATGCGTGCCGCGCCGCACCGCACCCGCGCTGCCGACAAACGTCAGCACCATCAGAAGGTAGCGGGCCACCTCCTCGGTCCAGGCCACGCTGTCATTCAGCGCGTAGCGGGAGAAGAACTGGGTGAAGACCAGAATGGCGGTGACCCAGAGCAGGACCAGGCCCACCCAATCCTCCGGCCCGTAATCCCGCAGATGGAATTTGCGCAGGTCGTCGGCGTAGCCGGCCTCCTCTGCATCCTTCACGCCCTCGAATGGTTTTTCCACGCCCAATCCCCAGACCGCTTTGCACGCAGCCTGGGGCAGGGTTGGGGGGCTGTCAAAATTCGTTTCGACTACGGTCTAACATGGCGCGGAGTTCACGCAGGCCGGGCAGAAGCGTCTCCGGGTCGGTGGCTAGCGCGGCGGCGATGGGGGCGAGGTCGGCCGCGGTGTGCGCCACCGCTTCCTCGCGCCGCGCCCGGCCCTCCTCGGTCAGGAAGACGCGCTTGGCCCGGCCATCGCGCGCGTCATCCTCCAGCCGCACGAAGCCGCGTGCCTCCAGCCTTTGCAGTGTGTTTGTCATGGTGGCCTTGGTCACCTCGAAGGCGCGGGCGATCTGCGCCGGGCCGCGGCCATCACCCAGCCGCACCAGGTGGTTCAACACGGCGAATTGCGGCAGGCGCAGCCCGTCCGCCTGGGCGCGCTCGAAGCGGTTGCGCGCCAGCTGCTCGATGATGCCGATCTCGTTGAGAAGGGCGAAGATGGCGGGGTCCTGCTGTGTCACCCCGCCAGGATACGCGATTGTGCCGGCCAGCGAGGAGTGGGGGCAGCGGCGCGGGTGGCGAAGCCGATCCGGCCCAGCATCTGGATCTGGCCCGCGGCCCCGAGCAGCCCGGGCAGCGCCGCGCGCGGGCCGGCCATTTCCGGGTACTCCTGCAAGGCCTGGCTCACCGGGTGCAGCGCCAGGCCGGCGGCGGTGGTGGCGAGGTTGAGCCGCAGCCAGTCCCGCCCGACGGCCAGTTGCTCGGCGCGGGAATTGCCCGGCGTGGTCAGCCAGACATAGGCGTTGGTCGCCGCCAGCATCGGCTCGTACATTCCCACCATCATCGTGTAGCCGGGCTGGCCGGGCAGCATGGCGGCCGGGGTGATCTCGCCCCTGGCGACCATGGGGTCGAGCTGAGGGCCCCAGATCGAGATGCCGTCGGGGTTGGCCGCCACGGCGGCGCTGCCCATGCGCATGAGGTCCACGCTTTCCTGATGCGCGGCGGGCGTGGCAGCCTCGATCTGCCAGGCCTGCCAGACCAGGGCGCGCAGGGCTGCGATGTCGCCCTGGGCGAGGCCCAGGCCGGCAGGGGCCAGCATGGCGGCGCGCAACCCGGCCTCGGTGCCGGCGGGCAACGGGCGGGTCGTGTCAAAGGGCTGCTTGGCGGAACGGCGCTGGGCGGCGGCGGCGAAGAGCGGGTCGGCCACGCCGCCGGCACGGAGCTGCATGCGGACCACCGGCCGCCGGTCCAGGCGGGGCTGCGGCTCACCCTCGGGGAAGGGGGTGATGATGGTGTCCAGACCCCGTTGCGCGGCGGCGAGGCGAAACAGCTCGAGGAAGCAGCCCAGGCTGATCAGGATCTGCCGGTCCAGCGGGTCGGTCACGGGCAGGCGGCGGCCGAGGTCGCAGAACAGCAGCGCGGAATCCTCGCCGACCAGGCGCATCGCCCAGGGCTGCCGGTTGTGCGCATTGGGCGCCAGCACCGCCCAGGCCATGGCGGCGATGCGGGCATCGGGGTGGCTGGCGGCGGCCTGGGCCCAAGGCAACAGCGGCGCGGGCAGCGGCTGGGCGGTCACGTCGCGGCCGGCGACCAAGATCGCAACGGAGGCGCTGGCGGAAGCGAGCAGGGTGCGGCGGTTCATCGTGATGGGTTCCATTCGATTAGATATCGAACTAAGTAGTCTGATATCAAACTAATGGCAAGCCTCTTGTCATCGAGCGATGGCGCGCGCAGACACATCACCGTCACCTGGGTGAGCCTCTGAAGACATGTCCTTCTCCGAAGGCACGTCGCGGCGGGGCTGAGAGGCGGGCCGAATCCCGCGAACCTTGGAACCTGATCCGGTTCAGACCGGCGTAGGGAGGGTGCATCGGGCCGTGCGGCCCCCTGTCCCACCCTTCGTCCGGTTCACCGCATGGAGGAAATGGGATGAAGCGACGCGTATTCCTGGCCGCAGCGGCCGCCACACCCGCAGCCACGCCCCTTGGGGCGCAGACCGCGCGGGCCCGCACCCTGCGCTTCATGCCGCAGGCCGCGCTGTCTGCGCTCGACCCGATCTTCAACCCCACCACCATCGTCACCACCCATGGTTTCTGCGTGTTCGACACGCTCTATGGCGCCGATCGCCAGTTGCGGCCGCAACCACAAATGGCCGAGGGACACCGCGTGTCCACCGATGGGCTGCGCTGGGAGATCCGCCTTCGTGACGGCCTGCGCTGGCACGATGGCGAGCGGGTGACGGCGGCGGATTGCGTGGCCAGCATCCGGCGATGGGCGGCGCGCGATGGCTTCGGCGGTGTGCTGATGCGCGCGACCGACGAGCTTTCAGCCAGCGACGACCGCACCCTGGTTTTCCGCTTGAAGCGGCCCTTTCCGGCGCTGCTGGACGCGCTCGCGAAACCCGCCGCCAGCCCCTGCTTCATGATGCCCGAGCGCATCGCCGCCCTGCCGGCCGACCGGCCGCTGGGCGCCGAGCACATGATCGGCTCCGGCCCCTGGCGCTTCATCGCCGGCGAATTCAATCAGGGTGCCCGCTCCCATTACGCCAAGAACGAGGCCTATCTGCCCCGTGCCGAGCCGGCCGAGGCGGCGAGCGGCGGCAAGCATGTGCATTTCGACCGTCTGGAGATGATCTGGATCCCCGATGGCGGCACCGCCGCTGCGGCACTGCGCACGGGCGAGATCGACTGGATCGAATACCCCCTGCCCGACCTGGTGCCGACGCTGGACCGCGACCGCAACACCCGCACCCAGGTCTACGACCCCAACGGTTTTCTGGGGTTTCTGCGGTTCAATCACCTGCATGCGCCGTTCAACGATGTCCGCGTCTGCCGCGCCATCCGCGACGTGATCGTGCAGAGCGACTTCATGCAGGCCGTGGCGCTGCCGGGCGACTGGCAGGAATGCCACGCCATGTTCCCCTGCGGGTTGCCGGCGACGCGTGAATTCCCGGCGGCACCGCGTGGCGAAGCGGCCATGCAGCGCGCCCGCGATGCCCTGCGCGAGGCCGGCTATAATGGCGAGCCGGTGGTGCATGTGAACCCTTCGGACTTCCCCGCCGTCACACAGCAGGGCCGCGTCACCGCCGACTTGATGCGCAGGTTGGGCGTGAACATCCAGCTGGTGGAGGCCGACTGGGCCACCACCATCGCGCGGCGCGCCAGCCGCAACCCGCCGGCGCAGGGCGGCTGGAACCTGCACAACACCAATTTCCCGAGCCCCGGTATCGCCAACCCCGCCGTCTCGCCCATCATCCGAATGAACGGAACGGCCGCGTGGTTCGGCTGGCCGGAAGACGCGGCGGTGGAGGCGGAGGCGCTGCGCTGGATCGAAGCGCCCGACGCCGCGACGCAATCCTCAGCCATGGCAAGGCTGCAGGAACTGGCGTGGGACGCGGTGCCCTTCGCGCCCACCGGGCTGTTCCGGCTGCGGACGGCATTCCGGGCGGATCTGTCGGGAGTTTTGCAGGGGCCGAACCCCTTCCTGTGGAGCCTGCGGCGGGGTTAGCAGCCGCCGGTCGGCGCCACGGCCAGTTCCAGCATCTGGCCTTCCACCACGAACTCGCCGAAATCCATCTTCAGCTCATCGGCAATGCCATTGGCCCAGTAGCGTAGCGAAACCTCATAGCCCGGCGTGGAGGCGCCGCCCTGCTGCCCAGGCTCGAAGAAGGCGATGCGCATGCGGGCGTTGCCGAAGGCCGACAGGGCCGGGAAGCGCGCATTCTCGGCCGGTGCCTGCCAGCCGCCGGTGATGATCGTCGTCGTGTCCTGCGGACCATCGGCCGTCGTGCCGTCGAGCAGCGGCGCCACCAGGATGCGCTGGCCGGCGCGGGCGGCAGCGAGCGCCTGGATGGTGTGGATCATCGGGAAGAGCGTACCGGGGGGCAGGCGCATCTCGTTCGGTGAGGGATCGGCGAAGACCACGCGGCCGCCGGTCTCGGCCTGCGTCGCCTCGCCGGAGACGCGGCTGGTCACCGCGCCCTCGGTCACCTGGGTCAGCGAGAAGCGCAGGCTGCGACCATCCTTGCTTTCCAGCGTGGAGTAGTCGCTGCTGGTCTCGATCGAATTGCCATCGCGGTCCGTCACCACCAGGGTAAAACGCTGGCGGGTGGCCCAGGCCTCGCAGGCGTCCTGAACCTCGAAGAGCATCGCACCCTCGGCCCGCTGGATGCCCGCGGTGTCGCGTGAGCGGTCGAGCGTGAGGCGATAGGCGGCGCGGTGCGCCACCATATCGGCCGCACCCTCCACCGGGCCTGCCATCACCGGGATGGGCGCGAAGGCCGGCGCGATGGCCAGCACGGCAGCAAGGAGGGTGTGTCTCATCAGTTGTATCTAGGTGGCTTTGGGCGGTGTTGCACCGGGCTTGGGCGCCGGAAGGTCCAATTTGATGGAAAGCTCCTTCAGGCGCGGGGCATCGACGGGGGCGGGGGCGCCCATCATGAGGTCCTCGGCCTGCTGGTTCATCGGGAAGAGAATGACCTCGCGGATGTTGGGTTCATCGGCCAGCAGCATGACGATGCGGTCGATGCCAGGGGCCGAGCCACCATGCGGCGGCGCGCCGTAGCGGAAGGCGTTGAGCATGCCGCCGAAGCGCGCCTCCACCACATCGGGGCCGTAGCCGGCGATTTCGAAGGCCTTGAGCATGATCTCCGGGCGATGGTTCCGGATGGCGCCGGAGCTGAGCTCGATGCCGTTGCACACGATATCGTATTGATAGGCCTTGATATCGAGCGGGTTCATGGTGTTCAGCGCCTCCAGCTCGCCCTGCGGCATGCTGAAGGGGTTGTGGCTGAAATCGATCAGGCCGGTATCCTCGTTGAGCTCGTACATCGGGAAATCGGTGACCCAGCAGAAGCGGTAGGCGTTTTCCTCGTAGAGGCCGAGCTCCTGGCCGATGCGGTTGCGGGCCTTGCCGGCGAGCTTGGCGGCGTCGAGCTCCTTGCCGGCCGAGAAGAAGACGGCATCGCCGTCCTTCAGGCCGCAGGCCGCCTTGATCGCGGCGACGCGCTCGGGCTCCAGGTTTTTCGCGATCGGGCCGATGGCCTCGCCATTGGCGAAGGAGATGTAGCCCAGGCCGCCGGCGCCTTCGCTGCGGGCCCATTCATTCTGGCTATCGAAGAAGGAGCGCGGGCGGGAGGCGGCGCCGGGAGCGGGAATGGCGCGCACCACGCCGCCGCCGGCGGTGACCTTGGCGAAGAGCCCGAAGGCGCCGCTGGCAAATTGTGCGGTGACATCGGTGATTCGCAGGGGGTTGCGCAGATCGGGCTTGTCGGAGCCGAATTCGAGCATCACCGTGTCATAGGGAATGCGCGGGAAGGGGGTGGGGGTGACGATGCGCTTCGCACCGGTAAAACCGTTGAACTCCTCGAAGACGCCGGCCAGCACGGGCTCGATGGCGGCGAAGACGTCTTCCTGCGTCACAAAGCTCATCTCGAAATCGAGCTGGTAGAATTCGCCGGGCGAGCGGTCGGCGCGGCTGGCCTCGTCGCGGAAGCAGGGGGCGATCTGGAAGTAGCGGTCGAACCCGGCGACCATCGCGAGCTGCTTGAACTGCTGCGGCGCCTGGGGGAGGGCGTAGAATTTGCCGGGGTGGTTGCGCGCGGGGACGAGGAAGTCGCGCGCACCTTCCGGGGAAGAGGCGGTCAGGATCGGCGTCTGGAATTCCGTAAAACCCTGCTCGATCATGCGGCGGCGGATGGAGGCGATCACCCCCGAGCGCAGCATCAGGTTGCGATGCTGGCGTTCGCGCCTGAGGTCCAGAAAGCGGTAGCGCAGGCGTAGGTCTTCCGGGAATTCCTGTTCGCCAGCGACCTGGATGGGCAGCACCTCCGCGGCACCTTGTACGATGAGTTCGCGCACACGCATCTCGATCGCGCCGGTGGGGAGCTTTTCGTTGATCGTGCCGCCCTCACGCGCCACGACATCGCCGGTCAGCGTCACCACGCTTTCCGGGCGCAGCTTGTCGGCCGCGGCGAAGACGGGGGAATTGGGGGTGATGACGCATTGCGTCAGCCCGTAATGGTCGCGCAGGTCGATGAAAAGCAGGCCGCCATGGTCGCGCTTGCGATGCACCCAGCCGGAAAGGCGGGCCGTCTGGCCGGCATGCTCGGCGCGAAGGGCGCCGCAGGTGTGGGTGCGGTAGGCGTGCATGGGGAACCCTGGAATGGAGACAGGCGCGCTACAGGGCGCAGCCCGGCGGGAGTGTCAAGCCATGGCCGGGCATCGCAGGGCTTTTCCTTGCCGCGGCGCCCCGCCGGAGGCGGCGTGGGCAGCGCGGGAATGCGGTTGATGGGCGGCCCAATTTGCTTGAGCGCCCGAAAGGCGGCCGATAAACTTGCCTAGCAGAACAGTCGGGCATCGCGCCAATGGCCACGGTTGGGTATGGATACCTCACGACCGGCTTTATGTCGCTCAGCGGCCAGGCCGGCGGCACCACGAACAGCGCTCAGGATTGGCCCGAGATCGTCGCCCTGGGCGGTGGCCGGTTCTTCGCGGCCTGGATCTCTGGCACTGGCGCCCCGATCCAGACCGGTATCTTCGATGCTCAGATGCACCTCACCAGCGGCAGCATCCTCGGCCTTTCGACCAGCGGTGTGACGCTGACGATCAACGACCCGGCGGGCAGTGGCCCGCTGACTGCCGTGCACCTCGCCAATGGCGATGTGGCCTTAGCCTGGAGCGGCAGCTTCAACCCACCCGCCGGCGGCACCACGGATGGCTATGGTCTCGCCGTCATTGACGACGTCACCGGCGCGATCACCACGCCCTCGCAGATCATTGCCTACACCGGCGTGGCGGTCGGTACCGTCGCGGCGCTGACCAGCGATGGCAGTGACGTCGTGCTCGGTTATGGTGGGATGACGGGGTCACTGAAGTCCTACATCAAGTTGCTCGAGGTCAATGCCGCCGGCGCACTTGACCCCAGCTTCGGCACCGCCGGGTTGGTGACCGTGAATTCCACCACCGATGGCTGGCCGGCCGATGTCGCCATGGCCACGCTGACGGACGGCAACATCGTCGATGTCTGGCGCGATTCCAACACCTCGGCAATGTCATTCGCCATCTTCACGCCAGCCGGCCAATTGGTGACGCAGGCGGCGAATTTCGACACGGGGGGCAATGGCAAGCCCGCGGTGGTGGCGCTGGCCAATGGCGGCTTCGTGGTGGCCTATTATGACTGGGCCTGGAGTGGCGGTGCCGGTACCGACATCACCCTCGCCGCGTTCAAGTCGGACGGCACTTCAGCCCTTTTTCCAAATTGGTTGAATGGCGGGTCAGTGCTGCGATTGACCAGCAATGGCTTCGCCGGCGACCCCGGTATCGTGGCTCACGAAAATGGCTGGTTCACGGTTGTCTGGACTGAGGGGGCGAAGGCGGTCGAAGCCACCACACTCGACAGCAATGGCGCATTGATCAGCGCCGCCACAACCAAGAGCGTGCTGTTCGGGCTTCCAATCAACCCCTACGAACAACTCGCTAAACTCATCGATACTGTCGACGATGTCAGCATCGCCAATGCCGGCGGTGGCAGTATAGACTTGGCCTATCAGCATCGAGGCCCATACGACGCTGTTTCCGGGACACCACCGCCCCCGGCAGACATCTCAGGCGCCCGCGTCGACCTCGTCCGCACCACGACCGGCGACGACACCAGTGAAACCCTGACAGGCTATGCCTTGGCCGACAGCATCCTGGGTGGCGGCGGTGATGACAGCATCAGTGGCGGCGCCGGCAATGACACGCTGATCGGCGGCGTGGGCAATGACACCCTGATCGGTGGCGCTGGCGCCGACAGCCTGCAGGGCGGCGATGGCATCGACTTCGCCAGCTACGCCGCCGCCGCCACCGGCGTCGCCGCCCGCTTCGACTACGCCTTCCTCAACATCGGCGAGGCCGCGGGCGACACCTATGCCAGCGTCGAAGGCCTGACCGGCAGCGGCTTCGCCGACGTGTTGGTGGGCGACGGAAATGGCAACAGCCTCTATGCCGGCGGCGGCGACGACTACCTGGCAGGGCTGGCCGGCAATGACCAACTCTCCGGCGAGGCCGGCAACGACATCCTTGATGCCGGCGCGGGCAACGACACGCTCGATGGCGGCACCGGCAACGACACGCTGGATGGCGGCGCCGGCGCGGACAGCCTGATCGGCGGCGGCGGCTTCGACATGGTCAGCTACGGCAGTGCCGCAACAGGCATCATCGCCAGGCTCGATATCCCCGCGGCCAATACCGGCGACGCGGCGGGTGACATCTACACCGCCATCGCAGGCTTCTTCGGCAGCGGCTTCGGCGATGTCCTCGTGGGCGACGGCAATGCCAACAGCGTCTATGGCGGCGGCGGTGCCGATTACCTGGCGGGGTTGGCCGGCAACGACCAGCTCTTCGGCGAGGCCGGCAACGACATTCTCGATGCCGGCGCGGGCAATGACACGCTCAATGGCGGCGCGGGCAACGACACGCTGGATGGCGGCGCCGGCGCGGACAGCATGATCGGCGGCGGCGGCTTCGATCTTGTCAGCTATGGCAGCGCGGCGGCCGGCCTCACCGCCCGCCTGGATATCCCCGCGGCCAATACAGGGGACGCGGCGGGTGACACCTACAGCGGCATCGCCGGCTTCTTCGGCAGCGGCTTCGGCGATGTCCTCGTGGGCGACGGCAATGCCAACAGCCTCTATGGCGGCGGTGGCGGCGATTACCTGGCAGGGCTGGCCGGCAATGACCAACTCTTCGGCGAGGCCGGCAACGACATTCTCGATGGTGGCGCCGGGAACGACACGCTCGATGGCGGCAGCGGCGATGACATCCTCGATGGCGGCGCCGGCGCGGATAGTTTTGTCGGTGGTGGCGGCGTCGACATGGTCACCTATGGCAGCGCGCCGACAGGCCTCACCGCCCGGCTAGATATCCCAGCGGCCAATACCGGCGACGCGGCGGGTGATACCTATACCGGTATTACCGGCTTCTTCGGCAGCGGCTTGAATGACGTGCTGGTGGGCGACGGCAGTGCCAATACCGTCTATGGCGGCGGCGGCGGCGACTATCTGGCGGGGCTGGCCGGCACCGACCAGCTCTTCGGCGAGGCCGGCAACGACATCCTCGATGGTGGCGCGGGCAACGACACCCTCAATGGCGGCGGCGGCGATGACATCCTGGACGGTGGTGCCGGCGCGGACAGCCTGATCGGTGGCGGCGGCGTCGACATGGTCACCTATGGCACCGCCGCGACAGGCATTACCGCCTGGCTGCAATTCCCCTCTGTGAACACCGGTGATGCGGCGGGCGACACCTACACCGGCATATCCGGCCTGATCGGCAGTGCCTTCGCGGACTTTCTGCTGGGCGACGCGAATGCCAACATCCTCAATGGCGGTGGGGGCAATGATTTGCTGTATGGCGGCGTGGGCAGCGACACCTTCGTGTTCAATTCCGCGGGTTTCGGCATCGACACCGTGCAGGATTTCGCCACCACCGCGGCGGCAGGCGTGAACCACGACTTTTTGGACTTCCGCGGCAGCGGCATCGCCAACCTGGGCGCCGTCACCATGAACCAGCTCGGCGCCGATACCTATCTGGTGACGAGCCAGGGCACGGTAATCCTGCAGAACATCAGCGCCGGCACGCTGGTGGCGGGGGATTTCCTGTTCTGAGGGTGGGGGCGGGTTCATCGAGAACCGCGCCCCCCGCCCGACTTGTCAGCCCATATTCGGGCTCAGGCCGCCTCTTCCTGCAGCCAGCGCGCCACCAGACCCGCCAACACCGCGCCCACGATCGGCGCGACCCAGAAGACCCAGAGCTGCGGCACCGCCCAGCCACCCTCGGCGAAGAGGGCCGGCCCCAGGCTGCGCGCGGGGTTGACCGAGGTGTTGCTCACCGGGATGGAAATCAGGTGGATCAGCGTCAGCCCCAGGCCGATGGCGATCGGCGCGAAGCCGGCCGGCGCGCGGGCCGAGGTGGCGCCCAGGATGATGGTCAGGAAGAAGAACGTCATCACGATCTCGGTGATGATGACCGCGTTCATCGTGAAGCCGCCGGGCGAATGCGCGCCGAAGCCATTGGCGGCGAACCCGCCTGCGCCGGCAAACCCGGCCCCGCCCTTGGCGATCGTGAACAGCAGGAAAGCACCGGCAACCGCACCCGCGCATTGCGCGATGATGTAGCCCGGCGCCTCCTCCAGCGGGAATTTGCCCGCCGCCACCAGGCCGCAGGTCACCGCCGGGTTGAGGTGGCAGCCCGACACGTGGCCGATCGTGTAGGCCATGGTCAGCACCGTCAGGCCGAAGGCGAAGGACACGCCCACCAGGCCGATGCCCACCTCCGGAAATTTCGCCGCCAGCACGGCAGCGCCGCAGCCGCCCAGCACCAGCCAAAGCGTGCCAATGAATTCCGCCGCTAATTTTTTCGTCATTGCCTTCTCTCCATTCCCCGGTTCCGGGTATCCCTAACGTGTCAAGCCGTGCCCACATTACATGCAAAGTCAAGCCTCCAGGCTTGCGTGTCGCGCCGCATGCTCTACTTGGCGATCATGCAGCGCCCAGCCCCCGCCGAGTTCCCGCCCACACGCCTCGTCACCACCAGCCTGGAGCTGGCCGAACTCTGCACCCGCCTGGCGGAAGAGAATTTCGTGACCGTGGACACGGAGTTCATGCGGGAGCGGACCTATTGGCCGGAGCTCTGCGTGGTGCAGCTCGGCGGCGCGCGGGATGTGGCGGTGGTGGATGCGCAGGCGGAAGGTCTCGACCTTTCCCCGCTCGGCCATCTCCTGGCCAATCCCAAAGTGGTGAAGGTGTTCCACGCCGCCCGTCAGGACGTTGAAATCTTCCTGCTGAAATTCGGCGCCGTGCCGACGCCGATGTTCGACAGCCAGATCGCCGCGATGGTGGCCGGCTTCGGCGACCAGGCGAGCTATGACAGCCTGGCCCGGTCCCTGGCGGGGGCCGCGATCGACAAGGCGCATCGGTTTTCGGACTGGTCGGCGCGGCCGCTCTCCGATGCCCAGGTGGATTACGCGGCGGCCGATGTCACCCATCTGCGGGTGATCTACCAACGCCTGACCGAGCAATTGGCGCGCGAGGGCCGGCTGGAATGGGTGGCGGCCGAAATGGCCGCGCTGCAGGACCCCGCCGGCTATATCCAGGCACCCGAGACGGCCTGGGAGAAGCTGCGCCCGCGCACCACCAACCGCCGCTTCCTGGGCATCCTGCGCGCCGCCGCCGCGTGGCGGGAAAAAGAGGCCCAGCGCATCAACATCCCCCGCCAGCGCCTGGTGAAGGACGAGACGCTGCTGGAGATCGCCGCCACCACGCCCGGCAATGCCGCGGAACTGGCCCGCGCGCGCGGCATCTCCGAGGGTTTCGCCAAGGGAAAATCAGGCCTTTCCCTGCTCGCCGCCATTGCCGAGGCCCGGGCGCTGCCGGATTCCGCCCTGCCCGAGGTGAAGGAAAGCCGCCCCGGCCCCATCGCATCGCCGGCGCTTGTGGCGTTGCTGAAGGTGCTGCTGGCGGCCAAGAGCGAGGCGCACAACGTCGCCCCCCGCCTGCTGGCCAATAGCGATGATCTCGACCGCCTGGCGACCGAGGCCGCGCCGGAAATCCCTGCGCTGAAGGGCTGGCGCCGCCAGGTCTTCGGCGAGGCGGCGCTGGCGCTGAAGGAGGGCCGGCTGGCGCTGGGCGTGGATGGCCGACGGGTGAAGCTCATCGAAGGCTGAACAGCCGGCCCGGCGTTAACCCGGCCTTAGCGACGCCGTCACTAGGTTCGGCTCGGCACGGCTTGGGTGCCCTGGCGCGCGATGGATGTCACGCATCGCCAGCCTTGAGCGGGATGCGTTGAGGCGGAAGCGCCGAAGCGCTGAATCCCGCTTTCAACAATGGCCAGGCCGTGAGCGTGCGCACACGCGAACGCATCATGGTCTGGCAGGGAGCGCGCCATTGCCATCAGCCGTCCAAAGCATGGGCAGCATACGCCCCTTGGGCGAGCGTGAGCGCTTCGTCGCCTTCGCCTTCGCCGCCGCGGACATGCTGGTGGAGGCGGATTGCGAGGGGCGGATCCTCTTCGCCACCGGTGCATTTCGCGCCCGCCTCGGCCGCCCGCCGGAGGCGGTGATCGGGGAACAGGCGGCGGAACTCCTCGCGTTGGAGGATCAGGGCGCCTTCCGCGCCGCCATGGCCATGCTGCCCTCCCGCGGGCGGCTGGAGCCCACCACCATCCGCCTGGGCGACGGCAAGGCCACGCCCTTCGTCGTCTCCGGCCTCTATCTCGACCTGCCCGGCCATGCGCCCCGCCTGTGCCTCAGCTTCGCGCCGCCGCCAGTGCCCATGGCGCCCGACGCCACACCGCGCGGCGCCACAGCCCTGCTCCGCCATGCCGAGGACCGGGTGCGCCGCGCCGCCCTGGAAGGCGCGGCGATGGCGCCGGACCGGCTTGGCCTCATTGAAATCAGCGGCGCCGCCGCCGGCACCCTGCTGCCCCAGATCAACGAGGCGTTGGAGCGTGATGGTGGCGCGATGGCGGCCGAGGTGGCGCCGGGCCGCTTCAGCGTGCTGCCGCGCGCCGGCGCCACGCTGCCGGACCTCTCCGGCCTGGGGGACCGGCTGGATGCCATGCTGCCCAACCAGGGCCTGCGCGATTCGGTGCGCATCGACAGCCTGCCGCTCTCGATGGCCGGGCTGACCCCCACCCAGGCAGCGCGCGCGCTGCGGCATTGCCTCTCGGTCTTCGCCTCCGGCGGCAGTCAGGCTGTGCATGAGGAGGGCTTCGGGGCGGGGCTCGCCGGCTTCGTGGGCGATATCGCCCGGCGCAGCCAGACCCTGCGGCGCGCCCTGCAAGACCGCCGCTTCCACCTCGAATACCAGCCGATCTGCGCGCTGGGCGATGGCCGGCTGCATCACTATGAGGCGCTGCTGCGGCCGCAAAAGGGTATCCTGGGCGCCAATGCCGGGCCGGCCGAATTCGTGAACCTGGCCGAAATGGTCGGCCTGACCGAGGAGCTGGACCTCGGCGTGCTGGAACTGGCCATGCAGGCCACGCCGCAGCTCAATCCGGGCGAGCATATCGCGGTGAACATCTCCGGCCTGTCGATGCAGAGCCTGGATTTCCGCGCCCGCCTCTGCGCCGCGCTGGACGCCGACCCCAGGGCCACCACCCGCATCATGGTCGAGCTGACCGAGAGCGCCGAGATCGAGCAGGAGGAGGCGGCGCGCGAGACCATGCTCGAGCTGCGGGCGCGTGGCGTGCCGATCTGCCTCGATGATTTCGGCGCCGGGGCCGCGGCGTTCCGTTATCTCAAAAGCTTCCCGGTGGATTACGTGAAGGTGGATGGCAGCTTCGTCGCCGCCGCCATCCGGCAGGAGCGTGACCGCAGCTTTGTCGCCGCGATGGTGGATCTCTCGCTCGCGGTCGGCGCCCAGGTCATCGCCGAATGCATCGAGACGGCGGAACATGCCAGGGTGATGCAGGCCCTGGGCGTGGGTTTCGGCCAGGGCTGGCATCTCGGCCGGCCCGGAGCGATCCGCCCGGCCGACCCTGTGGTCGCCTTCCGCCGCCGCAATGGCGTGCAGGAGCAGTGGGGCTGACGGGGCCGTATCGGCAGGCTACCCCGCCGATTCTTCCAGAAACACCTGCACGGCCTGGAACAGGGCGCCTCGGTTGCGCTCCATCCACATCCCATGCGTGCCCTCGCCCAGCAGCACCAGGCGCTTGCCCGGGCTGGCCGTCAGCAGCGGGAAGAGCGCATTGGCCATATAGGGCGGGGTGTCCTGGTCCCATTCGCCGAGCACCAGCAGCGTGGGTGCGGTGATCTTCGCGGGGTCGAAAAAAGGCCGGCCGGCGGCCCAAAATTCGCGACCATCGGCGACGCTGCCATTGGGCGCGCGCAGCGCGGGCGGGTTGCGGCGCAGACCCTCCGGGTCCGTCGCCCAAGTCACGCCGGCCCAATGTTCGAACCAGCCTGGGGGCACGAGAGTGGCGCGAGCGGCCTCGGGCACGCCGGCGCCGCGGCGGGCACGCGCCGCCTCCTGCGTCACGAAGCGAAAAGCCCCCAGCTCCCCACCCGGGTCGGCCAGCGAGGCGCCCTGACGCAACCATACCGGCGCGTAGAGCACCAGGCGCTCCACCAGCGATGGATTGTCGGCGGCGAAGCGGCCCATCAGCGCCGTGCCCCAGGAATAGCCGAGCTGGGTCAGCTTCGGCAGCGCACGCCGTTCGCGGATAAAGGCGGCGGCGCGGCCGATATCGGCCACAGCCTGCTCGCCACGCACCAGCGGCGGGTTTGCCTCGGGCGGCTGGCTCATTTCCGGCGGGCGGGTGCTGCGGCCATAGCCACGCAAATCCAGGCACCAGACGTCAAAGCCGCGCGCGGCAATGTAATCCATCCAGGACAGCCCACCCAGCGGCAGGTCGAAGGCGGTGTGCGCGGGGTAGGTCGCGCCATGCACCATTAGCAGGGTACGACCGGGGTTGAAGGCGGTCAGGCTTTCGGGGCGCTTGTTGCGCAGGAAGACTTCTTGTCCATCGCCCACCGGAACCATGAACTCCTCGGTGACGATACGCGGCGCTTGCGCCTGCGCGCGGCCGAGAAATACCGGGGTGGCCAGCGCCGGGGTGGCCAAAATTGCGCGTCGGTTCATGCCAGGAATCTCCCTCGATCACGCCATCTTAGCGCAATCCGTGCGGCCCGCCCACGGGCGGCATTTGCACAATCGGCCCGGGGCTCCCTACATTGGTTCCCATGCACACGCCCCCCATCCGGGCCGCTGCGCCCGCCTTCAGCTCCACAGCCCTCGACGGCCGCGGCACCGCCATTCTGCGCGAACTCGTCGAGCTCTATGTCCATACCGGCGAACCGGTGGGCAGCCGCACCCTGTCGCGCCGCCTGCCGATGGGCCTTTCCCCCGCCTCCATCCGCAATGTGATGAGCGATTTGGAGGAGGCGGGGCTGATCTACGCCCCGCACACATCTGCGGGTCGGCTGCCGACGGATCGCGGGTTGCGGCTTTTCGTCGACGGCCTGCTGGAATTCGGCGATCTCGGCGAGGCGGAGCGCGAGGCGATCTCCGCCCGATGCGCCGCGCATGGCCGCTCCCTGCAGGACACCCTGGCCGAGGCGGGGCAAATGCTCAGCGGCCTGGCCGGCGCCGCGGGCCTCGTGGTCGCGCCGAAGACCGAGGCGGTGGTCAAGCATGTGGAATTCGTCCCCCTGGGCCCCGGCCGCGCGCTGGTCGTGCTGGTGGGCGCCGATGGCCAGGTGGAGAACCGCGTCATTGAGGTGCCGCCGGGATTGCCGCCATCATCGCTGGTGCAGGCCAGCAACTACCTCAATGCCCGCCTCGCCGGCCGGACGCTGGAGGAGCTGCGCGAGGATGTGGGCACCGAGGTCGCCGCCAACCGCACCGCGCTTGATGCGCTGACCAACCAGGTGGTGGAGGCGGGGCTGGGCACGCTGGCCGGCGGCAGCGCGGCCTCGGGCGGCAGCCTCATCCTGCGGGGCCAGGCCCGGCTGCTGGAAAACCTCGACCACATGGCCCGGGTGCATGAGATCCAGGCGCTGTTCGAGCGGCTGGAGGCGCAGGAGACCACGCTGCGCCTGCTGGAAATGGCGCAGCAGGGCGAGGGCGTGAAGATCTTCATCGGTGCCGAGAATGGCGTGTTCAACTCGGCCGGGCTGTCGATGGTGGTGGCGCCGTTCAAGAACGCACAGCAGAAGATCGTGGGCGCGATCGGGGTGATCGGGCCGACGCGGATCAATTATGGGCGGGTGATTCCGGTGGTGGACTACACCGCGCGGGTGCTGGGGCGCCTGCTCGGCTGATTTTGGTGGCGCGCGGCCCCCGGCCCGCGCCAGCATGCCTCCAAAACCGGAGGAGACCACCATGCCCATCAGCCGCCGCGCCGCGCTGGCCCTGCCTTTGGCCACCCCCGCTTTCGCCCAACCCGCCTGGCCGGCGCAGAGCGTACGCTACATCAATCCATATCCGCCCGGCGGGCCGACCGACACGCTCTCCCGCCGGCTCTGCCAGAAGCTTTCGGATCTCACCGGCCAGCAATTCGTGGTCGAGAACCGCTCGGGCGCGGGCGGCAATGTGGGGGTGGATGTGGTCGCGAAATCGCGGCCCGATGGCTATACGATCGGCCTGGGCGGAATTGCCAGCCATGCCGTGGCGCCGAGCATGCATGCCTCGCTGCCCTTCGATGTGACGCGGGATTTCTCCTACATCTCGGGGATGTGGCAGCTGCCCAACCTGCTGGCCGTCAATCTCGACCTGCCGGTGCACAGCGTGGCGGAGCTGATCGCATTGGCCCGCGCCCGGCCGGGCGAGCTGACCTTTGGCTCTGCCGGCCCCGGCACCTCGCTGCATCTGGCGGGGGAGGTGTTCAACCTGCTGGCGGGCGTGCGGCTGGTGCATGTGCCCTATCGCGGCAGCGCCCCGGCGCAGCTCGACCTGCTGGCGGGGCGTGTGAGCATGATGTTCGACAATATCCCCGGCACGCTGACGCTCAGCCGGCAGGGGCGGGTGCGGCCGCTGGGCGTGACCTCGGCCGCGCGCAGCCCCGCGGCGCCCGACCTGCCTGCGATCGCGGAAACCCTGCCGGGTTTCGATGTGGTGAGCTGGACCTGCCTGATCGGCCCTGCCGGCATCCCCGCCCCCATCATCGCCCGGATGTCGGAGCTGATGCGCGAGGCGTTGGCAGCGCCGGATTTGCGGGCGAGCTACCTCGAGCTCGGCGCCACCGCCTGGTTCACCACGCCCGAGGAAACCGCGACCTACCAGGCGCAAAGCCAGGCTGCGCTGGCGCCGGTGGTCAGGGCCGCGGGGCTGCGGGCGGATTGAGCTCCTCGGGCGTCGCCGCCACCCCGCGCGCGCGCAGCGCGGCGGAGAGCTGGGGCAAGGACGTCACCACGCAGAACGGCACCGCCAGCAGCAGCCCGGCCAGCCAGGGCAGGGCCCAGCCCCAGGCCGAGAGCGGCAGCAGCGCCAGAATGACCAGGCCAAACAGGGTGTGCGGCCAGAGCAGCCGCGTGGCGTCCCACCAGCCCACGCCGCGATCCGCCCGGTTCTGCGCCACCCAGCCCGGCCCCTGGCGGAAGGGCAGCATGGCCAGTGCCAGCGCCGTGTTCGCCGCGCTGATGGCATCGAGCAGATGCCCGAAGACCACCGACAGCCCCGCGCCACGCAGGAACACCGCCTGCCCGCCGTAATCTGCGGCCAGCGACGGTTTCAGCAGCACCTCGGCGAAGCCCAGCAGCCTGGGCGCCTGCAGCGCGGCCCAGCTCGCCAGCATGACCAGGGCCAGCATGGGCTTGTCGGTCGCCCCGCCCCAGGCGGCATTGGCCACGGCGAAGAGCAGCACCAGCACCCAGAGCGGCGCCACGGCGAAGAGCAGGATGGCCTGGGCAAACTGCCAGCGCCCCATCCAGCCCAGGCCCGGCAGGCGCAGCAGCGCGAAATACTGCATGTTGCCAGCACCCCAGCGCCGGTCGCGCGCCAGCAGCTCGGGCAGTGCCGGGGGGCTGGCCGACAGGCTGCCGGCCTCGATGGGCAGGACCGCCACCTTCCAGCCGGCGGCATGGAGCCGGGCGGCCTCCACCTGGTCGTGGCCGAGGATGGGGCTGCCATCGGGCAGCGGCGCCAGCCGCGCGTGCCGGCGGAAGGGTGCGATGCGGATCATGGCGTTGTGGCCCCAATACGGCCCGGCATCGCCCTGCCACCACGCCTGCCCGGTAGCCCAGACGCGCATGAAGGCGCGCATGCCGAACTGGAAGAGGCGCGGAAAGGCGGCGCCAGCCGGCCGGCCGACGATCAACTGCTGCAGGATGGCCAGCCGGGGCTCGGCCTGCATGCAAGCGAGCAGGCGCAGCACCGCCTCGGCCGTCATCTCGCTGTCGGCATCCAGGCAGAGCATGAATTCGGCGTCACCTGCGTGATGGTCACAGAAATCCATGACATTGCCGGCTTTGAAGCCGGTGTTTTGGGCACGGCGGCGATAGCGGGTGGCGGGGTGGCTCGTGGTGAAGGCAGCAATGGCGGCAGCCTCGGCCTCGGCCGCCGGGCCTTCCGGCGTGTCGCTGAGGAACCAGGGCGTGAAGCGGTGTGCAACGCCGGCCGCCGCCAGCCCGTCCAACAGGCGGGCGAGCGGGGGCAGCACCATCGCCATATCCTCCTGGCGGATGCAGATGATGATGGCGGTTGGCGGTACTGGCATGCCCATCCGGGCCTTGCGCAGCGCCGGCAGAACGCAACCCGCGGGGTCGCGGCTGGCCGTCAGCACCGCGAAGCCGAGCAGGGCATTGCTGGCGCAGAGCGCCGACCATGGCGCGGTGCCGGCAAAGGCCAGCAGCGTGAGGGCCTCGAAGGCGGTGAAGCCCTCCGGGGCCATGGCGGCGGCGGCCAGCCAGACCAGCCCCGCGGTGATGCCGCCGAACAACAGGAGGAAAACTGTGCGCTGCAGCATCATGACAGGCTGCATACCCCGGTATTGCGGCAGATTTAATGATCGAAAGGCATAAATCTTCCTTCATCCCCCGCCCATCGCCCGTTCAAATTCGACGGCGCATGGAGGCGCCATGGCACGTCGCTTACTGTTGCTACCGCTGCTGCTTCTCGGCCCCGAGCTCGGCGTGGCCGAGCAACCGATTCGCCGGCTGGAGCAACCCCTGCGGGTCACCACCGATGATGATGCCTATTGCCAGGTCCTGCTGGAGAGGATCAGCACGGCGCCGGTCCCAGGCGGAAGTCCTGCGGCGCAGCTGGTGGAGGAGGGGCGGCAGCTTTGCCGCGCCGGCCACCCCCGCACCGGCATCGCGAAGCTGCGGCGCGCCCTGCGCGTGACCACGGCCGAGGCGAATTAGCAGCACGAGGCAGCAACCAGGCGCGGGATGGCGTGACATTTCGCGCCGGCCGCGCCATGACGGGCGCCCCTGATCGCCGCCAATCAACAAGGACCGCGCATGTCCGGCTCCCACACATCGCTTCCGCCTGACATGGACCCCGCCTCGGTCGACGCCGCGACGGCGAAGAAAATCACCGCGCTGATCGAGAGCGAGGAGGGTGCGAGCAACAATTTCACCGGCCTGCTGGGCTATGTGGCGGTGGGGATCGCGCTGGCGATGAGCCTGTTCCATCTCTGGGCGGCCTGGAGCATCGTGCCGACCACCACGCTGCGCTTCGCCCATGTCGGCTTCACCATGGTGCTGGCCTTCCTGCTGTTTCCGGCGATGGGCCGCTTCCGGCATCGCTTCATGCCCTGGGACTGGGCGCTGGTGGCGGCGGCCCTTTACGTGACCTGGTACCTGATCAGCGGCGGCGACGATCTGCAGGACCGGATCATCTTTCCCGAGCCCATGGACATCGTGGTGGGCTGGCTGCTGATCGCGCTGGTGCTGGAGGCGACGCGGCGTGCCACCGGCTGGATCATGCCGGTGGTGGCGATTGCCTTCATCCTCTACGCCTTCTTCGGCAACCACCTGCCCGCACCCTGGACCCATCGCGGCTACGATGCGGAGCGGCTGATCCCGCATCTCTCGGTGGCGCTGGAGGGGATTTTCGGGACGGCGGTGGATGTTTCGGCCACGCTGATCATCCTGTTCACCATTTACGGGGCTATCCTGAGCAATTCGGGCGCCGGAAAGTATTTTGTGGATTTCAGCTTCTCGGCCACCGGCGGGAAGCCGGCCAGCGCCGGGCGCACGGTGGTGTTGTCGGCGTTTCTGCTGGGCGGGCCATCGGGCTCAGGTGTGGCCACCACCGTCACTATCGGCACGGTGGCGTGGCCGATGATGCGCCAGGTCGGCTACAAGGGCGATGACGCCGGCGGGCTGCTGGCGGCGGGTGGCCTGGGGGCCATCATCTCGCCGCCCATCATGGGGGCAGCGGCCTTCCTCATCGCCGAGTATCTCAAGATTTCCTATCTCAGCGTGCTGCTGATGGCCGCGGTGCCGACCTGCCTCTACTATGCCGGCCTGCTCTTCATGGTGGAGCTGGACCAGCGCCGCATCCGCGGCCGCGCCGATTACCGCGAGCCGCCGCCGATGGTGGTGGAGCCCGTGGGAAAGATGTTCCGGCGCGGCTGGTATCATTTCACCAGCCTGATCGCGATCATCTTCTTCATGAGCATCGGCTATTCCGCGACGCTGGCGGTGCTCTACGCCATGGGCCTGGCCGTGGCGCTCTCGTTCCTGTCGAAGGAACATGCGCTGTGGCCGCGCAAGCTGATCAAGACGCTGGCCGATGGCTCGAACCAGGCCATCGGTATCGCCGCCACCTGCGCCTGCGCGGGCATCATCGTGGGTGTGATCACGCTGACGGGTCTTGGGCTGAAATTCTCCGACATCGCGATCCAGGCGGCGGGTGGGTCGCTGGTGATCACGGCGATCTACACGGCGCTGATCGTCTGGGTGGTGGGTTTGGCGGTGCCGGTCACCGCCAGCTACATCATCTGCGCCGTTGTGGCGGCGCCGGCGCTGATGAAGCTGGGCGTGCCGGACTATGCCGCGCATATGTTCGTCTTCTACTACGCCGTGCTCTCGGAGGTTTCGCCGCCCACCGCGCTCTCGCCCTTCGCCGCCGCCGCCATCACCGGCGCCGGCCCATACCGCACCACGCTGATGGCCTGGAAATACACCCTGCCGGCCTTCGTGCTGCCCTTCGTCTTTGTGACCGACCCCGAGGGCGTGGGCCTGCTGCTGAACCTGACGCCCACGATGAACTGGGGCGATGTGGCCTGGCAGATTTTTCTGGCCACCGGTGGGCTGGCGGCGCTGGCCGCCGCCGCGCAGGGCTTTGCCCGCCATGCCCTCTCCGGTTTTGAGCGCGGCGTGCTGACGGTGGTGGGGCTGATGCTGCTCTTCCCCGCGCTGTTCGACGTGCTGTTCGGCCTGCCGCATCCGCATTGGGTGGGGCTGGCGCTGGGGGTGGCGTTCCTGGGTTGGCAGTTCCGGCCACCCGCCCGGGCTGCGGCCTGAGACGGCATCTGGCGAGAAAGCGCTGCGGGGCGTATCTAACCCGCATGCGCTTTACCCTTGCCGCCGCCGTGCTCCTGGCCGCCCTCGCTCCTGGCCATGCCCAGCGCGCTGCGCCGGCCGGCCCGCGGGCCCTCGGCACCTTCCAGTCCTGGACCGCGGCCACCCACACCGAGAACGGTGCCAAGGTCTGCTACGCCTTCGCCCGCGCCGCCCGCAGCGAAGGTGTGGCCGGCCGCAACCCGCAAAACATCTCGCTGCTGGTGACGCATCGCCCCACCGGGCGCGACCAGGTGGCGATCCGCAGCGGCTATACCTTCGCCCGCGGTGCCGAGCTGCGGCTGGTGATCGGGCAGACCGATCTGCCGGCCTATACCAGCCAGGACAGCGCCTTCCTGCGCGATGGCCGCGGTGCCGTCACCGCCATGCGCAATGGGCGCGAGGCGCTGGCCCGGGCGCCGGGCCCCAACGGCCGCGGCACGGCGCAGGATATTTTCCCGCTCGCCGGTTTTTCGGCGGCGTATGAGGCTATATCGCGCGAATGCCCACCTCCAGCGGCGCCGCGCCGATAACCCCGCACAAGGCCTTCCCCCAGGCCAACCGCCACATGGCGCCCGAAGCCCTGCTCAATGCGGAGGAGCGGGAGCGGATCCGTGCCAAATCCGCGATCTTCTCGCCACCCGACGCCACCACGGCCGATGGCAGGCGCGAACTGGTGGGCATGACGCGCGAGGAGCTGGCCGCGGAGATGGTCGCGATCGGCGAGAAGCCGTTCCGCGCCAAGCAGCTCTGGCACTGGATCTACCACCAGGGCGTGACCGATTTCGCCGCGATGAACACCATCGCCAAGCCGCTACAGGCGAAACTGTCGGAAGGCTTCGTCATCGGCCGCCCGGGCGTGGCGACCGAGCAGACCAGCAGCGACGGCACCCGCAAATGGCTGTTCAAATTTCGCGACGAGCAGCAGGTCGAGACCGTCTACATCCCCGAGGATGATCGCGGCGCGCTGTGCATCTCGACCCAGGTCGGCTGCACGCTGAGCTGCACCTTCTGTCACACCGGCACCCAGAAACTGGTCCGCAACCTGTCCGTGGCCGAGATCGTCGGCCAATTTATGGCCGCGCGCGACAGTTACGGCGAATGGCCTACGCCGAAAGGCGAGGAAGGCCGCAGGCTCTCCAACATCGTCGTGATGGGCATGGGCGAGCCGCTCTACAATTACGAGAACATCGCGGCCGCTCTCACCATCATCATGGATCACGAGGGCATCGCGCTGTCGCGCCGGCGGATCACGCTCAGCACCTCGGGCGTGGTGCCGATGATGGATCTTTGCGGGGCGGAGCTGGGGGTGAACCTTGCCGTCTCGCTGCACGCCACGAATGACGAGCTGCGCAACGAGATCGTGCCGCTGAACCGCAAATACCCCATCGCCGAGCTGCTAGCGGCCTGCCGGCGCTACCCCGGCGCTTCCAATGCGCGGCGGATCACCTTCGAATACGTCATGCTGCGCGGGGTGAATGATTCCTTGGCCGAGGCGCATGAGCTGGTGCGCCTGCTGGCCGATATCCCGGCCAAGGTGAACCTCATCCCCTTCAACCCCTGGCCCGGCAGCCCCTACAAGACCTCGACACCCGAGGCGGTGCGTGCCTTTGCGGAAGTGCTGAACGATGCCGGCTATTCCAGCCCCATTCGCCGGCCGCGCGGGCGGGACATCCTGGCGGCCTGTGGCCAGCTGAAGACCGCGACCGAGCGCGCCAAGCGCGCGTGAGCAACGCCGCCCCCCAGGTTTCCATCGCGCTCATCGCCATGGCCGGCTTCGCCTCGGGCGCCGGCATGCGGATCATGGACCCGCTGCTGCCGCTGATCGGGCAGGATTTCGGCGTGCCCACGGCTTCGGTCTCCATCCTGATCGCGGCCTTCATGATCACCTATGGCGGCGGGCAGATCGGCACCGGGCCGGCGGGTGACCGCTTCGGCAAGCTGCGGGTGGCGGCGGTGGCGCTGGTGCTGTTCGGGATTTTCACGATCGGCGCGGAGTTTTCCGGCAGCCTGACGCAGCTGGCCGTGCTGCGGGCGGCGGGTGGGCTGGTCGCGGGCGCCGTGATCCCGTTGCTGATGGCCCATATCGGCGACAGCGTGCCCTACCAGGACCGCCAGGCGGTGCTGGGGCAGTTCCTCATCGGCAATGTCATGGCGCAGATGCTGGCCAGCCCGATCTCGGGGATCCTGGGCGAGCATCTGGGCTGGCGCGCCTCCTTCCTCGTCTTCGGCTGCTTCACTGCGGCGATCGGGCTGCTGCTGGCCGCAAAGCTGGGCTCGGCGATGTGGCGGGCGGCGCCACAGGGCGCCCGGGGCTCGGGCTTTCGACTCTACGCCAAGATGTTCCGCCAACCCAGCGTGCGGCTGCTGATGGTGGCGGCTTTTCTGGATGGGGCGCTGCTGTTCGGTGGCGCCTTCCCGTTCATCGCCTCATTTCTCATCGAGGACTTTTTTCTGTCGCCCAGCCTGGCAGGGCTGATCGTGGCCAGCTTCGGGCTGGGCGCCTTCCTCTACACCCGCATCGCGCGGCGGCTGGTGGGGCGGTTGGGGGAGAAGGGGCTGCTGCTCTGGGGCGGGATCGGGCTGGGGGCGGGGCTTTTGCTGGTGGCGGGGGCGCCGAACTGGCAGGTCATCGCGGCCTCGCAGATCGTTTCGGGCTTTCTGTTCTACTCCTTCCACGGCGTGCTGCAGGCGCGGGCGACCGAGGCGCTGCCGGAAGCCCGCGCCACCGCGGTCTCAGCCTTCGCCATGTGCCTCTTCGCCGGGCAGACGACGGGGGCATTGGTCTTTGCCTCGATCATGGCGGCGGCGGGGTATCGCATGGCCTTCGCCATTGCGGGGTTTGGCATGTTCGCCGTGGCGATCTGGTGCCGCACACGCATGGCAATCCGGTAACAACGCCCGGGGGCGGTGTTCATGTCGCCCGCGCAACCCTATCTGGCAGGGGATGACCAAGCCCGACCTGACCGCCGAACGCTCCCACTGGCAGACGCTGCGAAGCCTCGCCCCCTATCTCTGGCCGGTGGGCGAGCCGGAGTTGCGCGCCCGGGTGGCGATCTCGCTGCTCCTGCTGGTTGTGGCCAAGGGCGCCAATGTGCTGGTGCCGCTGTTCTATGCCCGGGCGGTGGATGCGCTGGCGCCCACCTCCGGCGCCGGCGCGCTGCTGGTCATCCCCATCGCGCTGGTCGTCGCCTACGGCATGATGCGGGCGCTGAGCAGTGTCTTCGCCGAGCTGCGCGACGCCGTCTTCACCAAGGTGCAGGCCCGCGCGACGCGGCAGATCGCGCTGCAGGTCTTCCAGCACCTCCATGCGCTCAGCCTGCGCTACCACCTCGACCGGCAGACCGGCGGGCTGACGCGCCTGATCGAGCGCGGCGTGCGCGGCATCACCTTCGTGCTCGACTTCATGCTGTTCAACATCATCCCCACGCTGCTGGAGATTTTTCTGGTGGCGATGATCCTGTGGGGGATGTTCGACTTTTCCTTCGCGGCGGTGACGCTGGTCACCATCGCCGTCTATGTCACCTTCACCCTGATGTTCACCAATTGGCGCCTGCAATTCCGCCGGCGGATGAACGAGACCGACCAGCAGGCCAATACCAAGGCGATCGACAGCCTGCTGAATTTCGAGACGGTAAAGTATTTCAACAATGAGAAGCATGAGGCGAAGCGCTACGACCACTCCCTCTCGCGCTACGAAAAGGCCTGGACCCAGTCCGAAGTCTCGCTGAATGGGCTGAATGCCGGCCAGCAGGTGCTGATCGCCTGCGGGCTGACCGTCATCATGGTGCTGGCGGCGCAGGGCGTGGTGTCGGGGCGGATGTCGGTGGGCGATTTCGTGCTGGTCAACACCTACATGATCCAGCTCTTCATCCCGTTGAACTTTTTGGGGTTTGTCTACCGCGAGATGAAGCAGGGGCTGACCGATATGGAAGCCATGTTCCGCCTGCTGCGGGAGGAGCGCGAGATCGCCGATGCGCCCGGCGCGCCGGATCTCGCACCAGGCCCCGGCGCGCTGGTGTTCGAGGATGTGCGCTTCGCCTATCGGCCGGACCGGCAGATCCTGAAAGGTGTGTCCTTCGAGGTGCCGGCGGGGCGCATGCTGGCCATCGTGGGGCCGACGGGGGCCGGCAAATCCACCATCTCGCGCCTGCTGTTCCGCTTCTATGACGTGACCGGCGGGCGGATCAGCGTGGATGGCCAGGACATCACCCAGGTCACCCAGGACAGCCTGCGCCAGGCCGTGGGCGTGGTGCCGCAGGACACCGTGCTGTTCAACGACACCATCCGCTACAACATCGCCTATGGCCGGCCGGACGCCACCGAGGAGGAGATTTTCGAAGCTGCGAAGCTCGCCCAGGTGCATGATTTCGTACTGCGCATGCCCGATGGCTACAACACCATGGTGGGCGAGCGCGGGCTGAAGCTCTCGGGCGGCGAGAAGCAGCGTGTGGCCATCGCACGGACCATCCTGAAGAACCCGCGCATTCTGATTCTGGACGAAGCGACCTCCGCGCTCGACACCCGCACCGAGCAGGAGATCCAGCAGGCGCTGCGCCTGGTGGCCGCCAACCGCACCACGCTGGTGATCGCCCACCGGCTCTCCACTGTGGTGGAGGCTGATGAGATCCTGGTGCTGCAGGACGGCATGGTGACCGAGCGGGGTACCCATGGCGCGCTGATCGCGCAGGGCGGCCTCTACGCCCAGCTCTGGCAGCGGCAGAGCGAGGCGATGGCGGCGGCCGAGGTCGCCGCCGCGGCACAGGAAGCCGCGGGGCTGGATCGCAGCCAGAGCGCCCGCGCCCTGGCCGAAAACGTAAAATGAGCAAGACGTAATCCTTCGACGCTTTTCGTTACGCGCCCAGAATCCCATCTCGATCAACACGCCTGGGACAAACCATCATGCAAGCCACACTCGAGAGCGACGCGCCCGAAGACCTCAGCCATGCCGGCTCCATCGTCGACAAGGCGATCGAGTACATGATGGACCAGAAGATCAGCCCGATCTCCGCCGCCTCGGCCATGCTGGGCGGTTGCCTGGGCCTGCTGTCCCGCAGCATGGATGACCGCGCGGTGGCCAATGTGCTGCGCCAGGCGCTGCACTCGGTCGAATGCGGTGAGCTGCGCGAGCTGCCGAGCCTGCCGAAGCGGGGCTGACCGTCGGGCCGGTGCCCGCCGCCCCTTGACCCTGTGCCGGGGCTGCGCCATACGCCGCCTTCGTTTTGAAACTCGCCCGCGGCGCGCGCCACGGGCCATTGTGTTTGGGATTATCGATATGGCTCGCCGCTGCATGATCACCGGCAAGGGTGTGCTGTCTGGCAACAATGTCAGCCACGCCAACAACAAGACGCGGCGCCGCTACCTGCCCAATCTGCAGGAGCAGTCCTTCTTCTCCGATGTGCTGGGCGCTTCAATCCAGATCCGGCTGACCACCAACGGCATCCGCACGATCGAACACAATGGCGGCCTGGACGCCTTCCTGATCGGCACGCCGAACCGTCGCCTGCCCGAAGAGGCGCAGAGCCTGAAGCGCCGCATCCTGCGCGCACAGGCGAAGAAGGCGGCTTCCGCCGCCGCCTGAGCCCTTCGCGCTTCCGGCGCAAAAGGCCGACATGAAAAAGGCGCCGGGGCGAGAGCCCGCGGCGCCTTTCTTGTTCCTCAGTCCCGGCCTCAGGGTTTGCCGGGCGCGGGGTCGAAGAGCTTCATCTTGTCCGGCACGCCCTTCCACTCATCGGCATCGGCCGGCGCGTCGCCCTTGCGGCTGATATTCGGCCATTGGGTGGCGTAGGTGCGGTTCATCTCGACCCATTGCGTCGCCTTGTCATCGCTGTCGGGCAGGATCGCCTCGGCCGGGCACTCCGGCTCGCAGACGCCGCAATCGATGCACTCATCCGGGTGGATGACCAGCATGTTTTCGCCGACGTAGAAGCAGTCCACCGGGCAGACCTCCACGCAATCCATGTACTTGCACTTGATGCAGCTTTCGGTGACGACGTAGGTCAAGAACGGGGCTCCTGTGGCGACCGGTTATGGTGCGGTTGCGAAGACATGGCGCGAAGGCGGCGTCCTGGCAAGCTCACGATGCCGCCCGCCAGGCCGCGAGCTTGCGATAAATCGTCGATGGGTTGACCTCCAGCAGGGCCGCGGCGCGCGGGACGTCCTGGCCGGTCTGCTCCAGCGCGGCCAGGATCAGGCGCTTCTCCATCACCGCCAGGGGCTCCACCAGGGGTGGGGCCGGTGGAGCGGGCGGGGCCGGGGCGAAGGCCGGCGCAAAGGCGATGGGCTGGGGGGGTTCCGGCAGGCTGGCTGGCAGCTCCAGAGGAGCCGTGGGCAGGGGCGTGGCGGCGACCGGCGCGGAGCCCACCACACGGCCGGCGCGCAGCAGCATGGGCGGCAGCATCGCCACATCCACCATCTCGGCATCATGCAGCACCACCACGTTGCGCATGGCGTTCTGCAACTGCCGCACATTTCCGGGCCAGGGATAGGCCATGATCGCGGCCTCCGCCTCGCGCGAGAAGCCGCGGAAGCGTCTGCCTTCCTCCTTGCCGAATTGCGCCAGGAAGTGCCGGGCGATCAGCAGCACGTCATCGCCGCGCTCGCGCAGCGGCGGCAATTCGATGGGCACGACGTAGAGGCGGTAATAGAGATCCTCGCGGAAGCGCCCGGCCTCGACCTCGGCCAGCGGGTCGCGGTTGGTGGCGGAGACGATGCGCACATCGGCCTTTTCCGGCCGCGCGGCACCCACGGGCTGGAAGCTGCCGGTCTGCAGGAAGCGCAGCAGCTTGACCTGCATCTCCAGCGGCATCTCGCCGATCTCGTCGAGGAAGAGCGTGCCGCCCTCGGCCTGCTTGGCCGCGCCGGCGCGGTTGTCGGTGGCGCCTGTGAAAGCGCCCTTCACATGGCCGAAGATTTCCGATTCCAGCAGGTCACGCGGGATGGCGGCGCAGTTCAGGGCCACGAAGGGGTTTTTTGCGCGCGGGCTCGCTTTGTGGACGGCCTCGGCCACCAGTTCCTTGCCGGTGCCGCTCTCGCCGGTGACGAAGACATTGGCGCGGCTGGGCGCCACGCTCTCGATGGTGCGGTAGACGGCCTGCATGACCGGGGAGGCGCCGACGAAGCCGAAGAAGCGGCCGCGGTTGAGCTGCTGCTTCACCGCCGTCAGCTCGGCCTTCAGCGCGCGCTTCTCCAGCGCGTTGTCGAGCGTGACCTTCAGGCGGGCCTTGCCATAGGGCTTCACGATGAAATCCATCGCGCCCTCGCGCATTGCCTCCACCGCCGTGTTCACGCTGGCATTCGCGGTGATGACGATGCAGGCCGCCTCGCTGCCCTCGGCGCGCAGCCGACGCATGAGCTCGAAGCCTGAGAAATCGGGCAGTTGCAGATCGACCAGGATGGCATCGGGCAGCCAGTCCAGCGCCATGGAAAGGCCGGCGCCGCCGGTTTCGGCATGGCGCACCTCATGGCCCATTTCGGCCAGCAGGGCCTTGGCGACCTCAGCCTGGGTCGGTGTGTCTTCGACCAGCAGGACGCGGCCGCGCGCGCCGCTCATGCCTTGGCGAGGGCGTGGAGCTCGGCCAGGGCGGCGCGGCTCTCGGCGGACAGGCGCGGCAAGATGCTGGCGGGGGATTCGGGCTGCGCCGGGTCCATGGCCAGGCGCGCCTCGAATTCCAGACGCTTGGCGCCGACGGCGGCTGCGGCGCCGGTCAGGCTATGGGCGGCACGCAGATAGCCCTGGGTATTGCCGGCGGCGACGCAGGCTTCGAGCTCGGCGGTCAGCCGGCCGAGATCCTGTTCGAAGGTCGCAATGATGCGCCGGAAGACCGCTGGGGGAAGGTCTTCGGCCAATTGGCCGGCGATGTCGGGGTCGAGCGCGCTCACGGGCGAATGCGTCGCATTTATCCCCGTATCGGGTCAATCCGTCGAAGTGCGATACGGGCGGGTTGGCTGTGTGAAGCGGTGGTCATGCCCGAAGAGGCGTAGCCCGGCGGGCGAGACCGGCCGTCGGTGCGGCGCAGCGGCAAAGCGCCACGCCGCAAGCGCATTCAGCGACGCAGGCCGAGGCGCTGGATCAGCGTGGCGTAGCGCGCATGGTCCTTGCGCTTCAGGTAGTCCAGCAGGCCACGGCGCTGCCCCACCATCACCAGGAGACCGCGGCGCGAGTGGAAATCCTTCGCGTGGGTCTTCAGGTGTTCGGTCAGGTTGGTGATGCGCTCGCTCATGATGGCGACCTGCACTTCCGGGCTGCCGGTGTCGCCGGGCTTGGTGGCGTATTCGGCGATGACTTGAGCGCGACGCTCATCGGTGATCGACATCGTGTGATCCTTGTATGAGAGGTTTCAGTGCCCGGTTTCGGTCGCTGCCATCAGGCGTTCGGGGAAACACATCCCCTCCTCCAGACGGCACAACCCGACAAACCGTTCCCCTGCCATCGCGCGGATCAGCCCACCATCGGGGCTGGCCGCCGCTGGAACCCGGCCCATGAACTCCACCAGGCTGATCGCCTGGCCGAATTGAAGGCGGGCGGCCTCCGCTTCGCTCATGGCCAGTGCCGGGATGTCGTCCAGCGCGGTCGTGAGCGGGAGAAGGAGGTCCAGAGAAGGGGCAGGTGTATCCCCGGAAACCAATAGGCTGTCCAGGGGCACGGCGTGGGATTCCTTGAAGGGGCCCACGGAAAGCCGGCGGAGCGCGGCGATATGGCCGAGCGAACCGACCGCCTTGGCCAGGTCGCGCGCCAGCGAGCGCATATAGACGCCCTTGCCCGACTGCACCTCGAAGATGGCGTGGTCGGCATCCGGGCGTTCGGTCAGCTCGAACTTGTCGACGCGGGCGGGGCGGGCTTCCAGCACCACCTCCTGCCCATCGCGCGCCAGATCATAGGCGCGGTCACCATTAATCTTGATGGCGGAATAGATCGGCGGGACCTGCATGATGTCGCCGGTAAAGGCGGGCAGGGCGGCACGGATCGCCTCGTCAGTCGGGCGGGCATCGGTGGTTTCGGTCACCGCGCCATCGGCATCGTCGGAATCCCGCGCCTCGCCGAATTTCAGCGTGAAGCGGTAGGTCTTGGTGCCGTCCATGACATAGGGCACGGTCTTCGTGGCGGCGCCGAAGGCGACAGGGAGCAATCCGGTGGCCAGCGGATCGAGCGTGCCGCCATGGCCGGCTTTTTGCGCGTCGAAGGCGCGCTTGACCTTGTTCACGACGTCGGTGGAGCCGATGCCCGAGGGCTTGTCGACGATCAGCCAGCCATCGATAGGCCGGCCCTTTGGCTTTTTACGGAATTGGCGGGGCATTGGTTCTGTATGCAGTGTGAGGGGGCGGGTTGTAGCGATGTGCGGGGTGGGCGCAAGCGCGCTTATGCCGTGCGGCGCGCAAGAGCGAGGAAATTGCGCAACACCGGCGATGTGGCGTCGCGCCGGACCGCCAGGTCAAGCGCCACGACCGGCGCCTCGGCGGCGACCAGCGGGCGGTAGGCCACGCCATCCATCCGCACCCTCAGCATCGAGGCCGGCACGAGGCAGACCCCAAGCCCCGCCGCTACCAGCCCCAGCGCGGAGGTGATGCGTGGCGCCTCCTGCCCGAAGCGCGGGGTGAAGCCTGCGCGCCGGCACGCGGCCTCGGTGGCGTCGAAGATGCCCGGGCCTTCCACCCGGCCGAAGGGAATGAGCGGCTCGCCGTCCAGCGCCGCCATGGGCAGCGCGCCGCGCCCGGCCAGGCGATGGCCGCGCGGCAGGGCCAGCACCATCGGCTCCTCCAGCAACGGGTAGGTGGCGATGCCATCCACCACCACCCGCGCACGCAGAAAGGCAGCGTCCAGCCGCCCGTCGCGCAGCCCCTCCAGCGCCGGGCGGCTTAGGTTTTCCTCCATGCCCACCGCGACATCCGGCCAGGCCTCGCGGAACGCGCGGATCAGCCGCGGCACGAAGGGATGGAAGGGCGCGGTGGGCGCCACGCCGAGCGACAGCCGCCCCTCATCGCCACGCCCGGCGCGCCTTGTGTGCAGTACCGCCGCCTCCATCCCCGCCAGGATGGCACGGGCATGGTCCAGCAAGGCCTGTCCAGCCTCGGTCAGCACCACCCCGCGCGGGCGGCGGTGGAACAGGCGGGTGCCCAGCGCCGCCTCCATCGCCTTGATCTGCTGGCTGAGCGGCGGCTGCTGCATGCCCAGCCGCTCAGCGGCGCGGGAGATCTGGCCCTCCTCGGCCACGGCGACGAAGGTGCGGAGCTGGCGGAGGTCCATGCCATATTTTTTCCGTATGGATTCTCACTGTGGACCATTATGGATCGAATGGCAGCGCCGGGGCAGGGTTTTCGCACCCAACCCGGAGGCCAGAATGCAGATCACCCGCCGCTCCCTTCCCGCTCTGATCGCCGGGACCGCCATGGCCCAGCCGACCGGCCGGCTGATCGTGGGCTTTCCGTCCGGCGGGCCGTTGGACCTGGCGGCCCGCGCCATCGCCCCGGTGCTGGGGCCGGATATCCTGGTGGAGAACATCATCGGTGAAAGCGGCAATCTGGCCACCGCGGCGGCGGTACGGGCGGCGCCGGATGGCCGCACATTGCTGCTCTGCGGCCCGGTGCATGTCATCAACACCGTGCTCTTTCCCGGCCTGCCCTTTGATTTTGCCCGCGACATCGCGCCGGTGGCGGGCATAGCGGCGGTGCCGCTGGTGATCGAGGTGAACCCGTCCGTGCCTGTGCATTCCCTGGCGGAGCTCATTGCCCATGCCCGCGCCAATCCCGGCGGCGTGCGGGTCGCTTATGCCGGGCGGGGCACGCCGCAGCATATCGGCATCGCGCTTTTTGCCATGATGGCGGGGGTGCAGCTGACCCTGCTGCCCTTCGCGGGTTCCACCGCCGCGCTCGAGGCGCTGCTGGCCGGGCAGGCGGATGTGATGTTCGACCCGCTGCCCTCCTCACTGCCGCATATCCGTGCCGGGCGGCTGCGGCCGCTTGCCACAACTGGCATGGCACCGGCCGAGGCGTTGCCCGAGCTGCCGGTCGCCGCCGCCACGCTGCCGGGGTATCAGGCTGGTTCGTGGTTCGGCTTGGGCGTCCCGCGCGGCACGGCGCCCGACGCGATCATGCGGCTCAACGCCGCGGTGAATGCAGGCCTGGCTGATGCCGCGATGCAGGCGCGGCTGCGGGGCCTGGGCGGCGTCACCATGCCGGGTTCGGCGGACCAATTCGGCGCCTTCATGGCGGCAGAGGCGCTGCGCTATGGTGCGGCGATCCGCGCCGCCGATATTCGCGCGGGGTGACGCGCGGCCACCGCTAGCCGTCGATCAATTGTTCCGCCCGCACGAAGCCCAGAAACGACCAGCGGCCAGCCCCCGGCCGGAACACGCCCATCGCGCCTTCCGGGAATTCCCCCTGCGCCAGGCCGCGCCCCAAAATCATCCCCAGCGGCACGATATGGCCGACCATGACGCGGTTGCCCGCCACCGGCTCGGCCAGGCGGCGGGAGACGGCGGCGGCGTCCTCGGTGGCGTGGCCAGGGGTGTAGTCATCGGCGATCAGGTCGCGCTCCACCCGCGCCGTGCCGAAGGCGAGTTCGGCGGTGTCGCGGGCGCGGAACACCTCGCTGGTCAGCACCTCGGTCACCGGAATGGCGTGGCGGCGCAAGGCCTCGCCCAGGGCGCGGGCCTGGGCGCGGCCGGCCTCGCTGAGGTTGCGCTGGCCGGCACGGTCGCCACGGCGGCCGGTGTCGATCTGGGTGCGGTCGGTGATGGCGTGGCGCAGGTAGAGGTTCAGCCCACCCGCGCGCAGCAGCGGCAAGGGTTCGGGAATGAAGGCAAATCCCTGCGCCAGGGCGGGGAAGGCCAGCAGCGGCAGGGCACGGCGCAGCATGGTCAGCGCCGCGCGGTCGCCATGGCGGCCGCGGTCGCCTGGTCGCGCGCATCGGGGCTCGCCGCCAGCGCCGCCGCGGCCCCTCCGGCATCGGCGGCGTTGCGGTTCTGGCTGAGCTTGCGCTTGCCGATCAGCCGCTCCACCCGCAGCACGACGCCGACGATGCCCTTGAGTTGGCCGGCGATGAATTTCTCCGGCGCATCCGTCACGGCCCAGGGATTTTCCCGAGTCTCCTCATGCGCCCGCGTCAGGCCGCTGACGATCGCGTGCAGCCGGGCGGCATCCTCCACCACCTCGATCGGACCATGGGCGTGCACTGCTTCGTAGTTCCAGGTCGGTACCACCTGGTGGGTCTCGGCCTTGGATGGATAGGTCGAGGGCGAGACATAGGCCTCCACCCCCGGAAAAATCGCCACCCCACGCTCCAGCCCGCGCCAATGCGGATTGGCGCGCGCCATGTGGCCAATGACGATGCCTTCGCGAAACTGCAATGGCAGATGGGTGATCAGCGGCACCCCCTCCGGCCCGTTGGAGACCAGGGTGCAGAGGCGGGCCTGGCGCATGATCGCGGCTAGTATTTCAGGGTCGTCCTCGCGGAAAGCAGGCGGCGTGTACATGTCGGCAGGCTAGCCTGGGTTGGGTCTGGGAAGAAAGGTGCTGGCAGCCCGCGATGCCAAGCTGGCGGCCGTACGGCGCGGCTGCGCGCTGCCGGCGGGCAAATCTGCGGTGATGATTCACCGCTTTGGCGAAATCGCCACAGCGGGTCGTGCTTTATCCCGGCCGGGGGCCCGCCAGCGCCTCCGCCAGGAACGACGCGTCGATGTAGCGCGCGGGGTCGCGCAGCTCGCGACGCGGTTGGCCGTATTTGCTGCGCATCGCCAGCACCGTGCCGATGGCCGCCGGGTCGAGTGCGAGGTCGCGCCAGAAGCCGCGCTGCGGGTCCAGCAGGATCTCCGCCGAGCGCGCGGCGAGGGCCGGCGTCATGCCGGGCACGTTGGCGACGAGGATCGCCTCCGCCACCGCGCGGTTCGCAGGCTCTGCCACCCAATTCACGCCGCGGTGGTAGGCGCGGGTGAAGCCGACGATGGCCGCGCGGTTGTCGCGCGCGAAGCCCCGGCGCGCGACGCCGCAGATGCCCTGATAGCGGCCGATCACGTCGGAGGCGCGGAGCAGCGTGACGAGACCCGCCGCCTCGCCCTGCAGCTCGAACGGCGTCATCTGCATCGTCGCGGCGTGCGACGGTTCCTCCACCATGCGGCGGAAGCGCGTCGCCACACCGCCCGCGCGTTCGAAGCGCACCGCATCCTCGGGGATGTTGTTGCGCGCGAGGATCTCGCGCAGCACGAAGGCGAAGCCGGTGGTCATCGCGTCCACGGTCAGGGTCTCGCCGCGCAGATCCTCGACGCGGCGGATGCGGGGCTGGGCGGCGATGGAGAGGAACGCATCGTCCGAACCCATGAAGGCGAACAGGTCCGGGTCGGGCCCGATGGGGGCCTCGTTCTGCCCCTCCTGGTAGGCGACGACATTGTCCATCGCCGTCATGCCGATGTCGTAGTTGCCCGCGAGCAGATGCGTCATCTGGTAGACCGAGTTGGGTGTCGGCGTCAGGCGGATCTCGAGCCGCTCCTCGGCGAAGAAGCCCTGCCGCTGCGCGGCCCAGATCGGCAGGTTGAAGCCGCCGGCGAAGACAATCACGCGCAAGGGTCGCAGCGGGTTGGGGTGCGGCGCGGGCGGCACCGCCTGGGCGCGCGCCAGCAGGGGCGGCGCGGCAAGCGTGGCGACGGACGCAAGAAGCAAGGCGCGGCGCGCGGCAGTCATGTCGTTTTCTCCCTTGATGCGAGAGAGGCTAAGGCAGGGCTGCCGGCAACAGCAAGGCGTTCGGCGCAGCCTGAGCCAACTGACTGGCGTGTCGCCGGGCTTTGCCTTCATGGTCCTGGTGATGGGGTTTGGGCGGGGGGCTGTGTTTCTGGCGCCGTCGGCCCTGCATCTGGGTATGAAACCGCTCGGCCCTGGTTCATGACCACGCCCGGCGGCGGTGTCTGGCGGGAGAGACTGCCGATCGCCTTGGTGACGGCGCCGCGCGCGCTGCGCGGGTTCAGCATCACGATGGCGGTGCTGCTGCTGCGCGACGTGCTGCCGATGCTTGTCCGCATTTGACGCCCCCCTTGACGCCCCTGGGCAGTCATGCGCGCAACTCCCCCCATGTCGGAACCGATGCCAGATTTTCTCAATGCCGATCGCCCGCCCGTGCCCGACCTGGTCGTGCCGACGGCGATGCAGCCCTTCCATCTCGAAGGCCGGCCGGTACGCGGGCGCCTCGTGCGCCTCGGTGCGCTGGCCGATGCGCTGCTCAGCCGGCATGACTACGCGCCCCCCGTCGGCCGCATGGTGGGTGAGGCCCTGGCGCTGACCGCGGGGCTTGCCGCCGCACTGAAATACAAGGGCAGCTTCTCGCTGCAGGCCAAGGGCGACAGCGTGGTCCCCATGCTACTGGCCGATTGCACCGATGACGGCCAGCTGCGCGGCCAGGCCCGCGTGGAGCACGCCGAACTCGCCAAGCTGATGGAGGTGGACCACGATCCGCCGGCCGCGGGCCTTCTGGGCAAGGGCTATATCGCCTTCACCTGCGACCAGGGCCCGGACATGGAGCGCTACCAGGGCATCGTCTCGATGGATGGCATTCACCTCGCCGATATGACGCAGAGCTATTTTCGGACATCGGAGCAGTTGCAGGCCCATGTCCGCCTGGCCTGCGCGCGGACCGAAAACGGCTGGCGCGCCAGCGCGCTGATCCTGGAGCGCGTCGCCGGCGGCGGCGGCCTGGCCGAGGATCTTTCGCCCGAGGAGCAGGACGAGGCCTGGAGAACCGCCGTCCTGCTGGCCACCACGCTGAAGGATGCCGAGCTGCTGGATGACGCGCTGCCGGCGCCGCGCCTGCTGCACCTGCTGTTCATCGCCGAGGGGCTGGTGATCGACCAGGCCCGCGCCCTTTCCTATGGCTGCCGCTGTTCGCGGGCCAAGCTGTCGGGCGTGCTGGGCGGGTTTTCCGACGAGGATCTGGATGAAATGGCGCAGGACGGCGCCATCACCATGACCTGCGAGTTCTGCAACTACGATTTCAAGTTCGACCGGTCCGAGGTCCGGCGTTGAGCGCGGCGCTGAAGGCGGCGGGCTGCCTGGCCGGCTTCCTGGCGGTGCTCTTCGCCGCTGCCGGGGCGCATCTGGGGCTGGGCGAGGCCGAGGGGCGCATGCTGGGCTCGGTCACCATGCTGTTGGGCTTTCACGCGGCGGCGCTGATCGCCATCGGGCTCTGGGGGGCATGGCGCGGTGGGCTGCTTCTGGCGGCCGGGCTTGCGTTGTTTTCGCTGGCCGTTCTGGTGCGGGTTTTCGCCGGGGTGTCGCTGGGGCCGGTGGCGCCGATTGGCGGCTTCGCGATGATGGGCGGGTGGCTGTGGCTGGGCGTGGTGGCGCTGCGCGGTCGATAGACATAATCTATCAATACGATGGTTCCTTCGTAATATCCTCTATCGGTTCCGCTGGGTAGGGTTCCCTCAACAACCACCCACACCCGAAAGGAACCACACCATGATCAAGCACCTCGCCGCCGCCGCCCTGGCCCTCTCCGCAATCGCCGCGGCCTCCCCCGCCTCCGCCCAGTCGCAGAGCTTCTGCAATGGCCGCTTCGTCGCCGACAGCTTCTACAGCACCGTGACCGCCAATTCGCAGGGCGGCAGCCAGGCGGCCTATATCCTGCAGCTGCGCAACACGACCGGGCAGGCTGCCACCGCGGTGATCAGCTTCATCGCCCCGGGCGTCTCCGGGCTGCGGCGCAGCGGCAACAGGCTTCAGGCCCATGGCTCGGCCACCATCCGGCTGGGGACGCAGGATTTCCGCAACCCCTCGGGCGAGGGCCGGCTGCGGGACGCCGATATCCCTCGCTACCTGACGATCAACTGCGGCTGAGGCCCAGGCGGGCCGGGTCTTCCGAAGGGGAGGCCCGGCCCGATGCGTTGCGCGCCAGGGCGATGAGCAATCGCTTTGCCGTGGCGGCGTTGCGGGGATGGCCGCCACGGTTCGGCAGGTCAGGGCGTCGCTTTTGGATAGAGATCATCTATTGCCTGGGGGGGTCATAAGGCGTCGTCCATCCAACACCTTGGGCAGGGTTCCCTCCCCGACCGACCCGACCCGAAAGACACCACACCATCATGAAGTACCGCGCCACCGGGCTGGCCTTCGCCATCCTTGCCGCCACCCAGTCGCCGAGGTTTTGCGGCGGTCGTTTCGTGGCGGATAGCTTCTACAGCACCATCAGGGCCAATGGCGCCGGTGGCAGGCAAGCCTAGTATTTCAAGCCGTTGCGCAGCGCGACCGCGCAATGGGCGACCGCGAAGGTCGGTTTCGAAGCCCCGGGTGTGGCGGGGATTCAGGTGCCCCTGTCCCACGGCATCAACAGCGGCGCCTCGACCAGCATCCGGCTGGGGGTGGTCAGGGCTTCTCCAACCCCACGGGTGAGGGCCGGATGGGGCCTGCCGACATGGCCGCGCATGTGAGCGTCACCTGCCGGCGCTGAAATGGCGCGCGGGTCCCCGGGGAGGATTTGCTGATGCCCCCGACCCGCCGCCGAGAAAAATCGCCTGGGATCAAAGGGCCTTTCGGCCTTTGCGGGTTCAGCGCCGGGGGCGATGAACGTGCGGGGAAGGCAGAGCCTTCCCAAGAGTCACCAGTACCGCCCCAACCTCGCCACCACCGCCGCCGCAGTCTCCCCGGCCGCGCGCAGGCTGCGCAGCGTCGGTGCGTTGTCGCGTTTGGCCAGGCGTTTGCCGTCCGCGTCCAGCAGCAGGGGGTGATGTTCGTAAAGGGGTTCGGGCAGGTCCAGCAGCGTTTGCAGCAACCGGTGGATGGCGGTGGCAGGCAGCAGGTCTTCGCCGCGGGTGACGAGGGTGACGCCTTGCGCGGCGTCGTCGCAGACCACGCAGAGGTGGTAGCTGAGGCCGGCATCCTTGCGGGCCAGCACCACGTCGCCGAGGGTTTCGGGGGTGCAGCGCAGGCGGCCGCGGGTGCGGTCGGTGAAGAAGAGGGGGCCGGGGGTGGCGCGGGCGGTGTCCAGGCGCCAGGCGTGGGGGTGGCCGGCTGAGATGCGGCGGTCGCGTTCGGCGGGGGGCAGGGTGCGGCAGGTGCCGGGGTAGATCGGGCCGTCTGGTCCCTGGGGTGCGCCGCCAGCGGCCGCGATATCCGCCCGCGTGCAGAAGCAAGGGTAGAGCAGGGGTCGTAGCCGGGCCAGGGCCGCCTCGTGTTCCGCGGCATGGGCGGATTGGATGCGGATCGGCCCATCCCAGGTGATGCCCAGCCACGAAAGATCTTCCGCGATGGCGGTGGTGTATTCGGGGCGGCAGCGGGTGTGGTCGATATCCTCGATGCGCAGCAGGAATCGTTCGCCGCGGGCGCGGGCGAAGAGCGCCGAGTAGGCGTGGCCGAGGTGCAGGTATCCCGTGGGGCTGGGGGCGAAGCGAGTGGTGTGTGTCACGCCCGGGGAGATCATGTGGGTCACGCGGCGGCATTCTCGTCGTGGCCATAGCCCTCGGCAACAATAAGGATTTTATTGCTATTTCAGTCGCAATTTGCTAGGCTCCGTTTCCCCCTCCGGAGCTCGCCCATGTCCCGCTTCCTGAAGAATTTCCGCCAGACCCCGCCGGGCATCCAGGCCCGCCTCACCCGCCCGGTCGCGTGGCGGCCGATGACGGACGAGGAGTGGGAGGCGGTGATGCATTTCATGGTCTTTGTGCATCCCGGCCCGGGGCGGCCGACCATCGCCGGCGCAAGGCGGGCGCTGGATGCCTGTTTTCATGCGTCCTGCTTTCCCGGGCCCTGGAAGAAGCTGCCCGGAGCCTATGGCAAGCCGGATTCGATCCATCGCCTGTTTCGCCGCTGGACCCATGCGGGGCTGTGGAAAATGATGCTGCGTTTCGTGGCGAAGGAGCGGCCGGGGCTGGAGGCGATCCAATACTGGGTCTGTCGCGCCTTCCGCCGGGCCTGGCGCCTCCAGGGCCTGGCCGGGTTGTCGCTCGCCCGTCGCCTGGGACTGGATTCCGCGCTGCGGGCGCCGAGCTGGTATCTGCCCGATGCGGATTTGTCCGCTTTCCTGCATTCCTGGGTTTTGCCGCGCGCCGAGGAGGGGCTGGCCCACCGTGACATCCGCGTCCGGCGCTTCTGGATCGACCTGTTGCTGCGGCTGCACAGCCAATGCATCGGGCGGCGGACCCTGCCGCGCCATGTCCTGCTCAGCCATCAGGAAGCGCAGTGGCAGCAGGACCTCTGGCCGGTGGCGGCGTGATGGCGGCGAGCCTTGCCCCCGCCGGGCCGCCCTGGCATGGACCGGCCATGGTAGCCCACACGTCATGAGCCAGCCCGGCCTCGCCCCCCGCCTCGACCTGATTGTCCGCCGTGCCGAGGAATTGCGTTCGCAGTTGGAGACCGCCCAGGGGTCCCAGGTGGCGGCCTTGTCGCGCGAGCTCTCCAACCTCGACCCCATCGTCGAGAAGATCGAGGCCTGGCGCGCCGCCGAGGCCGCCCAGGCCGAGGCCCAGGCCATGCTCTCCGACCCCGAGATGCGCGAGCTGGCCGAGGCCGAGCTGGCCGAGACGAGCACCCTGCTGCCCCGCCTGGAGCGCGAGATCCGCCTCGCCCTCCTCCCCAAGGACGAGGCCGATGCCCGCAGCGCCATTTTGGAGGTTCGCCCGGCGGCTGGCGGCGACGAGGCGGGTTTGTTCGCGGCCGAGCTGTTCCGGGCCTACCAGAAATATGCCGAGGCGCAGCGTTGGCGCTGGACCCTGCTGGACTACGAGGAGAACGAACTCGGCGGCGTGAAGAATGCGAGCGCCGAGGTCGAGGGCACCAATGTCTTCGCCCGGCTCAAGTTCGAATCAGGCGTGCACCGGGTGCAGCGGGTCCCCGCGACCGAATCGCAGGGCCGCATCCACACCTCCACCGTCACCGTGGCGGTGATGGCGGAGGCCGAGGAGGTGGACGTCCAGATCAACGAGAGCGACCTGCGCATCGACACCTACCGCGCCCAGGGCGCGGGCGGCCAGCATGTGAACAAGACGGACAGCGCGGTGCGCATCACCCACATCCCCACCGGCACCGTGGTGGCAATGCAGGAGGAGCGCAGCCAGCACAAGAACCGCGCCAAGGCGATGAAGGTGTTGCGCGCCAGGATCTACGAGGCGCAGCGCGCGAAGCTCGACGCCACCCGCAGCGCCGACCGTAAGGGCCAGGTGGGAACGGGCGACCGCAGCGAGCGCATCCGCACCTACAACTTCCCTCAGGGGCGGGTGACCGACCACCGCATCGGCCTGACCCTTCACAAGATCGAGCGGGTGATGCTGGGCGAGATGGACGAGATCATCGAGGCCCTGATGGCCGAGGATGAGGCGGCGCGGCTCGCCGCGGCGGAAGGGTGACCGCGCCGGCCTGCCAACCGGGGGAGACGGTGGGGGCCTGGCTCTGCCAGGCCGGCCAGGTCCTCCGCGCCGCGGCCATCGAGAACCCCCGGATGGAGGCCCGCTGGCTGCTCGGCCACGCCATGGGCGTCACCGCCGAGACCCTGCTGCGCGACCCCCGCGCACCCGTGCCGCCCGAGGCCGGGCAGCGTTTCACCGCCATGCTCGCCCGCCGGGCCCGGCGTGAACCCATGGCCTATATCACCGGCACCGCCGGCTTCTGGGGGCTTGATTTCTGGGTCTCCCCCGCCACGCTGATCCCCCGGGCGGACAGCGAGACCGTGGTGGAAGCCGCCCTGGAACACGCACCCGACGCACGCCGGGTGCTGGACCTGGGCACCGGCACCGGCTGCCTGCTGCTGGCGGTCTTGTCCGAGCTTCCAGCCGCCACCGGCATCGGCATCGACATCAACCCCGAGGCCGCAGCCCTCGCCCGACGCAACGCCGCGCGGTTGGACTTGCCGGCAAGCTTCCTGGCCGGGGACTGGGCCGCGGCGCTGGCCGGGCGCTTCGACCTGGTGCTGAGCAACCCGCCCTATATCGAGGCCGCCGCCATCCCCGGCCTGATGCCCGAGGTGGCGGGGCATGAGCCGGCCAGCGCCCTGGATGGCGGCGCCGATGGGCTGGAGGCCTATCGCGTCATTACCGCCGCCCTGCCCCGGCTGCTGGCGCCGGGGGGCGTGGCGGTGCTTGAACTCGGCCAGGGACAGGCGCCCGCCGTGGCAGCGCTCACCCGCGCCGCCGGGCTCACCTGGCTGGCGCCGCGGCCGGATCTGAACGGCATCCCCCGTGCCGCGGTGATAACACCATGATCCCCGCTTGCTTTCCCCCGCGGAGAGGCCCACAACTGTTCCACGGGACGCGTTGCGACGCGTTTGGCTGGGCGGCCCAATCAGGGCTCCCCGCCGCTCGTGACCGCCCGCATGGCCGCGGGTACCCAAAGCAGCACAACATCGAATGGCTTGAATTCGAACCTCAGAAGCGCGAACCGAATGAACATGAAACGCATGCGTGGCCGCGGATACCGCCAGGGCGGGGGCGGCGGCGGTGGTGGTGGCGGGGGTGGCGGCGGTCAGTACCGCTCGGCCGCCACGCCCAGCCAGCAGCCGATGAACCGCAACCACGTCTTCGACAGCTCAGGCCCCGATCTGCGCCTGCGCGGCACGGCCCAGCAGCTGTTCGAGAAGTATCTCCAGCTCGGCCGCGACGCGACCGGCGGCGGCGACCGGGTGATGGCCGAGGCCTATTTCCAGCACGCCGAGCATTACTTCCGCATCCTCGGCGCCATGAACCAGGCCCAGGTCGCCCAGGGTGGCCAGAGCCAGCCGCCCCAAGGCCAGAACCAGCAGCACCGCCGCTACCAGCAGGACGACCAGCAGGGCAGCGACCAGCAGAATGGAGAGGCGCCGGAGGGCGAGGCGGAGACGGTGCCCCCGGTGCGCGGCGAGGTCTCGGCCGAGGATGCCGAGCGACTGGCCGAGGCGATCGAGGCCGAGCTCTCCGCCGAGGCCGAGAGCGCGGCGCGCGAGGCGCGCTAAGCCGCCCCGCGACGCTCGGGGGCCGCAGGATGCAGCGCTTCCTCGACCAACGGCTGAAACTCCAGCTCCTGCGGGTGATCGACGCGCTGGAGGCCCATCGTTCCCTGCTCAAGGCCGGCACGGTGCTGGGCCTGGGCCAGCCCGCCCTCTCCCGCAGCCTGGGTGAGGCCGAGGCGATCATCGGCCAGAAGCTCTTCGAGCGGCATCCCCGCGGCGTGCGCCCGACCGAGGCGGGGATGGTGCTGGTGCGCCTCGCCCGCCGGGTGCTGGCCGAGATGCGGAGGGCCGATGAAGCGCTGGACCGCATCGGGCAGGTCGCCGCCATCGGCGCCCTGCCGGTGGCCGCCGTGGGCGTGCTGCCCGGCGCGCTGATCAGGCTCAAGGCCAGCCACCCCGATATACGTCTGCGGGTCGAGCAGGGGCGCATGGAAGAGCTGCTGGCCCTGCTGGCGGCCGGCGAGATCGACCTCGTGGTCGGCCGCCTCTACACCCCCGCAACGGCTGATGCCTTCCTGCGGGAAGCCCTGTGGCAGGAGCCGCTCTCCATCATCGCCCGGCCCGGCCACCCCATCCTCTCGCCCGGCGGGCCGGCACTTTCGGCCTGCGAGCTGGTGCTGCCCACCGTCAGCCAGCGGGTCGGGCAGGAGATCGACCAGCTGCTTGCCCGGCTGGGCCTTGGCGGGGCACCGCTGCGCTCCAGCAGCCATGGCTTCATCCGCGAGATGCTGCTGGCCACCGACATGGTCTCGATCATGCCGCGCTCGATGATGGCGGGCGACCTGCTGCGGGGTGCGCTGCGGGTGGCGGCCCTGCCGCTGGAGGCACCGCCCAGGCCCGCCGGCATCACCACCTCGCCCGACCGCCCGCTGCCGCCCGCCGCCCTGGCCTTCTGCCAGGCGCTACGGGGCCATGTCGCGGAGCTTGCCGCCGAGGGCATCGCCGATATGCCGGACGCTGATACCTCCACCGGAACTCGGCATGGGACAAGCCATGCGGGGGACCGCTAATGTCGCCCCAACAAGGGGAGGTGGCGTTGGAAGAACCGGTGATGGATGTGGCGCATCTCGGCCACGTGGAGCTGCTGACGCCGCGCTTCGAGGCCTCAAGAAAATTCTTCACCGAGGTGGTGGGCATGGTGGAGAGCGGCCAGCAGGGCGACAGCGTCTTCCTGCGCGGCTGGGATGATTACGAGACTTTTTCGCTCCAGCTGACGGCGGCCAGCACCTCCGGCCTTGGCCATGCCGGCTGGCGCGCCCGCAGCCCGGCCGCGCTGGCCCGAAGGGTGGCGGCGCTGCGGGCCGATGGGGTGGTGGTGACGGAGCATGAGGGCAGCTTCGGCCACGGCACCGGCCATCGCTTCCGCGACCCCGATGGCCATCTGGTAGAGCTCTACTACGACACGCAATGGTATGAGGCGCCCGAGGCCCTGCGCCCCGCGCTGCGCAACCAGCCCCAGCGCTACCCCGCCCGCGGCGTGAATGTCCGCAGGCTGGACCACTACAATTGCCTGGCGGTGGATGTCCGCGCCTGCCGGGAGTTCTTCCAGCGCAACCTCGGCCTGCGCTGCACCGAGCGGATCGAGTTCGATGACGGCACCGAGATGGGCATGTGGCTGACCGCCACCAACAAATCCTACGACGTGGCCTATGGCCGCGAGGGCAATGGCGTGTCCGGCCGGTTGCACCACATCACCTTCGCGCTGGACAGCCGCGAGGCCATCCTGCAGGCCGCCGACACGTTTCTGGAGGCCGGCGTGCCGATCGAGAACGGGCCACACAAGCATGCCATCCAGCAGACCTTTTTTCTGTATGTTTATGAGCCAGGCGGGAACCGGATCGAGCTCGCACATTCCGGCGCACGGCTGATCCTGGCGCCGGACTGGAAGACCATCACCTGGTCGCAGGCCGAGCGGAATCGTGGCCAGGCCTGGGGCCTGCAACTGACCGACAGTTTTCGGACCCACGCCACCCCTCCATTGCCCAGCCTCCCCCTGACGGAGAAAACTCCATGAGAAGCACCCTGCTCGCCATGACCCTGCTCGCCACCCCCGCCCTGGCGCAGATCACCGCCCTGCCCGAGCCGGTACAGGCCCGCATCCGCGAGATCGGCACCAGCATGGGCGCCCCCGCGGTGACCGGCACGGGCGAGGCGCTGGCCCCGGTCATGCCGCCCAACACCCCGCCCACGCAGCGCGACGTGCAGTATGGCAGCGATGCCCGCAACCGCCTCGATGTCTGGGCCGCCAGCGCGACCGGGAGCCCCGTGCTGGTCTTCGTCCATGGCGGCGGCTTCGTCGGCGGCGACAAGACCAGGCCCGGCGTCCATTTCTATGACAACATCGCCAGCTGGGCCGTGCGCCATGGCATGGCGGCGGTGAACATCACCTATCGCCTGGCCCCGGGCCACGCCTACCCCGCCGTGATCGAGGACATCACCGCGGCGCTGGCCTGGGTACGGACGAACATCGCGGCACATGGCGGCAACCCCGCGCGCATCATCCTGATGGGACAATCCGCCGGTGCAGCGCATGTGGCGGACTACCTCGCCCGCCATGCCGAGGCGCCGGGCGTGGCCGCGGCCGTGCTGGTCTCGGGCGTCTATGACGTGGCGAGCTACCCGCCCGGCCCCACCGCCGGCGCCTATTACGGCAGCGACCCCGCGGTGCTGGCGCAGCGCTCCGCCCTGCCCGGCCTTGCGCGGCTGCGCATCCCCGTGCTGCTGGCCAATGCCGCGCTGGAGCCGCAGCCCTTCCGCGACCAGGGCGCTGCACTGCGGGCCAGGCTGCCCGCGGCGCGCTATCTCGACCTCGCCGGGCACAACCATTTCTCGCCCGTCTTCGATATCGGCTCGGCCGATGTCGAGCTTTCCAACGCCATCCTCGCCCTCAGGACCACACCATGAACAAACCCACCGCACTCGTCGTCAGCGCCCATTCCGCCGATTTCGTCTGGCGCGCCGGCGGCGCCATCGCCCTGCATGCGTCGAAGGGTTTCGACGTGACCGTGGTGTGCCTGAGCTATGGCGAGCGGGGTGAGAGCGCAAAGCTCTGGCGCCAGCCCGGCATGACGCTGGAGCGGGTGAAGGCCGAGCGCCAGAAGGAAGCCGAGGCGGCAGCAGAGGTGCTGAACGTCCACGACATCCAGTTCTGGGACCTCGGCGACTACCCCATCACCCTGAGCCAGGACTCGCTCTTCCGCCTTGTGGATGTGATGCGCGCGGTGCGCCCGGCCTTCATCCTCACCCACTCCAAGGAAGATATTTATAACCACGACCACCCCGCGGTGACCGATTTCGCCCAGCACGCCCGCATCACCGCCCAGGCGCATGGGCACAAGCCGGAACAGAAGGTGTTGGGCGCGCCGCCCGTCTTCCTGTTCGAGCCGCATCAGCCCGAGCAATGCGGCTGGAAGCCCGACGTGCTGTTGGGCATCGACAGCGTCTGGCCCCAAAAGCGCCAAGCCATCGAATGCATGGCAGGGCAGGAACACCTGTGGGAATACTACACCCGTGTGGCTCTGCAGCGCGGCGCACAGGGCGCCCGCAATTCCGACAAATCCATGACCTATGGCGAGGGCTACCAGTCGGTCTTCCCGCATGTCGTGGACAGCCTGGTTTGAGGACGCTCAACGCCGCCATCGGCCGCTACCCCCACACGGCTGCGCTGCTGGATGGCGCCGTCTCGGTGCCGGGGCTGCGCCTGGAATGCGCGGAGGTTCCGGTCATCTCCCGCGCCTTCGCGCCGATGGTGCGGGAAGGCCGCTACGCGATCAGCGAGATGGCCATCGCCACCTGGCTGCAGGCGCGCGAGCACGAGAAGGGCCTGATCCTGCTGCCCTGGTCGCTCGCCGCGCGCTTCCAGGACAGCGCCATGCTCTGCCGGGCAGCGGCGCCACTGACGCCCGCAGATCTCGCCGGCAAGCGCGTGGGCGTTCGCGCCTACAGCCAGACCACGGGGATGTGGCTGCGCGGCATCCTTGCCGCCCATGGCGTGGCGGCGAGTGACATCGCCTGGACCACCTTCGAGGACGCGCATGTCCCGGAATACCGCGACCCGCCCTTCGCCACCCGCGCCGCGCCTGGCAGCGACATGCAGGCCATGCTGGAAGCGGGCGCACTGGACGCCGCCATCTTCGGCAATGACACGCCGAAAACCCCGGCGCTCACCCGCGTGTTTCCGCAGGATGCGGCCCAGGATTTCCGCCGCCTCTACGGCTTCATGCCGGTAAACCACCTGCTGGTGGCCCGCGCCGATGCGGTCGACGCCGCGCCCCTGGTGCTGGGCCTGATGGCCGCCGCCGAGGCCCGCGCGCCATCCGGCCTGCCCCGCGGCCGCGCCGCGCTGATGCCCAGCCTCAGCTTCGCCGCCCATTTCTGCGTGCAGCAGGGGCTGATCGCCCGCGCGCCGGGCTACGACGAGATCTGGGCCGGGCTGCCCGACGCGATCCAATAACGACCTGGAGGAACGACAAGAATGAAGATCACCCGCCGCGCCATCCTGGCCGCACCGCTGGCGCTGCCAGCCTTCGCGCAGGAGGCGTTTCCCTCGCGCCCCGTCAACGTCGTGGTCCCCTGGGGCCCGGGCGGGCCGACCGATACCTTCGCGCGCGTGCTGACCACGCGGCTCTCCACCGATCTCGGCCAAGGCTTTGTCGTCGACAACCGCGTGGGCGCCAATGGCACCATCGGCATGGCGGCCGCTGCACGGCTTCGGCCAGATGGCTACAACATCGTCATCACGCCCAACTCCACCTATGCCGCGGCGCCGCATCTCTACCAGCTGCCCTTCGACATGGCGCAGGCCTTTGCCGGCGTCGGGCTGCTGGTGACCATGCCGATGTTCATGCTGGTGTCGAAGAACTCACCGGTGAATTCGGTGGCTGACTACGTGGCGCTGGCCCGGCGCGGCGGGCAGACCTATGCCAATGCCTCGGTCGGCGCCACCTCGCACCTCGCCACCGAACAATTCCTCCAGGCCGCCGGGATCGAGGTGCTGGAAGTCGGCTATCGCGGCGGCGGCCCGGCGGTGCAGGCGGTGCTGACGGGCGAGACCGGGATGGTCTTCATGCCCGCCGCCTCGGTGATGGGGTTTATCGGCTCGGGCGAATTGAAGGCGCTCGGCGTGGCCTCACCGCAACGCAGCCCGCTCGCCCCCACCATACCGACCTTTGCCGAGCAGGGTTTCCCGCAGGTGCAGGTCGAGGAACATGTCGGCATGCTGGCACCGGCGGGGACGCCCGAACCCATCCTGCGCCGGCTCAACGCCGCCTGCACCGCGGCGCTGACCGCGCCCGACCTGGCACCGCGACTTCAGGCCCTGGCGGTGACACCGGCACGGCAGCCACTGGAAGCCTGGCCGGCCTATATGCGGGCGGAGACGGAGAAGCTCGGCGCGATCGTGCGGAGCCGGAATATACGGGTGCAATAGGCGGGGGGGGGTTGCCCTTGGGAAGGCTCTGCCTTCCCAAAGGACCTCCCCGTCAGAAAAGCCCGTCGATCCGCCCTTCCGCATCCAGCCCGATGCTCTCCGCCGCCGGCACGCGCGGCAGGCCTGGCATGGTCATCACCTCGCCGCAGATCGCCACCACGAAGCCCGCACCGGCCGAAAGCCGGACATCGCGCACCGGCAGCACATGCCCGCTGGGCGCGCCGAGCGCCGTGGGATCAGCCGAGAAGCTGTATTGCGTCTTGGCGATGCAAACCGGCAGGTGGCCAAAACCCTGTGCCCCGAAGCGCTTGAGTTTTTCGGCGGCAGTCGGCGCCAGGTCGATGCCCGAAGCCCGATAAATCTCCCGCGCGATGGTGCTGATCTTCTCCGCCAGCGGCAGTTCCGAGGCATAGAGCGGAGCGAAGCCGGTCCCACCCCCGCCGATGCCCGCCATCACCGCCCGCGCAAGGTCCTGCGCGCCCGCGGCGCCATCCGCCCAATGCCGGCACAGGATGGCCTGGGTGCCCTGCGCCGCCATGGCCTCGATCACGGCGGCCTGTTCAGCCGGCGTATCGGCCGAGAAATGGTTCAGCGCCACAACGGGCGTGATGCCGAATTTGCGGATGTTTTCGACGTGGCGGGCCAGGTTCACCACGCCGCGCTGCACCGCCGCCACATCCTCGGTGCCCAGTGCCGACTTGGCGACGCCGCCATGCATCTTCAGCGCCCGCACCGTGGCCACGATCACCACCGCATCGGGGGCGAGGCCGGCGATGCGGCACTTGATGTCCATGAATTTCTCGGCGCCGAGATCGGCACCGAAGCCCGCCTCGGTCACCACCACATCGGAGAGGTGCAGCCCCAGCTTGGTTGCCATCACCGAGTTGCAGCCATGCGCGATATTGGCAAACGGCCCGCCATGCACCAGCGCGGGCGAGCCCGCCAAGGTCTGCACCAGGTTCGGCGCCAGCGCATCGCGCAGCAGCGCCGCCATGGCACCCTCGGCCTTGAGGTCCTTCGCGGTGACGGCGGCACCGTCGCGCGTGTAGCCCACGATGATGCGGCCGAGACGCGCCTGCAGATCGGCCAGGTCGTCGGCCAGGCACAGGATGGCCATGACCTCGGACGCCACCGTGATGTCGAAGCCATCCTCGCGCGGAAAACCATTGCGCAGGCCGCCCAGGCCCTGGGTGATCTGCCGCAGTGCGCGGTCATTCATGTCGAGCGCGCGGCGGAAGGCGATGCGGCGGCTGTCGATGCCCAGCGCATTGCCCCAGTAGATGTGGTTGTCCAGCATCGCCGCCAGCAGGTTGTGGGCGGAGGTGATGGCGTGGAAATCGCCGGTGAAATGGAGGTTGATGTCCTCCATCGGCACCACCTGGGCATGGCCACCGCCGGCCGCTCCCCCCTTTACCCCGAAGCAGGGGCCGAGCGAGGGTTCGCGCAGGCAGATCATCGCGCGGTGGCCCAGGCTGTTCAGCGCATCGCCCAGGCCAACCGTGGTCGTGGTCTTGCCCTCGCCGGCCGGGGTCGGGCTGATGCCGGTGACCAGTACGAGCTTGCCGGCGGGGCGCTTGGCGCGGACCTCGGCCACGAAATCCAGCCCGATCTTCGCCTTGTACTTGCCATAGGGCTCCAGCGCCTCGTCCGGAATGCCGGCGCGCGTCGCAATGGTGCCGATAGGGGCCAGCTTGGCCTGCCGTGCGATCTCGAGATCAATGGACATGATTTTCCTCCACTGGAGCAAGAAATCCGGCCAGCTGGAATCATCTGGTTCGATTTCTTGCCCTAGAAAACATAACTGCCAGAGCAGCGTCCGATCTGGACGCTTCGCTCCCAAGCGACCGGTGAATCGGCCCACCAGCCGCACCATCTGCGCGAAACCAGCCGATGCGTCCATCGGCCCACGACACAAAATTGCCGCTAGACTACCACTTTCTTATCGCTAGTTTACGTTTGCAGAGCGTATCAAGAAACCTTACGCGCATAGGGGCTACACTTCGCATATGGATGGTCTCAGCAAGCCTCCCGAGGAGGCAGCAGCGCATGGCTCGGATGCGGCACCGATTTCACGGATCGTACAGGAGGTGGTCGCCCGCTTCCCCGGCGAACGTATCAGCCTGGCCGATATGGCGGAGGTCTTCGGCGACCGCGCCTTCGGCCTTCTCATCCTGCTGCTCTGCCTGCCCTCGCTGATCCCGGGCATGGCCAGCGTCTTCGGCATTCCCATGCTGGTGCTGGGGGTGCAGATGGGCATGGGCCGGCGCACGCCCAAGCTGCCAGGCTTCATCGCGCGGCAGACCATCAAACGGACCGATCTGCTGAAGCTCGGCGGCACCGATTCCAAATGGCTGAAGCGCATCGAGATGTATGTGAGGCCACGCCCCGGCTTCTTCACCGGCCCGATGGGCGACAAGATCGTCGGCTGGCTGACGGTCTATTGCGCGATCATGCTCATCCTGCCCGGCCCCGGCACCAATGGCCCGCCGGCCTTCGGCAACATCATCATGGCGCTCGGCGTCGTGGAGAGCGACAACCGGGTGGTGGGCTGGGGTGCCCTGGCTACATTGCTGGGCTGCCTCTTCGCCACCGGTGTGATCGCGGCACTGCTCTGGGTGGCCTTCGCCGCGATGGGATACGTTCTATAGCGCGCGATCCGTCGAGGCCCGATCGCCGCGCACGCTGAACCCCGCCCCCGACGCGGCGGGACCACACGCCTGGGCCCTGCCGGATGCGTCACACCCCGCTGTCCCGGCCGCGGCGTTCGCTGCCTGGCGGGGCGTTCTGCGGCATGGGGAGGCTGGCGCGCGCCAGCAGAAAATCGCGCAGCGCCGAATCCGTGCTGAGCCCCGCGGCGCGCCGATAGGCCTCGGCCGCCCCTGGGTGCCCCTGCAAGGCCAGCAGATGCGCACGCACCGCCCAGAAGGGCTGGTGCGCCGCCATCCGTCCAGCCGGCAAGGCGTCAAGCTGATTTATCCCATCATCCGGATATCCGGCCTGGCCATATGCCGCTGCCCGGGCGATCTGCGCGCCCAGGCTGGGCCGCAGCGCCACCAGCGCGTCATGCAGGATCATCAGCGCCCGCCACTCCGTGCGGCCGATGCGGGCGCGGCCGGCATGCACCGACTGGATCGCCGCCTCGATCTGCCATGGCCCGTGCCGCCCCAGCGTGGCGGCGCGCGCCAGGATGGTCTCGGCCTCCATGATCATCGCCGCGTTCCAGCGCCCGGTGTCCTGCTCATCCAGCGGCACGAAACGGCCCTGCGCATCGCGCCGCGCGGGGCGCCGGGCATGGGCGTGCAGCATCAGGGCCAGCAGGCCCAGCGCCTCCGGCTCGGCCTCCGCCCCTCGGGGCAGCAGGGCGCAGAGCACCCGGGCCAGCCAGATCGCCTCGGCCTCCAGCGCGCCGCCCTCGCCCTCCCAGCCCGCGCCGAAGCCGGCATAGATCGCCGCCAGCACAGGCGGCAGACGCGCCGGCAGTTCGACGGCCTCGGGCACGGCGAAGGCGATACCGGCCTCGCGCAGCCCCGCCTTCGCCCTCACCAGGCGCTGGCCCATGCTGGCCGGTGAGACCAGGAAGGCCGCGGCAATCCTCGCCGCGTCCAGCCCCAGCACGGTCTGCAGCATGAGCGGCGTGCGCACCGCCTCGGGGATGGCGGGATGGGCGCAGACGAAGAGCAGCTTCAGCCGCTCATCGGGAAACTCGGCGCCCTGGGCGAGTTCCTCCGTCAGCATCTCGATCGTGCCCTCGGCCGCGCGGCGCACCGCGAGGTGGCGGGCCACCCGGCCCAGGTTGCGGCGCGCCGCCACCAGCAACCATGCCTCCGGGCTGCGCGGCACGCCGGTCTCGGGCCAGTTGGCCAGCGCTGCGGCAAAAGCCTCGGCCAGCGCGTCCTCGGCCTCGACCACGCCCATGCCGCGCGCCGAAAGCAGGGCCAGAAGCCGGCCATAGCTCTCGCGCGCGGCGCGTTCAGCGGCGGCATGCGCCGTCACGGCATCGGCGGCAGCAGCGGGCGCACCTCCACGCTGCCGGCACTCGCCGCCGGGCTGCGCGCCGCCCATTCCAGCGCGGTGTCGAGGTCCGGCACATCGATCACGAAGATCCCGCCCAGCATCTCCTTGCTGTCGGCGAAGGGCCCATCCTGCACCTGGCGCTCGCCACCCGACACCCGAACGGTGGTGGCCGTGCCTGGCGGCTGCAGCCCGGCGCCATAGACCACAACCCCGGCCTGGTTGATGGCCTGCACATAGGCGCCCCAGGCGCCCCAATAGGCGCCGGCCTGTTCGGGATTGTCGCGCCGGCTCACTTCCTCGGCGGTCTCGAGTTGGATCAGCATGTATTTCATCGCGATTGTTCCTCTGTCGCAGGATCGGCCCTGCGTGATGATGAGCCCCGGAGCCCATGCATTTCGACACGCCCCGCGAAAAAATCCGTCCCCCGCTGGCGCGGCGCGTGACCGATGGTAAGATTGGCCCATGCGACGGTGACCCGGAAGGGTTGAAACGGGAACGCGAGAAGGGGTCAGCCCCGTATCCGCGGCTGCCCCCGCAACTGTAGGCGGAGAGTTCGCCCCCAATGCCATTGGTGCCGCGCGCACCGAGAAGGCGGGGCGATCGGGGGCACAATCCCCACTCCGCGAGCCAGGAGACCGGCCTTCGCAGAGTTGTCTCGCGTATGCCGGGCGGGGTGCACCGGTGTCACGGAACACGTGCGGGGAAACCCGTGCGCCTTTCGTTTGCGGGTTCGACGAGCACTGTCCTGCCGGCCATTCCGGGCGGTTGGAAAACCCATGCTCGGAGTTGTTCTCATGCGTCGTCTTCTGTTTCTCTTCACCGCCCTCTCGACCCCCGTCCTGGCCCAGCAGGCCATCCCCGACACCATCGTCACCGGCACCCGCATTCCCACCGCCGTCGAGCGTGTGCCGGCCGCCACCACCGTGATCACCCGCGCCGATATCGAGGATTTCGGCTTCCGCACCCTGGCGGATGCCATGGCCACCGTGCCCGGCGTGCGGGTGGTGCCGCAGGGCGGCCCCGGCACGCTGACCAGCGGCTTCTTCCGCGGCACCAATTCCCGCCAGGTGCAGGTGTTGATCGACGGCATCGTCGCCAATGATCCGTCCGACCCCAATAATTCCTTCAATTTCGGCTCGCTCATGCTCGCCGGCGTCGAGCGGATCGAGGTGCTGCGCGGCCCGGCCAGCGCGCTCTATGGCAGCAGCGCGATCGGCGGCGTGGTCAATATCGTCACCCGCCGCGCACCGCCGGACAAGCAGGCCGAGGTCTTCGGCAGCATCGCCGGCGGCAACCAGAACACCTTTCGCGCCGATGGCGGCGTGGCCGGCACGGTGGGCGAATTCGACTACCTCGCCATGGCGCAATCCGTCTCCACCTCGGGCTACAACATCATCCCGCAGCGGCTGCAGCCGCACCGGCCGGAAACCGATGGCTATCGCGGCGTGGCCAGCTCCGTGCGCCTGGGCTGGAACCCGCTGCCCAATACCCGCATCGAGGGCACGCTGCGCTTCCAGCAGACCAATTTCGGCATCGACCGCTTCCTCTCCGACGACCCCAACTACTCCGCCGAGGAGCGCCGCTGGTCTGGCCAGATCCGCGGCGAGACGAGGCTTCTAGACATCTGGACCACCGGCCTGCGCGTCGGCGTCAGCAATGACCGCCGGCAATTCGTGAACCTGCCCGACAACTTCTCCCGCGCCACCGCCAATGACCTCTTTCGCGGCAACCGCAATGTGGTGGATTGGGGCAACCAAGTGCGCCTGCCCGAGCTGGGCGGCTGGGGCGCCGATGGCGCGCTGGGCTTCGGCTACAATTACGTGCGCGAAACCGCCAATACCAACTCGGGCAATCCGCCCTTCCGCAGCAGCGTCAATGCCAGCCAGGACAGCAATGCGGGTTTCGTGAACATGCAGTACCGCGTGCTGCAACGGCTCGATCTCTCGGCTGGCGGGCGGGTGGACAGCACCTCGGGCTTCGGCTCGGCGCCGACCTACCGGATCGGCGCGGTTTATGAGCTGCCGGAATACCGTGCGCGGCTGCGCGCCGCAGCGGGTACCGGCTTCGCGGCGCCCAGCCTGTTCCAGCGCTTCGGCATCACCGGAAGTGGTTTCCGCGGCAACCCCAACCTGCTGCCCGAGCGCAGCTCGAGCTGGGAGATCGGCGGCGACCTCGACCTGCCCGCCTTCGGCAATCCCCGCTTCCTCACCGCCACGGCGACGTATTTCCAGACCTGGTTCCGCAACCTCATCAATTCCAACCCGAGCTTCACCAGCTACGTCAACGTGGCCCGGGCCAATATCCAGGGCATAGAGAGCGGGCTGACCGTGCGGATCAGCCCCTATGTCGAATTGCGCGGCGGCTATACCTGGACACTGGCGCTGGACAGCGTGACCGACCGCCGCCTGCTGCGCCGGCCGGAGAATGTGTGGTCGCTGAGCGGCCGCATCACTCCCATTCCGCGCCTGACCATCGCGCCGGAAATCCTCTTCGTCGGCCGCAGCCCGGATTTCGTTTACAACAATCTCGGCCAGCTCACCCGGGCCACCAATGTGAAGGGCGGCACCACCGCCAACCTCGTGGTGAGCTACCAGGTGCAGGAGCGGATCTCGGTCTTCGTCGAGGGCCGCAACCTCGGCGGTGCGCGGTTCGAGCCGACCAGCGGCTATGTCATCCCCGGCACCACGGTGCTGTTCGGCACTCGCTTCACACTGTAGGATTCTTTCCGTAGCCCGGCCCGCAGAGCAGGGCCGGGAGTGTGTGATGTCGAGCTTTCCGATCACCGCGCTGCGCAGCGTGGATATCTGTGTCCCCGATCTTGGTCGGGCGGAGGCCTTCTATACCGCCACCTGGGGCCTCGCGGTGGTCGCGCGGGCGCCGGGCGGCCTCTGGCTGCGCGCCACGGGTGCGGATCATCACGTGCTGGCCCTGCATGAGGGGCCGGCTGCGATCCGTTCCATCACCTTTCGTGCCGCGAATGCGGCGGCGCTGGCGGCTGTTACGGCGCGCGCCCTGGCGGCGGGCGGCACGGTGCTGGCGCCGGCCGCCGACCTCGGCGAACCCGGCGGCGGCCATGGCGTGGTGCTGCGCGACACCCAGGGCTCCGTGCTGCGCGTGATCATCGGCGATGCCGGCCATGCCCCCGAAACTCCGGTGCCCGACCGGCCGGAACGCCTGGCGCATGTGAACCTGAACTGCCGCGACGTCGACGCCACCGCGCGCTTCTTCGAGGCGGGGCTCGGCTTTTCCCTCTCCGACCGCTCCAAGCTCATGGCCTTCGAACGCTGCAACGCCGACCACCACGCCATGGTGCTGGCCGAGGCGCCGGTGAACGGCCTCAACCACATCGCCTTCCAACTGCCGACATGGGAGGGCGTGATGCTGGGCTGCGGCCGGATGATCGATGCCGGCTTCCCGATGGGCTGGGGACCGGGCCGGCATGGCCCGGGCAACAATGTCTTTGCCTATTTCATCGATCCCTTCGGCGTGGTGGTGGAATACACCGCCGAGGTGGAGCAGGTGGCTGACAGCCACGTCCCGCGCGGCCCCGATTTCTGGGTATGGCCCCCCGGCCGCACCGACCAATGGGGCCTGGCACCGCCCAAGCCGGACGCCACCAAGAAAGCGCAACTCGCCATCGGCTTCGCGGCATGATCGACATCGCGGTGGTCGGCTTCGGCCCCTGCGGCGCGGTGGCGGCGGCCAGGCTGGGGCAGCTCGGCTTCTCCGTCCTGGCGATCGACCGGGAGACCGGGATCTACCCAAAGCCCCGCGCCATGGCGATCGACCATGAAATCATGCGCCTGTTCGACAATATGGGCGTGGCGGAGGCCGTGCTGCCGCACACCGCGCCCTTCCCCGCCTCCGAGCATTTCGGCGTGGATGGAACAATGTTCCGCCGGATCGACATGGTCCCACCGCCCTATCCGCAGGGCTACACGCCCACCATGGTCTTCACCCAGCCGCCGGTGGAGGCCGCGCTGCGGGCCCATGCCGTGGCGACACCGGGCGTCACCGTGGAACTCGGCACAACGCTGGTTGGGCTGACCCAGGATGACACCGGCGTGGACCTGATCCTGCGTGGCCCCGATGGCACCCAACGAACGGTTCGGGCCGGCCATGCCGTGGCCTGCGATGGTGCCTCCAGCTTCACCCGGAACGCGCTGGGTATCCCGCTCACGGACCTCGTCTTCGACGAGCCCTGGCTGGTGGTGGACCTGCTGATCGAACCAACCGCGAAAAACCTGCCGCGCAGCGCCGCGCAATTCTGCGAACCCGCCCGCCCCACCAGCTACCTCGTCGGACCGCGCAACCATCGCCGCTTCGAGATCATGTTGAACCCCGGCGAAGACCCTGTGGCCATGCAGCGCGAGGAGAACGTATGGCCGTTGATCGCCCGCTGGCTGGCGCCCTCCGAGGCCACGCTGTGGCGCGCCGCCAGCTACCGCTTCCACGCCCTGGTGGCAGAGCGCTGGCGCGCGGGACGGGTTTTCCTGGCCGGCGATGCCGCACACCAGCAGCCGCCCTTCATCGGCCAGGGCATGTGCCAGGGGTTGCGTGACGTGGCCAACCTCGCCTGGAAACTGGCTGCGGTGCGCGACGGCGCCGACCCCTCGCTGCTCGACACCTATGGCGAGGAGCGCGGCGCCCATGTCCGCGCGCTCACCACCCGCATCAAGGCCATCGGCCGGCAGATCTGCGAGCGGGACGAGGCCGCCGCCCGCGCCCGCGACGCCGCGCTCATCGCCCAGGGCGGCGGCCGCGCGCTGGAACTGACCCGGCAGGAAATCGTCCCTCCGCTGGAATGCGGATGCCTCTCCGCCACCCCGCACCCTGCCCGCGGCGCGCTCTTCCCGCAGCCCATGCTGGCGGGCGGGCTGATGGACAGGGTGCATGGCCAGGGCTGGCGCCTGGCACTGGCCGAAGGCGTCCCCGCGCCCGCCCTGCCCGCCGGCATCACCGCCATGCGCGAAAACGCCCTGGCCGACTGGTTCGCCCGCCACACTGCCGCGGCCGCACTGATCCGGCCCGACCACTATGTCTTCGGCGTGGCCGAGACCCTGGCCGCGCTCAACACCCTGCTGCTGGAAGCACAGCGGCATTTCCAGGGCGGGATGCGTTGAGGCGCCATCGCCGAAGACGCTGAATCCCGCTCTCAACAACCGCTGGACCCGGGCGTGAGCGCCTCAGGGTCCAAGGAGGCAACGACAATGAAAAGACGCGCGATCCTGGCCGGCATCCTGGCCACCCCCGCCCTGGCACAGACGGAAAACTGGCCGCAACGCCCCATGCGCATCATCGTGGCGCAGCCCCCCGGCGGCAACCTGGACATGCTGGTCCGCGCGATCGCCGAGGGGCTGCGCCCGTTGCTCGGCCAGGCGGTGGTGGTGGAGAACCGGCCGGGCGGCAATGGTGCCATCGGCCTGGAGGCCTGCGCCATGGCGCCGCCGGACGGCACCACCTTCTGCGCCGTCAATATCGAGAACATGACCACGCAGCCGCATGCCGAGCCCGCGCTCTATGCCCGCTGGGCCTCGTTGGTTCCGGTGACGGAGCTGGCACGCAGCCCCGCCGTGCTGCTGGGCAGCATGGAGGCGCCGCCGGGCGATCTGCGCGCCTTCATCGCCTGGGCGCGCACCCGGCCGGGGCTGAATTACGGCTCCTCGGGCGTCGGCTCGGCGCAGCAATTGATCTGGGAGTGGATCAAGGCGCGCGAGAATCTCGACATGGAACACGTGCCCTTCCGCGGCATCGGCGACGCCATCCGCGAGCTGGCGGCCGGCCGGGTGCAGGCCAGCTATGTCGCACTGGCCCTGGCCATGCCGCAGATCCGCGAGGGCCGCATGCGCCCCCTGGCGGTCCTGGGCGACCGACGCCTGCCCGAATTGCCCGACACCCCCAGCATGGTCGAGCTGGGGCTGGACTTCCCCTATGCCGGCCCCTGGTGGGGCCTGGCGGCACCGGCCGGCACACCCTCGGCCATTCAGGAGCGCATGGCCGATACGGTGCGCGCCCTGGTGCGCGACGAGACCTTCTCCGCCCGCGTCCTGGCGCCGCAGTATTTTCGCGGCGTGGGCAGCACGCCCGCGGAATTTACTGCCCTCATCACCCGCGAAAGGGAGAAGGGGGCCGAGGTTGTGCGGCTTTCAGGGATCCTGGCGGCGCCACGCTAAGCCTCTGGCAGGACTCACCTTTCCGCACCGGCGCCGGGCTTGTCCACAGTTTTGTCATGCCCGTTTGAATCCACTGCTTGTGTTCGGAACCCCCTCTCGCCTACCGTATATGGTATTCAGGGGCACCAAGGGGGACTGCATATGGATTGGACAGTGGAGGCCATCGACCGTCTGCGCGCGCTCTGGGCAGAGGGACACAGCACCGCCGAGATCGGTCGTCGCATGGGTGTTTCGAAAAATGCCGTGGTCGGCAAGGCGCATCGGCTCAACCTGCCGGCACGGCCCAGCCCAATCCGCCGCGATGTGGTGGCCGCGCCCAAGCCCGCACCCGCGCGCCGCCATACCCTGCCGCCGCTGCGCGCCGCCCTGCGTGAGCCGCTGCCGCAGATCGCCGCAGCACCCCCGCGCGCACCCGCTGCCCCCATGACGGCAGCGCCGCCGATGGCCGTGCCGGTCGCCCGCCCGGTGGCCGCCGCGCCCCGCCCCTTCCCGCGCGTCGGCGGCAAGAGCTGCTGCTGGCCGATCGGCGAGCCCGGCACCTCCGGCTTCACCTTCTGCACGGCCGAAGCAATGGTCGCAAAACCCTATTGCACCGAGCATGCCGCCATCGCCTATGTGAAGGTGCGTGACAGGCGTGAGGACGCAGCCTGATGCAGGCGCTGCCGGACCGGGGCTACGCCTATGCCCCGGGCGTATTCCAGTATTCCTGCGGCGTGGTCGCCCTGCCGGGTTTTCGGCTGGAGCGGGCCCGCTTCCGCCTGCCCGTGCCGCTGGCCGAGGGGTTTTCGCGGATAAAGGCGCATCTCGAAGGCCTGGGGCTGCCGCTGACCGCCTTCTGCGCCTGTGAGCTGCGCAGCCCGGCGCCCTTCACCGAGGCCGGCTTCGCCGCCTTCAACAAGATCTATGCCGGCACCCTGAAGGATTGGGGCGTCTTCCTGGGCGAGACCAACCCGGTCGCCCGCAGCAATGTCTGCCCCGAGGTCGCGGCCCCGGCCGAACCCGGCTTCTTCGCCTTCACCTATGCCCGTCCCGATGCCGCCTCCGGCCCCAGCTTCGTCATCGCCGGCAATGGCGAGGCGCGCGAGGGTGGCGCCACCTATGAGGAAAGCATCGTGGCGCCGGGCGACACCTCGCCCGCAGGCCTCTCGCAGAAATGCGCCCATGTCATGAGCGAGATGGAACGGCGGATGGCCGTGCTGGGCGTGACCTATGCCCAGGCGACCGCAGTGAACCTCTACACCGTGTTCGACCCGCATCCGATCTTGGCGAAGGACGTGCTGGGCCGCGGCGCGCCCAATCTCGGCATCGAGTGGCATTACTGCCGTCCGCCGATCGTCGGGCTGGACTGGGAGATGGATTGCCGCGGCGTGCCGGTCGAGATCGTGCTGTAGCGCGGCGTGGCTTCCGGGTTAGGATAGGCCCGGATGAGCCGCCGCCACATCGAGATCACGCCGGACCTGATGCTGCGGGCCTATCGCGCCGGCCTCTTCCCCATGGCCGAGGCGCGGGGTTCGGCCCGGCTCTACTGGCTCGACCCCGAAATGCGCGGTGTGCTGCCGCTGGATGGTTTTCACCTGCCCCGCCGCCTGGCACGCACCGTGCTCAGCGGCGAGTTCGTGGTGAGCTGCGACGAGGATTTCCCCGCCACCATAGCGATGTGCGCCGCCCCAGCGCCAGGCCGCGAGGAAACCTGGATCAATACCGAGATCGAGGCGCTCTTCGCCGCCCTGCACGATATGGGCCACGCCCATTCCATCGAGGTGCGGCAAGCCGGCGCCCTGGTCGGCGGCCTTTATGGCGTGACGCTGGGTGGGTGCTTCTTCGGCGAGAGCATGTTCTCCCGCGTGCGCGACGCCTCGAAGGTGGCGCTGGTGCATCTGGTGGCGCGGCTGCGGCTGATGGGCTTCTCCCTGCTCGACACCCAGTTCACCACCGGCCATCTCGCGCAATTCGGCACGATCGAGATCCCGCGCGCCGAATACAAGACCAGGCTGGCCCATGCGGTGGAGCAGCCGGTGCCATGGAACGCGGCGCCGGAGCCGGACATTCTCAGTCAGGCGATCCGCGCGCTGCGCTCTCCTTCTCCAGAAGCCGCTTCTTCCGCGCCAGGCCCCAGCGATAGCCGGTGAGGCTGCCATCCCGCCCCACCACCCTGTGGCAGGGCACCGCCAGCGAGACATGGTTCTGGGCGCAGGCCCGGGCCACGGCGCGGGTGGCGCGCGGCGCGTCCATCTCGGCGGCGAGCTGGGAATAGCTGCGCGTCTCGCCGAAGGGGATGTTTTGCAGTGCCTCCCACACCCGGCGCTGGAAGGCGGTGCCACGCAGATCCAGTGGCAGGGCCAGGGCGGCGCGCGGCTCCTCGATGAATTCCACGACGGTGCGCAGGGTGGCGGCCATGGCCTCTGGCGCCGCCTCCACCCGTGCGGCCGGGAAACGGTGGCGGAGGTCGCCCTCCAGCGCGTCGAAATCTTCCGCGAAGCCGATGAAGCACACCCCGGCGGCGGTCGCCCCAACCAGCAGGGGGCCCATGGCGGATTGCGCCCGCGCCGTCCGAATGGTTTCACCCAGGCCCCCGCGTCGGGCCGCACCTGGCGTCATGCCGAGATGCCGGCCAGGGGTTTCATAGACCCGGCTCTCGCTGCCGAAGCCCGCACCGGCCACGGCATCGGCCACCCGCTCACCATCGGCCAGGGCGGCGGAAAGGCGCCGGCCGCGCACGCTCTCGGCATAGGAGCGCGGTGTCACGCCGGTGATCTCCTTGAACAACCGCAGAAAATGGTGGCGGGCATAGCCGGCCTTCTTCGCCAGGGTTTCGAGCGAGGGGATGGTCTCCTCGGTCTCGATCATGCGCACCGCTGCCTCCACCCCCTCGCGCTGCATGGCCGCGCGCTCGCCCTTCGGGTCGCAGCGCTTGCATGCGCGAAAGCCAGCGGCCTCGGCTTCGGCGGCGTCGGCATAGAAGCGGGCATTGCGCCGCAGTGGCGGGCGTGAGGGGCAGCCGGGGCGGCAATACACGCCCTGGGTGGTGACGGCGTAGAGGAAGCTGGGGTCCGGGCTTCGCTCCAGCACGGCCTGCCAGCGGGTGTCTTCAAGGGTGGGGGCGAGCATGTCCATGGGCGCAATATGGGCGGCGGGCGAGGGGCGGGCCATCCGCACGTTGCGCTGTCTTACGCGTCGTCGCCCAGCGCCTTGCGCCGCAGATCGCGCAGCCTGGCCTCGCCCCCCCGCAGCCGGGGGTGGATGGCCAGCGCTGCCTCGAAACTGCGCAGCGCGCCGGTGTTGTTGCCGGCCTCCTCCTGCCAGATCGCGAGCTGTTGCAGCGCCTGCCAATGCCGCGGTTCCAGTCGCAGCACCTGCTGCAGGTCGCGCGCCGCGGCCGCCGCGTCGCCGGTGGCGTGATAGGCCAGGGCGCGGCCGAACCAGGGGTCGGTCGCCTCGGGGGCCAGGGTGATGGCGGCGTCGAAATCCTCCAGCGCCTCCTCCGGCAGGTTGGCGCCGAGGTTGCGCTGGCCGCGCGCCAGCAGCAGCGAAATGGAGGGCGTGGCGCGTGCGCCCAGCAATTGCCGGATGCGGCTTTCCACCATCCCGGCACCCTGCTCATCGGGCGCGGTGCGCAGCGCGTCGAAGGCGCGGTCGAGCTCGATCTGCGCCGGCGAGGGTGGGCGTGGCGTTTGCGCGAGGGCTGGCAGGGTCAGCAGCAGGATGAGCAGAAACCGCATGCCGAAATCATGGGGGGCTGCCCCCCTGCCGCGCAAGCCTTATCGCCCCAGCCGCAGCCCCGCCCGCGCCACGATGTCGCGAAACTTCGCAACCTCCGACCGGATATAGGCCGCCGTGCTCTCCGGCGTGCTGCCGCCGGGGATGGGGTCGAGCCCCGCGGTGATCAGCCGCTGGCTGGCCACCGGGTCCACCAGTACCGCGTTGATCTGGGTGTTGATGTGACGGACCAGCCCCGGCTCCATCCCGCGCGGGCCTACGATGAGGTTCCAGGTGGAGATGTCGAAGCCTTCCAGCCCCAACTCCTGCATCGTGGGGATGTCGGGGAAGAGGTGGTGCCGCCGCGGTGTCGTCACCGCCAACCCGCGGGAGATATTGTCGCGCAAAGCGGGGGCGGAGCTGGCCAGCACCTCGACCGCGTAATCCACCTCGGCCTTTGCCAGCGCCTCCAACACCGCCGAGCCGCCGCGATAGGGGATGAACTCGGTGTTGAACCCGCCCGCCAGCACCCGCATGAATTCGCCGGTGAGATGGCCGATGCCGCCGGCGCCCGAGGTTCCCCAGGAGAGTTTTCCGGGATTGGCCCGGGCATAGGCCCAAAGGTCGCGCGCGGTGCGGAAGGGCGAGTTGAACGGCACGGCGAGGACCATCGGCGCATCGCCCAGGATGGCAATCGGCGAGAAATCCGCCACCGGGTCATAGGGCGTATGCGCCGGCAGGGCGGCTGGATTGGTGCCGTGGCTCGATGCGCTGGCGAGCAGCCAGGTGTAACCATCGGGCGCGCGGTTCTTCACCCATTCGCTGCCCAGCGAGCCGCCGGCGCCGGCACGGTTTTCCACGATCACCCGGGCATTGGGGCCGAGGCGGGGGCCGACCCGCTCCGCGACGATACGGGCCACGATGTCGGTGCTGCCGCCAGCCAAAAAGGGAGAGACCAGCGAGATCGCCCGATCGGGGAATCCCACCGGTTGCGCCAACGCCGCGGTCGGCGCCAGCGCCAGCAGCGCCCGGCGCTTCATGCCGTCAGGCTTTCCATTGCCGCATCCACGCCACCCGGGCGATGCGGCACGCCATTCAGCTTCAGCGCCATTTCGACCGAGGCGATTGTGCCCAGGATCATCGGCTCGTTCAGGTCGCCCAGGTGGCCGATGCGGAAGACCTTGCCAGCCAGCTTGTTCAGCCCCGCGCCGAGCGAGACGTTGAAGCGCTGCCGCGCGGTGGCGCGCACCTTGTCCGCGTCATGCCCCTCGGGCAGCAGGATGGCGGTGACGCTGTCGGAGACGCGGTCCTCATTCTCGCAGAACAGGGTGACGCCCTCGCCATTGCCGGCCCAGTGGCGCACGGCGGCGCGCACGGCCTTCGCAAGCCGCGTGTGGCGGGCGAGAACGCCGTCCAGCGTCTCCTCCTCGATCAGCCGGATGGCCTCTTCCAGCCCATAGAACAGCGACGTCGGGACAGTGCCGATGAAGGATTTGTGCCGGCGCCCGCCCATCTCCGTCCAGTCGAAATAGTGCTTCGGGATGGTGGAGGATTTGTGGGCTTCCAGCGCCTTGTTGGAAACACCGGTAAAGCTCATGCCGGTGGGAAGCATCAGTCCCTTCTGGCTGCCGCCGACGACGCAGTCGATGCCCCAGGCGTCCATCTCGAAGGGCAGGCAGCCGAGCGAGGAGATGGTGTCGGAAAGGAACAGCGCGGGGTGCCCCGTGGCATCGAGTGCCGCGCGAACCTCGGGCAGCGGCAGCATCACGCCGGTGGCCGTCTCGTTCTGCACGGCGCAGACGCCCTTGATGCGGTGCCCGGTATCGGCGGCGAGCGCGGCGCGCAGCGCGGCGAAATCCACGCCCTTCCGCCAATCGGCCGCCACAGTCTCGATCTTCAGACCAAGCGCCCGGCCCATCTTGCCCCAGGACTCCGAAAAATGCCCGGTCTCGATCACCAGCAGCGTGTCGCCGGCGGAGAAGAGGTTGGCCATGCTGGCCTCCCAGGCGCCATGGCCAGAGGCGGTGTAGAGGAACACATGCTGCTCGGTCTTCAGGATGCGCTTGAGGCCCGCCACGCATTTCTCATAGACGGCGAAAAAAGCAGCATCATTGAAGTCGATGCTGGGCTTGGCGATGGCGTGCAGGATGCTGTCGGGAATATTCGTCGGGCCGGGATTGGCGAAGAACATGCGGCCGCGCGGGGCAATGGCGTTCATGTGGGTTTCCTTCCTTGTTGGGCCGATGGTCAGTCGCCGTAGGTGCTGATTTCGATGAGATTGCCGTCGGGGTCGCGGCAATAGACGCTGTTCAAGGTGCCGAGCGCGCCAAATTTTTCAACCGGCCCCTCCACGATGGTGATGCCGCAGGTGGTGAGGTGCTTGGCGATTTCCTCGGCGCTGACCGTCACGATGAAGCAGAGATCCTGGCTGCCGGGTGCAGTGTTGCGGCCGGTGTGCCACTGCACCGCATCGGCGTCATAGGGCCGCAGATTGATCTTCTGGCCGCCGAACCGCAATGCGGTGCGGTTATCCCGCCCAAAGGTCTCCCGCTCCATGCCCAGCACCCGCTGGTACCACGAGGCGGAGGTTTCGACGTCGCTGCAATTGATCACGAGGTGGTCGAGACGGTCGACGGAAAAGCGCATGCTTCAGGTTCCTTGCCGGCGCTTGGCCGTGACTTCGATTTCGATCTTCATCGCATCCGTCTGCAGATTGGCATGGATGAGGGTGGAGGCGGGGCGGGCCACGCCGAGATACTTCTTGATGGTGGGGTAGCAAGGTTCCCAATCCGCCCGATTGGGGACGATGAACATCACCCGCACCACGTCATCGAGCGAGGCATCGGCCTGCGCCAGCGCTGCGGCGATGTTGCGAAAGGTCTGGTCGCATTGGCCGACCACATCGTCCACGATCGTCATGGTGGAATAATCGTAGCCCGTGGTGCCGGAAACCCAGATCATGTCGCCATCCACGACGGCGCGGGAATAGCCGATCTCCTCCTCGAAGCGGGATCCGGAGCTGATGAGACGGCGGGTCATGGGACATTCTCCGAGAGGGTGAGCAGGCCGGATTTGGACAGCGCGCCCGGCGCGTGGAACCAGGTGATGGCGGTGATGAAGAGGTCCATTTCCACGCCATCGCGCATGACGCGCAGCTTGTGGCCTATCAGCGGGATTCCGTCGAGTTCGACGGTCTCCATGGCCAGCCGCCCCGGTTCGCGCAAGGCGAGGTCGAAGCGGAAACCTGTCAAACGCAGCGCTCCGCGCGGAAGATACGCTCGGCGCTGGCAGGAAATTTCTGCAGTTTCTCCACCGGCCGCACCGGGCGCGTCACCAGCTCGCCGCCGCAATTCGGGCAGCGCATGCCCAGCTTCCGCTCCGCGCAATCCCGGCACCACGTGCATTCGAAGGAGCAGATCAGCGCATCGCGACTCTCGGGTGGCAGGTCGCGATCGCAGCACTCACACCCCGGCCGCAGTACCAGCATTATTCCAGACCATCGTAAAAATCATTGCCCTTGTCGTCGACGACGATAAACGCAGGAAAGTCCTCGACCTCGATCTTCCACACCGCCTCCATGCCGAGTTCCGGGTATTCCAGCACCTCGACCTTGCGGATGCAGTCCTGCGCCAGCCGCGCCGCCGGCCCGCCGACAGAGCCGAGATAGAACCCGCCATAGGTCTTGCAGGCATTCAGCACCGCCTTGGAGCGATTGCCCTTGGCCAGCATCACCAGCGAACCGCCGGCCTTCTGGAAGGCCTCGACATAGCTGTCCATCCGCCCCGCGGTGGTCGGGCCGAAGCTGCCCGTCGCAAAACCCTCCGGCGTCTTGGCCGGGCCGGCGTAATAGATCGGGTGGTCCTTCAGATACTGCGGCAGGCCGAGGCCGGCATCGAGCCGTTCCTGCAGCTTCGCATGTGCGATGTCACGGCCGACCACGATGGTGCCGGTGAGCGACACGCGCGTCTTCACGGGGTAGCGCGACAGTGTGGCGCGGATCGCGTCCATCGGCTGGTTGAGGTCGATCTTCACGACCTCGCCACCCATGATCTCCTCGGTGTGCTCGGGCAGGTAATGCGCCGGGTCGGTTTCGAGCTGTTCCAGAAAGACGCCCTCGGGCGTGATCTTGGCCTTGATCTGCCGGTCGGCCGAGCACGAGACGCCGATGCCGATCGGCAGCGACGCGCCATGCCGCGCCATGCGGATCACCCGCACGTCATGGCAAAAATACTTCCCGCCGAACTGCGCGCCGATGCCCAGATTCTGGGTGAGCTTATGGACCTCCGCCTCCAGTTCATGGTCGCGGATGGCGTGGCCTGACTTGTCACCGGTGGCCGGCAGGCCATCCAGCCATTTCGTGCTGCCCAGCTTCACCGCCTTGAGGTTCGCCTCGGCCGAGGTGCCGCCGATGACGATCGACAGGTGATAGGGCGGGCAGGCGGAGGTGCCCAAGGTCTTCACCTTCTCCTCGATGAAGGCCAGGAGTTTCGGCTTGTTCAAGGTCGCGCGGGTCTGCTGGTACAGGAACGTCTTGTTGGCCGAACCGCCACCTTTCAGGATGAACATCAGGTGGAATTCATCGGCATGGTGCTCGCCGGGGGAAGCCAGGATGGTGAATTCCACCGGCATGTTGTTGCCGGTGTTGACCTCGTCGAACATGGTGATCGGCGCCATCATGGAATAGCGCAGATTGGTCTCGAGATAGGTCCGCGCCACGCCGTAGCTCAGCGCCTCCTCCTCATCGCCCTCGACCCAGACGCGCTGGCCCTTCTTGCCGAACACGATGGCGGTGCCGGTGTCCTGGCACATCGGCAGCACGCCGCCGGCGGCGATATTGGCGTTCTTCAGCAGGTCCAGCGCCACGAAGCGGTCATTGGCGCTCGCCTCCGGGTCCTTCAGGATTTTTGCCAGTTGCGCGAGATGCGCGGGCCGCAGCAGGTGCGAGACGTCATGGCAGGCCACCCGGGCCAGCTCCTCCAGTGCCTCAGGCTTGACCTTCAGCACCGTCTTACCCTCGACCTGAATGGTCGAAACGCCGGCAATATCCAACTTGCGGTAGGGGGTCGTGTCCTCGGCCAGCGGAAAGCCGGTGCTGAAGGCGAAACCGGCGGGGCGTGCAGGTGCGTCGAGAGGCATGGGTGATCCGGGGCTGTCTTTCCCGATAAGCTACCCCGGCGGGCCGGCCGCGTCATCCCGTTGCGTCAGCGACCCGTTGCGTCAGCGACCCGTTGCTGGCGCAGCCAAGCAACCCCGTCGCGTCAGCGACCCGTTGCGTCAGTGGCCCGCTGAGAATGCGGCCCCGGTCAGCCCGCAGCACCTGCCGCGCGGACCACCGGGCCCCAGCGCGTCATCTCGCCGGCCACCCAGCGGCCCAGCTCGGCGCGGGGAACGGCGGTGGAGACGAAGCTCGATGCGTCCATTCGCTCACGGATCGGGCCCTCGGCCAGCACCGTGGCCACCGCCTCGGCCAGGCGGGCGCTGATCGCCTCTGGCAGGCCCGCGGGGCCGCAGAGCATGAACCAGTTCAGGCTGGAAACTGTGGCGAAGCCGGCCTCGCGCGCCGTCGGCACATTCGGCATGGCCGCCACGCGCACATCGGAGGAGACACAGAGCGGCCGAAGCGAACCCGCCTGCACCGCCGGCACATTGGCAGAGGCGGTGTCCCACAGGCTGTCGGTCGAGCCGCTGAGGATGGCGGCCTGGGCCTCCGGCGCGCCGCGGAAGGGCGCATGGAGCAGCTGCGCCCCCACTGCGCCGGCGAAGAGCACCCCCGTCAGATGCCCCATCGAACCGATGCCCGAGGAGCCGAAGCTGATCGCATCCGGCCGGCGCTTCGCCGCTTCCGCATAGGCGCCCAGCGTGGTGATGGGGCTGTCGCCCTTCACCGCGCAGAGAATGGGTGCGCCACCGAGCAGCGCGATGTACGAAAAACTGCGGTCATGGCTGTAGGTCAGGCCGGACTGCATCTGCGGCAGAAGAACCAGCGGGCCGGGCGTGGACAGCAGCAGCGTGTAGCCATCCGGCCGCTCATTCGCCACCAGATTGGCGCCGATGGCGCCGCCGCCGCCAGGGCGGTTCTCGATGACGAAGGACTGGCCCAGCAGCGCCTCCAGCCGGGCCGCGACGGGGCGCGTGATGATGTCCGAGGCGCCGCCCGGGGTGAAGGGGATGACGATGCGCACCGCGCGCTGCGGCCAGGCCGGCTGGGCCAGGGCGGGCAGGGCGAGGGTGGAGAGGGCGGCGAGGGTGCGGCGTTTCATCGGTATGGTCCGTGCAGGTCGGCCCCAAGGATCGCCAGCCGGCGCGGTGGATCAAGCGGCAAGCCGGGGGCAGGCACCATCTCCCAGGCGGCGCGCGCCCAACCCCTGGTCAGGCCGCGCCCCGCCTGCCCGCGCGGCAGGCAAACGCCAGGCGCATGGGCGCGGGCCACCATCGCAAAGTGCTGGCCTTCGTCGCCGCCCGGCCGTTTCATCAGGCCCATGAAGGCCATGCAGCATCCCGTCTTCCGCCGCTTCTGGTACCCCATCGTGGAGCTGCAAAAACTCGCGCTCGGGCCGCAGGCTTTTACGCTGCTGGGCGAGGAGATCGTGCTCTGGCTGCAGGCCGACGGCACGCCGGCCGCCCTGGCCGACCGCTGCCCGCACCGGCAGGCAAAGCTGTCCGTGGACAGCCGCGTGGTCGATGGCGCGCTGTCCTGCGGCTATCACGGCTGGCAGTTTTCCGGCGCGGGCACCTGCCTCTTCATGCCTCAGATGCCCGAGCTGAAGCCGGGCAGCCGCAGCGCCGCCAAGCCGTTCCAGTGCCAAGGCCGCTACGGCTATGCCTGGGTCTGCCTGGACGAGAACCCGCTGCAGGACATCCCCCTCCTGCCCCGCGCCGCCGACCCTGCCTTCCGGCAGATCTTTGAATATGCCGAGGATTGGCGCGCCAATTTCCTGCGCGTCGCCGAAAACTCGCTCGATATCGGCCATGTCAGCTTCGTCCACCGCGCCACCTTCGGCGAGGGGGAAAAGCCCGTCGCCCCCCGGCTGAACGTGACGCCGCTGGACAATGGGGTGCGCTTCACATGCGCCCTGCCGGTGGCCAATCGTTCGGCCCAGCAGCGCAATCTGCGCATCGCCGACACCCACACCGTGCGCCAGGTGGAAATCACCTGGACCATGCCCGGCACCTTCCAGCTGCAATTCACCTATCCCAACGGCCTGGTCCACGCGATCTGCGGCTTCGCCACCCCCATCGATGACCGCCATTGCCGCCGCATCCAGTTCGTCTATCGCTCCGACACCGAGGCCGATGCACCGGGCGAGGCCATCGCCGCCTTCGACCGCTCCGTCGCGGCCGAGGATCGCGCCATCCTCGAATCCTGCCCGGCCGATTTCCCGCTCGACCCCAGCACCGAGGCGCATATGATCCTCGACCGCCCCAGCCTGGTCATGCGCCAAGTGCTGCGCCGCCTCATCCGCGAGCACGACCCGCATGCCGATCTCGCGGCGCATGAACTCGGTGCCGCGGACGGATTCGGCATGGATGCGGCCTGAAGCTTGCCCCTTTCAGCAAGCGGGGCCACGCTCGGCGCCATGTCACGCCCCACGCATCTCGACCTCCCCAATGTCCATCCCGGACACACCGCGCATTTCACCGATTACCGCGCGGATGAGATCGGCACCGTCAGCCTCACCCCCGATGGGCCGGTGGAGGCCGGCAGCTACGCCTCCTTCACCCTCGTCTTCACCGCCGGGCGCTTCGGCATGGATGACACGGGCTCGATCCGCATCTGCACGCGGCAGGTCAGCGATGTCGGCAAGCCGCAGTTCAGCAACCCCAAGGCGGCCAATTTCGTCACCGCCGAGGCCTCGAACGGCGCCCGCCTCACCCTGGAATTCCACCCCAAGCTGGCGATGCGCCCCTGGTCGCGCACGCTCACCGTCACCGTCGCCCGCGGGTTTCTCTCGCCCGGCGACACCATCACGGTGCGGCTGGGTGATCAGCGCCAGGGCTCGCCCGGCCTGCGCATGCAGACCTATTGCGAGGAACGCTTCTACTTCCTGACGCTCGCCGACGTCTTCGCCACCTGCAACTGGGCGCTGCTGCCCAACCAGCCCTGGGTGCCGGTGGTGCCGGGGCCGCCGGTGCGCAAGCTGGCCATCCTGCCCACCCGCCGCGCACCGGGTGAACATTTTTCCCTGCTGCTGCGGGCGGATGACCGCTGGGGCAATCCATCACCGCTGCCCGCGGGCCGGCACCAGCTCGGCGCGAGCCAGGCCGTGGCGGGCCTGCCGGAAGCCGTCGAATGGCGCGAGGGCGCGCGGGCGCACCGCATCGACGGCCTCTCCACCCAGGCCACTACGGCGCTGGTCGTGCTGTGGAACGACACCCCGTCCAACCCCATGCGCGTGGCCGACGGCGGCGGCCTGACCCCCTATTGGGCGGACCTCCACGGCCAGTCCGGCGAAACGGTGGGCACCGGCCATATCGACAGCCTGGCCCGCTATGCCCGCGACCTGGCGGGGGTGGATGCCATCTGCCACCAGGGCAATGACTTCCAGATCACGCCCGAGGGCTGGGCCGATTTCAACCGCGCCTTCGCCGAATTCGATGCGCCCGGCCGCTTCGTCTTCCTCCCCGGCTATGAATGGTCGGGCAACACGGCACTCGGCGGCGACCGCAACGTGATCTTCCCGACCGAGGGCCGCACCATCCGCCGCTCCTGCCACGCGCTGGTCGAAAATCTCTCCGACCATGCGACCGATGCGCTGGATGCCCGCGAGCTCCACGCGGCACTCCGCGCCGAGGGGCTGCCGGTGCTCTGCGTCCCACATGTCGGCGGCCGCTACGCCAACCTGCATTTCGCCCATGACCGCATGCTGGAACGCGCGGTGGAGACGCATTCGGATTGGGGCACCTTCGACTGGCTGCTGGCCGATGCCTTCGATGTCGGCGCGCGCGTCGGCATCGTCGCCAATTCGGATGGGCACAAGGGGCGGCAGGGCGCGTCGCATCCCGGTGGTTCGCAGTTCGGCAGCTATGGCGGGCTGACCTGCCTGCTGGCCACCGAACTCTCGCGCGCCGGCATCTTCGACGCGCTGCGGCGGCGGCATCACTACGCCACCACCAATGCGGCGCGGGTGCATGCCGATGTGCGCGTCACCCTCGCCACCCCCGCCGACCAGCATGTCGACGACCCGGCCCTGGGCGGTGCGCCGGATGGCCGAACCAGCACAGCCGGGATGGGCGATATCCTGGCCGGCGTGGCCGATGACACGGCGCTCTTCACCGCCGAAATCATGGCGGCCTCGGCCATCGAGCGGGTGGAGCTGCGCAACCGCCACGAGCTGGTCGAGGTGCTGCGCCCGCAGGGCCCAGCCAGCCGCCGCCTGCGCGTGGTATGGGAGGGCAGCGAGTATCGCGGCCGCGGCCGCGAGACGGAATGGAAGGGCGAGATCAGCGTCGCCGGCACCACCTGGTCCGGCATGCGGCCGATCAACAAGTTCAACCTCGACCATCCCTTCGCGGCCGATGCCACGACGCTGCGCTTCGAGGGCGTGACCACCGGCGGATTCCAGGCCATGGAGGCCGAGGTCGCCAGCCTGGACGGCCAACTCAGCATCGCCACCAATCTCGTGCAGGCCAGCATCCCGCTGCGCGACCTGCTGCGGGGCGAGGCGATCTGGGAGGCGGGCGGGCTGGGCCGGCGGATGCGCGCCTTCCTGATGCCCGAGAACGCCTCGGGCGCGATGCGTTTCGAACGGCCGATGACGCTTCGGGCCGACCAGGACAATGCGCTCTATCTGCGCGCCACCTTCGAGGATGGGAGTGTGCTGTGGACCAGCCCGATCTACCTGCTGCGTTGACCTCGTCTTACCCCGGCAGCGCCGGGAAGAGGCATTGCCAGGCTTTCCTGCCGCCGGCATGGCCCACCGCGACTGATGGCGTATGCGGCCTGACCCGCCGTGCCGCCCTGCTGGCCGCGCTACCGATGGCTGCTGTGGCGCAGCCCGCCTGGCCCTCACGCCCCATCAGCATGGTGGCGCCGTTGGCCGCCGGCAGCAGCGTGGACATCATGGCCCGGCTGCTGGCCGAGCAATGGTCACAGCGCCTGGGCGTGCCGGTGCCGGTGGAAAACCGGCCGGCGGCGAACGGCACCGTGGCCCTCGGCCAGGTCGCCCGCGCCGCACCCGATGGCTATACCGTGGCGCTGACCGGGCAGACATCGGTGGCCTTCAACCCGCATCTCTACGCGTCACTGCCCTATGATCCCTTCCGGGATTTCGCCTATATCGGGCGCATCGCCGGCGTCTCCAACGCGCTGGTGGTGCGGGCGAATTCGCCCTTCCAGTCGCTGGCCGAACTGCTGGCCGCGGCCCGAGCGCGGCCGGGCACGCTGACCTATTCCTCGGGCGGCGTGGGCACGACGCACCACCTCTCCTCGGCGCTGCTGGCACAGCAGGCGGGGGTGGAATTCGTGCACGTCCCCTATCGCGGCGCGCCGCAGGGCATTCTGGCGGTGCAAACCGGCGAGGTGGATTTCGCCTATTACAACATCACCACGCTGCTGACCGGCATCCGCAGCGGCGCGCTGCGCCCGCTGGCGGTGACCTCGGCCGCGCGCTCACCCTTCCTGCCCGATGTGGCTGTGATGAAGGAACAAGGCTTTCCGCAGTATGAGCTGACGACCTGGTTCGCCGTCGCCACCGTGGCCGGCACACCCGCGCCGATCGTGGCGCGCATGCGCGAGGTAACGGATGCGCTGATGGCCGATCCCGCCGTGCAGCGCCGCCTGGTGGAGCTGGGCTTCGAGCTGCTGCCACCGGTGCCGCTGGCCGCCATGCTGCCGATGATGCGGGAGGAACATGCCCGCTGGGGCGTCGTGATCCGCGGCAGCGGCGCGCGCCTGGAATAGCGTGATCCGCGGCAGCGGAGCGCGCCTGGAGTAGACTGATCCGCGGTAGCGGAGCGCGCCCGGAATAGACTGATCCGCGGCAGCGGCGCGCGCCTGGAATAGCGTGCTTCGCGGCAGCGGAACGCGCCTGGACCAGGCGCACCGTGCCCTGACCTGTCATACCGAATCCTATGGTCGGTGACTCTTAAAAGGGATTCCCCGACGCGGGGGTGATGTGATTCACGCTGATGAGCAACGGAGGCTCATCATGCCGCGCGCCATCGCCCTTCGCCCGGACTTCACT
>JAESFS010000072.1_pt1 | contig 78220 bp, 68 predicted proteins | sample 9269441 | NCBI WGS metagenome assembly JAESFS01 (sample SAMN14502548, study PRJNA617105) | algae metagenome | isolation source: Scytolyngbya sp. HA4215-MV1 and co-occurring heterotrophs from sample from... | place: USA: Laie Falls, Oahu, Hawaii | collected 2010-08-22
ACCGTGCCGGCCAGCTGAATGCCAGCTGCGCGGCCACCCCGGCGGCGTTCACCAACGGTGCGGCCAATATCAGCGGCGCCACCAACGTCACCAATGGCGTGACCAACCAGTGCGTGGTGGTCAATGCGATTGCCCCGAGTGTGGCCAAGACCTTCGCTGCGGCCTCGATCAACGACGGTGCCAGCACCAGCCTCATCTTCACGCTGACCAACTCGGGTACCAACCCGGCGCAGTCGGGCATCACGGTCGGCGACACCTTGCCGGCCGGTCTGGCGATCAACAGCGCGACGCCGGCGGTGACCTACAGCGCCGGCTGTAGCGGCCCGGCGACGGCGACCTACACCGCAGGGACGAGAGTACTCAGTGGCCTGACCGGACTGGCCATGGCCAACGGCACCACCACCTGTACGGTGACGGTGGCCGGCGTGACCAACGCCGCCGGCGTGAACGGCACCTGTCCGCAAGCGGCCCAGACCAACCTGGCCGCCAGTGTCACCACCACCGGTGCCACCAACACCAGCACCGACCAGTGTCTGACGGTCAACCGCATCAACCCGACGCTGACCAAGGCCTGGAGCACGGGCACGATCAACGACGGGGCCAACACCAACCTCGTCTTCACCCTGACCAATGCCGGCACCAACCCGGCGCAGAGCGCGATCGCCTTTACGGAAAGTCTGCCGGCCAGCCTGCGCTTCACCAGTGCCGCGCCGACCATCACCTTCGGTGCCGGCTGTAGCGGCACGCCGGTGGTGACGCAAGGCACGCCGGACACGGTCGCCTTCAGCGGTGTGGCCATGACCAACGGCACCGCGTCCTGCACGATTACCATCGTCGCGGTGAGCAACCGTGCCGGCCAGCTGAATGCCAGCTGCGCGGCCACCCCGGCGGCGTTCACCAACGGTGCGGCCAATATCAGCGGCGCCACCAACGTCACCAATGGCGTGACCAACCAGTGCGTGGTGGTCAATGCCAGTGCACCTGCGCTGACCAAAGTATTTACACCGACTACATTTGTTGATGGCGGGACGACCACACTGCGATTCACGCTGACCAATACCGGCACCAATCCGGCGCAGTCGGGCATCAACTTCACCGATACGCTGCCAACGGGCATTCGCGTAGCAGCCGGAGGCGTACTTGGAACCTCAACCTGTACCAATGCAGCAACGGTAACCACGGCCACAAACGGTAGTGGCAGCATTGTGGTGACTGGTGCGACCATGGCGGCGGCGCAGACGTCTTGCACGATCGATGTGCAAGTTCGCAACACGGCAGGACAGGTGAATGCCAGTTGCGCGGGCAGCCCGACGGCGTTTACCAACGGGGCGGCCAACATCGGCGCGACTAATAATGTCATCAACAGCGTTACAGCTAGCTGCGTAACGGTGACGACAGCAAGCCCGACCATTGCCAAGGCATTCGCACCAGCCAGCATTTCGATTGGCACGACCAGCACGATCACCTTCACGCTGACCAACCCCAACACCATCCCGCTGACGACGGCAGGATTCACCGACACATTGGCCAACATGTCGGTCAATGCAGTAGGCGCTGCTGGTGGGACCTGTACGGGAGCAGGTAGCAATGCGCTGACCGCAGGCCAGACGAATCTGGCATTCACCGGTCTGACCATTCCTGCCAGCGGCTCTTGTACCGTGACGGTGGTGGTGGTCAGCAATACATCGGGCACACACCCGAACACGACATCTGGCCTATCCAGTGCAGAGGCAGCTACTGGCGCGGTTTCCAACACGGCCACACTTACCGTCAATGCGTCTGCGCCGACCATCAGCAAGACGTTTACAACCTCGCCAATCAATTCCGGTGGTGTGTCGACACTCGTCATTACCATCACCAATCCGAACACCGGTCCGATATCGGTGACCAGCGTCACGGATACCTTCCCGGTCACTCCGGGTGCGGGCTTGGTGCGTTCGGGCGGCGGCAATACATCGACCACTTGTGCAGGCGGTGCAGTGACCAGCGCAACGGGAAGCGTGACCTTGACCGGTGGTGTGGTCCCGGCAAGCGGCTCATGTACATTCCAAGCCGATGTCACGGCATCGACCACAGGCAGCTACGTCAATACCATCGCCGCCGGCGCATTGACCACCAACGCCGGCAGCAATGCCGCGCCCGCGTCCGCGACCTTGACTGTAAATCCGGTGGCAAATGTGTCGGTCACCAAGTCTGGCCCTGCAACCATTTTGTGGGGCACCACGTTGACCTATAGCGTGGTGGTGTCCAATGCTGGCCCGGATTCGGCAAATCTCACAGCGTTCAGCGATGCGGTCCCGGCGGTGATTACTGGCGTGACAGCCAACTGCGGTACGCCGACGGGTGGAGCCGCGTGCGGCACGGTCAATGTCACCGGCAACAATGTGACCAGCAGTATTACGACATTGCCGGCCGGCGCCAGCGTCACCTTCACCATTCAGGGTGCCGCGCCGCAAAGTGGAACATTGGCCAACAGTGCCATGGCCATTGTGCCGGTCGGTGTGTCCGATCCGGATGATCCGGGCCGCACGGGTGCGGGCAATAACACCTCCAACACCGTCATGACCACGGTGCTGGCGCCGGATCTGCGTTTGACCAAGACATCAGCCAGCACCTTTGTCGTTGGCGGCTCAGCGAGCTTCACGCTGACGCCGAACAATCTGAGCGGCACAGCGCCGACCACGGGCACCATCACCGTGGTGGATACGCTGCCGTCCGGACTGACCTATGTCGCAGCCGGTTCCGGCGGCACCGGTTGGACCTGCGGAAACGTAGCGCAAACCGTGACCTGTACCAGCGCAGCAGCGATTGCTGTCGGGGCCACCGGCAATGCCATCACCATCAATGTCACCGTTGCTAGCAATGCTGTTCCCAGCGTGACCAACACTGCCACGGTATCAGGTGGCAATGAGCCTGCCGCAAACTCTGGTAACAACAGCGCGACACTGTCGGTGCCGGTCGGCAATATGGCAACCAACACGTTCCTCACCGACGGCGCGCAGACCGGGTTGCCGGGTACCAGTGTGCTTTACACACACGTATTCAATGCAGGCGTCGCCGGCTCGGTGAGCTTCTCGACTACCAACATTCCGAATCCTGCGTTCGCAGGGTGGGGCGTTCAGCTTTATCGCGATGCGAACTGCAACGGCATGCTCGATGCGGGCGAAGATGCAACTGAGCTGACTACGCCGGTGGCGGTGGTGCCAGGCGATCGCGTTTGCATTGTCGTCAAATCGAACATCCCGGCGGCTGTGCCTTACAACGCGCAGGATGTCATCACTGTGTCGGCAAACTTTACGCCGACGGTGGGTTCGCCCAGCACGTATACCCGTCAGGACATCACTACAGTCGGTGCCGCTGGCGGTGCCGGGCTGGTCCTGATGAAGTCGGTACGCAACGTTACACAGGGTGGTGCAGCGGGTACTGCAAACACAGCACGTCCGGGCGATGTTTTGGAATATGTCATTACCTATTCCAATAGCTCCAGCACGGCAGTGTCGACCATTGTCATTAGCGACAACACGCCGGCGTTCACCAACTTTACCAACGCAAGTTGCGGCGCGCCGTTGCCGGCAAACATTACGGCCTGCACAGTATCGACTCAGCCAACGGTTGGCACGGGCGGCAATGTGCAGTGGACGCTGACCGGTTCGCTCGGCCCGAGCCAAAGCGGCACGGTGTTGTTCCGTGTTACCGTTCAATAGCGCGCAGGCGTTGCCGCATCTTTGATTGAGCAGACGTGACGGGTCAGTCCGGCGCGCCGCCCCGGACAGACTGGACCGGCGCGGCGCTGGTAATTTCCTCGGCAATCGCATTCTCGGCGAAAGCCATTTTTGTCAAACTCGCGTATGACGATCCGACCGCCTCAGCGGTACGGGTCGATCCGGTCACGCTGCTCACCATGCGCATGTGTCTTGCGCTGCCGCTGTTTGCGTTGATTGCCTGGTGGTCGTCGCGCGGCGCCGAGTACAAGCTCAACTGTCGAGACTGGACCACACTGGTCATCATCGGACTGATGGGCTATTACGGCGCCAGCCTGTTCGATTTCTGGGGCCTCATGTACATCAGCGCTGCACTGGAGCGGCTGATCCTGTTCTTGAACCCTACGCTGGTGGTGCTGATCTCCGCGCTGACTGTTGGCTATCGTATCGTCGGGCGCGATGTGTTCGCACTGGCCATCAGTTACGCCGGCATCGCGCTGGTGTTCGTGCACGATCTGCACGTCAACCCTGATGGTGTATTGCTTGGAGGCGGGCTGGTGTTGCTATCGGCGATTCTGTATGCGGGCTATCTGGTCGGGGCGGGGCAGATGATCAAGCGTGTCGGCGCGGTTCGCTTTGCCGCATATGCGTCAATGATTTCCACCGTTGCCATTTCGCTGCATTTTCTGATCACGAAAAATTTGTCTGTGCTTGCCGCGCAATCGGCACGCGTCTGGACGCTGACGGGCTGGATGGCGGTGATTTCCACTGTGCTGCCGGTGGTGATGATGGCCGAAGGCATGCGTCGCGTTGGATCCTCGAATGCCGCGATGATGAGTTCCATCGGTCCCATCTCGACCATCTTCCTTGGCTATGTATTTCTCGGTGAGCCGGTGACGACGATTCAATTGCTTGGCGCAGCGTTGGTGACGATAGGTGTGTTGGCGATCAGCCTGAAGAAAAAAGAATAGCGGTAATAAGCGAAGACCAAACTCCAGCACTGGTGGACTTTTCCGGGCAAAAATGGCTGGAAAAGCGCACCAGTGCTGGAGTTTGGCAATCTTATGCCGCCGGCCCTTGCGGCACTGTTCTTTCCTCAGGTGAAGCATTGGTGCCGTGCAGCATGCGATTTTGTATAATCTTCGGCGACAGATTGCGTGCGCGTATCCTGTTCTTCCTCGTTCGATTCATCCCCTATCTCGGAGTTTCACCATGAAAAAACCCATGCGCGTTGCCGTGACCGGTGCCGCCGGCCAGATTGGCTACAGCCTCTTGTTCCGCATCGCTTCCGGCGAAATGCTGGGCAAGGATCAACCCGTGATCCTGCAATTGCTGGAAATTCCGGATGAGAAAGCACAGAAAGCTCTGAAGGGCGTGATGATGGAGTTGGACGATTGCGCCTTTCCGCTGCTGGCCGGCATGTCTGCGCACTCGGATGCGATGACTGCGTTCAAGGATGCAGATGTCGCCTTGCTGGTGGGCGCACGTCCACGCGGCCCCGGCATGGAGCGCAAGGATCTGCTCGAAGCCAACGGCGCCATCTTCACCGTGCAAGGCAAGGCACTGGATGCCGTGGCCTCGCGCAACGTGAAGGTTCTGGTGGTCGGCAATCCCGCCAACACCAACGCTTACATCGCAATGAAATCCGCGCCCAGCCTGCCGCGCGAAAACTTCACTGCCATGCTGCGCCTGGATCACAATCGCGCGCTGTCGCAACTCGCCACCAAGACCGGCAAGCCGGTCGATTCGATCGAGAAGCTGATCGTTTGGGGCAATCATTCGCCAACCATGTATCCCGACTATCGTTTTGCCACCATCGGCGGCGCGTCTGCACCGTCGGTCGTCAACGACGCCGAGTGGTACAAGTCCACCTTCATCCCGACTGTGGGCAAGCGCGGCGCGGCGATCATCGAAGCACGTGGTTTGTCTTCAGCAGCATCGGCCGCCAATGCCGCCATCGACCACATCCGCGATTGGGTGCTGGGCACCAATGGCAAATGGGTGACGATGGGTGTGCCCTCCGACGGCAGCTACGGCATTCCGGATAGCGTGATGTATGGTGTACCGGTCACCTGCGAAGGCGGCAAGTACACCGTGATCAAGGGGCTGGAGATCGACGAGTTCTCGCGCGGCAAGATGGACGCGACCTTGAAGGAATTGGAGGAAGAGCGTGCTGGTGTGGCGCATCTGCTGAAGTGACATCGCTCGCGATGTCATCCTGAGGAGCAAAGCGACGAAGGATCTGCTTTTGACCTCATGCAAAAAAACGCCGGGAATCCCCGGCGTTTTTTATTGGCGCGAACGCGAGCTCAGCGATCGCGCGCTACGGTCGCCGCCATCACGTACATGATGCCGACCATCACCAGAAATCCGAATGACGCTGCGGTCAAGGTGTTGGTGGCGAGATCCATGGCCGCGTCGATAAAGAAGCTGCCGCCACCGGTAACAAACGTCACCATAAATGCTGCCAGCAGGGCGAGGCCGAACGGAATACCAATGCGTATCTTTGATGACACGCCGCGCGCGCGCGCGGGCAACGCGTCCACTACGCGCAGCGTGAAGCCGCCATCGTCAATGTAGAAATCCCGGTGCGCGCCGGCATCGGCCTTCAACATCTCGTCCAGCGGATCGCGATGCAATGAAAGATGTGAATTTTGTATGGAGGTGTTCATGCGGCGACTCCTTTTTCCGCGAATCCGGATTGATAGGCGCCCAGGCGGGCACGCATCTTTTCCTTGGCTTTCAGTATATTGGTTTTGACTGTACCCAGCGGAATGCCAAGCACGAATGCGGCTTCTTCATGCGAGAGGTCGTTGTAGTAGCACTGCAGGATGGCGTTGCGCTCGCCGTCGTTGAGGTCGACCATCGCGCGAGCCAAGTCGCGCTGCACGCCCGTGCGCTCGGATTCGGGTGCCTGTGCTTCGGGCTCCGGCATTTGGTCGTCGTCCAGAGTCAGCTCGTGTTTCTTGCGTACTTCCGATTGCCAGGCATTGAAGGCAATGCGATACAACCAGGTCGAAAATTTCGCCTCATAGCGGAACGAGCGGATGTTCTTCCACGCGAGAATAAAAGTCTCCTGCGCGATATCGTCTGACAGTTCGACGTTGCCACTGGTCATCTTGCGCAACGATGCACGCAACGCTGATTGATGACGGCGCACCAGCTCGGCGAACGCGTTGCGGTCGTCCGAAAGTAACACGCGACCGATCAGGTCGTTGTCGGAGAAAGCCGGTGCGGAAGAGGGCATGGCGGGATCAGCGACGCGTGCGGTCTAACTCAGGCAGAAGTCCCCTTGCCGTTTTTGCCGGATGGCTGCATTTTCCACACCACGAGATAGCCGATGCCCATGAACAGAGGAATCAGACCCACGCTCCACGGCTTGTCGATTTGCGCCATGAATACGCCAAGTCCCAGCCCCAATGCAATCAACGCGACGCCGCGACGCAGGTCCGAAGCCGGCTCTTCGGCGCCGATAAACAACTCCGGCGGCACCGGCTGCCCCTTTTCCGCGAGCCTGAGCGCGGTCTCATGAATCAGGCGCGTTTTGCGCGATTTGTACCAGAGGACCAAGCCGATTATTGCAACCGGTCCGCCGATACCAAGGACGATCGCCAGGATCGCCACCATTGAAGTTCCAAAGTCCATATCTGTCTCCCGATCAATCCATCAAGTCCATGTTAACCGTTGGATGCGGTCAACATGGACTTTGGATTTACTCGGCAGACATTTCCGGCGTAACGGCGACGACTTTTGTGGCCGGCCTAGGGAGTTCGCGCATGGCGCCGACAGGCGACCATTTGAGCAACACCGCACCCAAGATCAGCCCGCCTATGCCGCAGATCGCGATAGTCACCCGCAAGCCCAGCCACGTCCCCAGCACGCCGCCCATCAGCGATCCCAGCGGCGCCAGCGACACCGCGATAAAGATCAGCGTGGAAGTCACCCGCCCACGCAGATGCTCGGGCGTCGCCGCCTGCCGCAAGGACAGGTAGTTGATGAAGAACAGCATCGCGCCCAGATCCATCAGGAACAGTGCTGAACCCAGCTGCACCGCCGCCCATTCGTTGCCGGAAACGCAGGCGACCAGCAGCCAGGCCGCGCCCGTCATGGTCAGGCCGATCAGCATGATGTAGCCCACGCCATAGCGGCGGTTCAGCCACTGGCAGGTGGCTGATGCCAACAGAAAGCCGAGACCGGCCATCATGAACAGCGCGCCGATGGTGCCTGCCGACAGCGCCAGATCGCGGGTCGCATACAAAATGACGATGGCGAGGTACGCATGCTTCAGCACATTCCAGATCATCAGGCTGATCGCGACCGAGCGTAGCACCGGGTGGTCGCGAATCATCTTCAGGCCTTCTTTGGCATCGGCCCAGATACCGGCCCATGCTGTGCCATCGTTTTTAGCACGGAGCTTGGGTGCATCGCTGTCTTTGGCTTCAATGCCTTTCAGCATCCATGCCGAGATGAAGAACGACAACGCATCCATCAGAATCGCGATCGGCGCAGTCAGCCAGTGAATGATGGCGCCGGCAATACCTGGACCAATCAGGCTGGAAGCGGAATCCGATAGCGCGATACCGGCATTGGCCTGCACCAGATTTTCGCTACCAACGCGTTCGGCCATGAACACCTGGTACGCCGCCCAGCCGATGATGCCACCCAGGCCGCACAGGAAGCCAACGACGTACAGGATCGGCATCGACAGGAAGCCGAGCCAAGCCGCAAGTGGTACCAGCAGCAATGCCAGGCCTCGTCCCACGTCGGCGAGGATGATCAGCCGCAGCTTGCGCGAGCGGTCGATCAGTACACCGGTGAAGAGACCGAACAGGGTGTAGGGCAGTGCCTCCACCGCTGTCAGCACGCCCATTTCCAGCGGCGTGGCGTGCAGCATGATAGCGGCCGTCAGCGGCAGCGCGAGGAACGTGACCTGACCGCCAAAATGGGTAATGGTCAGCGACAGCCACAGCGTGCGGAAATCATGACTCTTCCAGACGCCGCTGAAGTATTTGTCCTGGAAGCGCTGCAACAACTGCATCAGGGGAGAAGCGGATTGCGTTTTCATTTTATTGTTCTTCCAACGGTCTTTGCGCCGCAGTCATTGCTGGCTGCGCGCAATTGGCCTTGTGGGCCAATCAATCATCAAAGACGGGGAACTTTGGATTCCGGTTGATTCCCCGCCGCTTAATTCCGGCAGGGGCACCACGGGTGCGGCCGGATTTAATGCTGAAACGCTGCGGCGATGCCAGTGAAATCGCTGGATCGTGGGAGTCCGAAAATGCCCGGCTCACCCCACACGCGCGCAACGACGCCGCCTGCCATTTGCAGGCCGCGCAATGCGGTTTTGGTGTGAAAGTGAGACATCCGAAGCACCTCGTAAAAACTGATTGAGTGATTGAATGTTAGCGCAGATTGATAAAACGCGCAAAGACGAAACCGCCCGAAATGGTGACGATGCGTGCCGCCATGTCGCGTTTCGTGACTATTTCCTCAGTGCATCGATGCGCTGACGTGCGTCGTCGGCGGCCTTGCCGGAAGTGGAGTAAGTGAGGAATTGCTGGAATGCCGCCAGCGCTTTCGTTTTGTCGCCCTTGGCTTCATAAGCCAGCCCCAGCCGGTAATGTCCGCTCAGTTTGGGATCGATTTTCAGCGCGCGTTCCATTGACGCAATCGCGGCATCGATCATCTTGTTTTCCAGCAGCGCGCGGCCCAAACCGAAATGCATCGCCGCGTTATTCATGTCGATCGCGAGTTGGCGCTCGAACAGCGATTGCGCTTTCGGCACCTGTTTGTCGTTGATCATCGCGAAGCCTAGTGAAATCCAGGCCTGCTGCAGAGCATTGGTCGTGAATTCGTCGCCGGCGGCGGGTTTGATGCCGGACAGCAGTGCTTCTGCCTTGTCGAATTCCTTTTCGTAGATATGCACTTCGGCGCGCAACAGTTTTCCCTGTGCGGCGTTGAGTTTGCCGAAGTCCTCCGCATTGGCGATGGCTTTCCTCACACTGCCGCCGGCAATGCCCGGCGCCTGCAGGTAATACTGGTTCAGGTCGCGGCGCGCGTCGAAGCTGGCGGGATCAAATTCGACAGCGGCGAGAAATTCTTCTTTGATGCGCGACGCGTATTTCATCATGTTGAGCGCGCCCGACGATAGCGCCATCGCGCCGAACAATCGTCCCAGGGCGTTATGGCATTTGCCTGACTTGGGGAGAGCAGCCACGCAGGCTTCGGCCTTCTTTATCGTCGCCTCACGTTTTGCCGCGTCACCGGAAGTGAGATTGGTGAGATACCAGATCGCCACTTCGTCCTTGGCATTCTTGGCAATGCGTTCATTGGCCAGCGTCTCAGCTTCGGCAACTTTGCGCTCCTTCAGCAACGCCCGGAATTCGGCGTCAGTGGATTGGGCGAATGCAAGAGCAGGGAACAGGCAGGCGCTGAGGACAGGGGCAAGGGCAAGGACGAGGCTTTTTTTCATGGAATGGCTTTCTTGTTATTGCCGGGAAGTTAACAATGCCTAACGCGGCGGGCGAATATTACGCTGACAACGGCGGTGAGGACATCGAATTAGGCTAAAGTCGCGCCATGACCAACGTCCCGCAAACCACATGGCTGGGCTATTGCCGCGCCGGATTTGAGCCCGACCTGGCCGCGGAGTTCGCGGCGCTGGCGGGATGTACGCCCACGTCGGCGATCGCCATACCTGCCAGCGGTTATGCCTTGGCCACTTTTTCCGGCCGCGATGCCAAGCGTGTGCAATCGAAACTCTCGTGGCCGGACTTGGTGTTCGCGCGCCAATGTTTGCTGGCGCAATCTGCTCCGGTCGCGCTGCCGACCAATGATCGCGTCACACCTATCGTGGCCGCAGCGAAGGCATTCCTGTCCAGCCAAAGCATTGTGAATATCGGCGGTCTGCTGATCGAATATCCCGATACCAATGACGGGAAGTCATTGTCAAAGCTCTCGCAAACATTGGAGGTGCTGGTCGGGCGGCAGCTCGGTGAAGCCGGTCTGCTCATCACCGATGCGCCGAACACGCTGCGCTTGCATGTACTGCTGACGCCGGATCGCGAAGCGTGGCTCGGCCTCGCCGATCCGCACAAATCCTCGCCGTGGCGTAATGGCATTCCGCGTCTGCGCATGCCGCACGAGGCCCCCAGCCGCTCGACTTTGAAGCTGGCCGAAGCGTTTCACGTTTTCATTGGCGGCAACGAGGAGCGCCTGTTACGTGCGGAAATGCGCGCCGTCGATCTGGGTGCGGCGCCCGGCGGATGGACCTGGCAGCTGGTGCATCGCGGGCTGCACGTCACCGCCATCGACAACGGTCCGCTGAAAGGCGAATTGGTGGACAACGCGCTGGTACGTCATCTGAAAGAAGACGGCTTTCGCTATCGGCCGAAAAAGCCGGTCGACTGGATGGTGTGCGACATGGTGGAGAAGCCGGTGCGCATTGCGCAACTGGTGGCGCAATGGATGCGCGAAGGCTGGACCGAGCGCTGCATTTTCAATCTCAAGCTGCCGATGAAAAAACGCCATGACGAAGTGAAGCGCTGCCGCGCGATCATCGGCGAAGCGCTGGAAAGCCGCGGCCGGGCTTGGCAGCTGGAAATCAAACAGCTGTACCACGACCGTGAAGAAGTGACGGGGTTTTGCCGGTTTGTGCCGCGATCGGAGCGATGAACAGCCATGTGATGAATAAAAAACGGCGCACTCAGCGCCGTTTTTTATTCAACTCTCACTCAAACTAGTTTGCCTTGAAGCCGATCTCGGTTTCATACGACCGGTTATCCGCACCCGGATTGAACTTCCAGCGCGACAGGGCCGATTGCACCGAGCGATCGAACACACGTGCCGGCTGCGCTTGCAGGATGGCAACATTGGTGACTTCGCCAGCGGCGTTGATGGTCAGCTTGGCGCGCACGGTGCCGCTTTCGATACCGGCGCGGGTCGCTTCACGCGGGAACTGTGGCGATTCGCGCGAGACCACGCTGATGATGGGCGTGACGTCCTTGGTCGGCGGCGGGGCAGGGCGCGCGGTTGGTGCAGCGCTGGCTACCACATTGCTCGCTGGCGCCGCGGCAGAAGGTGGCGGCGTTTGTACCGGTGCCGGTGCAGCCTGGACCGGGGCCGGCGCGGGAGCAGCAGCAACCTTGGTTTCCACCGGCGCCGGCTTGGCTTCGGCAGGTTTTGCCGGTTCTGCCTTGACCGGGGCGGGTTCCTGTTTGGCCGGGGCATCCTTGAGCGACTTCAAATCGCCCATGTAATCCACGGTTTTGCGCGGAACATAAAAATCGGGCTGCGTTTCCTGCTTGTTCTGGACCGAGGACAGGCGCTCGGCCGTGGTTGGAATGCGCTCGGACTTGCCACAGGCGGCGAGCAGGCAGGCGGCGGTCAGGGCCAGCAGCAAACGGGAAACGGGAGTGACGGAACGAGTCGCCGCGGATCGCGCAGCAGCATTGGCAAGAGTGAAATTTGTCATGTGGTACATAACAGTCCCTTTGGTGTCTGATCGTTTTTATTTGAATCTTTTGTGAGTCATGTGGCTCCCCGAGCCCGGCGGCGACTTCAACCTGTAATTATCGCATCAGGCTATTTTTACCGCTTTGTGACCATCGTGACATTTTGTCAACGCTTGGCAAGGCCGTCCAGCTCTGCCGATAAGCGGTGGGGAAACAAGTTTCCCGTGAATGGGTGTCTAGCGCCCGGGCCGGCCGACGATGGTGACCATGGCGAACAGATTGGTCTCCAGATCGGAAACGATCTCGCCCTTGTCGTTTTTGTCCCATTTCAGCGCCCGGCCCATGCTCCGGGCGGCGGCGTGGTCTTCCTGGTTATAGGCAATCACGGTAAAGCCGGCCTTCTGGTATTGCTCCGGCGTATAGGGCGAGCGGGCATCGGCCTGCGGGTTGTAGGCACCTTTCGCGTCCGGCGGCTTAGGGTAGAGGTTGTAGATGATCAGCTTTCCGCCCGGTACCAGCGCGTTGAACACAGTTTTCAGGAACACCTCGTCGCTTACACCCAGATCGATCTGCTGGCGTTTGTCGATTTTGCGTTCAGGCTTGATATAGCCTTTTTTCAGCGTGTTCTTGGAGAGGATCAGGTCATAGCCCTGACCCACCTGTTCGATGATTTTCTGATCCTTGGGCCAGAAGCCGTGGGCCAGTGTCACGCTGCCGGCCGCGCCAAACCAGCCGCCCGCGGATGAAACCCGACCTTGGTCGGAAGGCTGCGTGTACATCGCCGCCAGATAGCTGTCCGGATCCACGCCGGTGACATGCGCGCCCAGGCTCGCCAGCAGGCGCAAATGGCCGACGCTGCCATAACCGAAATCGAGGATTTGCCGTCCGGCCACTTCCCTGATGCCATTCGCTGCCGCCAGGTCCAGCGCACGCACATACGCCAGCGGTGAGCCGTACTTGGTGTAGTAGTAGCGCGACTCGTCGAAAGTGACTTCGGCCAGCTTCGCCTGCTGCGCGGCGGGCAGAGCCTTGCGCGCCGCTGGCGAGTAGTAATCACGTGTGACTTCGTTGACGTAAGCGATTCGCGGCGACACCACCGGCAGCGCGCGTGTCGCTTCGAGGAAACGCTTTGCCAGTGCGCTCTGCGCCAGCGGCTGCAATGCCGCAGCCTCATCCACCAGGCGCTGCAGCGTCGGTGATGCGGCAGGCTCCGGTGGCCTGGGCTGCGGAGCAGGGGCATCGGGTTGCGAAGGTGCGCGCGGCGGTGGCGATGTCGCGCAGCCGGCCAGCCACAGCGCGAGTGCCGCCGTCAAAAGCGCCGCGCGTGTCGATGCGCTCGTCATGCGATGGGCGTTCTGCAACAATGTGGATGAAAATAGGGCCGGATTCGATTGCGTCATCCGGCTATTCTATCCATCTGCGTGAGTGACATGAGTACCAATATCTGTCAGCAATGTGGCGCCTGTTGCGCCGCCTACCGCGTCTCGTTCTATTGGGGCGAGCTGGACGAGGCCCCCGGCGGCCGCGTGCCCGCCGCGCTGACGGAAAAAGTGAACGAACATATGGCCTGCATGCGCGGCACCGAAAGCACGCCGGTGCGCTGTGTGGCGCTGGGCGGCAAGGTCGGTGAAGCGGTCAAATGCAATATCTACGAATGGCGGCCCAGCCCGTGCCACGAGATGATTCCCGGCAGTGATGGCTGTAATCGCGCGCGCCAGCGGTGGGGGTTGGCGGTGGTGAAGTAGGTTTGCTGGCATTCTTTCCCCCTCTCCCGCCTGCGGGAGAGGGCCGGGGAGAGGGCAGTCCCAAATCCGGAACGCAACAAACTGAAAGGATAAACTCCAGCACTGGTGCGCCTTCCCAGCCAAAAATGCCCGGAAATCCGCTCCAGTGCTGGAGTTTGAGTTGATTATTCTGGGAAAAACCTGCGCGGCTCGCGCTTTAGCAGCGCCGCCGCTTCGGATCGCAGTTTGGGTCTTTCACCGGCATCGTTCCCTTCAGCGCCGCGTCTAGCGTGGCACCGAACGCCTTGTCGGGTACTTCAGCGCGTGCACGCTTGGCGATACGCTCGGCGTCCTTTGGCTTGCCGTTTATCACCAGCAGCGCGACCAGCATGGCTGATCGGCGTTCGAAGTGCTGCTTGGCATCAACAAATGCATCTGTCTTTTCTTTCGGCTCGTCGAAGCCACGAACCTCGCGATACCTCTGCAGATGGTTGTCAAACCATGTATCCGTGTCGATGATTTGTCCTAACAGCTTGTATTCCTTCGCCACAAACACTTCTTCATAGATATACGCGAATGCGACTTTGGCGTTTGCCGGCTTGTTTTCATGCAGCCATTTGAACAGCACGATACTGCGCGCCGATTCCTCCAGCTCCTTGTTGAACGCCGTTACTTCGCGGAACCAGATCGTCGGGTCCTGACCTTCGCGCACCCGCTGCTCGGCGCGGTCACGGGTTTCGACCATAAAAGTGCGAGCGGGTGGGTATGCCTTGGCCAGCGGCGCCCACACCGCGAATGCGAAGGGCAGCTGCGTGGTGCGGCGAATCGGGCGCTCCGCATCGTTGGCATTGGCGTAGAACCATTGAATCTTTTCCAGTGCATCGGAGTGCCGCCCTGCAGACCGATCGAGCATGGCGTCGGTGAGGACTTTGATCGTGTCGCGGTCGGCGGGGGGTGTCCAGGCGGCGGAGCAGAGGGTGGTGCAGGTGAGGAGAAGTGCGGCGAGGGCTTGGTTGAGCATCGCAGACGCACTCAAATTCTGCAGATTGGGTTACCAGCACCAAACACGAGAGCTGAAAAGTTGCTCGCGTCGATTTTCGTCTTGTTTATTGACGCTTCCGACAGCATATCTTGATGATGACTTTCATAAGCGCTGATTAAATTGAGTACGGATTTGATAGTTGTGCCTCTGGCACAGTTGGCGGCAACGTGAATGGTTGTAGACAGTAAGTGGTCAACGTATGAATGAAGGTTCTCGACTAGTGTCTCGAGGTAGGGGAGTGCACTAGCGGTGTGCATTATTGTGTTTCGCGTGTTGTAAATTCGTCCCAAATGCCAAGCAAGTTTGGTTCGGTGCGATGCGAGCGTTCGCTGTAATTTCTCCGGGGAGCTAAATGCCTCGTATGTGCGAAACATGCGATAGCGCAATAGAGGATGACTATCTAATAGGTTACAAACTGCATCGCATTCCGTTTTGAATTCAGAACAGAGAATTAGTGCTGTGGTTTTATTTGCAAATGAGCCGTCAATTTTGATGCCACTAATTCTTGTTCGTATAGCTGGCGATGAATGAAAAAGAGCATTCGATAGGTATCCAAATATTTTCTCTGGATAGATTAACGTCAGAGTAGGAAGCATTGATTCGAGGTAATGATTGAGTCTGGGGCGATCATCAATTGGTTGCGGTACAAAACCTTCGATGGCTGCCCATAAATCGACAAGTTGGTTTTCAAGGCTTTGTGAGTCAAGTGCCTCTTTGTGATATTGCAGTGCGTTGAATAGGAATTGCCTAGACGATGGGGAGAGTCGCTGAATAGCTCTTGATAGCTCCATTGTTTGTTGTTCTGTAATTTCTTTGCTCTGCTTCTCGGTTCCACGAAGCATCGCGCTCACTGGTGGCTTCACTACTAGTTCTGTTTTTTCGTCTAAGTCCTGAACAATAAAATTGCTACCAGTTCGCAGCTCAAGCCCATGAGAAAAGTACTTTGATACCGATGCGTACGTTCTTACAAGTTGAAATGCCTTGTCTCGCGCCTTAATCGGGTCCCTCGCATCAACTTCTTTAAGTGCCATTAGTTGCGCTAGGAGCGGATCATCAATCTGTGCGTGTTTCGCTGGTCTGCCGGGCGGTTCCACTTTGGTAAATGGTGACTCTGCCGGGAGCGTTGCAATTTCGTCCGACGAGCGAAAGTACACATTGAATTTCTTCGCTTTGTTGTTGAATGAAGCAAAGAATGAGTCAAGCGCAATAATGGGGTCAATTGTCTTGGCTTGGGCGAAGGGTTTAGTTAGGAGTTGGCTTACTTGGTACTGTAAAAATCTCTTCGAAAACCCTTCATTTTCTAGCTGAACGACATAGCTCGCAGCCAAACTAGTTATTGCCGCTTTGTCTGTGCCGCTCGGAGTGAATTCGCGCAACTTGTTTTCTAGGATTCGCCGATAGTCGCCAATAGAGAGAGAAATTGTATTTGCTTGCGACACGGCGTTCTTCAGCTCATTGGTTTGATTCGAATTCGTCGCCAGAACGATTGAATCAAGTAGGCTAAAAATGATTTTTCGCGTATGTAGAGCATCAATTGCAGGGTCGTTGTGAATGCTCCATCTGAGTTCCTCAACGATTGCGAGTATCGGTTTTGTTTTTTTGTTGTCTATCGCTCTTTCAATAAAGTCCCGCAATTCAAACGAGCGCGATAGCGTATTTAGTGCCGGCGCTTTGAATGAGTCATGGCCGAAGACGAACAAAAGCTCCTCCATGCATTCCGCAAGGAACAGTAGTCCATGAGACTTGCTAAGGTCTTGTGCCGGGTTAACATCAAGTCGTTTCAAACGAATACCTCGAGAGCAAGCTGCGCTAAATATGCGGAACGTATGATTTTCTTGTTTAAAGAGCTTATTGAGACAGATTGTACGAGTCAACGGCTTGATGCATTTCCCACCTGAACAGGTAGGTTTTGAGGTTTGCGCAATTTTGAGGGAATTGGATTCCCGCCTTCGCGGGAATGACGGCGTTTTGGTTCAGCGGCTCGTGTCGTTTCTGCGCCGCGGTTCATCTCCGAACTCATTGGCCTGCCGCGACTACTTCTTCTTTTTCTTCCCCGCCACCTTCGCCAAATTCTCCTTCACCCGCGCCTTCACGATCCTGCCGATCAGCGCGTACGGGATGGCTTGGTCCAGCGGAAATTGCAGATTGCCTTTGTCGCCGGCGTAGATGGCGGCTTCGTGTTTGAGTTTTTCGTCGCGGATCGGCGGGTAGAAGCCGATGTGTTTCTTGAACGCGCCGAAGTAAACCAGGTTGCCGTGCAGCGCGAACGCGGGGATTTGGTAGCTGATTTTTTCTTCTGCGCCCGGCGCGGCTTTGTGGATGGTGGCGCGGATTTTTTGCAGGATGGCTTGGACGTCTGCGGGATAGCCTGCGATGTATTCGTCGATGGTGGTGAGGGATTTTTTGGCGGCGGGCATGTCGCTACCTCGAATTTGTGAGTACGTGCGCGGGTCAGGTGCGGCGTGATTCGGAATCAGAATCTCCAGCACTGGCGCGGCTTTTCAGCCATTTTGTGCCTGAAAGCCGCGCCAGTGCTTGAGTTTAGGCCAATTATGCGGGCTGCAGCGTGCAGAAAATCAATGCACTGTGCCGCCGCCGCTGGACGGTGCGGGAGCTGGCGCGGGCTGGGCGGTCGCTGGTGTCTGCGGCAGCAGGGCGTGTTGCAACATATGCGAGAGCAGCACCGCGCGCGAAGCGGGGGCGATGATGTAGTTGAGCCAGCCGTGGCCGGGGTCCTTGATTTGCAGCAGCGTGCCGTTGGTGACGCCGGTGATGTACCACTTCGGGTCGAAGGTGGCCTGGATCTCGCCTTGCGGCTGTGAATCGGTGATGGTGGGTGTGAGCGAGGCGCGGCGCTTGGCGGCACGGGCGATGAGTTCGTCGAGCTCGACGACGGTGAGTTGGGAAACGTCGATGGGCATGGTGTGATCCTGGGTTGGTGCGTGAATATGGAAATGATGGTGCCGCGCGGGCGCGACTTCAACCATCGCGGGAGTTTATTTCAGCCGGCGCCGAACTCGCGTTTGACCGCGGACGAGGCGAGCTTGACCGCGCACCACGCGAACAGCGCGCCGAACACGACCGCGAGCAGCAGCGAGGCCCAGGTCATCATCGCGGCGGTCGCCTGCAGCTCGGCGCGCATTTCGATCGGGAACGATTGCAGCAGGCTTTGCAACGAATCGCGCAGATAGAACGGCAGGATTGCGGCGGCGATATGCGACAGCACTGCCAGCACCATCATCCAGAAAAAGAACACGCGCGCCCAGTTGCGCCGCTGCAGCAGTGCAAACGAAGCCCAGGTGGTCATTGCGCTCAAGCCCAGCATGATGAACATCCACGCGTAAACGTGTTTGGTGATCCAGATGAAAATCGGCGGCATGGACTGAGTGGCTTCCAGCTGCTGGGCGAGGGCCGCGTAATCGGCGGCGGAGAAAAAGACGAATACGATCGCCAGCTGCACCAGGTAAATCAGCCCGCCCAGAATGCCCAGGCCGAGGAACGACCAGGCCAGGCTGCTGACGAAGGTGGAGTGCGGTACTGGTGGGACGGGCGGGGTCGATGCGTTCACGGGGGTGAGTGCGAAAGCGATGTGTGAACTATATGCTTTTATGCGACGCGCTTGCGGCTGTTGAGGTGGAACGCTGATCGCGCACCGCAGTTCATCTTTTGCCCTTTCCCCGCGGAGGCGGGGCCTAAGTTTTGTCTTTCATGGTCCCAAGATACTTGGACCCGCGCCTCGGCGGGGGAAGGACGGTGAGGTGCGCCACTATTCCTCCGCGTCGGGTTCCTTCACCACATATCCTTTGGCTTTCAGTCGCGCGATGTAGCCATCCGCTGCGACCAGCCTCGCGACCGGCAGCGCGGCGACCGTCACGGCATTTGCGGTCAGCGCCTTTTCCGCGGCGGCGAGCCAGACATCTTCCAGCTGCGCCAGCAGATTCTGCTGCCCGAGCCGCTTCATGAAGGTCGCTTCGCGGATCACGGCCTCGCAGGCGGCGCGCTGGTCGTTGGCCGGTTGCTTGCGTATGGTTTCGATATCGCCGACCGCCCAGGCATTGGCCAGCTTGCGCATGACGCCGATGTCGCTTTCGATGCGGTCCATGGTTTTGATCAGGCAATCGACATCGGCGAGGCGCGTTTTGTTGAGTTCCTTCACCGCGCCGCGCGGGTCGTTCAGCGGCGGCTCGTAAGACACCTCGGAAATCTTCACGTTGTGCTTCTTCGCTGCGTCGCGAATCACCGGCCATACCGTGTTGGCGGAGACCAACCCGGCTTGTTTCAATCCGCTCGAATAGAGTTCTCCAGCGGCAAACATCGGCCGCCAGCGCTCGATATCGTTGTCCGGCGTGTTGTAGCCGTCGATGTATTTGTCGCGCGCCACCAGCCAGCGCGCGTAAATGTCCGGCGGCAACACGTCCTTCAGGGTGGCGCCGTCCGGATTGTTTTTCACTTCCATCGCCGAAGGAATCAGCATCAGCGTGGTGAAAAACCCCAGTTGTTTGGTCGAGACCGAGGCCTGCGGTGCAGACAATACTTCCTGTGCCTGCGCGACAACCGCCTCCACGCCTTTCGCGCGCCAGGTCATTTTCTGCGGCAACGGGGTATGAGAGCCGACGATCCACATCACGTTGCTGCCCTTGGATACCTTCCACATGCCGGGGCCGGGTTGCTCACCGCTGATGAGGATTTTGTCGAGAACCTGCGGTGTGGGAGTGACAGTGGCGTCAGATCCTTGAGCGAGGACAGCAGCGGAGAGCGTCGCGTAGAGCAGGGCAACGAATTTCAATCGAAAAAGGGTCATTGAATTCAAAAAATGAAAAGGCCTGTTCAAAGAGTCTTTCCGCAAGGGATAGTTCCTCAGAAACGACAAGGCCGGGTAATTCCCGGCCTTGTCGTTTCGCTGCGGATCCGCGCCTCGTCAGGCTGCTTTCGAGATCAGCTCACGCAGCACGTAAGGAAGAATTCCTCCATGCAGGTAGTAATCGACCTCGATCGGCGTATCGATGCGCAACAGCACTTGCGTGGACTTCTTGCTGCCATCGGGCTTGGTGATGGTGAGGGTGACATCCATCTGCGGTTTGATGCCGCCTTCCAGTCCTGTCACGTCGAAGCTCTCGTTGCCGGTGATGCCCAGTGACTCGGCCGACTCCCCGTTCTTGAATTGGCAGGCCAGCACGCCCATGCCGATCAGGTTGGAGCGGTGGATGCGCTCGAAGCTCTTGGCGATCACTGCTTTCACGCCCAGCAGCTGCGTGCCCTTGGCCGCCCAATCGCGGGAGGAACCGGTACCGTATTCTTCGCCGCCGAAGATCACGGTTGGTGTGCCGGCTGCGATGTATTTCATGGCGGCATCGTAAATTGGCAGTTGTTCGCCGGAAGGTTGCATCAGGGTGAGGCCGCCTTCGACGCGTGTGCCATCGGCCTTGGCTGGCAGCATCAGGTTCTTGATGCGCACGTTGGCGAAGGTACCGCGCATCATCACTTCATGATTGCCGCGGCGTGCGCCATAGCTGTTGAAGTCGGCTTTCAACACGTTCTCGCCGATGAGGAATTTGCCGGCGGGGGTGGTTTCCTTGAACGAACCGGCGGGCGAGATGTGATCGGTGGTGACGGAGTCGCCGAACAGGCCCAGTGCGCGCGCGCCTTTGACATCCTTGGCGGTGCCGGCACTCATGCCGAAGTTGTTGCCGAAGAACGGCGGCTCGGCGATGTACGTGGACTTCGGCCAGTCGTAAACCTGCCCTGTCACACCCTTGATGTTCTGCCACAGCGGATTGTCGGCGCCGAGGTTGGAATAAAGCCGCTGGAATGTGGCCGGGTCCATGGCGAAATTCATCACAGCAGCGACTTCCGCGCTGGTGGGCCAGATGTCTTTCAGGAACACCGGGCCGTTGGTGCCCTGGCCGACCGGTTCGGTATCCAGATTCTTGATCACCGTGCCGGCAATGGCGTACGCGACCACCAGCGGCGGTGAGGCCAGGAAATTGGCCTTCAGGTTCGGGTGGATGCGCGCTTCGAAATTGCGGTTGCCCGATAGCACTGCGGCGCAGATCAGGTCCTTGCTGGTGATGGTTTCGTTCACGTCTGGTGTGAGATCCCCAGCGTTGCCGATACAGGTGGTGCAACCGTAAGCCGCGACGCTGAAGCCGAGTTTCTCCAGGTACGGCAGGAGACCGGCCTTGGTGAGGTAATCGGTGACGACGCGGCTTCCCGGCGCGAGCGAGGTCTTGATGGTGGGCTTGACCTTGAGGCCTTTTTCCACCGCTTTCTTGGCGAGGATGCCCGCTGCCAGCAGCACGCCCGGGTTGGACGTATTGGTGCAGCTGGTGATGGCGGCGATCAGCACGTCGCCATTGCCGATGTCGGTACCGGCGCTGGTGGTATAGCGCGTGGCGAGTTTGTCGGCGGGCTGACCGAAGCCGTTTTCCGGCACCGGCTTGGAATAGAGCGAGCTGAACGTGGAACCCAGCGCAGGCATTTCGATACGATCCTGCGGGCGCTTCGGGCCGGCCAGTGAGGGCTTGATACTGTCGAGGTCGAGCGCCAGCGTTTCGGAATAGTTAAGCTCACCTGCCTTCGAGACGCCGTACATGCCCTGCGCCTTGAAGTAGGAGGCGAAGGCATCGACTTCCTCGGCCGTACGGCCGGTGCCTTTCATATAGGCGACGGTGGTGTCATCGACCGGGAAGAAGCCCATGGTCGCGCCATATTCAGGCGCCATGTTGGCGATGGTCGCGCGGTCGGGCAATGCCAGCGACGCGGTGCCCTCGCCGAAGAACTCGACGAACTTGCCGACCACCTTGGCCTTGCGCAGCATTTCGGTCACACGCAGCACGAGATCGGTGGCGGTGACGCCTTCGCGCAACTTGCCGGTGAGGTTGACGCCGACCACATCCGGCGTGAGGAAGTACACCGGCTGGCCGAGCATGCCGGCCTCGGCCTCGATGCCGCCGACGCCCCAGCCGACCACGCCGATGCCGTTGATCATGGTGGTGTGGCTGTCGGTGCCGACCAGTGAATCGGGGTAATACACGCCGCCTTTGTTGTGCACGCCGCGGGCAAGGTACTCCAGATTGACCTGATGCACGATGCCGATGCCCGGAGGCACGACCTTGAACGTATCAAACGCCTGCATGCCCCACTTCATGAACTGGTAGCGCTCCTGATTGCGCTGGAATTCCAGCTTCATGTTGAGGTCCAGCGAATCCTTGCCGCCGAAGTGATCGATCATCACCGAGTGGTCAACCACCAGATCGACCGGAACCAGCGGTTCAATCACTTTCGGGTTCTTGCCCATCTTGTTGACCACGCCACGCATGGCGGCCAAGTCCGCCAACAGCGGAATGCCGGTGAAGTCCTGCAACACCACGCGCGCGACGATGAACGGAATCTCGTTTTCGCGCTTGTCATTGGCGCCCCAGTTTGCCAACTGCTTGACGTGCTCCTCGGTCACCTTTTTGCCGTCGACATTGCGCAACACCGCTTCCAGCACGATCCGGATGGAGACCGGCAGTTTGGCGACGTTGGGGAAGGTCTTGGCCAATTCCGGCAGCGAGTAGTACTGGCCGGATTTGCCGGCGGACAGCGTGAACGATTTCAGGGTGTCGAAGGAGTTATGCGGCATGGAGATTCCTCTTTGTTCTTGGGAAAGCATCACGAACGCGATGCCGGATGGGTTCGAGTAAGTTGTATTCTAAATCCATTCAACCTGTCATTCACTTCAAACAGGTGAGGGAAAACTGTTACTTGCAGACGCCGAGACGCTTCCCTTTGACGCTCATTGACTTGATGGCAGCGCCGGACGAAACCGGTTTGATCGTGAAGTCGTAGGAGGTCGCGGTGTAGGTGCCGACGACATCGGTCAGCAGTTTCTTGCTGCCGTCTTCGCAGGCCATGCGATAGGTGACTTTGCCGCTGCCCTTGACCAGGTTTTGCACCTTGCAATCGGTGTCGCTTTCGATACCGATCTTGGTCAGGCCGTCGGCGATTTCCTTGGCAGTAATGCAATCCTGATCCTGATTGGTCTGCTTCTTGCCATTGGCAAGTTCAATTTCGGTGGTTGATGCGTAGAGGCCGGGTTGCATTTCCTGTCCTACTGCTGGGGCAATCACGGCACCGGTTATCAGAAAAATTGCGATTGAGAGCAGTTTCTTCAATTTTGCCTCCGCGTGGGGTTTGGCCTTACATTAGAAACGATTTTCGTCTAGAACGAGTCTCCGGGTACCCGCACCCAGCCTTCCATCAGCACGCGGGCACTGCGGCTCATGATCGCTTTGGTCACCGCCCATTCACCGTCCTTTTGTCCGGCTTCCGCACCGACGCGCAACGTACCCGAAGGATGGCCGAAGCGTACCGCGCTGCGCTCGCCACCGCCTGCGGTCTGATTTACCAGCGTGCCTGGGATCGCCGCCGCCGCGCCGATGGCGACAGCAGCCGTGCCCATCATGGCGTGGTGCAGCTTGCCCATCGACATGGCGCGCACCAAGAGGTCTACATCCTTCGCCGCCACGGTTTTGCCGCTGGACGAAACGTAGTCCACCGGCTTGGCGACGAACGCGATCTTGGGCGTGTGCTGGCGTTTTTGCGCCTCATCGACGTTTTTGATAAGGCCCATGCGGATGGCGCCATGCGCGCGGATGGTCTCGAACTTGGCCAGTGCGGCGGGGTCGCTGTTGATTGCATCCTGCAGCTCGGTACCTTTGTAGCCGATGGCTTCGGCATTTACAAAGATAGTCGGGATGCCGGCGTTGATCATGGTCGCCTTCAAGGTGCCGATGCCGGGAACTTCCAGGTCATCGACCAAGTTGCCAGTAGGGAACATTGCTCCCTCAGCGCCCGGCTCTTCGGCCGCCGGGTCCATGAATTCGAGTTGCACTTCCGCAGCGGGGAAGGTCACACCGTCGAGTTCGAATTCGCCGGTTTCCTGCACTTGGCCATTGGTAATCGGCACGTGCGAGATGATGGTCTTGCTGATGTTGGCCTGCCAGATACGCACGATGGCGGTGCCGTTTTGCGGGATGCGTGCAGCATCGACCAGACCGTTGGCGATGGCGTATGGACCAACTGCTGCGGAAAGATTGCCGCAATTGCCGCTCCAATCGACGAAAGGCTTGTCGATCGAGACCTGGCCAAACAGGTAGTCGACATCATGATCCGGGCGGGTGCTTTTCGACAGGATCACCGTCTTGCTGGTGCTGGACGTGGCTGCTCCCATGCCGTCGATCTGTTTGCCATACGGGTCGGGGCTGCCGATCACGCGTAGCAACAATTTGTCGCGGGCCTCGCCAGGCACCTGCGCGGACGCCGGCAAATCGGTGAGTTTGAAGAACACGCCCTTGGACGTGCCGCCGCGCATGTAGGTTGCGGGAATCTTGATTTGAGGAATAGGGGCAGGGGGCATGATGCAATGGTAATCGTGGTTTTCGTGAACTAGGCATCCGGAATATTCGGTTCGACGACCTGGGCCAGTTGCACCAGCGATTCCTGCCAGCCGAGGTAACAGAACTCCGTCGGAATCGCGTCGGGAATCCCTTCCTGCACGATTTGCAGTTCCGTTCCGCACATCACCGCCTTGAGCGAAACCGTCACCTGCATCTGCCCCGGCAGATTCGGGTCGTCGAACTGATCGTTGTAGCGGATAAGGCTACCGGGCACGAGCTCCAGATAAGTGCCGCCGAAGGAGTGGCTCTTGCCGGTACCGAAATTGGTGAACGACATCTTGTAGCCACCACCGACGCGCGCATCCACGGAATGCACCTTGCCGGTGAAGCCGAAGGGCGGCAGCCACTTCACCATCGCCTCCGGATCGAGGAAGGCGCGATAGACCCGCTCCGGGGGAGCCTTGATGATGCGGTGGAAGCGGACGGTACCGGGCATGTTCTGTCTCCTTGGCGCGGAAGCGATTTTCACGCGGCTTTGCTGGACTCCAGGAAATCATTGGCGAAGCGCTGCAGTACGCCACCGGCTTCGTATACCGAAATTTCTTCCGCCGTATCCAGGCGGCAGGTGACCGGCACTTCAATGCGCTCGCCGGTCTTGCGATGGATCACCAGCGTCAGCGTCGTCCGCGGCGTGCGTTCGCCGATGACATCGAAAGTCTCGGTGCCGTCCAGTGCGAGTGTCTTGCGGTTGGTGCCAGATTTGAACTCCAGCGGCAACACACCCATACCGATAAGGTTGGTCCGATGGATGCGCTCGAAGCCCTCGGCGGCGATGGCTTCCACACCGGCGAGGCGCACGCCCTTGGCTGCCCAATCGCGCGAGCTGCCCTGACCGTAGTCGGCGCCGGCGATGATGATAAGTGGCTGGCGGCGGTTCATGTAAGTCTCGATCGCTTCCCACATGCGCATCACCTTGCCTTCAGGCTCGACGCGCGCCAGCGATCCCTTTTTCACCGCGCCGTCGACCACCACCATCTCATTCATCAGCGTCGGATTGGCAAAGGTGGCGCGTTGCGCCGTGAGGTGGTCGCCGCGGTGCGTGGCGTAGGAATTGAAGTCTTCCTCCGGCAAGCCCATCTTCGCCAGGTACTCGCCGGCGGCGCTGTTCATCAGTATCGCGTTGGAGGGCGAGAGGTGATCGGTGGTGATGTTGTCCGGCAGGATCGCCAACGGGCGCATGCCCTTGAGCGTGCGTTCGCCCGCCAGTGCACCTTCCCAGTACGGCGGGCGGCGGATATAGGTGCTCTGCGCGCGCCAGTCGTAAAGCGGTTTGGCGCGCGCACCGGCGGCGGCGCGTTCCTCGAACATCGGGATGTAGACCTGCCGGAATTGCGAAGGCTTGACGCTTTTGGCGACGATGGCGTCGATCTCTTCGTCGCTGGGCCACAAATCTTTCAGCAGTATTGGCTTGCCATTGGCATCAGTGCCGAAAGAATCCCGCTCGATATCGAAGCGCACCGTACCGGCCAGTGCATAAGCCACCACCAGCGGCGGCGAAGCGAGGAACGCCTGTTTTGCATACGGATGGATGCGGCCGTCGAAATTGCGGTTACCGGAGAGCACGGCGGTGGCGTAGAGATCGCGATCGATGATTTCCTGCTGGATTTTCGGGTCCAGTGCGCCGGACATGCCGTTGCAGGTGGTGCAGGCGAAGGCGACGATGCCGAAGCCGAGTTTTTCCAGTTCGGTTTTCAGGCCTGCTTCTTCCAGATACAGCTCGACTGTCTTGGAACCGGGTGCGAGTGAACTTTTTACCCACGGCTTGCGCGTAAGGCCCGCGCGATTGGCATTGCGCGCCAGCAGGGCGGCGGCGATCACATTGCGCGGATTGGAGGTATTGGTGCAACTCGTGATGGCGGCGATGACGACCGCCCCATCGGGCATCTGGCCGGGGGTTTCGGTCCACTTTGCGGCAATGCCCTTGGCGGCGAGATCGGCGGTGGCGACGCGCGCATGCGGATTGGATGGCCCAGCCATGTTGCGCACTACCGAGGAAAGATCGAACGTCAATGTGCGTTCGTATACCGCGGTCTTGAGACTGTCTGCCCACAGCCCGGCGGTCCTGGCGTAAGTCTCGACCAGCTTTACCTGCTCTTCACTGCGGCCAGTGAGGCGCAGGTATTCCAGCGTCTGTGCGTCGATGGCGAACATCGCTGCGGTGGCGCCGTATTCGGGCGCCATGTTGGAAATCGTCGCGCGATCACCCAGCGTCAGCGATGCGGCGCCTTCGCCGATGAATTCCAGATACGCGCCGACGACCTTTGACTTGCGCAGGTACTCGGTAAGCGCGAGCACGATGTCGGTGGCGGTGATCCCCGGTTGGCGTTTGCCGGTGAGGGTGACACCGATGATTTCGGGCAAACGCATCCACGACGCGCGGCCCAGCATCACGTTCTCGGCTTCCAGTCCGCCTACGCCGACGGCGATCACGCCCAACGCATCGACATGCGGCGTGTGGCTGTCGGTGCCGACGCAGGTGTCCGGGAAGGCCACACCGTTCTGCGCCTGGATCACCGGCGACATCTTCTCCAGATTGATCTGGTGCATGATGCCGTTGCCGGCAGGAATCACGTCGACGTTGTCGAACGCCGCCTTGGTCCAGTCGATGAAATGAAAGCGGTCCTCGTTGCGGCGGTCCTCGATCGCGCGATTCTTCTCGAACGCCTGTGGGTCATCGCCACCGCATTCGACAGCCAGCGAATGATCGACGATCAATTGCACCGGCACCACGGGATTCACCTTGGCGGGATCGCCACCCTGGTCGGCAATCGCGTCGCGCAGGCCGGCCAGATCGACGAGCGCAGTCTGCCCGAGGATGTCATGACAAACCACGCGTGCCGGGAACCATGGGAAGTCGCGTTCGCGTTTGACCTCGATGATTTGCCGCAGACATTCGTCGATAATCGCCGGATCGGCTTTGCGCACGATGTTCTCGGCGTGCACGCGCGAGGTGTAGGGAAGTTTCTCCCATGCACCGGCTTGCAGTTCATTGACGGCGGCGCGGGCGTCGAAGTAGTCGAGTTGAGTACCGGGGAGGGGCTTCCTGGAGCGCGTATTCATTTCACAAGACTTCTATCGGCGTGTGTTTACTTGCGGTCCTTGATCGGCACAAACTTCAAATCATCTGGTCCCATGTAGTTTGCGCTGGGACGGATAATCTTGCCGTCGATGCGCTGTTCGATCACGTGCGCGGCCCAGCCGGAGGTGCGGCTGATAATGAACAGCGGCGTGAACATGGAGGTCGGCACACCCATCATGTGATATGAGACCGCGGAGAACCAGTCCAGGTTCGGGAACATCTTCTTCTCGCGCATCATCACTGCTTCGAGGCGATCGGCAATGGCGTAGAGCTTCATGTTGCCCTGGTCTTTCGACAGCTTTTCGGCCACACGCTTGATGACGACGTTGCGCGGATCGGAAATCGTATAAACCGGGTGGCCGAAGCCGATGACGACCTGCTTGGCTGCCACGCGCGCAACGATGTCGGCTTCCGCTTCATCGGGATTGTCGTAGCGAGACTGGATTTCGAAGGCGACTTCGTTTGCGCCGCCGTGTTTGGGTCCGCGCAGCGCGCCGATGGCGCCGGTTACCGCCGAATACATATCCGAACCAGTGCCGGCGATCACGCGTGCGGCAAAAGTGGATGCATTGAACTCGTGCTCAGCGTAGAGATTGAGCGAGGTGTGCATGGATTGCACCCACAAGTCCGAGGGCGTCTTACCGTGCAGCAGGTGCAGGAAGTGGCCGCCGATCGAGTCGTCGTCGGTCTCGACATCGATGCGCTTGCCGTTGACGGCGAAGTGATACCAGTAGAGCAGCATGGAGCCGAACGAAGCCATGAGGCGGTCAGCGATATCCTTGGCGCCGGCGACGTTGTGGTCGTCCTTCTCCGGCAGGCTGCAGCCGAGCGCCGAACAGCCGGTGCGCAGCACGTCCATCGGGTGTGCCGAGGCGGGCAGGGATTCGAGCGCGTCCTGCACGGCAGTCGGAATGCCGCGCAGCGATTTCAGCTTTGCCTTGTACGATTTCAGTTCGGTCGCAGTCGGCAGCTTGCCGTGCACCAGCAGGTGTGCGATTTCTTCGAATTCGCACTGCTCGGCCATGTCGAGAATGTCGTAGCCGCGATAGTGCAGGTCGTTGCCGGTGCGGCCGACGGTGCACAGCGCTGTGTTGCCGGCAGTCACCCCGGACAGCGCTACGGATTTCTTGGGCTTGGGACCAGCGGGTGCGGTGGTGGGGCTGGCTGCGGCGGCGACTTCACTCATTCTCTGCTCCGTGGCAATGTCATAGGGTAATCAATCAAAACTCAAGCACTGGCGCGCTTTCCGGGCCATTTTTGCCCCGAAAGCCGCGCCAATGCTGGACTTTATTTTTTCGCGGCGAACAGCTTGTCCAGTGACTGTTCGAATTCGTGATAACCGATCCGGTCGTACAGCTCATCGCGCGTTTGCATGATGTCGAGTACGTTCTTCTGGTGGCCGTCCTTGCGGATGGCGGTGTAGACGGCTTCGGCCGCTTTGTTCATGGCGCGGAATGCGGACAGCGGATACAGCACCATCGCGACATTCACACTCTTCAATTCGTCGACCGTGAACAGCGGGGTCTTGCCGAATTCGGTGATGTTGGCCAGCACCGGCACTTTCACGGCGTCGACGAATTTCTTGTAGGTCGGCAAATCGTAGGCGGCTTCGGCAAAGATGCCGTCTGCGCCGGCTTCCACACAGGCAATCGAGCGCTCGATCGCGGCATCGACACCTTCGGCCTGGATCGCATCGGTGCGGGCAATGATGAAGAAATTCGAGTCCGTCTTGGCGTCGGCTGCGGCTTTCACCCGGTCGGCCATTTCCTGTTTGCTGACGATTTCCTTGCCGGGGCGGTGACCACAGCGCTTGGCGCCGACCTGATCTTCGATATGGCAGGCCGCTGCACCAAATTTGATCAGCGATTTCACCGTGCGGGAGATGTTGAACGCCGAAGGTCCGAAGCCGGTATCGATATCGACCAACAAGGGTAGGTCACAGACGTCGGTGATGCGGCGAATATCGGTCAGCACGTCGTCGAGGTTATTGATGCCCAGATCCGGCAGCCCCAGCGAACCCGCGGCCACGCCACCGCCGGAAAGATAGATCGCTTTGTAGCCCGCGCGCTTGGCGAGATGCGCGTGATTGGCGTTGATGGTGCCGATGATCTGCAGCGGCTGTTCGTCTTTGAGGGCTTGGCGGAATTTTGCGCCGGGGGAGATGATGGTCATTGATTTTCTCTGGCTATCAGGAGAAGAACGCGGTGTTGGCAGCGTCCGATATTTTAACGCCAGTCACCTTCGCTTTTTGCAGCAATTCCCAGAAGTAACGGTAGGTGGCGCGGTCGTGCAGTTCGCCCTTGTACTGGATCGGCCCCCAATCGGCGGCCTGCGCGGCGAGCAGGATATTCGCGGCGTCTTCGACTTCCGAATGATCGGGTTTCATCGCATCGACGATCGCACTGACCTGCGTTGGATAAATCGACCACATGCGCAGGAAGCCGAATTCGCTGCGCGCGCGAGAAGCGTCGGCGTATACCACTTCGGTGTTCTTCAAGTCGAGGCAGACGTTGTGCGCCGGGATCACGCCGTTAGCCAATGCGGCAGCGACGACTTCCGATTTGGCGCGCGCCAGCAGGTGGTGTTCGAACTGACCCGGCGAACGCATGGCGGCGGCGGGAATGGCACCGTGATGGCCGGAGACGAAGTCCATCAAGCCGAAATCCAATACCTGAATGCTGGGGAGCGCAGCGATCTGGTGTACATCGCGCAGCGCGCCGTGGGTCTCGACCAGGATATGGGTCGGGATTTCGCGGCCAGCGCCAGTCCTCTTTGCTACCGACTGGATGTACTCGATCATCTCTTTCGCTTCGGCGAACGAAGTCGATTTCGGAATGGTGATGTAGGCCAGCACCTTGCCGGCGCCGCCGACCAGGATATCAACGTCCTGTTTCCACAGCGGATGCGAGTAATCGTGAATGCGCGCGCCGGCCATCTTGTATTTGTTGGCTTCCGAGGTCAGCACACGCACGATCATTTCGGCGTGCGCTTTTTCCTGTCCGGCAGGTGCGCCGTCTTCGCAATCGCAGGTGATGTCGAACACCGGCCCCAGCTTGTCCTGCAGTTCGAGTGCCTTGCCGATCAGCTTTTCGCTGCCGCAGAAATGTTCGCAACTCGGAATGGCCGGGAACGGTTTTTCGCCGGCGAACAGGGCTTGCGAGGGATGAACAGCATTGCTCATGGGTACTCCGATTATTGTCGAGGCATCAACAAGGTGTAGTCGAGATCGAGAACGACGTTCTCGGGTAATTGGGGGTTGGCAGGGTTGATCGACGAGGGCTCGGCGTTCTTGATGCCCAGCAGCCGCACGCGAAGCGCACCGAGGTCGTCATTCAATGGTGTTTTCTCCACCACGACGGTCTTCGCGTAAAGCGTGTCGCCGGCAAACGTCGGGTTCAAATGACTGCCGGCGTTGATGGCGGCAACGGAAATCGCATTCTCTAAGCCGTCATAGGACAGTGCCCGGCATACCGAAATGACGTGCCCACCGTAAACAAGCCGACGGCCGAAGCGCGAATCCCTCATGTGGTGCAGATCGAAATGCACCCGCGCCGTGTTCTGGTACAGCTTGGTTGCCAGTGTGTGATCGGTTTCGTCCAGCGTCATGCCGGCGGGATGATCGATGACTTGATTGACGGTGAACTCGTCCCAGAACCTGTCCGAGCCGCTGGCTGATGGCGTGAGTCCGCGTGCTTGCAGAAAAGGCGGTATCGCAAGCGATTCGGCCGCAACAGATTGAGGCAGCGTCGGTACAACGGCTTCGGGCGCCGCACCGCCTGCATCGCGCTTGGCGATCATCACCCAACGGGCCCAGGTCAGTACCAATGCATCGTTCTGGTTGAAGGCGTTGGATCGCACATAAACCACACCGGTCTTGCCGTTGGAGTTCTGTTTGAGCCCGATGACTTCCGATTCGCAGCGCAAGGTGTCGCTTACGTAAACCGGCTGCAGGAAACGGCAGTCGGCATAGCCCAGATTAGCAACGGCGTTATAGGAGACATCGGGAACCGTCTTGCCGAACGCAATATGAAATACCAGCAGGTCGTCAACCGGCGTGTCCGGATGGCTGAGTGCGGTGGCGACAGTTTTCGCACAATGCGGAAGCTGGCGCGCGCCGGTCAGGCCGATGTACAGCGCGACATCACCGGCCGTGATTGTGCGCGGTGTGGCATGGACAAATCTTTGTCCAACGCGGTAATCCTCGAAAAAGTAGCCGGTGAGAGGGCGCATGCTCTTACGGAATTCGATCAGGCTGACTCAAGTTCGCCGATCATTTCCACCAGCGCGAGCATGCGTTTGGCGGCGTTGACGTGATGATGTTCGACCAGGCGGCCGTTCAGCATGATGGTACCGCGGCCTTCGCGGTTGGCTTGCCCTAAAGCATCGATGACTTCATTAGCCAAAGCGATTTCGGAAGGCTTGGGTGTGAACGCGTCGTTGGCATATGGCAGTTGATTGGGATGCACCAGCGATTTACCGTCGAAGCCCAGGTCGCGCGACAAGCGGCAGGCGAGTTCAAACGAGTGCATGTCCTTGATGTCCACACTGATGCCATCGACCGCAGCGCGTTTGTAGGCACGGGCAACCAGCAGCACATGGGAAAGCGAATAGTGTAGGGCGAGCCGATCTGGTGTCTTGCGGCCATGCAATTGCGTCAGCAGATCGCTGGTGGCCATGATCATGCAGGCGATGCGGTCGGAGGCTGAGGCGATTTCTTCCGCGCGCAATACCGCCAGCGGGCTCTCGATCATCACCATGATCGGCATATGAGAGCCGCCGGCACGATCCAGTGCGTCCAGCGCTTCGATCACATCGGTTTTGCTTTCGATGTTCGGAAACAGGATGGCATCGGCACCGATATCGGCGACGGCCTTGATGTCGTCCAGACCCCAAGGGGAATCGAGATCGTTGACGCGAATGACCTTCTCGCGGCGGCCGAAACCACCTTGCAGGATGGCGTCCACGATCTGGTTGCGCGAGGCTTCCTTGTTATCCACCAGCACCGAGTCGCCCAGGTCAAAAATGACCGAATCGACCTTCAGGGTACGCGCCTTGTTGAGAAAACGTGGGGCGCAGCCAGGTACGTAAAGCATCGAGCGGCGGGGGCGTAGGTAAGGGGTCATGTGTGCGAGAGCGTGAATATGGTTATTTAAATCAGGTAATTAGCAACTGAATACCGATCAGCTTGAGGCTTGGATTGCACATTGCTGCACTGCGACAAGAGGAATCTTAAGCCCTCGATAGTCAGGTGTCAACAGACTTATATCTTATATAAGATAAGTGAGTCAGCGCCAAGCCATGCTACGATACGGACTGTCGATTTTCCGGGCCCAGAACATGGCTGAAACCCCTGTCGATCCGCTTACATCCTCCGCGTCGCCGAGTTTCCGGCCGCTTTACGATCAGATCAAGATTCTGCTCACGCAGAGCCTGATTGCGGGGGAGTGGAAGCCGGGAGAGGCGATTCCTTCAGAGATGGACCTTGCTGCGCGGTATCAGGTGAGCCAGGGCACGGTGAGAAAGGCGATCGACGCACTGGCAGCGGAGAATATCCTTATCCGCAGGCAGGGGAAGGGCACCTTTGTTGCAACGCATACAGAGCCCAAGCATCAATATCGTTTTCTGCGCATCATTCCCGACCGTGGCGAGAAGCATCATCCGAAGACCACGTTTATCGACGTAAAACGTGGCAAGGCCAATGCCGAAACCGCGCGTGCGCTGGATCTAAAATCAGGCGCGCCGGTAACGTCGGTGCGGCGGGTGCTGGTATTTGCCGGCCGCCCGCTTATTCTGGATGAGGTGGTGCTGCCGAGCTCGCTGTTTCCCAATCTCACCATCGAGAAAATCCAGGAGTCGCGCGGCTCGATCTACAGCTTCCTCGAAACGACCTATGGCATGCGCATGATTCGCGCCGAGGAGCGCTTGCGCGCAGTGGCCGCCGATCAGTTTGCTGCGGAGCATCTTGCGGTCAGTGTCGGCACACCGCTGCTGTGCGTGGACCGCATTGCATTCACTTACGGTGACAAGCCAGTGGAATGGCGACGCGGGCTGTGTCTGACCGACGGGTATTCGTACTACAACGAACTCGCCTGACGGGGGTTCTATTCGGCGGCGCGTGCAACAGCTTCCGCTACCCATTGATTCAGGCTGATGCCTTTCGACGCGGCCGCGACAATCGCGGCTGCATGCAGTTCGGGTGAGAGGCGGAGCAGCAGTTTTCCCGATGCCGGCTTTTCCGGCTTCTCGCCCGCGCGTGCGCACTCGGCCAGATAGTGATCCACCGCGAATTCGAAATCGGCGCGTAGCTCTTCGACGCCCGCGCCATGAAACTCGATCGTTTCTGTCATGCCCAGCAGGCGACCGACGAAGATATTGTCTCCAGCGTCGAAGTCTATTCGTGCGCTGTAGCCTCGATATTTCATGACGTTCCTCATGACGACCGAATTGCCTCAAGAATTTGTGATATCAAATTATGATATCAAAAGGCAAATTCGCACAATGGGGGTCTGAATGAGGCGCCCTCAAAGTCTGTCTGCGGGTATTTTCTTATTTAAATCAATAGATTATGAAATCACCGATTGCTCTCGGCGCAAGGAGTTGCCATCCCCTGCTTGAGTCTTGTCTCGTCTATACACACCCGAGAATTTAGGATTAGAATTTGAGCGTTATCCGGCATCAAACGCGTTCTTCCGTCGTTTTGTTTTTCCCTCTCGATGCCTGCCTTACCAATTGTCTAGCTAGAGACAAAAAAATAAGGATCCCGATATGTCCTCTGCGCAGCGCTCTCCTGCAACAAGACCCAAGTATTACGACCTGAATCTGCTCAACCTGCCGATGCCCGGCTTGGTGTCGATTTTTCATCGCATCACCGGCATCGCCATGTTCCTGTTCCTGATCCCGGCACTGCTGTTCGTCCTGCAGTGCACGCTGGGATCGGAAGACGGCTTCAATCGCTGGAAGAGTTTCTTTTCCGAGCCTATGGTGAAGGTGATTTTCCTGGGTTTCGTCTGGTCCTATATGCACCACTTCTTCGCCGGCATTCGCTATCTGCTGCTTGATGTGCATGTCGGCATTGCCAAAGAGCCCGCGCAACTATCGGCCAAGATCGTGCTTGTGCTGGGCATCGTTGCCACGCTGCTGATCGGGGTGCGGATATGGTGAAGAAAATCGACAAGACCCCGGTCGGCGCGCATTACGGCTGGCAGGATTGGCTGGCGCAGCGCGTCACCGCCGTCATCATGGTGTTGTTCAGCATCGTGTTCATCGGCTTTTTCGTGGTTCATGGCAGCGTGAACTACGGCCAATGGAAGACGCTGTTTTCCTCTCAGCTGTTCCGTGTGCTGGCGCTGCTGTTTCTCTTTTCCGTGTTCTATCACGCGTGGATCGGCATCCGCGATGTGCTGATGGACTACATCAAGCCGACCGGCATACGGCTGACCGCACAAGTGGCGGTGTTGCTGTTCCTCATCTCCTGTGCGATCTGGTCGGTCGCGATCTTGTGGGGTAAATAACAAAATGGCTCTCAACGTTCGCAAATTCGATGCAGTCGTGGTGGGCGCAGGCGGTTCCGGCCTGCGCGCCGCGCTGCAACTATCTACCGCTGGACTCAAGACGGCCGTGCTGTCGAAAGTGTTCCCGACCCGTTCGCATACCGTAGCAGCACAGGGCGGCGTCGGTGCGTCGCTGGGCAATATGGGCGAGGACAACTGGCATTGGCATATGTACGACACCATCAAGGGGTCCGACTGGCTCGGCGACCAGGATGCGATCGAATTCATGTGCCGCACGGCGCCTGAAGCGGTGATCGAGCTTGAGCATTTCGGCATGCCGTTCGACCGCAATGACAACGGCACCATTTACCAGCGTCCGTTCGGCGGTCACTCGCAGAACTTCGGTGAAAAGCCGGTGCAAAGAAGTTGCTGCGCGGCCGACCGTACCGGCCATGCGATGCTGCATACGCTTTATCAGCGCAACGTCATGACCAACACCCAGTTCTTCGTCGAATGGATGGCGCTGGACTTGATTCGCGACCTCGAAGGCAACGTGCTCGGCGTGACCGCGATGGAAATGGAAACCGGCGACGTGATGATTTTCCACGCCAAGGCGACTTTGTTTGCCACCGGCGGGGCAGGCCGCATCTTCGCCTCCAGCACTAATGCGCTGATCAATACTGGGGACGGCGTCGGTATGGCCGCGCGTGCAGGCATTCCGCTGGAAGACATGGAGTTCTGGCAGTTCCATCCGACCGGTGTTGCCGGCGCAGGCGTACTCATTACCGAGGGCGTGCGCGGCGAGGGCGGCATTCTGTTGAACAAGGATGGCGAGCGCTTCATGGAACGCTACGCGCCGACCATGAAGGATCTGGCTTCACGTGACGTGGTTTCGCGTGCCATGGCGACCGAAATCAAGGACGGTCGCGGTGCCGGCCCGAACAACGATTACATTCTGCTGAAGCTGGATCACCTGGGTCCAGAAGTGATCAACAAGCGCCTGCCCGGCATTCGCGAATCGGCGATCAAGTTCGCCAACGTCGATCCGGTGAAGGAGCCGATTCCCGTCGTGCCGACTTGCCACTACCAGATGGGTGGCATCCCGACCAACTACAAGGGCGAAGTCATTGTGCCCAAGGGCGGGAATCCGAACACGGTGGTCAACGGCTTCTATGCCGCGGGCGAATGCGGTTGCGCGTCGATTCATGGCGCAAATCGCCTTGGTACCAATTCCCTGACCGACTTGTTGGTGATGGGCAAGTCAGCGGGCGACTCCATGATCAAGTTCGTCAAGGAACATGGCAGCCATCGCGATCTGCCGAAGGATGCTGGTGACTTTTCCCTTTCGCGCCTGTCGCGCCTGGAAAACCAGAAGAACGGCGAATCGGTGCACGAAGTCGGCAACGCCATGCGTCAGACCATGCAGGCGCATTGCGGCGTGTTCCGCTTCCCGGACATGCTGGAAAAAGGCGTCACCAAGATCAAGGAAGTGGCCGAGCGTGCCAAGTCCACCGGCATCAACGACAAGTCCAAGGTATTCAACACCGCGCGCCTCGAAGCGCTGGAGCTGGACAACCTGATCGAAGTGGCGCTGGCCACCATGATCTCGGCCGAAGCCCGCAAGGAGTCGCGTGGCGCGCATGACCGTGCCGACTTCCACGATCGCCCGGGTTACCCGAACGGCCGCGACGACGAGCAATGGCTGAAACATACGCTGTGGAACAAAGAAGGCAACCGCCTCGAATACAAGCCGGTCAACCTGAAGCCGCTGACGGTGGAGTCGATTCCACCGAAAGCTCGTGTCTACTAATAAAACCTTGGAATCGACATGAAATTCATCATCGAACGCTTCGATCCCGATAAAGACCAGAAGCCGTATTTCAAGGAATACGACATCAAGCTCGAGCCCTCGGACAAGATGCTGCTGGATGCGCTGATCCGCATCAAGAGCGTTGACGATTCGCTGGCGCTGCGTCGCTCCTGCCGCGAAGGCGTGTGCGGCTCGGATGCGATGAACATCAACGGCAAGAATGGTTTGGCTTGCATCACCAAGCTGGCCGACTTGCCGGAAGTGGTGAAGCTGCGTCCGCTGCCGGGGCTGCCGATCATCCGCGACCTGATCGTCGATATGACGCAGTTCTTCAAGCAGTATCACTCGATCACGCCTTACGTCATCAACAACGACCCGCCGCCGGAGAAGGAGCGCCTGCAGGCGCCGGAAGACCGTGTGGAACTGGATGGTTTGTACGAGTGCATCCTGTGCGCGTGCTGTTCGACCTCGTGCCCCTCGTTCTGGTGGAATCCGGACAAGTTTGTCGGACCTGCCGGTCTGCTGGCTGCGTATCGCTTTATCGCCGACACACGCGACCAGGCGACCAACGAGCGTCTCGACAACCTGGAAGATCCGTATCGCCTGTTCCGTTGCCACACGATCATGAACTGCGTCGATGTGTGTCCGAAGGGGCTGAACCCGACAGCCGCGATCGGCAAGATCAAGGAGATGATGGTCAAGCGCGGCGTGTGATGTGGGTATGACGGAAGCAGTCGATTCCCGTGTCTATGAGCGCATCCGCTGGCGCGCGCGTCGCGGGTTGCTGGAAAACGATATTTTGCTCAGCCGCTTTTTCACTTCGCAGCTGATGCAATTGTCGCCGGAAGAGTTGGGCTGGCTGGAGAAGTTGCTGCAAATCGAGGACAACGATCTGCTGGACATGCTGATGGGACGGCGCGACAGCGATGTTCCGCAGATCGCGGCGCTGGTGGAGAGAATACGCGCGGCGTGATTGGGTGAAGGTAAGCGGAATTTTTACGACGAAAAGTTTTCTACGGTTAAGGAGTGCACCAAGATGAATGAAAAAGGCAAGGCAACCCTGTCGTATGGCGAAGGCAAGACCGTAGATCTGCCGGTTTATGGCGGCTCGCACGGCCCGGACGTGATCGACATCCGCAAGCTCTACGGCCAGACCGGGATGTTTACTTACGATCCGGGCTTTTTGTCCACTGCGTCGTGCAATTCGGCCATTACTTTTATCGACGGCGACAAGGGCGAGCTCCTGTATCGTGGTTACCCAATCGAACAGCTTGCCGCCAAGTGTGACTTCCTTGAGACCTGCTACCTGTTGCTGAAGGGTGAGCTGCCCGACGCAGAACAGAAAAAGCAGTTCGTCGGCCAGGTGACCAATCACACCATGGTGCACGAGCAGATGCAGTTCTTCCTGCGCGGCTTCCGTCGCGATGCGCACCCGATGGCGGTCATGACCGGTCTGGTCGGCGCGATGAGCGCGTTCTATCCCGATTCGATCAATCTCAATGATGCCAAGCAGCGCGAAATTTCCGCCATCCGCCTGATCGCCAAGCTGCCGACGCTGACGGCAATGGCCTACAAGTACACCGTCGGTCAGCCGATCGTCTATCCGCGCAATGACCTGGGCTACACCGCCAATTTCATGCGCATGATGTTTGCCGTACCGGCGGAGGAATACAAGATCAACGACGTACTGGTGCGCGCGCTGGATCGCATCTTCATCCTGCATGCCGATCACGAGCAGAACGCGTCGACATCGACGGTTCGCCTGTGCGCATCCTCGGGCACCAATCCGTTTGCGGCGATCGCCGCCGGTGTCGCATGCCTGTGGGGCCCCGCACATGGCGGTGCCAATGAGGCGGCGCTGAACATGCTGTACGACATCCAGCGTGACGGCGGCGAGGCGAAGATCGGCGAGTTCATCACCAAGGTGAAGGACAAGAATTCCAATGTGCGCCTGATGGGCTTCGGCCATCGCGTGTACAAGAACCACGACCCGCGCGCCAAGCTGATGCGCGAGACCTGCCACGAGGTGCTGAAGGAACTCGGCCTGCAGGACGATCCGCTGTTCAAGTTGGCCATGTCGCTGGAGAAGATCGCGCTGGAAGACGACTATTTCGTCAGCCGCAAGCTCTACCCGAATGTCGACTTCTATTCCGGCATTGTGCAAAAAGCGATCGGCATTCCGGTGCCGCTGTTTACCGCCATCTTCGCGTTGGCACGCACAGTGGGTTGGATCGCGCAGTTGAACGAAATGATCGCCGATCCGGAATACAAGATCGGCCGCCCGCGCCAGCTTTATGCCGGTGCTCAGCGGCGCGATGTAAAGAAGTAAAACTCCAGCACTGGTGCGGCTCACAGGCCGAAAATGGCCTGAAATGCCCGCCAGTGCTTGAGTTTGATAAGTTTGTCGAGAGAAACCGTTAGTCAAAAGCAGCAGATCGAGGTGGCATCATGATGCGAGAATTCCAGCAAAGCAGTTTGTTCTTCGGCGCCAATGCGCCCTACGTGGAAGAACTCTACGAACAATATCTGATCGACCCGGCATCGGTGCCGGAGAACTGGCGCAAGCAATTTGATTCGCTGCCCAACGTTGCCGGCAACAGTGCCAAAGACGTTGCGCATACGCCGGTGATCGAAGCTTTCGCCGAACGCGCCAAGCAGGGTGGCGGCCGCATTGCCTATGTGAATGTTGGCGGTGCCGGCGGCGATGACAAGCGTTCGCTGAAAGTGCTGCAATTCATCCGCGCGCATCGCGTGCTGGGTTCGCGCCACTCCTCGCTCGATCCGTTAAAGCGCAGCGAACGCATGCCGGTGCCGGAACTGGAGCTTTCGTTCTACGGGTTGACCGACGCAGACCTTGAAGCCGAATTCAGTTTCGGTTCCTGGCAAGGTCGCATCAACGGCCAGACCGAGCGCACCAAGTTGAAAGACATCGTTGCCGCGGTCAAGAAGACGTATTGCGGTTACGTCGGTGTCGAGTACATGTACATCAGCGACACGCAGCAGAAGCGCTGGATTCAAGGTCAGTTCGAGTCGATTCAGTCGCAGCCTTCCCTGAACACGGAAGAGAAACAATTCCTGCTTGAGCGGCTTACTGCCGCAGAGACGCTGGAAAAATATCTGCACACGCGTTACGTCGGGCAGAAACGCTTCTCGCTTGAAGGTGGCGAAACACTGATCCCGCTGGTCGATGATTTGATCCAGTCCGCCGGCGAGAAGGGCGTTAAGGAAGTCGTGCTGGGCATGGCGCACCGCGGCCGGCTGAATGTGCTGGTCAACAGCTTGGGCAAGCTGCCGGCAGACCTGTTCTCCGAATTCGAAGGCAAGCACGCGCACGACTTAGGCTCCGGCGACGTGAAGTATCACCAGGGTTTCTCGTCGGATATCCAGACCAAAGGTGGCAGCGTGCATCTCACGCTGGCGTTCAACCCCTCGCACTTGGAAATCGTCAACCCGGTGGTCGAAGGTTCGGTCCGTGCGCGCCAGCATCGTCGCGACGATCATGACGGCAAGGAAGTGCTGCCGATGCTGATCCACGGCGACGCCGCATTCGCTGGCCAAGGCGTAGTGATGGAAACCATGGCGCTGTCGCAGACGCGCGGCTTCAAGACCGGCGGCACGGTGCATATCGTCGTCAACAACCAGGTCGGTTTCACCACGTCCGACACACGCGATTCGCGTTCCTCGCTCTATTGCACCGACATCGCCAAGATGATCGAAGCGCCGGTCTTTCACGTAAATGCGGACGATCCTGAGTCGGTGCTTCTGGTCGGTCGCATCGCACTCGAATACCGCATGAGGTTCGGTAAAGACGTCGTGATCGACATGGTTTGCTTCCGCAAGCTCGGCCACAACGAACAGGATGAGCCGTTCGTCACCCAACCGCTGATGTACAAGAAGATTGCGCAGCATCCCGGCACGCGCAAGCTGTATGCGGATCGCCTCGCTGCAGCAGGCACCGTCGCTGCAGGGTATGGCGACGATCTCGTCACCAATATTCGCGCGCGCCTCGACGCGGGCAAGAGCACCAACACCAAGATTCTCTACGGCATCAAGCCGCCGCTGGCGGTGGATTGGGCGCCGTATATCGGCCAGGGCTGGCGTGCGCCGGCGGACACCGCGGTACCAATGGAAACATTGAAGCATTACGCCGAGCGCTTGACGCAGATTCCGTCTGATTTCAAATGCCATATGTCGGTGGAAAAACTGCTTGAGCAGCGTCGCAAGATGGGCAAGGGCGAATTGCCGCTCGACTGGGGCATGGCTGAGAACCTGGCTTACGCATCGCTGGTCGCCACCGGCCATCCGGTGCGCATGAGCGGACAGGATTGCGGGCGCGGCACTTTTGCGCATCGCCACGCCGTGCTGCACGACCAGAATCGTGAAAAGTGGGATTCGGGCACCTATGTGCCGTTGCAGAACATCGCCGAGAAGCAAGCCAAGTTTGTCGTTATCGATTCGTTGCTGTCGGAAGAAGCGGTACTCGGTTTCGAGTATGGCTATTCCACCGCGCAGCCGTTCGAGCTGGTGATCTGGGAAGCGCAGTTCGGCGACTTCGCCAACGGTGCGCAGGTGGTGATCGATCAGTTCATCGCTTCAGGCGAAACCAAGTGGGCACGCTTGTGCGGCCTGTCGATGTTCCTGCCGCACGGTTACGAAGGTCAGGGGCCGGAACACTCATCTGCGCGTCTCGAGCGTTTCCTGCAACTGTGCGCCGAGCACAATATCCAGGTGGTGGTGCCGTCGACCGCGGCGCAGTTGTTCCACATGATCCGCCGCCAGTCGCTGCGTCCGATGCGTAAGCCGCTGATCGTCATGATGCCGAAGTCACTGCTGCGCAAAAAAGAGGCAACCTCACCTCTGGAAGATCTGGCCAATGGCAAATTCGAAGTAGTGATTGGCGAAACCGAAAAGCTCAACGCGAAGAAAGTGAAGCGCCTGATTTTCTGTTCCGGCAAGGTTTACTACGACATCGTTGCCGAGCGCGCCAAGCGCGGGATTGAGGACATTGCCGTATTGCGTATCGAGCAGCTGTACCCGTTCCCGCATGAAGAGTTCGAAGCGCAGGTCGCGCTTTATCCGAATGCCAAGTCGGTGGTGTGGGTGCAGGAAGAGCCGGGCAACCAGGGCGCGTGGCATCGTGTGCAGCACTACCTGCTGCGTCATATGCGTCCGGATCAAACGCTCAGCTATTCCTTGCGCCCGTCATCGGCCTCGCCGGCGGTGGGTTATGCCAGCAAGCATGCGGAGCAGCAAAAGGAATTGGTCGAAGCCGCACTGACCTGGGAAAGTGCGACACCGAAAAAAGCATCGCACGCGCAGATGGGCGAACTGGCCAAGGCCGCGGAATAGCGCGCCGACGTAAATCAGACAGAGGAATAACAATATGCAGATCGAAGTCAAAGTGCCCACTCTCTCCGAATCCGTTTCGGAAGCCACGCTCGTTTCCTGGCACAAAAAGGAAGGCGAGGCAGTCAAGCGCGATGAAAACCTGATCGACATCGAAACCGACAAGGTCGTGATGGAGTTGCCTGCGCCGGCCGATGGTGTGATCGTCAAGATCATCAAGGCCGATGGCGGTACTGTAACCGCAGGTGAAGTGATCGCCATGATTGATACCGAAGCCAAGGGCGCCGCACCGGCCCCGGCCGCTGCCACTGCGCCCGCAGCAGCGCCGGCCAAAGCCGCCGCACCTGCCGCTGCAAGTGGAGCGCCGGCCAGCCCCGCCGCTGCCAAGATTGCTGCCGAGAACAACGTCAATACCGCGGATGTCGCCGGTACCGGCCGTGGTGGCCGTGTGACCAAGGAAGATGTCGTCAACAAAGTTGCCGGTGCACCCGCCGCGGCGCCTACTGCCAAGCCAGCCGCCCCGGCAGTTCAACTACCCGTCGGCGATCGCACCGAACAGCGTGTGCCGATGTCGCGCCTTCGCGCACGCATAGCCGAGCGCCTGGTGCAATCGCAATCCACCGCGGCCATCCTGACGACATTCAACGAAGTCAACATGACGCCGGTCATGGACCTGCGCAACAAGTACAAAGACAAGTTCGAGAAAGAGCACGGCGTAAAGCTGGGCTTCATGTCGTTCTTTGTGAAGGCGGCTGTGCACGCGCTGAAGAAATATCCGGTGGTGAATGCGTCAATCGACGGCAACGACATCGTCTATCACGGCTACTACGACATCGGCATTGCCGTCGGCAGCCCGCGGGGATTGGTGGTGCCGATCCTGCGCGACGCAGACCAGATGTCGATCGCCGATATCGAGAAGAAGATCGGTGAGTTCGGCCAGAAAGCCAAGGACGGCAAGCTGTCGATCGAAGATTTGTCCGGTGGTACCTTCTCGATTTCCAATGGCGGCGTGTTCGGTTCGATGCTATCGACGCCGATCATCAACCCGCCGCAGTCGGCAATCCTCGGCGTGCACGCGACCAAGGAGCGCCCGGTGGTGGAAAACGGCCAGATCGTCATTCGTCCGATCAACTACCTGGCGATGAGCTACGACCATCGCATCATCGACGGTCGCGAAGCGGTGCTGTCGCTGGTGGCGATGAAGGAAGCGCTGGAAGACCCGGCCCGCCTGCTGCTGGACATCTAGTCGGCGGATGGCAAGCAAGAAATGGAAGCCTGCGAATCTGTTCCGGCAGGCTTTCTTCTTTATGCTGGGGGCGGTGCTGACCGGCTTCCTGACGGTTTTCTTCGCCAAGCTGCTCGGCAACTACATCAGGGTGCATTTCGCCGTTTCGCTCGGCGTGGGACTGGCGGTGGCGCTGACGCTTTGGCTCTCCCAATTGGTGAAAAATCCCCCATTTCTATTGAAGGGAACCTCGCCGCTGATCGCCGGATTCTGCGCGGCGCTGGGCGTGCATATTTCCCGCGTATGGCTTAGTTAATCAAGGATTCAATCATGTCGAAACAATTTGATGTCGTCGTCATCGGCGCCGGTCCCGGCGGGTACATTGCGGCGATTCGCGCGGCGCAGCTGGGATTCAATGTTGCGTGCATCGAGGGCTGGAAAAATCCCAAGGGCGAAATGGCGCTTGGGGGCACTTGCCTGAATGTCGGTTGCATTCCGTCGAAGGCACTGCTGCAATCATCAGAACATGTCGAGCAGATCGAGCACAAGTTCGCCGACCACGGCATCAGCGCTGGGGGCGTGAAAGTCGACCTCGCCAAGATGCAGTCGCGCAAGGACGGCATCGTCACCAAGATGACCAAGGGCATCGAGTTCCTGTTCCGCAAGAACAAGGTGACCTGGCTGAAAGGCTTTGGCAAGTTCGTTTCCGGTGGCGATGTGTACACGATTGAAATCGCCAATGGCGACGCGAAGGAAACCGTGACTGCCAAGCACGTCATTGTCGCCACCGGTTCCAAGGCACGCCATCTGCCGGGCATCACGGTGGACAACGTCAATATCTGCGATAACGAAGGTGCGCTGGCGTTGGGTGCAGTGCCCAAACGGTTGGGCGTGATCGGCGCCGGTGTGATTGGCCTGGAGCTGGGTAGCGTATGGCGCCGTTTGGGTGCCGAAGTGACCATCCTCGAAGCACTGCCGACTTTCCTCGGCGCCTGTGATGAATCGGTTGCCAAGGAAGCGTGGAAGGTCTTCACCAAGGAGCAGTCGCTCAATATCAAGCTGGGCGTGAAGATCGAGAAAGTCACGCAGAAGAAAACCGGCATCACGGTCGATTACACCGACGACAAGGGGCTGGCGCAGAAGCTGGATTGCGACAAGCTGATTGTCTCGGTAGGACGCGTACCGAATACTGATGGACTGGGCGCTTCCAATGTCGGGCTGAAAGTCACCGACCGCGGTTTTATCGAAGTTGACGATTATTGCAAAACCAATTTGCCGAATGTCTATGCCATTGGCGATGTGGTGCGCGGCCCGATGCTGGCGCACAAGGCGGAGGACGAGGGCGTTGCCGTGGCTGAGACCATCGCCGGACAGAAACCGCATATCGACTTCAATACCATCCCGTGGATCATCTACACCTCGCCGGAAGTGGCCTGGGTCGGCAAGACCGAGCAGCAATGCAAGGCCGAAGGCGTTGCGGTGAAGACAGGACAGTTCCCGTTCATGGCCAATGGCCGTGCGCTGGGGCAGGGTGAGGCGGGTGGCTTCGTGAAGATCATTGCCGATGCCGCGACCGATCGTATTCTTGGCGGCCACGTGATTCATGCACACGCATCGGAGCTGATCCAGGAGTTGGTGACGGCAATGGAATTCAAGGCGGCGTCGGAAGATATCGCACGCATCGTGCACGGTCATCCGACTTTGTCCGAGGCGGTGAAAGAAGCCGCGTTGGCGGTGGATAAACGCACGTTGAACATGTAATTTGCACGTAGCGATGACGGACTTGAAACTCCAGCACTGGTGCAGCTTTCAGGCCATTTTCGGTCTGAAGGCCGCTACAGTGCTTGTGTTTGGCCTTTGTCCGCTGGGAAGCCGGAGCGCTGACCAGGCATGACCAAGCACGCTGTCCAGCACCTGCCCAATATCTCCGGCGAGACCGGCGATGCCGAAAAAATCGAGGCTTCCAGTCCGCTCGAGTGGTACTGGAAATTTTCGCAGCAATCGGATTTCGAGTCGGATCCGGCGCAGCTTGCGGTGCTGGAACATCTCGAGCGCCTGCACGACGATCTGGAAAAATATCGCCAGTACCGTCAGGGTACGGTCAATCGTCTGGTGACCAATTTCGGTGGAGGCAAGAAACCGCCACGCGGCCTTTACGTCTGGGGTGGTGTGGGCCGCGGCAAGTCGCTGATGATGGATGCGTTCTACAACGTCTCCACCTTGAAACGAAAGCGGCGCGTGCATTTCCACGAATTCATGCGCGAGATTCATGCCGAGATGAATTCGCATTCCGGCGAAGAGGATCCGCTTGATCCGATCTCGACCAAGATCGCCAAACAGTTGCGCTTGCTGTGTTTCGACGAGTTTCATGTCAGCGATATCGCCGACGCGATGATTTTGGGCCGCCTGCTGGAAATGCTGATCAACAAGGGCGTGGTGCTGGTGATGACCTCCAACTACCAGCCTGATGACTTGTATCCCAACGGCCTGCAGCGCGCGCGATTCCTGTCGGCGATCGAAATTCTCAAGGAAGAACTGGAGGTAGTCGAAATTGCCGGTGCGCGCGATCATCGCCGCCGCATTCTCGAATCGATCCCGGTTTATCACACGCCGTTGTCCGATTACGCCGAGCAATCGCTGGCGCGCGCGTTCGACGCCATGTCCAAGGCCAGCCATGCAGTATTCGGCAAGATGAAAATCGGCTCACGCGAGATCGACTACATTCGCCGCGCCAAGGGTGTGGTGTGGTTTCAGTTCGATGAGCTGTGCGTGAAGGCGCGCTCGCAGGTTGATTACCTGGAAATCGCCAGCGCGTATCACACCGTGCTGGTGTCGGGCATTCCGCAACTGCATGCAAAGAACCGCGCCGACGTGGTGCGCCGCCTTACCTGGATGGTCGATGTTTTTTACGACCAGCGGGTGAAACTCATTTGCTCCGCCGCTGCCGAACCGGAATGGCTGGTGGTGGATGAACGGGTGCAGAGCAAGACCGCCGCGGCAACCGGTGCCAAGTCCGGCGGCGACGCATCGCTGATGGTGTCGGCCGAATTTGCCCGCACCGCCTCGCGGCTGAAGGAAATGCAGTCCAAGGAATATTTTTCGAGGAAGCATGCATCGGCGGAAGATCCGCGCGTGCTGGAGAAAGGGCAGTCATGACGCGAACGATTTTGCGAATTTTGCTGGCGGGACTCGCATTCTGTGCCGTCGCGATGCCGGCGCGCGCCACCAATTACCAGGACCTTTGGTGGAATCCGAACGAGTCGGGCTGGGGCATACAGATTGTCCAGCAGGCGGATACGCTGTTCCTTACCTGGTTCATCTACAACAATGCCGGGCAGCCGACCTGGGTGGTGTCCGACGGTGTGACTCGTCAAACGATTCCGACGCCGGTGGGTACCGCCATTTATCGTGGCCGCGTCATCGCGGCAACCGGTACCTTTTTCGGTGCGCCGGGTTGGAGCGCAATTACACCTCGCGTGGTGGGTGCTGAGGTGACGTTGACGTTCACGGATGCGCGGACCGCAACGCTGACATACACGATCGACGGTACGACCGTGACGAAATCAATCACGCGGCAGGGCTTGGCGCCGATAGATCTCTCGGGTTTTTATTACGGGGGCATATATCGCAGCGCCACCGGATGCACGACGGCGGCGCTAAATGGCAGCAGTGCGGGAAATAGCAGCATTCGCGTCACGCACGCCAATGGCAATATCGACATCATGGAAGCGGGCGGATTCGCATGCCGCTTCATCGGTACTGTCCAGCAATATGGATCGATTTTCGAGGGTGGCGGCACCTATCAATGTGCCGGTGATGCACTGCAGAATGGTACCTGGACCGGACGAGAGGGCACCGGCGGCGAGTCGACGTTTTCATTAAAGTTGGCGGCTAGACCTGCGAGCGATGGCTGCACCGTCAACGCAGTGATTGGTGGTTTCAAATCTCCCTGAGCAGTTCACTTTACAAGGCAGCGACATGAGTACATTCAAAGCCGTCTTGCTTTCCAAAACGGAAGCCGGTTTCAATGCCTCGCTTGCGGATGTCAACGAAGCTGATTTGCCCGCCGACGGCGACGTCACCATCGCGGTTGAGTACTCGACCATCAACTACAAGGATGGCCTGGCGATTGCCAACAAATCGCCGGTGGTGCGCAAGTGGCCGATGGTCGCGGGCATCGATGGCGCAGGCACCGTGATCGCGAGCGGCCACCCGGATTGGAAGGTGGGCGACAAGGTGGTGCATACCGGCTGGGGCGTGGGCGAAACGCATTGGGGTTGTCTTGCGGAAAGGGCCAAGCTGAAGGGCGAATGGCTGGTGCCGCTGCCGGCCGGATTCACAACGCGGCAGGCGATGGCGATCGGGACGGCCGGCTATACCGCCATGCTCGCCGTCATGACACTGGCGAGGCAGGGAGTCACACCGGACAAAGGCGAGATCCTGGTCACCGGTGCCGCGGGCGGTGTCGGCAGCGTGGCGATCACATTGCTCTCGGCGCGCGGCTACAAAGTAGTGGCGTCGACCGGTCGGCTCAACGAAGCGGATTACCTCAAGTCACTGGGTGCGGCGACCGTCATCGACCGCAATGAAATTTCCGTTCCCGGCAAACCGCTGCAAAAGGAGCGCTGGGCCGGTGTGATCGATTCGGTCGGCTCACATACGCTGGCCAATGTATGCGCGCAATGCCAGTACGGCGCGGTGGTGGCCGCATGCGGGCTGGCGCAGGGGATGGATTTTCCCGGTACGGTGGCGCCGTTTATTCTGCGCGGCGTGGTGCTGGCGGGCGTGGACAGCGTCTACACGCCGCCGCCGCGCCGCCGCGAGGCATGGGCGCAACTGGCGAAAGAGCTGGATGGCGCCAAGATCGATGCGATGACAACTGAAGTCAAACTGGCCGACGCGATCGCGCAGGCACCAAAAATTCTCGCCGGACAGGTACGGGGCCGCCTGGTGGTGGATGTGCGTGCGACCGGTGGCGCCTAGCGTGTAAGGCGTATGTAAGTCAAAGACGACAGAATGGTTACAGGCCGCAGGGTGCGGCATGCGATGAAGGTAATCCACCTGTGACCTTTCTTGACAAGTATTCACACCACGACGGATACACTGAGCCTTTAGAATACGGGTTCTCTTCCGTTCACCTTGCCGAGAACATAGCGATGACCCCGCAACAAGAAGACGATCCGTTCGACCTCGACTTCACCAAGGTATTTGCCGCCGAGACCAAGGTGAAGGAACCGGACATCAGTGTCCAGCAACAACAGCAGCTTTCCGAAGAAGCGGTGATCGGCGAATCCAAGCTCACCAGCAACGGCTACTTCGTGCGCATCAACAAGAACGCACCCAGCCGCGCGCCAAAAGGCCGCCCGCCGGCAGTGCTGGTGGTGGAGGACGATGAAGTCACCTCCACGCTGATTGCCCGCATCCTTTCCGCCAATGGCTACACGGTGAAGCAGGCTGCCAACCGCAACCAGATCGTCGAAGGCCTCAAGGGCTCGCCCGATATGGTGATCCTCGATGTGCTGATGCCGGATGCCAACGGCTTCGACATCCTCAATCGCATACGCCAGCACGGCGTGCTGAAAGACATGCCGGTGCTGATGCTGACCAGTTTGGGTGCGCTGGACGATATTCTGAAAGGCCTGCGCCTCGGCGCGAATGGCTACCTGACCAAGCCAGCGAAATCGAAGGCCTTGCTGGATGCGATCAAAACGGTTTTGAGTTGAGGCAAGAGCGGGGCGTTTGGTCGCGCACGTCTGATCTGTTATCTGTATGTGAAGTATCAAAAAAATCTGTCATTCCCGCGTAGGCGGGAATCCAAGTTTGTTGGATTGAGCACTTTGACCGAAATTGGATTCCCGCCTGCGCGGGAATGACAGCGAATAGTGAAGCCAAAGGGAAAAAATATCCCGCGAGAGTTTGTTGAATCGGAGAGAGGACCAAGGCGATGGGCAAGTACCAGGACTTCCATGACCGCTCGATCAATCAACCCGACGCATTCTGGACCGAGCAGGCCACACGCATTGACTGGGTGAAGCCTTTCACCAAGGTCTGCGATTTCTCCAAGCCACCTTTCGCCAAATGGTTCGTCGGCGGCGAAACCAATATCTGTTACAACGCCATCGACCGCCACCTCGCGACGCGCGCCGACCAGCCGGCGCTGGTGTGGATTTCCTCCGAAGTCGAAGCAACCAAGACCTACACCTACCGCGAGATGTTCGAGGAGGTGAACCGTTTCGCCGCGGTGCTGAAATCGCTGGGTGTGGGCAAGGGTGACCGTGTACTGATCTACATGCCGATGGTGGCGGAGGCGGTGTTCGCCATGTTGGCGACAGTGCGCATCGGCGCGATTCACTCGGTCGTGTTTGGTGGATTCGCCGCAGCATCATTGGCGGCACGCATCGACGACGCCAAACCGAAAGTGATGATCACAGCAGATGCCGGCTCGCGCATGGGCAAGGTGATTCCGTTGAAGCCGTTGACCGACGAATCGATCAAGCTGTCGCAGCATCCACCGAAGCACGTCGTGATTGTCAATCGCGGGCTCGACAAGACCATGAGTGTGCTGCCCGGTCGCGACATGGACTACAGCGTGCTGCGGCAGAAACACATGGACGCCGTCGTGCCCTGCGAGTGGGTGGAGTCTTCGCACCCCAGCTACATTCTCTACACCAGCGGCACTACCGGAAAGCCCAAGGGCGTGCAGCGCGACACCGGGGGTTACGCCGTGGCACTCGCGGCATCGATGCCCAACATTTTCGACCTGAAGCCCGGCGAGACTTACTTCTGTACCTCCGACATCGGCTGGGTGGTCGGTCACTCATACATCATCTACGGCCCGTTGATCAACGGCAGCACCACCATCATGTACGACGGCGTGCCGATCCGCCCCGATGCTGGCGTCTGGTGGAACATCGTGCAGCAATACAAGGTCTCGGCGATGTTCTCTTCACCGACAGCGGTTCGCGTGCTCAAGAAACAGGATCCTTCGTTCCTCACCAAGTACGACGTTTCGTCGCTGCGCTATCTGTTCCTCGCCGGCGAGCCCCTGGACCAGCCGACCAGCGACTGGATCGAGAAGGGACTCAATGTCAAAGTCATCGACAACTACTGGCAGACCGAATCCGGCTGGCCCATCCTCACCGCGCAACCGGGCATCGAAGTCACCAAGCGCAAGCTGGGCTCGCCCAGCTTTGCTGCCTATGGTTATCGCGTGAAACTGAAACACGAAGAAACAGGTGCATCGGTCGGCGCCAACGAAAAGGGCGTGCTCTGCATCGTGCCGCCGCTTCCGCCCGGCTGCATGAGCACGGTATGGGGCGACGATAAGCGTTTTGTGCAAACCTACTTCACCATGTTCAAGGATGAACAGGTTTACACCACCTTCGACTGGGCCACGCGCGATGAAGACGGCTACTATTTCATCATGGGCCGCACTGACGATGTGATCAACGTCGCCGGCCACCGCCTCGGCACGCGTGAGATCGAGGAGGCCGTGCAGGCGCATGCCAATATCGCCGAAGTCGCGGTGGTCGGCGTTGCCGATCCGCTCAAGGGCCAGGTGCCGGTGGCCTTCGCGGTGGTGAAGGATGGCGGCAAGACTGCAACGCCGGAACTTACCGCCGCGCACGAGAAGGAAGTGATGACCACCGTCGACCGCGAACTGGGCGCCATTGCCCGGCCGGCGCAGGTGCACTTCGTCACGCTGCTGCCGAAGACGCGATCGGGCAAATTGCTCAGGCGCGCGATTCAGGCGCTGTGCGAAGGGCGGGATCCTGGCGACCTCACAACGATTGAGGATCCGGCGGCGTTGGAGCAGTTGAGGGGGGCGTTGAAGAAGTAGCGCGGAGTTTGTTCCTTATAGTTGTCGTCGCAGCGCGGGTTAGTACTCTCCATCCGCGCGCTTAGTCCGTTGCACTTTACCTGTCGTCCCCGTGAACCACCACAAGGGTGGCGCCGAGCGGGGACCTCTAACTCTTCTTTTGTCATTCCCCGCCGACCACTCATCCGAGAGTCGCAACCTCCTTGAGCCAAAACTGAAGCTCAAGCACTGGCGCACCTTTTCAGAAGCTTTCGCTCCGGAAACCGCGCCAGATCTCGAGCTTTGACGCTTCATGCTCTCAAGTCGACGACCGCGCCTGCGGAAAATCATTCAAAGCCAACTGGTGTTTGATAGAAAACTAGCACTCGCAAGACCAAGTTTTTTGTGCCTCGTCGTGGGTGGAGGGGCTAATTTCTATAGCAAAACCTACCTGTTCATGTAGGAAATGAAAGTGACTGTTGACTTTGTTTTTTTGTAGGACTAACCTAAATTAACAAAAACAAAAAGATAAGGAAGCCGATGTACAGACGCCATTGTGGCTATGTACATGTAGCTTTCGTGTGTTGGCGCGGCACATTGGTGTGATACGTAAAGAGAGAAAACCGAGAAAAGCCGAAACGCTTTTGCGGATGAGATATGTGCAGGTTGGGCGCAACCGGGTGGGGGCGAACGTGAGCATCGGCATTGCATGGCGCAGGCGGTTTAAAGACGAGGTCAGTACGTCAGCTCACTTTTTGCTTGCAGTGGGCTGAGATGCGATTTCCCGGCCGAATTATCAAGAAAGGCGAACCGAATAGCTCGCTGGTCAAGCGCATCCAGAACGAACTTTCCAATCGTGGTTATGGCCCATTTGCGTCGGGAATTTACGATGCGAAGATGGCCGCGCAGGTTGCACGTTTTCAATCCCAGAATTTCGATCAATCTGGACAGCCGCTTGCTATCGATGGAGAAATTGGTCCCTTCACATGGGGCGCGCTTTTTCGCGTTGCGTTGCAAGTTGCTGGTAAAACAAGTGATTTGCTGCGAGTAACACTTGATGCGGCTATCGCCGAAATTGGGCAAACCGAAGTACCGCCGGGATCAAATCGAGGCCCGCGCATCAATCAATACCTCGACAGTGTCGGCATTCCGCCCGAATGGGGGCAAGCGAGCCAGCGGCCATGGTGCGCAGCGTTTGTATTTTGGTGTTTCAAGACGGGGTCCAATTTGATCGGTGCCGAGAATCCAGCTTTTCGGAATGCAGGAGTACTGAACTGCTGGCGACACTACAGGCAAAACCGTTCTGCCGTCACATTTACCAAGGATGAGGCGCTGGCCAACCCCGCGAGAATTGTGCCGGGCACAGTATTTGTCCACAACTACGGCAGCGGGCAGGGTCATACGGGTTTTGTGGAAGAGGTTCTCGGTGATGGGCGGTTCGTTTCTGTCGAGGGCAATGTTGCCAAGCAGGGCGAGCCGGGGCGCGAAGGGGTTTGTGTCGCGCGAGTAAATCGACGCCGCCTCACGGATGAGAAATTGATTGGTTATTTTGTTCTCTAGTCGTACCACACCGGCTGTCGGTTTTGTCTATTCGGCAAATATGGTCTTGCAAAAAAATCGACAAATGGGAGCCAACATGTTTGAGAAACGACTGTCAGTGATTGTTGCCTGCGGCACATTTTGTATTGGTGGATGCGCAACGGTATCCAACGACAATTACGACAAATACACCGATAAGTTTTCGGCCCATCAGCTCATTGATCGAGAAGACTTTGAACCAATCGATCTGGTTTCCCTGATAGGGGAGCCGTCTTCGAATGGAAAGACCCCTAGCACAATTACAGCCGGATCGACCAATGCCACAACAAGCGGCAAGGATATCGATGCCGCATTTCGCGCGTTCGCGGAAGCCAACAGGAATTCAGGTGACGTTGGCCGGGCCCGACGCAATGAGATACAGGAGCGCATGCTGGCGGCATCGGATCAACGATGCAACGATTTCAAGACGCTGCTGCAGAAGAAATTTGCGAACGCCAATTTTGTTTCCGGCGTTGTATCCACCGCCGCATCAGTGGCCGCATCAATTGTAAGAAGTGTAGAGGGGTCCAAAACCCTCGCCGGCGTAGCGGGCCTGACTAACGGCTATCGATCGGAGTACAACCAGGCGTTTTTCGCAAATGCTGCTGCACAAGTGGTAGTTGCGGGGATAGACTCTCGACGCCGTACGGCCTACGAGCAAATGCTTCGCGTGAGGAAAGAGTCTTTAGCCGACTTTCCTCTTGAAGCCGCAGTAAAAGACGCAATTCGTTATCACGGGCTATGTTCGACTGTTAGCGGACTTCAGGAGGCTGGAGAGGCGGTTCGCTACTACAACGAACCCGGTATTGCGGCCGCAACCCGAACGATTGCGCGGGCAAAGATGCTTGCCGACCTTCAATCCACCCCAGCGGATCAAACATTGCAGAAGCTTGCGGAATGGCAAAACAGCATTCCGGCAGAACGCTATCTCGCAGGCAATCCGTTAGGCGCGTCAGTAACTACGAACTATGGTGATGGCCAGTCGCTCATTGACCACTACATGGCGACACTGGCGTCTTTACGGAAACGGGGAAGCGAGCTTGACTCGGTTACAAAGGACGTCAGCACAACCATTGTGCCCCCAGCAGACCGCCTCAAGTCTCTGACCATTGTTACAGGTATAGCAAATGTACTGGATGCCGGTTGCAAACCTGCTTATCAAAAGATTTCGCAAAGGTTACTGGACTTGCAAGGTCAGCAAAATGCGTCAAAGGATGCAAATGAAGTGGCAGAGCTAGCGTCGAAGTTGGCTCAAACCAAACATGACGTATCAAAGGTTAAGGCGGGAGTTGATTTCGTAAGCGCCAACTATATTTCTCGGGCTGCTGGTGTGCAGACCGCTGTCAAGGCATTGGGTAGTACGCCTGATGCGGCGAAGATTGCGACTGTTACAACTGCGCTTGCATCGCTCAATCGGTTGGCACCGAAAATCTCTGGTGACTGCGATGTCTCGGTATTGGAATGAGCGCAATTTTGACGACATAGGCTCGAAAAGTGGCCGCGGAGAGTGCCTTCTGGGGCGCAATATCGAAAACTCGATCGTGCGAATAAGGTGAGTTATGCCAAATAAGAATACGCCGTTTCATCCAATCATCTATGTTCGCGGCTACGCGATGACACCAAGCGAAATTGACGATACGACGGCCGACCCATTCTGCGGCTTTAATCTAGGCTCAATGGTTTATCGCGCGGTGCCAGACAAGTCGAGACAACCCAGAAAATACATTTTTGAGTCACCAGTGGTGAGGCTCGCCTCGGACTTTCAATATCAAGATGTTTACGAAGATGGCTATGACATTCTTGATCCCGAATGGGAGATGGACACTGACAACAAGCTGGTCAGCCGCTCAATCATCATTTTTCGTTACTACGATGAAGCATCTCGATTGCTCGGGTTAGGGAATACGCCCTCTATAGATGTTTTTGCTACGAAACTTGGAGAGTTGATCAATCGTGTGCGTGATCTCGTCTGTGTGAACAAGGAAAACGGGATCACACCAGAATCGTTTCGTTGCTATCTTGTGGCTCATTCAATGGGAGGATTGGTTTGCCGAGCGTTTTTGCAGAATCCCAAATTTGATAGGAATACTGACGCACGAAAGTATGTCGACAAGCTGTTCACTTACGCAACACCACATAACGGAATTGACATTGCCGGCGTGAATGTGCCGCGATGGTTGACTGCGGCAGATATGAGTAATTTCAACCGCGACAACATGGCGAAGTATCTCGATCTTGAGGATGTGTACAAAGAGACAAATCGCGTCGACTGGATTCCAGAGAGCCGCTTCCCTTCACAAAACGTGTTTTGCATGGTAGGCACAAATCGCATGGACTACGAGACCGCCATGGGGTTGTCGAGGACTTTCGTAGGGCACGGTAGTGACGGCCTTGTCCGTATTGAAAATGCGACGCTCAGCGGTTTAAGCGACAAGGGCGAGCCTGGTAGCCCGTGCGCTAAGGCCTACGCTTACCGATCGCATTCCGGATATTTCGGCATCGTAAACAGCGAAGAAGCCTTCCAAAATCTGGCTCGTTTTTTCTTTGGAGACGTACGAGTTGAACTTTGGGTAGACATCGAAGAGATTCGTCTACCGGCAGTTGTTAAAAAAGCGCAGGAATCAGGTCAAAGAGTAAATGCACTCTATCAATTTGAGGTCTTTGCTTCACCTCGAGGCAAGCTTTGGTACCTTACACGACGTACAGCCGAGGAAGACTCGGTTGCATGCCTTACTCATGAAGCGTGGGATCAAGATCCCGACAAAAACCGCTCGCAGTTTCTATCCACCGTATTTCTTGCAAATCGCGCGAAAGTCAATCCGAGAAGAAGATCGCTTGCTTACTCCATGACCCTAGGAATTCGCGTTCCCGACTATGAAATCGATAGAAAGCTGTGGATTAACGAGCACTACGAAGGCGGATATCTGTTTCGAGATGCAATCATCTTGGAAATGATCCCACCAACTGATGCAAACGGGCAGTGGCGAATCAAATACGCATGGCAAGGAACAAGTGTTAGCGCTGCGGATAAAAAAGTCGATGCGGTAGAGATAGAGGTCGGAAAAATTGAAGTCAAGGTTCCATTTAATAGCGAAGCTAGTCCAGGAGTTAAAGGGCAGCTCCGATTCGTTGTATCGGCATGGAATGTAGACGCACGGTTAAATAGCTGAGATTTCAGTCGCGAACGTGGGCATCTATTTTGATGCTTGAGAATCTTCGCGGATGTAAGCGAGTGCATCCTTAATGACATCGGGCATACTAAATCGATGACCTCAACATCGCAGACAGAGTCGCGTCGCGTGCGAATTCTCCGTGTAGCAATATGGATTGCGGTCACTATGGCCGCCAGCTACTTGATTGCAAAAGTCGCTAGCAGTTCAATTGTCGCCTTGTATGATTTTCTTGTGGGCATTGGCCTAAAGAACGTGACGATGACGGATGTTGTGAAGGGCGTTACAGGTTTTTCGCTGCTCGCGATCATTGCATATTCGAAAGAAATACTAACGTTGAGGACGTCTGTTTCGAAGTACATATTAGAAGCGGCTGATTTTGACTTCGCCACAAATACAATCAAGTTGGTACTAAGTGCAATTCCCGTTCTGATGCCTTTTTTTCTTGATGTCCAGCAACCAGCCAAGGTGCCGCTTGCGATTGTAAAAATGGATAGTGTTCTTGTCTTGCCCGCTACTCCGCTAGAAACAATTCGTTTTGCGGTTTCTTGGGGCGTCGATGCTGATTGTCGCGGGTTGGTTAAACCGTATTGCAGAACTTTGGGTGCTGAAAACGATGGTGTTACGTTGTCTGACGCCAACAAAAAATTTCTAGTTCGCTTTGCTCAAGCTCTGTCGAGGTGTTCAGGCATACGCGACGGGGTTGAGCGTAAAGCAAGGGTGAAAGTTGTCGGCTTCGCGAGTAGCTCTGGTCCTGAGGGTGATCTAGGCGAACTGCGTCGTCGAAATATTAACGCGGCAAATTCGCGCGCCGAAAACGTGATGAAGGTACTGCGCGAAAATGCAAGTGATCAGGTCATCCTTTTTCAAGAGGCTTGGTCAATAGATCAGTACGAAGTAATGCGCGGTGAGTTGCTATTCAATGACCAAGTTGATGCGCAATATCTGTCAAACATTGCCGAGCTAACTCGGCGCGCTGAGGTGCGGCTCTTAGATGCGGGAAGTTGCAAGTTAGAACCAGCGACAAAGTCCTAGATTTTGGCTTAGTCACTATTTGTTGATTCGCACGAAAAGGTGTCCTTCTTCGCTTTGAATTTTGGGCCTGCCTGAAAATGCGTTTTTTCTCTAGAAACTGCTCAAAGTGATGCGAAGCTGGGTCAATGTAGTGCGAAGATTCCCGCAAAGGCGGTCAAGCCTCGAAGCGAACTCACAAACAGGTCGCCTATTGTGATGATGAGGCCATGATCGGTTCTGATGACCTATCAGCGGCGCCTTGTCGCTAGGCTGCTGCGCGATTCAATAGATCGTGGCGCGATACCCGCAACGACTGCGGCGCAGGCCGTTGTTACTGCAGATAAAAATGAAAAGGGGCCTCGCGGCCCCTTTCCCATTCAACTTCCAAACAGCGGCTACTTGAACGCGTAAGCAATCTTGCCGTAGAGCGTGCGGCCCAGTGCATCGCCGTAGCGCGGATCGTAGCCCACCTGGAACGATTGACCTTGACGCGATGCGGGCGGGTCGCGATCGAATACGTTCTTGAGTCCCAGCACCACGGTCAGGCCTTTGACGCCGGTCCAGATGCCTTGCAGGTCATAGGTATCGACGTTGCCGACGCGGCGCGGTTTGGACGCGTCCTTGGTGTCGTCGCGATAACCGAGGACGAAGTTCTGCGATACCGATGCCGACCACGCGCCGCTGCTCCAGTTCGCCGTCAGCACATGGCGCCAGCGCGAGATTGCGCCATTGTCGGAAGTGAAGTTGCCGGCGTTGTTGATGAACGGGCCGCTGGCTTCGTTCTGGTATTCGTACTCGTTGATGTACGTGCCGTCGATGCTGAACTTGAGCTTGCCGAACGATGTGTTGTGGATGCTCGATGCGGAAACATCCAGCCCCGACTGGCGATAGATGCCCAGATTCTCCGTGAACTGCAGTACGGTGCTGATGGCGCAGGGCACGTTGGCCGGCGTTGGTGCACCGGGCTGGTCGTTGGTGCAGGCGCCGTTTGCCGCGCGGCTGAAGCGGACGAACTTGGTCGTGCTGTACTTGGCGTAGTTATCGTACAGCGTGTTGTCGCCCAATATGCCGATCGAGTTCTTGCGTTCGATCCAGAAGTAGTCGATGCCCAGCGACAGGCCGGACTTCGGTTCGAATACGAAGCCCAGGGTACCCTGGCGCGATTTCTCCGGCTTCAGATTGCGATTGCCGCCGACCTGATTGATGGTCTGTGCATCGCACTCGGTGTCCTGCACGAAGTTGTTCGCGGGCAGGAAGCAGCGCAGCGGATCGCTGTGCGCGTCGGCGGTGTTGCTGTTGTAGCGCGAGACATATAGATCGGGCAGCGAGGGCGCGCGGAAGCCGGTGTTGTACGAGCCGCGCAGCAGCACGGTCTTGTCCGGTGACCAGCGTATGGCGACCTTGGGGTTGGTGGTGCTGCCGAAATCGGAGTAGTGATCGGTACGCACCGCGAAGGTGGCTTCGATTTCCTTGGTGAGCGGCGCAACGAATTCGGCGAACAGCGCCGATACCTTGCGGTCTGCATTGGCGCCGGGGTAGTTGCCGCCACCGCCGAGAACATCGCCTGAGGACAGGATCGGCGAGGGACGGTCGTTGAATTTCTCCTTGCGCGCTTCCGCGCCAACGGCCATCGAGAGCGCGCCGGCCGGCAGTTTCATCAGCTCGGTTGAAGCCTTGATGTCGAACGAATCGACCGTGCCCTTGGAGGAGCGCACTTCGCCGAGAATCTTGGCGGCGTTCAACGCGGCTTGTCCGGCAGCGTCCTGTCCGTTGGTGGTGAAGACGTTGACTGCGCCGCTCAATATCGCGGCACGGGTGCGTGCTTCCGACAGATAGCCGTCGGTGTATTTATCGCTGACCTTGCTCTCAGCGTGATTGAAGGCGGTGTCGTATTCCCAGGAGCCCAATCCGCCTTTCAGGCCGACGATAAAGCGCGATTGCTCGGAAGTGGCTTCGTCGGTGCGCGGGCCGGCATCCTTGCCGCGCCATGCGATCGACAGGTCGCCGGTGGGCGTGGCGAGCGTGCCGTCCGGACGGCGATACGGTGCCGGATACCACTTGCTGGTGGCCGGGAAAATGATCGGACGATCGCCTGCTGCGCTGAAATCGTTGATCGGCGTTTCCGACGACAGGTAGGTCGCCTTGTTCTTGCTGTAGGTGTATTCGCCGAATGCCTGCGTGTCGGCGTCGATCTGGAAGGTCGCGCGTGCCACGGCGCCCTGGCGCTCGATCGGCGGATAGATGTCCAGTGCTGCCGTATAGTCATAGCGGCAATTGCGATCCGATTGCTCGAGAATGAAATACGATCCCTTGGCCGGCAGACAGCCGGTGGCTGCGGTCGGATTGCCGCGACCGGTGCCGGCGCGAATATTGGCCGGATAGGCATTGCCGCTGGTCTTCACCTGATCCAGATCCGGACGCAGGCCGGTCTTGGCGAAATCCCGCTGCTTTGCGGCGACACCGTCGGATTTTTCCTTGTCCAGCGACAGCAATACGTTGAAACGTTCCTTGTTGAGGTCGCCATAGCCGGCGGTCAGCGTGTATTTCTCGTTGTCGCCGCCACCGCGATCAGTCTTGGTCTTGTAATACGAGCCTTCGACGCCCTGATAGTCCTTGCGCAGGATGAAATTGATCACGCCGCCGATGGCGTCGGTGCCATAAACGGCGGAGGCGCCGTCCTTCAGGATTTCCACGCGCTCGATCGCGGCTAGCGGAATGGAGTTGACATCAACAGCCGCGCCTTGGAACGCATAGTTGGCGAGGCGGCGGCCATTCAACAGCACCAACGTGTTGTTCGGGCCCAGGCCGCGCAACGATGCGCCGGCAAAACCTGGTGTCAGGCCATCGCCGACACCGTTGGAAATATTTACGGTCGCGCCGCTGTTGAGCTGCAACTTGTCGAGCAGGTCGGCGGCATTGGTCGCGCCGGTACGCTCGATATCTTCGCGTTTGTAAATGGTGATCGGCAGGGCGCTTTCACCTTCGATGCGCTTGATATTCGAGCCGGTGACTTCGATCTTGTCGACTTTCTGCGGCGTTTGCGGAGTTTGGGCAGTCGCGGATGCAGCAATGCCAACGGTGGCACCGGCCACCAGGGTTCTAACGACGGCGAGGGACAGTTGTTTTTTCTTGATGCTCATTCGGCCTCCAGGCTGAAGAGCCGCATGCGATGCCGCACGACGCACTTCGCGGTGGCAGGCATGCAGACTCGGATGGTTGGTCTGAACGGGAGCCCGGCCTGCGGAGGCAATTCATGAATCCCACGCTTGAATTGCTGCAACGCCAGTTTCTCGTTGGCGACAAGATAGCTGCATATGTGACGTCGGCTAACTTTTTGTGTAGGAAATGTCTCACAAAAACAACACAGGGATTCCCCTAGAAAAAGGCGGGCATAAATTGCATTTTTAGAGTGAAGACGGATCAGGGAGAAGCTTGCAGGAGGTTAATTTGCGATGTTCGGCCACGTTGCCGATACAAACTGCTACGTTAATCGGGTAGGACGGCTCCTCTTGTGACCATTTTTCGATCGGATTGCCTGGCTATCGGTTGCACTTGTCGCCCCCATTGTTCGTCGGCATCATGGAGCACATGATTTTTCCTGGCTGTCGTCCTTGAACAGCGATCTTCATTTCATGCATCGTGCGGTCGAGTTGGCGCTGTCTGCCGAGCGCGACGGTAATTTGCCCATTGGTGCGGTCATCGTTCTCGACAACACCGTCATCGCCGAATCCGGCAATCGCACTTTCGTGCCGCATTTCCATCCCGGCCGGCATGCAGAGACCTCGGCGCTGGCGCAGATCGATGAGAGCCTGTGGTCGCGCCGTGCGGAGATGACCTGTTACTCGACCCTTGAGCCATGCTTGATGTGCACCGGCGCGCTGGTGTTGCATCAGGTGGGGCGTGTGGTGTTCGGTGCGCGCGATGTGCAGGGCGGTGCGGCGAGTGTGCTGGCGCATCTGCCGCCGTACTATCGTGTGCCCGAGTGGGTGGGGCCGGCACTGCCGGAGGTTTGCGATCCCCTCTACCAGCGAACACGCGAGCGTTTCGAGCACGTTCATCGGCTGGAAATCTAGCGCTGACGGATTGCGATCCCAAGCTCGGCTATTGCCTTTATCGGCTGCAGGCCCCATTATGCTAAGACTATGAAAACAAATACGAAATCTGCCGCCAAGGCAACCGCAAAAGTTGCCCCCGAGGAAGTCGTCGAGGCTGCCGCTCCCAAGGCAATTCCCTATGGTGCGGTGGTCGCCGTCCAGGCCGCGCCTTACACCCAGCCACCGGCGTTTATTCGCAAGAAACCTGTCGGTAGTTAAGAGGGACTGTCCCCGCCGGCCTCAAAGCCGGTGAGCAGGTATTTCTTTGATGTAAATGCCAAACTCCAGCATTGGCGTGCCTTTTCGAGCATTTTCGGCTGAAGAGGCGCGCCAATGCTGGAGTTTGGCTTTTTTTTGCGCGAATAGCCTGCTTGTACGCATGCGTGCTTGGCTTTCCCCCGGTCAATTTTCAGCTTCGTTTTGTGTGCCAAACTTCGGCGTGAAATGAAGCCTGAATTGCCCAACATTCGTTGCGAAATCGATTTTCCGATGCTGGCGACGCTGACGCCATCGGAGCGTTTGCGTCACGCATTTGCCGAGCCGATTGCTGTGCATGCTGCGTATCGCGTCGACGAAGTTCTTGCCGCCCTGGACGCGGTTTCGCGCGCCAGTCTGGCGGGGCATTGGTGTGTCGGTTTCGTCGCGCATGAAGCGGCGCCGGCGTTTGATTCGGCTCTGGTTACGCAAACGTCCAGCGGTGGTCCGCTGGCGTGGTTCGCAGAATTCGATGCACCGACGAGTGATCATCCCTCACCCGATGCGCCGGGCGCATCGACCTCTCCCAGGGGAGAGGCGGCTTTTGAGATTAGCCAATGGCAGTCCGATGTCGGCCACACCGCTTTCTTCGACAAAGTCGAATCGATTCGCGCCGATATCCGCGAAGGCCGCTTCTATCAGGTCAACCTGACCACGCGTCTTACCGCCGATTTCGCCGGCGATGCGAGAGCATTCCATCGTGCCTTGCAAGCCGCCCAGCCGAACGGTTATCACGCCTTTATTGATACCGGCGACATGCAGTTGCTGTCGGTCTCGCCGGAGCTGTTTTTCACCTTACACGACGGTATGGTCACCACCCAGCCGATGAAAGGCACCGCGCCGCGCGGCGATACGCCCGAAGCTGACGAGCGCATTGCCTGGGAGCTTACGCATTCGGACAAGGAGCGCGCGGAGAACCTGATGATCGTCGATCTCTTGCGCAATGACCTTTCCCGTATCGCGCAGCCGAACACGGTCGATGTCACTGCGCTGTTTGCGTTACAACCATTGCCCAGTGTGTGGCAGATGACCTCTACCATCAATGCCACATTGCGCCGCGATAAGGGCCTGACCGATGTATTTCGCGCGCTGTTTCCCTGCGGCTCTGTCACCGGCGCGCCGAAGGTGGAAGCGATGCACGCCATTCGCGACTTGGAGATGTCGCCGCGCGGGGCCTATTGCGGTGCCATCGGCTACGTCGCGCCCGCGCGGGAGGGTCAAGTGCGCGCCTGCTTCAACGTCGGCATTCGCAGCGTGATGATCGAAAACGGTCGCGCCGTCTGCGGTGTTGGCGGCGGCATCACCTGGGATTCAACCGCCGAGGGGGAATGGGCGGAAGTGATTTACAAGAGCCGCTTTGTGAAGCGGGCGTCGAAGCCATTCCAGTTGTTGGAGACGTTGCGGCTTGAGGAGGGCGGTTTTGCCCTGCTCAATCGCCATCTGGCGCGCATGGAAAATTCGGCGCGGCATTTCCGTTTCGCGTTTGATCGCGCGGGTGCAGTCGATGCGCTTGGGCGATTGGCGCACAAATACCCCGGCGGCGTGTGGCGTGGGCGTTTGCTGTTGTCAGTCGACGGCCGTTTTTCGGCGGAAGCATTTGCATTGGACGAAACGCCTGCATCGCCAATCTTTCGCCTGGCCGACGAAGCCGTGTCGGGCGCGGATGAATTCCTGTTGCACAAGACCACGCGCCGCGAAGTCTATGAACGTCACGCACCGCCGGGACGAAAGGCGTTCGACACTTTGCTGTGGAACGAGCGCGGCGAGCTGACGGAATTCACCCGTGCCAATCTGGTATTGAAAATTGACGGGGTGCTGGTTACGCCGCCGGTGTCCTGCGGCTTGCTTAATGGCACCCTGCGTGACGAACTGGTGGAGTGGGGCGTGCTGCTGGAGCGCGTGTTGCGTCGTGAAGATATTGCGCGGGCCGAGGCCGTCTGGTGGCTGAACGGATTACGAGGGTGGGTGCAGGTGAAACTGGCGGGCGCGGACGCGCTGGCAATGGCGGCGTGAGACAGCAAAAGCAACCCGTTTCAGGCGCAGAAGATAGTTATCTGGTGCCGGATCTGCTGGCACCGAATCTGCGACTGGTGTTCTGCGGCACCGCTCCCTCCAAGGCGTCGGCCTTGGCGAAGGCCTACTACGCCAAACCCGGCAACAAGTTCTGGCCGACTTTGCATCAGGCCGGCATCACGCCGCGGCGATTCGCGCCGCATGAGTATGCGCTTTTGCTGGATCTTGGGATCGGGTTGACCGATCTGTGCAAAGTACACAGTGGCGTGGATTCGGAATTGCCGGACGACGCATTCGATCTGGCTGCATTCAGGCAGAAGCTGGATCAATACCGGCCGAGGCTGGTCGCATTCACCAGCAAGAACGCCGGTCAGTCCGCAATCGGGCATTCAGTGGAGTATGGACTGCAACCGGAGGAATGGAACGGAACCCGGTTCTTCGTGCTGCCTTCGCCATCGGGATTGGCGACGAGGTTTTTCCGGATTGAGGTATGGCAGGAGCTGGCGCGGATTCTTTAGCCCCTCCCTTGGCGGGGAGGGGTTGGGGAGAGGGTAATCGTTGTGTTACTTACTGCAGGTTGCACCGAGGAATTTGCTCTCGAACACCATCTGCATATTGGCCATGCCCGGCGGCATGTTCTTGGCGTTTTCACCGGTCATGTTCATCTTGTTCACGCCCTTGACCGAGTCGCCGCTGAAAGTGACTGTGGTATTCATGGTCATGCCTTCCTTGGGACAGACGACGTCGTAGGTGACGACATTGCCGTTGTACTTCACGTTCTGCACTTCGCACGACGAGTCGCGTTTCGCGCTCTTCGGATCACGGAACATCTCACCCTTGCCCTTTTCCAGGTCCTCTTTGGTGACGCAGCTCTTGACGGTGTTGCTGAAGCCGCCCACACCGGCCGGCAGGCCGGGAATTTCCATCTTGAAGGTGGTCTCGTACTGGCCTTCCTTCATCTTGCCCTTGAAGTCGAGGCCTTGACCTTGCGCGAGGCAGGCGGTGGTAGCCAGAAGGGTGGCAATGATTGTTCTCTTCATGAATATCTCCGAAAAATTGACGTATGACGGCGCGATGTTAGCCCCCGGCGGGGCAGAATACAATCACACCTTCGCGGCATTGCTGCAGGTACTTTCGCGGCTCAACCATGGATTCCACCCTCAAGGAAACTAAGAAGTCATTGCGTGTCCGCGTATTGGCCGCGCGCGATGCAATGCCGGAAGAACATAGGCAATCCGCCGCCAAAGTCGCCATTGAACGTGTGATCTCGCTACCGGTTTACCGCAATGCGACCTGCGTAATGGCCTATATGAGCTTTGGCACCGAGCTCGACACTCGCGGATTTTTCGGCCGCCTGCTGGACGACGGTAAAATGGTGGTGTTGCCGCGCATCGATCGCGCCACCAAGGAGCTTTCCCTGCATCGCGTTTCGGGACATGCGGATCTGGTGGCGGGTGTGTGGGGCATTCAGGAACCCAAGGCAGATTTGCCGACAGTATCGATTGCGCAGATCGACATGGTGCTGATGCCGGGCGTGGCGTTTGACCGGCGCGGCAATCGGCTTGGTTACGGCGCCGGTTTTTATGATCGAATGCTGTCCGACGCCGGCGACAGAAAACCGGTGCGCGTGGTGGCTGCGTTCGATGAGCAGCTGGTCGATGCGGTGCCGCACGACACCACCGACCAGCGGATTCATATGCTCGTCACACCTTCACTTCTTCTAGAAATTCCGGAATCGCCGACATGACCGCAAAAATAATCGATGGCAAAGTCATTTCCGAGTTCTACCGCGTCGAATACAAATTGCGCGTCGACCGCCTCACCGACAAGGGTTCGCGTCCGGGGCTGGCAGTAGTGATTGTTGGCGCCGATCCGGCTTCGCAAGTCTATGTGCGCAACAAGGCCAAGGCCTGCGAATCGGTGGGCATGCATTCGGAAGTGCATGCGCTGCCGGCAAACACCGCGCAGGATGAACTGATCGCTTTTATCGAGAAACTCAATCACGACGCATCGATTCACGGCATCCTCGTGCAGCTACCCCTGCCGAAAGGCCTCGATGACCGCGCCGTCATCGAAGCCATCCATCCTGACAAGGATGTAGATGGATTCCATTACGCCAATATGGGCGCACTGGTGATCGACGAAAGCCGCTACCCGCCGTGCACCCCTTATGGCGTGATGAAAATGCTGGAATACGAGAACGTCCGCGTCGAGGGCAAGCACGTGGTGATTGTCGGCCGCTCCAATATCGTCGGCAAGCCGCAGGCAATGCTGATGCTGAAGGCCGGCGGCACGGTCACCGTCTGTCATTCGAAAACCGACAACCTGCCACGCTTCACCCGCGATGCCGATATTCTGGTCGCCGCGGTCGGGCGCCCCTGCATGATCACCGGCAGCATGATCAAGCCGGGCGCAGTAGTGATCGACGTGGGAATCAATCGGTTACCGGATGGCAAGCTGGTCGGCGATGTCGATTTCGAATCGGCGAGAAAAGTCGCCTCCGCGATCACGCCAGTGCCGGGCGGCGTGGGGCCGATGACCATCACCATGCTGCTGGGCAATACCTTGCGTGCGGCGGAGATGAAGGCGGGGCTGGTGGAGTCGGCGAAAGAGACGATGATCGTCTAGCCTCCGCAGGCGGAAAAAAACTCCCTCTCCCGCAAGCGGGAGAGGGTCGGGGAGAGGGAACGCGGTGCCCAGATCAACGACCGACAATATCTACGAAGCCCACCGCTTCAACGGCGTTTCCCCGGACGGGCCACTCGTCGAGCACCAATCCCTCGGCGATCTCCTGCAACTCCGCGCCAGGGAACAACCCGATGACCTGTTCCTGCGCTACTTCGACGACGACGCCAATGAAACCGCGTCTTTCACCTACGCCGAATTCACCAGCCGTGTAAACGCCGCCGCTGCCTTCCTGCAATCGCAGGGCCTTAAAGCAGGCGACTGCTTTGCCACCCTGTCATACAACCATCCAATGGGCGCAGTTTTGCTGTTCGCCGGATGGACACTCGGCTTTATCGTGGCGCCGCAAAACGTTTCCGAAGACGACGCGCGCATTGCCTTCATCCTGCGCGACGCCGGAGCGAAACTGTTCATCGCTCACCCGGGTCTGCTGTCGCGTGCGCAGACTTTGGCAATAGATGCTCCCGAAATCGAATCGGTGCTGTCGTTTGAAAATGTGCCCATCAACGGCATGCCAATCGAAACCGGAGAAGATTTTCGCCGCCATCCCGCGCTGTTGGTCTACACCAGCGGCACCACCGGCAATCCCAAGGGCGTGCTGCTGACGCAATACAACCTGATGATCAACGCCTTGGGCACCGTGCAGCGGCATCAGCTGACTGCGGATACGCGCCTGATGTGCGTGCTGCCGATTCATCACGTCAACGGCATCGTCGTCACGCTGGTAACCACCGTGATGGCGGGTACCACGGTAATTCTCAATCGTAGCTTCAAGGCTTCCACCTTCTGGAAACGCCTGGCCGAGAATCGTGTCGCCATCGTCTCGGTCGTACCCACCATCCTGCAATTCCTGTGCGAAGCGAAGGAAGACATTTCGCAGCGCGATCTTTCCGTTTTCCGCTATTTCATTTGCGGCGCCGGTACGCTGGCGGTTGCGTTGGTGGAGAAATTCGAAACGCAATTCGGCGTGCCGGTGTTGCATGGCTACGGCCTTTCCGAAACGACGGCATTTACCTGCACCATGCCGGTCGATATGAATGCCGAACAGCGCCGACATTGGTATACGCATCATGGTTATCCCAGCATCGGCACTGTATTTCCGCATTGCGAAATGGCGATTCACGACACCGAGGGCAAGGCCTTGCCTACCGGTGAGCGTGGCGAGATCGTCATTCGCGGCCACTACATCATGGATGGTTATTTTCACCGGCCCGACGCCAATGCAGAAACCTTCAAGTACGCGTGGTTCCGTTCCGGCGATGAGGGGTTTTTCGAGTGCGATGAACAAGGCCGCGCGTTTTTCTTCATCACCGGAAGGATTAAAGAGCTGATCAATCGCGGCGGCGTGAAATACAGTCCGTTCGAGATCGAGGAGGTATTGCTTTCGATTCCGGGTGTGAAAGTCGGGCTGGCGATTGCCTTCGACAACGACTGGTATGGCGAAGAAGTCGGCGCGTATGTTGTTCGGGAAGAGGGTGCGACCGTCAGCGAAGTGGAAATTCTTGAGACGTGCCGAAAGAAGATGCCGTTCGCCAAATGCCCCAAGGTGGTGGTGTTCGGGACGGAAATTCCGGTGACGATTACCGGGAAGTACCAGCGGCTGAAATTGAAAGACTTGTTTGCCGCATATGCCGCGATCCAGTTTCGCGTCTGATTTATTCGGCAGCTGCTGGTTCTTCAAGCACCTGTCCCCGCGTAGGCGGGGACCCAAGTTCACGGACCGCAACTTGGGCTCCCGCCTGCGCGGGAGCGGGGAATGGCGCTAAACCCTAGCACCGGTGGGCCCTTCAGGCCAAAAGTGCCCGGAAACGCGCTCCAGTGCTTGAGTTTCGCTAAATTATGCGGGCTGGTTGCCTAGGCTTAATCTGGATCAAACCACTCGACGCTTCCTCGCCGATAATGGCTGATACCCATAAATTTCTTCGCTTCGGAGCATCGCCATGACGCCGTATGAACAAGGCCTCGCCAAGAACCCGGCCAATTACGCACCGCTGACGCCACTTTCGTTTTTGCCCAAGGCGGCTGCGGTGTTCCCGAATCGAGTTGCGGTCATTCACGGCGCGCGGCGATTTACCTGGTCCGAAGTCTATGCACGCGCACGACGCTTGGCTTCGGCATTGAAGCACGCGGGCGCAGGCAAGGGCACCACGGTCGCTGCCATGCTGGCCAACACACCGGAAATGGTGGAGATGCATTTCGGCCCGGCGATGATAGGCGCGGTGCTGAACACCTTGAATACCCGCCTCGATGCCGAAGCGATTGCTTTCATGCTGGATCACGGCGAGGCGAAAATACTGGTGACCGATCGCGAATTTGCGCCCACCATCGAGCAGGCGCTGAAACTCGTCAAAAACAAACCGCTGGTGATTGATGTTGATGACCCGGTCTACGCCGGCGAAGGCAAGCTGCTCGGTAAGACCGACTACGAGTCCTTTTTGGCCACAGGTAATCCCGATTTCGAATGGACAATGCCCGCCGACGAGTGGGATGCGATCGCACTCAATTACACCTCAGGCACCACCGGCAATCCCAAGGGCGTGGTTTATCACCATCGCGGCGCGCATCAGAACGCGGTCGGCAACATCCTCGAATGGTCGATGCCGAAGCACAGCGTGTATCTGTGGACGCTGCCGATGTTCCACTGCAACGGCTGGTGCTTCCCTTGGACGGTCACCGCCAACGCCGGCACGCATGTCTGCCTGCGCAAGGTCGATCCCAAGTTGATCTTCGAGCTGATTCGCGAGCATGGGGTCACGCATTACTGCGGCGCGCCCATTGTTCACACCATGATGATCAATGCGCCTGCCGAGCAGAAGGCCGGCATCACGCAAAAAGTGCACGCGATGGTGGCGGGCGCCGCACCGCCCGGCGCGATGATCGAGGGCATGGCGAAGATGGGCATTGCACTCACGCATGTGTACGGCCTTACCGAAGTCTATGGGCCAGCCTCGGCCTGCTCGCAGCACCCGGAATGGGCCGAGCTGCCGCTGGATGAACAGGTGCGCTTGAATGGGCGCCAGGGCGTCGCGTACCTGTTGCAGGAAGGTATGACGGTGATGAATCCAGAAACCATGCAGGAAGTCCCGGCCGACGGCGAAACCATGGGCGAAATCATGTTCCGCGGCAATATCACCATGAAGGGCTATCTCAAGAACGAGAAAGCGACCAATGACGCTTTCGCCGGCGGCTGGTTTCATTCTGGCGACCTGGCGGTGATTCATCCCGACGGCTACGTCAAGATCAAGGACCGCGCCAAGGACGTGATTATTTCCGGCGGCGAGAACATTTCCTCGCAGGAAGTGGAGGATGTGCTGTGCCGCCATCCGGCCGTGATGCTGGCCGCTGTGGTGGCCCAGCCGGATGAGAAATGGGGCGAAGTCGGCTGCGCGTTCCTCGAACTGAAGCAGGGTGCCGCCGCCACCGAAGAAGAAATGATGGGCTTTTGCCGCGAACGCATGGCAAGATTCAAGGTGCCGAAGAAATTTGTCTTCAGGCCGTTGCCGAAAACGTCAACCGGCAAGATCCAGAAGTTCGTACTGCGCGAATGGGCGCGCAGCACCGAGGCCATTGAATGAAACATCGCTTTCACCCCGCACTATCTTCCGCCGGCTTTCATCAAATCCACTACACCGACTGGGGCGACCCGGCCAATCCGAACCTGCTCATCTGCGCGCACGGCCTCACGCGCTGCGGGCGCGACTTCGATACCCTGGCGGAACTGATGTCGGACAAATACCGCGTCATCTGCCCGGATGTGGTGGGCCGTGGCGAAAGCGACTGGCTGGAAAACAAGGCCGACTATAACTACGCGCAATACCTGAACGATATGGTCGCGCTGCTGGCGCGCGCGACGACAGAGGGTGCAAAAACGATTCATTGGGTGGGTACATCCATGGGCGGCATCATCGGCATGCTGCTCGCGGCGCATACCGGCACGCCGATTTCACGGCTGGTGCTGAACGATGTCGGCGCGTTTATCCCCAAGGCCTCGCTAGAGCGCATTGGTCTCTATCTTGGCGCCTCACCGCGTTTCGCCGATTTTGAATCGGTGGTGATGGCCGTTCGCGCCGTCAGCCCGTTCGGCGAGTTACCGGACGAAACCTGGAACACGCTTACCGGGCATCTGGTGAAGCAGCAAGCTGACGGCAGCTGGATGTTCCGCTACGACCCGGGTATCGGCGATGCCTTCAAGATCGGGCCGATTGACGACGTGGACCTAACGGCGGTGTGGGCCGATGTCGAATGTCCGGTGCTGCTGCTGCGTGGCGCGGATTCGGATTTGCTACTGAAGGAAACCTTTGACGACATGTGCACCAAGGCGGGCGTGCGTGGCGTCGAGTTTGCGAATGTCGGTCATGCGCCGATGTTGCAGGATGAGGCGCAGTTGTCGGTGATTCGGGAGTTTTTGTCACAGGGATAGGCGGCGACTTTACGAGCGGCTCATGATGAAATTTGATGAGGTACGACTCATAGCAATGCGTAATTTTCGTTTCTTGTCGCTGATTGTGCTGGTCCCAGTCACGTGCTTTGCACAGCCCACTGCTGCGCCTTCGTGCGAGTACTCGCTTGAGAAGAAGATTTCTTTTCGTTCTGCAAACGCTTCAGACTTGGTCAAGGTAGCCATTGGTCCGGGCGCGTGCCATTCTGCGCAACTTACGATCAGCGTTAGGACAAAAGAAGGAAAAACCCTATACCGATATCAAGCGCCGTTCAAGAAACATACCGCCGTTTCTTGGGAAGACGCAGATTTGCCAAAGGTCGCAAAGAAATTTGTGGAAGACACGGCAAATGACGCGATCGTCAGTGATGCGGAAATGCCTGTGCCGGTAACGCGCGACGCGCTCACCGAAGAAAACCATTTTTTGTTGGTTGTGTCGCGTACTACTTATGATCGTCTTCGGCGCACGAGACAGCCCGTGTTCTATCACGCCACTTACTACGAAGGTGGCGTATTTCTCATTTTTGATCCAAACACGAAGCGCGTAGCGCGAGTGATTGAATGGGGTCTTTAAGCCGTCGTTCGACGTTTGGAAAAATCGGCGCCTCTAAATCGTATAGCGGGCACTAGTGCGGCTAAAGAAGGAGCAACACTCACTCCTCCCACCGAAACCGCCAAATCGCTACCGCGAACAACACCGCGCTGAATCCCAGCATCACACCCATCGGCGCCAGCGCCGCCTCAAATCCCAGTCCGCGCCAGGTCATTGCCGCCAGTCCATCGATCGCCCAGCGCGTCGGCACCCAAAGTGACACCGATTGCAGCCATTCCGGGAATACGAACGACGGCACCCATGCACCGCCCAGCATCACTAATAGAAGTGTGGCGAAGATGGCGAGGCCGCGTGTGGCTTCGGGGTTGTTGCCGATGGCGGCGAGCAACAGGCCGAAGCTGGCGGTGAGAAAAGCAAAGGCGATGATGACGCCGGCAAAGCCCAGGAAGCTACCCTCGATACGCACGCCGAAGAAGAGCATGCCCGCGGCGAAGATAGCGAACATCAGGATGATGGCGATGAGTGCTGTGCTGGCGACCGTGCTGCCGAGCAGCAGCGCGCGCGACAGCGGTGCCGCACGCAGCCGCTTCCACATGCCCATGCGCCGCGCCAGCAGCAACGCGATGCCGATATCGATGCCCATGAACATCAGGAACTGCACGCTCATGCCGGCGAAGGAGTGTGCGTACGGGTTGTAGCGATTGTCGCGGCCGGAGGTGACTTCGCTGGCGCGGGTGGTGAAGGGAATGTCGAGTCCGCCTGAGCTTGCCTTCGCGTTGCCGCCTTCCTTGGCGGCAGGACGTTTCTGCACCTTTTCGACACTGTCGAACATGGTGATGAGGTCCTTCCGCTCGTCCTCGGCAATGTCCTTCGAGGTCGCGATCTCCTGGCGGAACTGGTTCATGGTGCTGGCATCGCCACCGAAGGCCGACTGCGACACCGATTTCATCACATGCTGCGCCAGCATGCCGCGCACCATCGGCGTGACCATCGATTGCGAGGGGTCGACGTGCAGAACAATTTCCGGTTTCACTGCAGGGCGGAACATGGCGCGGCCCGCCTGTTCGCCGAATTTCGGTGGCAGCACCACGGCGGCGCGGAGTTTGCCTTTGCGTACCTGCTCGATGGCCGCATCGAGTTCCAGCGTTTGCACGCCCAGCGCCGGATCGTCGCTCAAGTCCTTGACGATCTGTTTCGAGATTTGGCTCACGTCCTGATCGACGACGGCGATCGGCACACGCGAAGGTTTCTTGTCGCTGCTGCCGAACAGTGAGCCAAAGAACGCAGCGATGGCAATCGGTGCAGCCAGCGTAATGATCAACGCGCGCTTGTTGGAGAAATACAGGCGCAGGTCTTTGCGAACGAGGGCAAGAAAGGCGTTCATGTCATTCATCCCGGAGTTGGCGGCCGGTGAGGGCCAGGAACAGCGTTTCCAGTCCGGCGCGGCCGGAACTGATGTGAGTCACGCGGTGTTGGCGCGCGGCCAGCCACGACAGGACCGTGCCCGATGATTCAGCGAGCGAGGTGACGCCGACCGTCAGCCGGCCATTCTCGTGCATGGCCGTGCGCACACCGGGTTCACGCGCGAGGGCGGCGATATCGATATTGCCGTCGACATCGATGACCAACGAATCCGCCACCGGCAGTTGCTTGTACAGCCCCGCCAACGTGTCGTTGGCGATCACCTTGCCGTGATCCATGATGACCACGCGGTCGCACAAGCGCTCGGCTTCTTCCATGTAGTGCGTGGTATAGACCATCGCTTTACCGCGTGCCTTCAGCGTTTCCAGATTGTCGAAAATCGCGTTGCGGCTTTGCGGATCGATGCCGACGGTGGGTTCGTCGAGCAGCAGGATGTCCGGGTCGTGCACCAGCGCGCAGGCGATATTGAGCCGCCGCTTCATGCCGCCGGAAAAGGTGGAAGGTTTGTCGCGGGCGCGATCGGCGAGGCCGACCAGTTCCAGCGCCGCCTGCGAGCGTTCGCGCAGCAGCGCGCCGTGCAATCCATAAAGTGCGCCGAAGGTTTCCAGATTGGCCATCGCCGGCAGCTCTTCATACAGCGCCAGATCCTGCGGTACCAGGCCGATTTTCTGTTTGGCCTCGCTGGTGTCGCTGCCGATTTTTTGCCCGGCCAGCGTGACGTCGCCTTTGTCGGCGGAAGTCAGGCCGCAAATCATCGAAACGGTGGTGGTTTTACCGGCGCCATTCGGCCCCAGCAGGCCGACGATCTGGCCCGGTTCGGCGGCCAGCGATACCCCGGCCACGACCTGGCGCGGGCCGTAGGACTTGTGAAGATCGGAAACTTGCAGCATGGATTCCTCCCAAAATCGATGGGAGGAATGCTACGCGGTTGCTGAGTGACAGATGTTTCGGGGGCGACGAACCGGCGTAAATAGTGCGTCAGTGGTCGGGGAGGGGCGCGGGTGGACTTTGCGGTGCGGGGTTTGCGACCAAGGATATGGCTAGAGGTCCCCGCTTTCGCGGGGACGACAGTAAAAAGCGCGATGACCGTGGATTAAGCGGATTGCTGCGATTGTTGTCGTCCCCGCGAACGCGGGGACCTCTAACTATGCCTTTATGACTTTGGCTAAAAACGGCCTACTTCGCCAGCGAAGCCGAATGCAACCCCATCACCCCAATCACGATCAAGCCCACCGACACCAGCTTCACCGTGGTCGCCGGTTCCTTAAAATACAGGATACCGATGGCCGCTGTCAGCGCGGTGCCCACGCCGGACCAGATGGCGTAGGCGACCGATAACTCAATGGTTTTGATCGCGACGGTATTGAGCGCAAACGCGCAGCCGTACAGCACGAACATCATGACGCTCGGCGTGAGCTCGGTGAAACCGCGCGAGAGCTTCATGCAGGTGGTGCCGGCGACTTCGAACAGGATCGCGCCGCCTAAGAAATACCAGGCTGAATGCATGATTACTTCGCGTTGAACAGCATTTCCATGAAGCGCACGGTGGGGATGAATCCCTTGCCCCAGCGCTCGTCGTATTCGGCGCCGGGCTTGGCGGCGATGACTTCATCCAGCGTCTTGCCTTCGGCCTTCAGCTTCTTCACCCTCGCGCTGACCGTGGCGACCATGTCGCGGTAAATCTTCAGGTCGGCCTTGTTGCAGACCGGGCCATGACCGGGAATGATCTTGGTCGCATCATCGGACAGCGCCAGTACCTTGTCGGCTGCAGCAACCACGCCTTCGGGCGTGCCGCCGCTGGAGGTGTCGATAAACGGATAAAAGCCGTTGAAGAACGTGTCGCCCATGTGGACTACGTTGCTCTTTTTGAAATGCACGATGGCGTCGCCGTCGGTGTGCGCCTTCGGTACATGGAACACATAGATTTCATCGCCGTTGAGGTGGAAGGTGACATCGCTGGAAAAGGTCACCACCGGCTGCGCGAGTTTTGGCTGCGCCGGTTCCTTGGCCTTGAGGAATTCGATGAACTGCTCGGAAGACAAACGCTTGCGTACATTGTCGTGCGCCACGATCAGCGCACCGCCCTTGGCGAAATTCTCGTTGCCGCCGGTGTGGTCGCTGTGCCAGTGGGTGTTGATGACGAACTGCACCGGTTTGTCGGTGAGTTTCTTGATCGCCGCGGAGATCTTTTCCGACAGCGGTGCGAACTGGTCGTCGATTACGAATACCGAGTCCGGCCCGACGGAGAGGCCGATATTGCCGCCGGCGCCGAACAGGACGTAAGTCGTGGGCGACAATTTTTCGGTGCGGATTTCGACCTTGGCGAAGCGGTCCTGCGCCTGCGCACCGCCGATGGTCAGCACTGCAGCCGCGCATGCGGCGGTTGCACGCAGTATCGAAGCAAGTCGTGTCATGTTTTTATCCAGTGTGGTTTGGCGAAGCGGCCATTATCCGCGATTGAGTGGAGTAGCGGCGCGGCGCGATGACTGCGATATCGACCATCGAAAGTTGGCTCTGGTAGCGGTTTTCCGGGCATTTTTGCCCTGAACTCCGCGCCAGTGCTGGAGTTTGATCTTGTTATGCTGGTTACCTTAGCCCGGCGAGCGCAGACTTGAACGTCGCCAGCACTTCCTTCCATTGCGGCGTCCATGGTGCGATCACCTCGAAATGGCCGGCGTCGGCAATGGGGATCACCTGCACCTGCCCGCCTTTGGCGGCGGCGCGGGTCTTGAGCCTGAGACCGTTGACCGGTGCGACGATGCCGTCGTACACGCCGTGAATCATGATCTGTTTGACGCCGATCGGCAGCAGCTCGACGGGTGAGGTATCGCGATACGGATCAAGCGAGGCCGTCTTGCGCGCATCGTAGTCGACCAGTTTTTTCACCGTGCCCGCGCCGCAGGCATGCGCACCGGATTCGGCAAAGTAGTTGAGATCGGGAATCGCCGCCACGCCGACCACCGCATGAATCGGCAGAGGCGCAGGCAGCGAAGTGGGCAACTTCAGCGCGCTGCCTTCCGGCAGTCCGGGCCGTGCCGCCAGCCACAGCGCCAAGTGCCCGCCGGCGGAATGGCCGCTCGCGATCACCTTGTTCAAGTCCAGATTGTATTTGGCGGCGATCTTGCGCAAATGATCGGTGCCGTTTGCCACGTCGAGAAAAGTGCCGGGGTAACCGCCGCCGGCGTGGCCGATGCGTCGGTATTCGATTTCCCAAACGGCGAAGCCGCTGTTGCGCAGTTCGTCGGCCATGAAATGGGTCAGCTCGACACCCGGCAATTCGGCCAGCCAGCAGCCGCCATGTATCAGCACGATGACCGGATGCGGGCCTTTGCTTTGTTCCTTCACGGTGGGCAGCCACAAATCGCCGAACTGCAGGGCATCGGCGCCATAGGCGATGCGCTCATCGGCCTTGATCGCCGGACGTTGAAGGATGTCGCGGAAAGAAAGCGTTTGCGCTTGCGCCGCGTTGGCCAGCATGATTGCCAGCGCGGCAACGACCGGCCACAAAGCGTTCGGCCCGCCCATCAAGCGGCGCTAACGACTGCCGCGGCGGCGGCGAACATCGGATTCGAACTCGAGGCGGCTAAGCAGTTTTTCCGATTCGACTTCCGCTTCGCGGAACATGACCGGATACACGCCCTTGAGTGAATTCCATTCGCGGTTCAGGAAATGGCTGCGCAGCTGTTGCAGCGCGTTCACGTCGCGCACGCGGCGCATTTCTATCATGTGGCCGTCGAGGATTTCGCGCATGCGCTGCTCGGCGGCGGCTTCCAGCTGATGCAGCGAGCGGATTTCCAGCACATGTGCGCGCAGCGTTTCCGAAAGCGGCACATCCTTCAACTGGATAATGTCCTTCATGTGCATGTTCTGGCGGATCTTGGTCATGCGCTGGTGGCATTCGACTTCGATCTGCTGCATTTCCTCGATCAGCGTCTCGCTGACCGGCTTGATGCGATTTTTGCGGCGATTTGGCAGCGGCTGGCTCATGCTGAAATTAAACCATGAGACGCGGTATCGGTAACCCACCTGAACAGGTGGGTTTTGTAACGGCAAGTATCGATTAACACCTGTAAGAAAATGCGCACAAGCCTTGACGGTGACATGGCCGGCAGGCCGTAAAATGTCCGCGTTTACTTCCACACGCGCTTTTCGATCGGATACGAACATGACCAATCCAAACACGCCCACGGTGCCGGCTTTGAGCACGCTGCAATTGTCGGTGGAAAACCACATTGCCCATGTACGCATCGACCGCCCCGGCAAGGCCAACGCCATGAGCCGGGAGATGTGGAACGATATTCGCACGGCTTTCGACTGGATCGACACCACGCCGGAGGCGAGGGTGGTGGTGTTGAGCGGCAATGGCGCGCACTTCAGCTCCGGCATCGACCTGTCGATGCTGGCGGGCGTGGCCGATGATGTCGACGACGATTGCGAAGGCCGCAAGCGGGAAAAACTGCGTCGAGTGGTGCTCGATTTGCAGGATACGTTGACCAGTCTCGAGCGCTGCCGCAAACCGGTACTGGCGGCCATTCATGGCGCCTGCGTCGGCGGCGGCATCGATCTCGCCTGCTGTGCCGACATGCGGTACGCGTCTGCTGAAGCGTTTTTCTCGATCAAGGAAATCGACATGGGCATGACCGCCGATGTCGGCACGCTGCAGCGATTGCCGAAGCTGATCGGCGATGGCATGGTGCGGGAGCTGGCCTACACCGGTCGCAAGTTCTCGGCTGAGGAAGCCGCCCGCATCGGCTTCGTCAACCGCGTGTTCGATTCACCCGATGCGCTCATGGCCGGCGTGATGCAGATCGCACAGGAAATTGCTTCGAAATCGCCGCTGGCGGTGCGCGGCACCAAGGAGATGATTGTTTATGCGCGCGATCATTCGGTGGCCGATGGACTCAATTACGTCGCGACCTGGAACGCAGCGATGTTGATGTCGACGGATCTGCAGGAAGCGATGATGGCCGGGATGCAGAAGAAAGCGGCGAAGTTCAGGGATTAGCGGATAGCCCTGTCACATGTTCCGGAACACCGGCATGAATGTCAGGCTCACCGTCAACGTTTCCGGCCGATTCTTCAGCTTCACAATCCCCCGCCCGGTATCGTCGCGTGTGATCGATGCAATCGCTTTCATGTTGACGATGGTGGCGCGGTGTATCTGCTTGAAGTGGGTCGGGTCCAATTTGTCCAGCAACTCGCGCAGCGGGGTGCGCACCAGTGATTCACCCTGTGCGGTCATGACGACGGTGTATTTGTTGTCGGATTGAAAATACGACACGTCGTCGATCATGATCAGCCGCGTTTCCTTGCCGGAACTGGCGGTGAGCCACACCAGCGGCGGCTCGGCGGATTTCTTCGGTAGCGCGACACCCAGCTGCTGGATCAGCGCGGTCAGCGCATCGGTGTCCGGCCCGCCGGCGTTCATACGCGCTTTCAGACGCGCAATCGTGGCAACCAGCCGCCCGCGCACGATCGGTTTCAGCAAATAGTCGACTGCACCCTTGTCGAAGGCGTCAATCGCGTACTGGTCGTAGGCCGTGACAAAAACGATCTGCGTTCGCGGGCTTACATCGGCGATGGCCGCGGCCACTTCCAGGCCGGTCAGGCCGGGCATGCGTATATCGAGGAAAGCGATGTCCGGCTGCTGCTCGCCGATCGCATCGAGTGCGGCGCCGCCATCCTCGCAGGCTTCGACCACCGTCAGCTCCGGCCACTCTTCGCGCAGCATCTCGATCAGTGCGTCGCGAAACAGTTGTTCGTCTTCGGCGATGACTGCTGTAATTCTCATGATCGTCTTCCCTGCAGCGCTCGTTTCGTGAGGCACTCCCGCGCCGCCTGCATGCGGCTTGGGCGTTCGCCGGCGCGTTCCATGGAACGCGAATTCCCG
>JAESFS010000073.1_pt1 | contig 74364 bp, 65 predicted proteins | sample 9269441 | NCBI WGS metagenome assembly JAESFS01 (sample SAMN14502548, study PRJNA617105) | algae metagenome | isolation source: Scytolyngbya sp. HA4215-MV1 and co-occurring heterotrophs from sample from... | place: USA: Laie Falls, Oahu, Hawaii | collected 2010-08-22
GCGGCGTCGCGGTGATCCGCGTCGGCGGCGCGACCGAGGTCGAGGTGAAGGAGAAGAAGGACCGCGTGGACGACGCGCTGCACGCCACGCGCGCAGCCGTCGAGGAAGGCATCCTGCCAGGCGGCGGGATTCCGCTGCTCCGGGCCACGGCCGCGCTGCGCAACCTGAAATTGGCGAACGAGGACCAGAAGACCGGCGTCGACATTGTGCGCCGCGCGCTGGTCACCCCGGCTCGCCAAATCGTTGACAACGCCGGCGCCGATGGAGCCGTGGTGGTCGGCAAACTGCTCGAGAGCAAGGACTACACCTATGGCTACAACGCCCAGACCGGCGCGTATGGCGACCTTGTGAAGCTTGGCATCATCGACCCCACCAAAGTGGTCCGCATGGCGCTGCAGGACGCCGCCTCCATCGCCGGGCTTCTGGTCACCACCGAGGCGCTGATCACCGAAGCGCCGAAGAAGGACGCCCCCGCGATGCCGGGCGGCGGTGGCATGGGTGGTATGGGCGGCATGGACTTCTGAGGTCCTCGAGTCCGTGAGCGCAATGGCGGGGCGCCGCAGACGACGCCCCGCTTCCAAGGTCGAAGCTCCCCCAATCATGTTTGGAACCGGTCGCCCCCGCCGGCGCGGCCCAGCCGGCTTGCGGGCGCGCTAACACTTTCTTAACCATCTGGCGGCGTCATCAAGGGTGCACGCGGCTTTGCGAGCGCAGGCATGGAGGGTCTCCAGATGCGCGTCATTTGCTTCATCGGCCAAAAGGGCGGGACCGGCAAGAGCACGCTCGCCTTGAATTTGGCCGTGACCGCGGAACGTTTCGGGGAACGTGTTGCGCTGATTGATCTCGACCCGCAAGGCACGACGGCGAGTTGGGGCATGACACGACCATCACCCACGCCAGTCCTGCTTACGCAGACGGACGTCGGTTCCCTCTCGGATACTCTCTTAAGGCTACAGGCGGGCGGCTTTACTGTGATGCTCATCGATACGCCCGGCATGGATGGCCCCGTCAGCCATGGCGCGATGCGCGTTGCTGACCTGTGCCTGGTGCCCGTTCGTCCGAGCGAGGCCGATGTCAGGGCGACCATGCCCACGATTCGGGCGCTCTCGGCGCTGGGCCGTCCTTTCGCGCTCGTGGTGAACCAGGCCCCGGCCCGCCAGGTGGTTCGCGCTTCCCTAACGCTCGTCAACGATGGCCCGGTGCTGCCCGTCGTAATCGCGGCCCGCGTGGATCACCAGTACGCCTACGCCTTGGGTCAAGGCGTCGCGGAGTTCGCGCCGGAGGGAAAAGCCACGGCCGAGATGGTCGAGCTCTGGCACGCGGTGCGGCTGAAAATGGGATGGCTGGGTCGAGGTGCTGAAATCTATGGGGATCGCGCTGCAGGGTGTGGTCCTCAGCGCCATCTCGGCGCAGCCCAACCCAGTTCATCGGGACACATCGCTCGAAACCAGGTGAGCGCCCATCCCACCGCATCCAAGCCCGCCCACCCAGAGCAGATCGATCGGACAGCATCGGGTGTGCTCGCCGTCGGTCGAAGGCCGTCTGGTTGACAGCGCTCGGGCATCTCCTCCAAGCCCGATCGATTGGCTCGGGGCTCAAAGGAGCGTCACCTTGGCCTCGTGTTCATCAGGCGGCGCGGCGAGCCGGGAATGGCCTCAACGCCTGAAGTCTATAATCGCAAAGAGGTACGAAGTCCTTATCGGAGATGCGTTGCTGTGGAGGACCCCGCGACCAGAAACCCTTTCTAGTCCAAGGCGAAGGTAGAGCGTGTTGCAGCATTCCGCTTCGTCAAAGCCCGGCAGCATTGATTTCGATGACGTTGCAGTCGTGGTCCACCAGCCAAAGCTGAGGGTATCCTGTCACGCTGTCCCGCTTGATCACAATTCGCTTCGGGTTGTCGGGATCGCCGCCCTCGACATAGCCCTTTCGGGCGAGGTCGGACACGGTCTGCTCGAAGTCGGATACGCGAATGGCGAAATGCGTATCGTTCGGATCGACGGCCCGATCCCGGAACGTGCCGCCCAAATAGTAGGTGATGTGGATCTCCAGCGATCCGGACCGTAGCCAAGCCCCGGCATGGGGGAATGGGGGGCGCTCAACCTCTGTCAGTCCAAGCACGTCCTTGTAGAAGGTTTTAGCGTGCTCGACGTTACGAGTAATCACCGACACGTGGTGAAAAGCAGGGTCGCTCATCAACTCCTCCCGTGCGAATGCCTGTTCGCAGCTTTGATGCGACTGTATCGCCCACTATAGGGATCTCCGTTCGAAACCGGTCAATCCTGCGGACCCTTGTCCATGCTGGGGGCCACTGCGGGGCGCGGTCAAGAATGGCAAGAGCGAAAGCCCTTGAGAGCCGAACCGCTCCAGATGACGTCTCTCTGATGATGAAGCGGCTTCATTGATCGCGGCCCGTATCAGAAGCGGCGGAGTCCTAGTTTCGTTGGTCCCCAGCCCTGGCGCGCAGTGGGCATATAGCCTGATCGAAGCCGGCCAAGTTCGTCTCGACCGGACGGCATGGGCCAGGGGAGAGTTCCAAGCCATAGTGGTCGACGACGCGGTTCAAGCGATCGGCGTCGAACGGGCCGACGCTGAGGACGAACTTGTCCCGACCCGGGGTCCGCATGGCGCGGTCCACCTCGGCTGTCAGCAGGTTGTGCTGCCATAGATCCAGGTAGTTGTTCTCAATCCCGAGATACCGGGCGGTTGGCTCCGCGAAGGGGATGATGAAGGCCGCGGGATCCCTGGTGGGCATCAATACGACGCTGTTGGCCGGCAGGGCCGGTACTTTCACATCGATGTAGCGCGCACCAAAGGGAAGCCGACCCCAATGGGGATACGCGGTGCTGGTGAGCGCCACCGTCACGCAGAGCATCGCTCCCGCCAAGCGCCCTGCCCGGACCCGCGTGATCCGCATGATGGCCGCGACGGTCGCAAGTCCCGTCAGCATTTCCAGGCCCACGGCATATCGGTAGATGCCGAAGAAAAGCGCCCAGGTCAGGAAGGACAAGCCGACAAAGGCGACAAACGCACGCAGGATTTCAGGCTGCACACCGGAGGGACGCTCGCGTCCGGACCATCCCTGAAGCACGCTCACGACCCCCGCGGTCAGGAGTGACGCGTAGGCCAGCGCCGCCCGGACGTCTCGAAACTCGGGCTCGGAGACGACATAGCTCTGCAGATGCGCCCACGCGAACGGAAACGCCAGCAGATGCCGGATATCGGGAGGAATGAAGCGAGGGTCCTGCAGCGCAAGGGGCTCCCACCAAGGCGAGCGAAAGATCTGGTTCAAGAGCGGAAAGACTGGATTGCCGAAATCATGCCAGAGCGTCGCCATGTGATGGCCCGCTACAATCACGACGGCTGCGCCCGCGGCCGCTGCGAAGGCGATCGGGCCCCACATGCATCGTCGCCTCACTCCCGCCAGGAGGGCGACCACGGCGAGGCCTGGCGCATAGATGACTGACGTGAATTTCAATCCAAAGGCGCAACCGGCCAAAAGCCCGGCCAGGACGAAGCGCCCCAGAATAGCGCGTTCTCCGCCACTCTGGGGGCCGGGCTCGACCAATCCGAGCCCCACGAACAGGCTGGCCAGCACCGGGATGGACGCGACGAGATCATTGGTGCTCGCGCCAAGCAGGGAGATAAAGCCCGCCCCAGTCACGCCCACCAGCCAGGCCATGGCGACGAGAGCGATCCGAGTGCGATCACCTCGCGGTGCGATCAGCCGACGCGCTATGGCGAGCACCAGGGCGGCATTGATCCCGTGCACGGCGCCCATGATGAAGGCCACGAGCCTCGGCGTCTCGTTCAGCGGCGACGTCACGAGTCCGTAGAAGAGAAGATCGGCGACCGGGTTGAAGAAGCCCTGGTACTGGGCTGGTCCGATGTCTTGCAGGTAACGCTGGTGCAGGTAGGCGTATGGCGCGTAGAGATGGTAATAGCGAAGATCCCAGTTGTTGTCCGCCCCCAGAGCGATGGAAAGACCTCCAAAAATCAAGCATATCAGCAACGAGTGAAGCAGCGGCCGTGCAAGCCAGGGGTGACGGACGAAGGTTGGCCGTGCGCGACGGAAATCGAGCGCGATGCCAGCGTGCGCCGGGACTTGCGCCGGACCTAGGATGGGACCATTGCGGTTCAGAGTCATCTGGCGCCTGCATCGGCATCCTGCGGGCGACATGCGCGTCGTGCAAGGTGTCCGTCACCGGCGCCGCCTCCGTGCGACGAGAGTGAGCCGTTCGCGGGCGCCACCTCGCCACGCCCGCGGTTGGGAAGCCTTGGATCTCTCCAATGGACGCTGAGGGGCGACACCTTCGTCCAGGACGTCACGCGTAGGCTTTGGTGGCAGGAACGACTCGCCCACGCCATCTGCCCTTGCGGACTGACCTCTTGGGCAGAGTGTGCGTTCCGGGAGCAAATCAAGCATGGAACAGGCTACTCAGCTTGTTCCGGCCCCGTCTTGCGCGCCGTTGGGCGCTTCCTGCCTCGCGATGGCGCCTTTCCGCTCTCGTACCCGGTGATGTCCTCGGCCAACTGTCCGGGCACGTCCTCGTCGAGACCGACAGGCGCCGAACTTGGCGGCGTATCGCCTTCCGCCATTTCGCGTTCAGCCATCACCCAGAAATGCTCCGCCATGTTGTCTGGACGGCCGCTGTCGACCCAAAGCTGGTAAGCGCGCTCGCGAATGCGAGCCTCGTGTATCGGATCCATATGTGTTCTCCCGCCGGTTGGGTGTCGACGCTGCTCGCGCCCCGCCGGTCACGATTTCAGCACCGCCATGCCGCGTTGGACCGCGGGCCGCTCACCGATCTCCGCGAACCAGCGGCGTATGGCGGGTTTTCCTGACAGGCTTTGCGCCAAGGCCTCCTTGAGGAAGTCGGTCGCCGCGAGAGTCCAAGGGTAGCAAGCCATATCGGCGATCGTGTAGTCGTCGCCCGCCAGGAAGCGTGCCTCTGCAAGCCGGCGTTCCATGACGCCCAGCAGACGGTCGGCTTCGTTGGTGAAATGGGTGATGGCCGCCGGAACTTTCTCCGGCGCGCGAACGGCGAAAAAGCCGAGCTGCCCCAGCATCGGGCCAAGGCCACCGATCTGCCAGTGCAGCCATTCCAACGCCTTGTAGCGCGCTGTTCCCGACACGGGCAGGAAGCGGCCGCTCTTCTCGGCGAGATACGTCAGAATGGCGCCACTCTCGAACACGGTGAGCGGCCCGCCTTCCGCCTCGGGGTCGACAATGGCCGGAATCTTGTTGTTGGGAGAAATGGCGAGGAATTCAGGCGCCTTCTGCTCGCCCTTGGCGAGATCGACCGGCTTCACCTCGTACTCCCAGCCGAGCTCCTCGAGCATGATCGGCACCTTGCGGCCGTTTGGCGTCGTCCACGTATACACCGTGATCATCGGCATTCTCCTCGGGTCATGCCGTGTCAGCTAGTGCAGTTCGGGGCCGTGTCATCCCGTTCAGACGGCGGCATCTTCGAAAGGGTCGCGCATGGCTGAGCTCCAGCGCCAGGCACGACGGCGCAACTTTCCGCCCCGCGGCGCTTTGAATGCACGACGCCGGTCGTGGTGGGCGTCTGCGAGAGCGCCCGATGCCAAAACCCCTCGTCGTGACGATTTCCCATTCCCTGGGCCGCGAGACCGCCAGCGCCCGTTTGCGCGAGCGCGTCGGAATGGCGCGCCAAATCCTCAGCCAGTACCGCGTTGCCGTGGTCAAGGACGAGTGGACCGGCGATCGGCTGGACTTCGGCGTCAGTACGCTGGGCCAGACCGTTCAGGGCAGCGTGGACGTGGAGGACGACCTCGTCCGCATCGAGGTGCAGCTGCCCTGGCTGCTCGCTGCCTTTGCCGAGCGGATCCAAACCCTAGTCAAGGCGAAAGCGCCCCTTCTTCTCGAAAGCGACCGGAAGAAGGATTCGTAAGCGCGGGCCTTAGGAATGTTCGACGAGCCGGAAAACCGCGGTCCTTTGCCGCGTCGTGGCCCCCTCCGGATCGGCCCTGCATCTCCGAAGTTATCCGCGATTGGGGCGTCATTTCACCTGTGTGCTTTCCTTCAGCGGACCCTGTTTCGAGAGAAAATTCAAACGTGACGGCGAGGCGTCGTGGCGGCGCCAGGTCGCCCTGAAAGTGATACCGCCCGGAACATTGCAATGCTCGTCACCGCCCAGTCCGACCAAGCGTATCCGGAGGCTGCGTATCTGCCAGTAGATGGAGAATGGTTTCCCGGAACAATGGCTCCGTGAGGACAGCGCCTGCTCCGGATAGATGATCTTTGTCGTGGAACATCAGACTCCCATCCTCCTGAATGAAGCGCACCGAGCCGTCCTCACCGATGAACGACTGCGCCACATCGAGGACAACGATGTTTCGAACGCCAAGCGAGTTGATGAGGGATTTTACGCGCTCGCGATCTTTCCCCTTTTCCTCCTCCTCATAAAACGGCGGACGGGCGCCGGAACGGATTCCCTGTCTACTGGCCCGGGGCGGCAATGCTGGCGGCTGCAAAACAATGATAGCCTTGCTTCCCATGTCGGTCATTGCGCGCAGGGCGTCGCCAATGGGGCGCCCATCAGGTTGAAGCTTCGAAGTCCAGGCTTCGGCCAGCACGATCACGGTAGGCTTCTCTCTCTGCAGCTGCTCGAGGACATCCGGCCAAAGCGTACCGGGCTCGCCAGGAAGCTCGTTGTGCCCAGCGGAGTTCAACAACGTCAGGCTCCAACCCTGAGAGGACGCCAGGGAGGCCAGCATCCGGCCATACATTGACGCTTGGCTATCGCCTACCAGGACGATCCGGTGCGGTGCTCCCGGATTGACGGTGAATCCCCCCGAATGAACTGTCGCGGCCTCCGCATCCAGATACCGGTTGGAACGGATGAGGGCTCCTGCGACGCAAAACGAGGTCACGGACACGAACAAGGCTGCGAAAACGAGGATGCGGCGCTTGGGTTGGCCCGCCCTCCGACGAAGCGGCTTCTCAACGAAGACATACGAGAGAACAGAAAGGGACAAGATCAAGGAAAGCTTGAGGGCAAACCGGAAGTCGCCGCTCGCGGTAAAGAACCGGTAGTCGACAAAGGAGATGACAGGCCAGTGCCACAGGTAAAGCGAATAGCTCAGCTTTCCGATCAGCACGGGGCCGCGAAGCGAAAGCACGCGGCTGAGCAGCCCGCCCTCCTGTTGAAGGGCCAGCAGAAGGAGCGATGTCGCGGCGACGGGCGCTGCTGCGATCCAGCCCGGAAATTGATTTCCTTCCCGGATCAGTGCAATCGAGCCGAGGAGCATGATAACGCCACCAAGCCCCGCAGCCCGTGTCGCCCAGAGCGGTGCAATGGCAGGGCCGGTCAGCGCGTGGACAAGCATTGCACCCGCCATCAGCTCCCATGCCCTCGTCGGAAGCATGTAGAACGCGAAAGCTGGAGAATACGCAGTCGTAGCGATACAGGCGACGAAGCTGCCAACCAGGCACCCGGTCATCCAACGGCTTGCGGGCGCCCGGCATGCGGCCGCCCCGAGCACGCATAGTGGAAACACCATGTAGAACTGTTCTTCGACTGAAAGAGACCAATAGTGTAGGAGAGGTTGGGCATCGGGCGATAGTTCAAAATATCCGCCCTGTCGCAAAAGCTTGATATTGAGAATAGAAAGCGCCGCAGCGGCGCTGTTGACCCCGACGGAGGCGAAATCCTGATCTGAATACACAAACGAAGCGGTTACAATCGTAGCGAGTAGAACGAGAAAGAAAGCAGGAGCAATCCTCGCAATACGCCGTTGATAGAATGCGAGCAGACTAAATGTACGATCGCCCATACCGCGATTGATTATCGAGGTGATCAAGAAGCCGGACAGGACGAAGAACACATCGACGCCCACAAAACCGCCTGTCAGCAGGTCCCGGTCCAAGTGGAATGCGAGCACGGACAGCACCGCTATCGAGCGTAGGCCATCGATCTCGGGGCGATATTTCAGTGACCGTTCGTTCATCTCTACCGTGGCCCTGCGTTCGGATCCGCATAGTTGGCCGCGCAAGTCTCCTTTCTGCTCGCGCACAGGAAGATGGACAGGCCCTGCCAAGCTATTTTGCGCCCCCGCTGGCCTTGCTCAGAATGGCTCCGCTCACTTCCATCGCCAAGCTTGGGTTTAACGGACACTCTCTCGCCCGATGAAATGTGAACAGCGACTGGTTCGCCAGCCCGACTGGGGCAAGGCGAAGCGCATTGACGGCGCGCAGGACGAGATATCGGATGTGGGCCCGGAACCTGGGGGACTCCCTGGCAACCCGGCCGTTGTAGACGAAAAGGGTCAACCACTCCTGCTCCGCCAACCCGAGCGCCCGCAGGTCGTCCGGCGGCGCGTCCCCGACGAACGAGACGGACACCAGGAGCGGATGGCCGCATTCGGGGAGGGTCAGCGCTAGCATCCGCCCATCTCCGACCAACCTCCTCTCCACAACGAGCGGACCGAGCATTCCGCCCGGCTCGGGCGACGACTGCCAAAGATCGATCGCGCGTCTCTGCTGCAGATTGAAGGCCTCGGGGCTCCGCCGCGCGGCGACGCCCAGCACGAGAGCAAGTGCGATGCACCCCATGGCGACGATCTTCCACGGAATCTTCTTCAATCGTGCGACTGCCGTGTCTGGACCGCCATGAGATAGAACGGAACCAGGCAGCTGGCGAGCAACAGGGCGGAGAACCAGACCTCGCCTGCGCCGTCGTGCCAGTAACGGTAATGGTCGTAGGACGTCGCCATCAGGGCGATCCTGGCCGAATTGACCAGCACGACCAGCGCGATGCTGGCCGCCAGGTAACGCGCGACGCGTCCGTTCACGCCGATATCGAGAAAGGCGCACAGCGCGAGCCACATGAACGCGGTCCGCACCGTATTGGAGAACGCCGAGCAGGCGGGAAGCACGACGACGGAAAAGCCGTTAGCCGCCTCGATGGTGGCGCCGGAGAGCTTGAATGTCTGGACGAACGCCAGCGGGATGAAGGCCAGCGCCGTCTCCAGGGGAAGCAGCCATGGCGCGAGGCCGTTGAAGAGCAACGCGCCCCACAAATACACCCAGGAGAAGCCGAGGCAAAGGCGCCCGGCGGTTCGCACGCGCTCCCGCCTGCCGAAGGCGAGGCGCAGACCCGCCACCGTGAGCGCGAGCGCGGGGCTCCAGGGAGCGGGATGGATCAGCAGCAGGGCCGCAACCCCGATCGCCAGCCAGTCTCCGGCGTCCAGCACCGCGCCGCCCCCGAACCTCCACACAGTGACGCCAAGGGCCGCGACGCCCAGCCACTCCGGAACACTCGACGGCGAGCCGATCGCTCCCCCGCCCATGTTCAGGGCGGCGGGCCCGTACACGAACCCGAATGCGAGGCACAGAAAGCAGGCGAGCGCGAGCCTGTCCGCCCCTCCAGGCGAGCGGTGGGTCGCGGCCTCGGGCCTTGCGCTGGCAAGCACCTCCTGGCTCCCTGCGTTCAGGACGGGCGACGCCGCCTGCGGTGGATGAGATAGATCACGCCCGCCGTCGCAATGACGCCCAATAGTCCCGCGCCGAGCGCGGGGGCAGGGACGTCGCACTTGTTGGGCTGATACCTGCTGGGTACGCAGCCGGGCTCTTCCGCTCTCGCCACGCCCCCCAGCAGCATCACCAGCAGCAAGGACTGCAGGACGATCGACATCGATTGACTATCCCTGGCTGTGAACTCACTCAATAAGTTAACAGTCTGTCAGCGCGCCGGCCACCGGATTCAATCCGGGTGTCCCCTGATGGCCAAATCGGCTTGCCAAGTCCGCGCTTCATAAGGGAATGGAACCGGCTTAGCCCAGACTGGCCCCTTTTTATGGGTCATTTGGCGCAAATTGAGCCAGTCAACTTCGTTAACATTTATTTACAAATCCCACGACCTTGTACACAATCCCTCGCGTCTGCACCTCACCGAGGCAGCTTGCAGTTCGGCCAGCGCGGCTTGGCGGCCTCGTCGAGCGCGGATCGGCGCCGGCTGCTCACGTCCGGTCCCTGCCAGACGGCCAGTGGTCGATTGAGCCACGCGGTCCAGTACGAGGCGCTGCGCAGGTGAACTGGCGAGGTGGGGGATGGCCCCGCCGTCCTCACCTGGGAGAACGTGCATGTCGCTTGGTCGGTCCGCCGGGGCTCCAAACCGCAGGCTTTGATCGACGCGCGATGCGGGGGCGACTCTCGTCTTCCGGCTGGCCCCACAGGAGTTCGACCGCGTGCGTCATAAAATCCAGCCGGCGATGACCGCGGCGCCTTTGATGCCGGCGCAGGTCCGGCAATCAGGCCCAAGGCTGCCCGGATTTATGACGGCGCATCCTGTCATCACGTCGTGGGCGCTGGCGCTCGTTTCGATCCAGGCCGCCGCGATGACAGCGCCGTCTGGCGGACAATGGCCCCTGGTTCGTGATCATGTCGTCACGAACACGGCCACGGCTTCATTCGCGGCCTTGGTCCTCGCTCTCTACCTCGCCCGGAAAATGATGGTCATGCCGCTCGTGCATGCGCTGGGCTACCTCGTGTTGTCCATCGTCTCCGCGTTCTGGTTCGTGTGGTGGGGCGTGAAGATCGCGGGATGGACGATCGCCAACACCCAGTACTTCACGGTGCTGTTCCTCTTCGCCTCGGCCATGACCGCCATGTCGCTCGCGATGCGTCGCTACGCCATGCCGGTCTACGCCGTCGTGCCCTGTTCGGCCAAGCCGCTGAACTCGCACCTGAAGGCGGCGCAGATCAGAACTCTCGCATCCCCCGCGGACGAGATCGAGGGATGTCAGGGGCTGATCGTCGACTTCTCCGTGCCGTTGGGTGGGGAATGGGAACGTCTTCTTTCAGAAAGCGCCATGAGAGGACTGCAGATCATAGACGTCCGGCAGTTCAATGAAGCGGCGAGCGGCCGCGCCAACATCGCCGATCACGGAGGCCACGATTTCCTGGGCGTTCTTCCGGCGCTCGTCTATCCCCAGGTCAAGCGTGCGCTGGACGTCATCGCCGCGCTGCTCCTGCTGCCGCCGGTCTGCATGATCATCGGGGCCTGCGCAGTCCTGATCAGGCTGGACAGCGGCGGTCCGGTCTTCTTCCGCCAGGAGCGGATGGGCTATCGCGGGAGGGTCTTCCGCGTCTGGAAGCTCAGGACCATGGACCACCGGCCTGCTGCGGCCGGTCCCTCCTACACGCAGGCCGGCGACGTCCGGGTCACCTCGGTCGGACGGATCCTGCGGCAGTACCGGCTGGACGAGCTTCCCCAGATCTTCAACATCCTGAACGGAGACATGAGCTGGATCGGGCCCCGGCCCGAGGCGCTGAGCCTCTCCGAGTGGTATGCCCGCGAGATCCCGTTTTACGTCTACCGCCACGTCGTGCGGCCCGGAATCAGCGGCTGGGCGCAGGTCAATCAGGGCAATGTCGCCGAGGTCGACGCCGCCAGGCGCAAGCTCGAGTATGATTTCTACTACATTAAGAACGTCTCCATTCTGCTGGACTTGATCATCGTGATTAAAACCATCCGCACGGTGCTGACGGGCTTCGGGTCTCGCTGATCCGCATGGCGGGAGGCGTCGCCGGCACCGGAACCTCGTCGCATCGCGCAAGCCTGACGCCAGGGCCGACCCCATGACCCCATCCAACGCTATCCGCCCCGGGGCCCGCACGTGATCGCCAAGGCTGCGCTGGGATCTGCCGCCGCCTCAATCGCGGTCACCGGCCTCACCTTCGTGTCGGGGGTCGTGATCGCACGCGTGCTCGGACCGGAGGACCGGGGGCATCTCGGGCTCGTCGTCTTCTGGCCTACCGCGGTGCTGGCCCTCCTCCAGTTTCCCTGGACTGAAACCCTGGTGATCTCACTTTCGAAGCGGAGCATCGCGGCAGACCCGGCGTCACGGGCGGCGCTGATCGGCTGGGCTTTGCGCACGGCGCTCGTGGTTGCCCTGTGCACATGGCCCATTCTTGCGGCCACCGTGCTCATTGCCATGAGCGGGCAGGATCCAGTCTTGCCCGTTCTGTCGCTTGGATTCGGGACGATCCTGCTCGTGTGCGGCAGCCTGTCCCGCGTCCAGGTCGGTATTCTGCAAAGCGACGGCCGGCTTCAGGTGCTGAATGCATCGTCAATCGTCCTGCCGCTCGCCTACACGCTTCTCGCCCTCGGCGTGGCCGCGCTCGGGCTCGGGCTGTCCGGGTTCGTGGCCGCCCAGGCCGTGGCGATCGTCCTGTCGTTCGTGCAGAGAAACTTCTGCATCCGCCATGTTCCGAGAACGTCGGCGCCGGTCCCGCAGATCGGGCAGGTCGTCAACACCGGCTTGTCCATCTTCGGCCTCACGCTGGTTTCGGCGCTCTGCGGGCAGGCCGATCGTCTCCTTTTCATGCCGACCAACAGCGCTGCGCAAATCGGCGTTTACGTCGTAGCCTTGAGTTTCGCGGGCGTCCTACCCGGTGTGCTCAGCTCTTCGCTGATGTCCGTGGCGCTACCCGCCCTCGCCGCGCGGGATCAAGCCGGCAAGGAGAGCGCCGGCCTCCGGCTCCTGCGGCTGACGACGGCGGCGTCGGTAATCTCGGCGCTCCTGACCGCGTCCATGGCCCCTTTTGTCGTGCCGCTGCTGCTTGGTTCCGCCTTCCACGAAGCCGGAATCGTGTCCTCCGTCCTCGCACTCGCCATGGCGAGCCTGCCGCTCACGCAGGCGCTGCAGCAGATTCTCCTGTCGGTGAACAAGCAGAGCGGGATCCTGCGCGGCCAGATCGCATTTCTGCTCGTCCTTCCGGCCAGCTATGCGCTGCTGCTCTACGCTGACGCGCCGTGGCCCATCCTGCCGGCGCTCTGTGCTGCGCACGTGGTCCAGACGCTGGTTCTCGGCGTCGCCTTTCAAAGGAGTTTTCCGAAGGCGCCTGCGACCTGGGCGGTCCCCCGCGCGGCAGCCTTCGTCGAATTGATCGCCATTGTACTCAGTGTCGTTAAACGGCACGCGGGGATGAACTATGGCCGACCATAAGTTCATCGCGCTGCTTCCGGTGAGAGACGAGGCGGACATCGTCTCGCAATGCATTCGCGCACTGCTCGCATGGGCCGATCTGATCTATGTCTACGACACGGGCAGCGTCGACGGCACGCTGGAGATCGTCAGAGATTTCGCCCAGTCCGATCAGCGCATAACGATCGTGGCCAACAAGCCGGTCTACTACAACGAAAACCGCGTTCGTGGCTTTCTGTTCGAAAAAGCCCGGGAGGCCATGTCCGACGGCGACTGGTTTCTTCGGGTCGACGCCGACGAGTTCCACCACGTGTCGCCCCGAGAATTCGTGCGGGAACGAATGGGAAGACTGGAGAGCGTCGCCTATCACCAGTATTACGACTTCGCTCTGACGGATCAGGAGGCCGGAGCCTGGGAGAGCGGCCGGGAGACGCTCGCAGACCGCAGTCGCCCTATCGAGGAGAGGCGTCGCCACTACTCCGTTAGCCTGTACAGCGAGCCCAGGCTTTGCTGCTATCGGTCGTCCATGAAGTGGCCCCTGGCGACGTCGTTCCCCTACAACGCAGGCCTTGTCGCGCGCGCACGGCTCCCGATCAGACATTATCCGCACCGCGACCCCGCGCAGTTGGCGCTCCGGGTGAGATTGCGTCGGGCGATGATGTCCGAGCAGACGAACCGCTCGATCTACGGGGCCATCGAGCATCACTGGGACGAGAGCGACTGGCGTGGATTCATCCGCTCGGCCGGCGACCCGCAGTTGCGCTTCTGGCCGCCGGGTGCGGCGCTCCCGGACATTCAGGCGGAGGATCATCTCCCCGACGCGCGGCGGCGCGCCGTGCAGCGTCTCTTCTATGCCCTCTCCCTGCAGAAGATGGCCGACGCGTTCCGTACGGGTTGGACCGAGGAAGCTCTGCCTCTCGAAATCCAACCCGAGGTGCAGGCTAGGCTCGCCAGTGACTTTCGCGAAGCGTCCGCAGCGGAAGAACCCACAACCTGCGGGCAGGCGCCATGAGCGGTCCGCCGCCGCAGGCCAGGGTGCTGTTCGCGTGCGTCGGGGCCGGGCGCTTCAATAGGGGCATTGAAACCTTCTTCTCCGAAGCGTTCGTCGGATTGAAGGGCTCCACGCGCGTGCAGATCGAGTTCGTGAAGGCGCAAGGGCCATGCGGACCTCAGGAGCGGATCGCCTGGTCGCTGCCCCGTGACGGTTTCGCCGCCGAAATGCTGGGCAGGCTCGTCCGCCGCAATGGCTATGTCGTGGAGCAATGGAGCGCGTTCCCCTCCATGGTGCACGCGGTGAGGGCATTTCGGCCTCATGTAATCTACTTCAGCGACAGCAATCTGGGCTTTCTGCTCTATTGGCTTAGACCCTATATGGGCGTCCCCTACACGTTGCTCTTTTCCAACGGAGCACCGCTCCCTTCGCCTATCGCGCGGGTCGACTACGTCCAGCAGGTCACGCCGGCCTATCTCGAGCAGGCGATGAAGGCAGGCGAGCCCGCGTCCAGGCACTTCATGGTGCCGTACGGCTTCTGCCTGGCGGACCGTCCTCCCGATCGGACGACCTTGGTCCAGCGAGGCGCGAGAGCGGAGCTGGAACTTCCGCTCGATCGCCCGATCGTGCTCAGCGTCGGCTGGATCGCCAAACGGCACAAGCGCATGGATTACCTGATCTCGGAGTTGGCCCGGCTCGCCGAACCCCGGCCCTATCTGGTGATGCTGGGGACAAGGGACCGCGAAAGCGCCGACATCGCCGCGATTGCCGAAGCTATGCTCGGGCCGGACAACTCCGCCATCCGTTCGGTGGCGCCGGAAGTAGTGAGCCGGTACTATGCGGCCGCCGATGTGTTCGCCCTGGCGTCGCTCGAGGAGGGATTCGGGCGCGTTTACGTCGAGGCGCTTGCGGCGGGGCTTCCCGTGCTTGCCCACGACTTCGCCGGTTCCCGGTTCGTTTTGGGAGAGGAGGGCTGTTTCGGAGATTTCACGCAGAAGGGCGCCCTGACGTCTCTGTTTTGTAAGCACTGCGCCGACCAGATGAACCCGAGCGCCTCGCACCGGCGCTGGCTCTACGCCACGCAACGGTTCGGGTGGGACGCTCTTCGGTCCAGCTATGAGGACATGTTCCTGTCGGCGGCAAGCGGATGAAACGGCGTGGGCATGACCGTCGACACCCGCCCTTCCCTTACCTGAGCGTCAGGACGATGCGGCGGCTGAAGCCCTCGATGGCGACGATATAGAGCGGACGTGATCATGCTTTGGGACATGCCATTGACGTACTACGTAGCGATTTTGATCGCTGCATTAACTATATACGATGGGTTTCGGCATCGATCAGAGTACTTTTTCGTCCCTTATATTCTGGTTGTACTCACAATCGCATCTTGGTATTTAGTAGAGCCTTTTTATACTCCGATGCAATTTTCTGTTTTACCAACAGAATACGTTTCATTTGCATATCTATGCGTCAGTATCGTCTTGCTTTCCTTTTTAGTGATTGCGCCCTGGCTGTGCGGGAAGGTGACGCGGCGGCCGCTGAATGCCGCGGAAGCGCAGGAAACCGTCGACCTTTCCCACCTGCTTCTTCCAACGGCTGCGCTCTGGCTGGTTCTGGTGCTCTATGGCCTGTCGCGGCTCGATTGGGACGTTATCGCAGCCTTGTTCCCCCTCGAAGGGCGGAAACAAGCCGGAATGTTCACACGCCCAGGTTTAGACGCTGGACTCGACGGCTTTCTCGTCTCAGCTGCTGGAAATATTTATGTGCTGGTCTGCGCCTTCTTCGGTATTCAAGCCGTATTGTCTAGATCAATCAAGTACCTCATCGCCTGTCTAATCATGATTATGCTCTCATGGCCTTCCTTACTGTTGTCCGGAACACGCAGTGCTGCATTATGTATCATCGTTCCGACAATTCTGTGCTATGTACTTTTTCACTCTGCATCGAGAAAAACGAAGTTTGTTGTTGTTCTTATTTCATATTTTGCTGTGGATCTATTATTCCGTATTGCGATTGCGGGGCGGAACGTCGGTTTTTCCGACTTGGAGCTTGTTTCTGCTGCGGGCGTCCAGCATGAGGGGCTGAATATGGCCACGGAACTCGTCTATATTCTTGAGTTCATCGATCGTGGCGTTCTTTCAGTGGACAACGGCTACACCTATCTCACTGAACTCTTCAACGTCATTCCTCGCGCCATCTGGCCGGACAAGCCAGGAATTGGGCTGGATTACGCCATCGCTCGCGGATTTGGCGGAAATGACAATGACACCGGCGTCTACGCGACGATCTCGCACGGCATGATCGGCCAGGGCGTTCTGAATTTCGGCTGGCTGTTCGGCAGCATCGCCGTGGGCATCCTGTTGTCTCTGTGGACCGCGTTTCTGTCCAGACTGCGCAGCCAGCCCGAGCCCTTGCGGCAATTCCTCTTCATGATCGGAGTGGGATTGACGTTCAACCTGGGACGAGACATCACCCTGCTTGTTCTCTGGCCCATCGTGTTCGCTTACCTCGCCGTGCGGGTCCTCGAGCGGTCGCATCTGGCGCTCACTGTTCATCCCAAGCGACAGACATCGGGCTAATCGCTTGCGCTCAACCATGTCCATCCCCGGAGAGGCGAACCAAACAGAATCGAAGGATGGCCCGGCGTCGATCGCCGTCACGTGCCAGCAGGTGACGCATTATCACGCAGCCCGTTTCAGGGCGCTCGCGCGCGACGTGCAATGCCTTCAGATCATCGCGGCGACAGGCGACGCGGAGATGCAGGCCGTCCTGTCCCGCTCCGACACCGGGCTCGCCGTCACCACCCTGTTCAGCACTACGCAGCAGTATATCCAGGCCGTCAGGTCCGGAGCGCTCTGGCGGCGGTGCTGGGATGTTCTGGACCGGATCGCGCCCCGCGCCGTGGCGATATCGGGGTGGTCCTTTCCGGAGAGTCTTGCGGCGCTCGGGTGGGCCGAATCAAAGGGCGCGCGGGTGATCCTGATGTCGGACAGCCAGCGGGAAGACGCAGCACGGAGCCGCGCCCGGGAATGGCTGAAGGGCCGCATCGTCCGCGCCTGCGACGCCGCCCTCGTCGGTGGCCGGCGTCATCGGGACTACGCCTCGGCGCTGGGGATGCGCCCCGAACAGGTTGTCCTGGGCTATGACGTCGTCGACAACGCCTATTTTCGGCTGGAAGCCGAGAGGGTCCGATCCGCGGGGGATCAGGTTCGCAGGGAACTCGCGTTGCCGGAGCGATTTCTCCTGGCGTCGGGCCGCTTCGTCCCGAAGAAGAATTTTCCCGGGCTGGTGAGAGCTTTCGCCAAGGCCCTGTCTGCCGTGACAACGGAGACCTGCCTCGTCATTCTCGGCGAAGGTCCGGGCCGCGCCGGGATCGAGGAGGCCATCCGCTCATGCGGCGTGGAGGAGCACGTCATCCTGGCGGGGATGCAGGATTATGGCGCCCTCCCCGCGTTCTACGCCCTAGCCGACGCGTTCATTCACGTCCCTCTCTGGGAGCAATGGGGCCTCGTGATCAACGAAGCGGCAGCCTCGGGGCTTCCCTTGATCGTGTCGCACCGGTGCGGCGCGGCTCCCGAACTCGTCCAAGACGGGGTCAACGGCTATCTGGTCGATGGCGCCGACGAGGCGGCGATTGCCGCAGCCATATCCCACATGCTGCACACCTCGGACGCCGGGAGGCGCAGCATGGGCGAGAGAAGCGTAGCACTGGTCGGTGAATGGGGGCCGGAGCGGTTCTCTCAGGGAATGCGGGACGCGTTGGCCCGGTGCAGCCCGGGGCCGAGGCCGCTCTCGTGGGCCGACCAGATCCTGTTTCGCCTGCTCGCGCGCCATTTCAGCCAAGCGGTGGGATGAGGCGGCAGGCGCAGGATGGCTCTTTCGATCGGCATCGTGTCCTCCAGCCTGTCTCGCAGCGCAGGAGGCGTGCTGCCCATCATGCAGGGCAATGCGCACGAACTGCTTCGCCGCGGGGTCGAGGTCGCCGTCTACGGCGTGGAGGACGCCGCCTTCGCACTGGATCGCGGCTCCTGGTCCCCGGTCGAGGTTCATGCGTGCCCGCCCGGGATCGGCAGGCTCGCCTACTCGCGCGCGCTGTACCCGGCGATGGCGCAGGGCCGTCACGACCTCGTCCATCAGCACGGCCTCTGGCTCTATCCCTCCGTAGCCGTTTCGAAGTGGCGTCGACGGCACGGCAGGCCGGTCGTGATCTCAACGCAGGGCATGCTGGAGCCCTGGGCCCTCCAGCAGAGTGCCTTCAGGAAGACCCTCGCGAGCCGGCTCTTCGAAGAGGCCAATCTCGCGGCGGCGGCGTGCCTGCACTGCTCGGATTCAGAAATCGAGGGTCTGCGCCGGTTCGGCCTCACCAACCCGATCGCAGTCATTCCCAACGGAGTGGCCTTGCCCGGCGACGACCGCCTATCCCCGCCCGACTGGCTTCCCTCAGATGGACGGAAGACCCTGCTGTTCCTGGGGCGGCTGCACGCCAAGAAGGGGGTTGGCGAAACGCTGCAGGCCTGGGCGAAGGCCGTGGCCCGATCCCCGCAGATCGCGGCGAAGTGGAGATTGGTGATCGCAGGATGGGGCGAACAGGCGAGCCAATCCGAATACCGCGCGATCGCAGACGACCTCGGTCTGGCGGACGTGCTGCTTCCCGGCGCTGTCTTCGGCGCTGAGAAAGAGGCGCTCTACGCGCACGCCGACGCGTTCATCCTCGCGTCCTATTCCGAAGGGCTGCCGATGGCGGTGCTCGAGGCGTGGTCGCACCGCCTGCCGGTCTTCATGACCAGCGGCTGCAATCTCCCGATCGGCTTCTCTGCGGGCGCCGCCCTCGAGATCACGACGTCTCCGGACGAGATCGCCGCGGCGCTGATCGCCCATCTCGAGCGCACCGATCTGGCGGAGATCGGAGCCCGGGGCCGCCGCCTGGTGGAGACGCACTTTTCCTGGGGTGAAGCCGGCCGGCAGCTCCTGTCCGTGTACCTCTGGGTTCTCGGCCAGGGCCCCCGGCCTGATTGCGTGACGTTCACCTGAAGGAGTAGCGCACGAGAGCCGGCCGTCCGGCCGGACGATGGCTGGCGCAGGCTGACTTTGCTAAGATCGCCAAGTTCCAGGTTTTCAACCTAAGGCTGCTTTTGCCCCAGGACAGCGAGCCGGTTCCTCTCCCCGTGACGGTCGTCGTGCCGGTCCGCAATGAAGAGCGGAGCCTTCGCGCCTGCCTGGAGACCGTAAAGGGCTTCCGCGAGGTTCTCGTGGTCGATTCCGGAAGCACCGATGCGACAGCGGCGATCGCCCGGGAATCCGGAGCGCAGCTGCTGCAGTTCTCCTGGAACGGCAAGTATCCGAAGAAGCGGAACTGGATGCTGCTGAACTACGCGTTCAGCACGGAGTGGGTGCTTTTCCTCGATGCGGACGAGCATCTCACCCCTGATTTCATCGCTGAACTCCGGCGCGTACTGCCCGGCAGCAGCCATGCGGGGTTCTGGATCCCCTTTGAGAAGCGCTTCCTGGGCGGCCGCCTGAGGTGGGGCATTCCCCAGCGGAAGCTCGCCTTGCTCCGCGTGGGACGCGGGCTCTATGAACGCATCGAGGAGGACCGCTGGAGCAGCCTGGACATGGAGATCCACGAGCATCCGCAGCTCGACGGTACCGTCGGCCGGATCACATCGGCCCTGAAGCATTGGGACGACCGCGGCATGCACGCCCTCATCCAGAGGCACAACGAGTATTCGAGCTGGGAAGCGCGCCGCTATGTCGCCCTCCTCTCGGGCGGAAAAGGCGCTGCGAACCTCACGCGGCGGCAGTCCATTAAGTACAGGCTCCTGCGCTCCAGGCTGTTTCCCCTGCTGTATTTCCTGGCAGACTACGGGCTCTATCTCGGGCTGCTGGATGGCTGGCGGGGTTTCGTGCACGCGCAGTTCAAGGCGACGTACTTTCTGCAGATCCGGGAAAAGATCCTGGAATTGGAACGCACCGGGGACCCCAGCACGGGCATGCACGCCGATGCGCAGTAGCTGGTCCCGGAAACCTGCCGAACCCAGGCCGGCCGCTCCCGCCGCCTTGGCGCTGTTCGTGGCATTGTCCGTCGTCTTGCTGGATGGGTTTTGGGCGGATGGTCGGCCCCAGGCCGGCACGCCCGACGCCGCTCCGTCCGGCGTCATCATCCTTGGCGGTGGCCTTGACCAGTATGTTCATGACATCGGGCACGGAATTCCGCCGAGCGGGGCGGCGCTGCGCATCGTGGACGGCGTGGCCCTGTGGAAGCGCTTCCCGGGCGCCAAGCTCATCTACACCGGGGACGAAGGTCCGCATCGTCCCAAGGCCGTCCTGCTTTCGCTCGGGGTGACCGAAGCGAGCATCGTGATCGAACCTCGAGCGAAGACGACGGCCGAGAACGCCGTGTTTCTCGCCAGGATGCTCGAGCCGCGGCCCGACCAGAGCTGGCTGCTGGTCACCTCCACCTTTCACATGGAACGCGCGCTCGAATGCTTCCGGGAGGCGGGCTTTCGCGTGACGGGCGCGCCCGTCGCTGATGTCCCGGCCGATCGCGTCGCCGAACGCATCAGGAATGGGCTCCACGAGTTCGGCGGCCGCATCGCCTATGGCCTGCGCGGCGCTTGCTCGGCTCCGAACGCCCGTTGACCCGGTTCGTGGGGCCGGCGCTTGCCGCGCTCGCTTCGCGGAGCTTCACTTCGCGATCACGAAGTCCACGCTGTCGAGTAGGCCGGAGACGCTGCCCTGCCTCTTCGGCCGAAGTTCAAGTGAGGCGGCGCGCACGAGGCGTCGCACGCGCGGTGAGGAGGTCACGTAGAAGGTCATAATGTCGCTGTCCGCTTCGTTCTCCAGCACCGCTTTCAGATCGTGCTGAAGCACGGCTCCGAACCCGGCTGAACCGGCGTCCACCATCGGCTTTTCGAAGCGAATTCGAGGGTAGATGATCCAGCCATCGGCCGGAGCCGACTTCTGCGACAGGCGAAGCGAGGCCAGAACATCCCGGGAGGCTGCTCCCTGGCGGGCCAGCAACATCGAGCGCCGGAGCCAAAGATTGCCGTCGAGCGGGCTGCAGCGCAGCCCGGTCTCTACCGCCTGCAACCCGGAGGAGAGCGGGGCTGAGGAAGGAGCGCCCGCCAAGGCATCGGCGACGCCCAGCCTGATGGTGATGGCCGACCGCGCCACGGGGCCACAGCGCTCCAGCGCCTCGTCCAAAAGCGGCCTCTTCGTCCAGCCCTGGGCGATGGCCGGGCTCAACCGGTCGCCGGCCTCGATAGCGGCCGCGGTCGCCGTGATCTCAGCGAATCGGTTGACCTCCGCCAGGCCGGAGAGCCCCGCTGCGCATGTGGCGAGGGCGATGACGGCGACCAGGGGGCGGATGGTCCACATCTCAGCTCGCCGGCGCTCCCGGTTCCGGATCTGAATCGCCGTAGCGATAGTAGTACCGGGAGCCGTAGCTCTCGTAGAGCCGTATTTGCTCTTCGCTCACCTTGTTCAGGACGATGCCCAGGCAGCGTTCCCGGATGCGTGTTTCCGTCTCGAATGCGTTCTTGACCGCTCGCCTTGGCGTCTTTCCCCATTCGGCGATGAAGACGAAAGCCGAAAACTGATCGGCGGCCGCTTTCACATCGACCACGGGGGCGATGGGAGGCAGGTCTACGATGACGTACCTGAAACTCTCGCCTGCCTCCCGGAGCAAGGCGGCCATCCGGGCGGATGCGAGGAGATCGCTGGTCAATCCGGGCGGCGCGTTGGACCCCGAGGACAGGAAAGCCAGACCTGAGTCCCGCTCCAGGGAGAGGTGATCGGTCAACGCCCCGTCCCCCACCAGCAGGTCGATCAGCCCAGGCTTGCCCTTCCTGCCGAGGTTGCTGGTCAGGCGCGGGCTGCGCAGGTCGGCGTCGATGAGAAGGGTTCTGGCGCCCTGGCTGGCGATCAACGTCGCCAGGTTCTTGGCGGTCATGGATTTCCCCTCGCCGGGGAACATCGAGATCACGCCGATGATGAAGCTGAGCTCGCCCTTGAGCGAGATGTCCGCAGCGGTCTTGATGGTCCGTAGAGTCTCGGAATAGACAGACAGAGGCTTGTCGAGCGCGATCCGCATGCGCTCGGGAGCGATGAACTCCCTCGCGTCCGCCGGCGCGGGCGCCTTTTCGTGGCCCTTGGCTCCCTCCGCGACCGACAGCCGGGGAAGGATACCCAGGAAATCCGCGCCGATCTCATCGCGGATCTGGGCGCTGTTGCGGAACACCCGATCGTTCTTCTCCCGCAAAAGCCCCACGCCGACGCCTGCAAGCGCCCCCAGCAACAGGCCGGTGAGAACGGAGCGGTTCCTCTGGGGCAGGCTGGGGCCGCCCGGAGGACTTGCGCGCGTGATGATCCGCGCGTCCGTGATCGGGAAAGACTGTTTCTGCACAGCCTCTTCGAAACGAGCCATGAAGTTCTTCTGCAGGTCGCGATAGGTCTCGGCCTGCTGCTCGAGTTCCCTCAACGCCACGAGCGTGGTGTTCGCCTCGGACGTCACGCCCATCGCGGCCTTCAGGCTGCTGTCCAGGGAGTTCTCACGGCTCTGTGCGACCTCATAGTCGCTGCGATAGCTCTCCGCGATGCGACCCAGCTCCTCGAAGATCAGCCGTTCATACTCCTTCATTTCGTTGCGCAGCGACATGACCTGCACATGCGTCGGTCCGAAGCGCTCGGCGAGATCGGCGGCGCGCTTGGCCCGGTCCAGGTACTTGGACCGGAGATCGCTGAAGACAGGCTGCTCCAGGGCCTCCGTCACGACGGCGTCGGTCTGGTGCGAGTCGATGATCGATCTGATCCGCTCGTAGCGCGCCCGTGTGCGCGCCGTTTCGGCTCTCGCGGTGATGAGCTGGCTATTGATCTCGGACAGCTGCTGGTCGCTGATCAGGCGGCCGCCGGCGGAGAGCAGGTTGTTCTGGCTCCGAAAGCGCTGCACGGCCAGTTCCGCTTCCCGCGACTGGTCCCGGAGCTCGCGGATACGCTCCTGCAGCCAGCCGCTCGCCCGCCGCGTCGACTCGTATTTCGATTCGAGCTGGTCGATGAGATAGACGTCCGCGAAGCCGTTCGCGATCGTCGCGGCGAGATCCCTGTCGTCGGACATGTAGGAGATCGACAGGACGTAGGCCCGCCCGACCCGCCGGATGGTCAGTCCTCCCAACAGCTTTTGAAGAGCTTGCTTCTTGCTGACCACAGCCTCGTTGGTGGTGACGGGCGGCGGGGCGAACCAGGTTCGAAAATCAAGCCTGTCCAGAAGCATCTCGGCAGGGGATTGCTTCTCCAGCAGGAACGCTTCGCTCCGGTCCAGTCCGAGCTTGTCCACGACCGCCATGCCGATCTGTTCGGACCTCAGGAGCTCCACCTGGCTCTCGATGGCCGAGTCCTGCGGCGCCAGCGTCGCTGTCGGAAGGAGGTCCTGCACGGCCCGCACCGAGCGGTCGTCGATCAAGACGTAGGACGTGGCCACATATTGCGGAATCGCCGTGGCCACATAGGCGACGCCGCCGAAGAGACCAAGCGCGCATCCCAGCGCCAGCACCACCGCCTGGCGGCGTGCCATGGCCAGCAGTTTCTCGAGATCCGAAACGCTGGATTCCGCCAGTCCGCCGGGTCCGCTCGATGATCCAACCTTACGTTCGGGAGGCGCAGGCGAGAGCATCTCAGGTCCGTCTCTTACAATTGTGAGGCCAAGCGCCTCGTCCCTTCAGGCGCGGCGTCGGCAAAGCCGGGCATCGCGGAGTCCCGTATGCGAAGGGACTTTCGGGTCTTGCGAGCTTCAGGTCTTGCAGGCGTCAGGTCTTGCAACCGCTGTCCGGGAGCGCTCCCCGGCCACCTTCGGCACGCGTCCCGCGGGTAAGAAAGACGTTCTACTCGTCTAATGCAACTTAATCATGGGATAGGAGCGCACGCAGGGGGGAGCGGTTCGCGTGCCGCAAGCAACGCCGTCGATCATCCCGGCGACGGATGATCTCCCCTCTGGGCGTCCCGCCTGGTCTTTTGCTTCTTCGAGCGGGAGAGGGAAAGCGAGGCGCACACTCCCAGGCATGCCGCGAAATAGGCGGCTACGCCCGGGATCTGCGTGGGGAATTCGACGACGCTCTGCAGGGCGATGAACCCCATCGCGCACAAGCCGATCACCGGCGCGAACTTCATCCGCTCACGGTTGGCGAGCCCCCTGCCGAAGGTCCGCAGCAAAACGACGCACGCGACGAGGAGCAGAAGCAGGGATGGCGCGCCCAGGCCGAGATAGGCCTCGAGGAAACTGTTGTGCGCCTTGTCCCAGAGGCCCGCAATCCCGCACTCCGAGTTGCGGTAAGGACGGAAGGCGCTCTCGAACGCGCCGAATCCCGTTCCGGCGATCGGGTGATCCTTGATGGCCTGGAGCACCGACGCGAATGTGCACCAGCGTGCGTCCTCTGCGCCCTGGATCTGGATGCGCTCGAGCGTACGGGGCATCAGGAACCAGGCGCTGGCGAGCAAGGCGACACCAGCCCCGCCGATGGCGGCCACACCCAGCGGCCGGCGCGCCAGTTTCGAGTATGCAGCCAGGAGCCACGCCAGCGCAACGGCCTGGCAGGTAATCCCGAGCAGGCTTCCCGAGCGGGAAAACGTCAGCAGCAGCGCGACCGCGCTGATCCCATAGGAGAGCACGGCGGCGGCGAGCCGCAGGAGGCCGGGCTGTGCAAGCGAAGGCAAGCCGCTCCCCTCTCCCCTGCACCTGTCCTCGCTGACGCTGAGATACGCAGTGGCGGAACGTCCGAGCAGCATCAGGCCCGCCAGCGAGAGGAAGGCCGCGGTATTGTTCCTGTTCACGAATACGGCGGTGAGGCTCCGGCTCTCGTCGGTTTTGACGCCGCTGAGCAGGTGACGAGGCAGCAGGAACTGCTGGACGAGGCCGTAGGCTGCGACAGCAAGCCCGACCCAAGCCAGCCGCTTCCAGAGCCTCAGGGCCGCCGCGTCGTCCTGGTGCAGGGCGAGCGCGCTCATGAAGACGCCGAAAGGGAGCGCCAGGGCGGGCGCCGCCCGCAACGTCTCCGCGGGAGCGACGGAAATCGCGCCGGAGAGCGGCCCAAGACGTTCGCTGGCTTCGCTCCAGGCGGGATGAGCCAATGGATTGAGCGGGAACGAAACGGATTGAGCGATCACATAGACCGTCGACGCCGCCAGCAGGCCCGCGGCCCATCCGATGAGCCTCGCCAGGTCCCGATTGGGCCAGCTCACCAGGCATGCACAGCCAAGCACGATCCCGTTCACCAGCAAGGACAGATTGAAATATCCGTCCTGGACAGCGCCCAGCGGCACGACGGCGAGCAGAATTCCACCAATGAAAAGCGCTCTCGCAACCGCGAAAAATGCCTTTTCGCTCACCGATGCCGGTCTTGCATTGGCAAAGTTGCGGTCCGCGCGCTTCATGGCTTCAACGATTACCACGCAGCTCTGCTCGCGACCATGCGCGCAGGACCGCCCTGCCTGCACGGCTGCGGCCGGTCCTCGAAGAGTCACGAGATGGAATTATCTTGCGTTCTCAACGCGACAATGGAAAATTTGACTCTTATAAGTTGTATCGCCGATCATCCGGAGCAGACATGAAGTTTAAAAGTTGGATGTCCATGGTTGGCGTCGCGACTGTTCTGGCCGCGCACCCTGCGGCGGCAGGAAACGAATATCTGATCCAGCCTGGAGACGTACTCGAACTCTCTGTCGTCGGCGTACCGCAGCTGCTTCACAAGGGAACGGTGGGCCTGAACGGGGCCGTGACCTTTCCCCTGATCGACGACGTCAGCGCCAGCGGCCGCACCATCGACGCCGTCCGGGCCGAGGTGCGCGCCAGGTTGTCCACCAAAGTGGCGCCTCGCCAGAACGGCGACGGGGTCACGGACATGGTGGCCTTCACCCCCGAGCAGATAGGCGTCTCAATCGCCGACTACCGGCCCATCTACATCAACGGGAACGTCATCCAGCCTGGCGAGCAGAAGTACCGGATCGGGATGACCGCCCGCGAAGCCGTGTCGGTGGCCGGGGGCCTGGAATCCGGCCAGGCGGCCGGCCAGGAATACGCCGTCCTCCTGAATGAACTCGCTTTCGAGCAAATCCGGCTGTTCCGGCTGGAGTCCGAGCGGCAGCGGACGTCCGGCGTGGACGTCGACGTGACGGGGGGCACGCGCACGCAGCCACGAGGGCCAGCTCTCGCGCTGGCCAACACACACGTCGCCGACGCCGTGAACGCGCGCAGGAACGAAGCCAAGTTCCTGCAGGATTCGATCGAGTCCGCCCAGCGCCACATCGCCATCCTGCGCGAACGGCGGACGAATGAGGCTGATGGATATGAGCAGGACAAAGCGGACTTCGAGCGCGCGAGCGACCTCTTCAAGAAGGGGGTCACCGTAGCGCTGCGCGTTTCGGACGCACGCCGCAACATGCTGATCTCCGCCACCCAGCTGCTGCAAACGGATGCGGCGATCGCTACGGCTGAAAGAGAAATCCTGGGCTACAAGCGCCAGATCGACCGCCTGAATGAACAGGCGAGCCTCAGCTCGCTCACCGAGATCGAGCAGGCCAGCCACAAGATCCAGGACATTCAGACGAAGCTCATGTTCGCCCAGCAGATGCTGCCGCCGGCGAGCGCGACCTCGGTGTCATCGCTGGAAGACGCGGCCGTGGTGAGCATCGTTCGATCCGCCGCTGGAGAGCCCCAGAAGATGAAAGCGGATCTGGACACGCTTCTTCGGCCGGGAGACGTCGTGACGGTCAGTATCCCTGGCATGCCGCCCGGCGGCGGCAAGATCGCCCGCAAGGAATGATCGCGCACATGCCCGGGGATGAAGACGCCCACCCGTGACGGGCATGGACCCGGCGCCCCGGCTGGCTCTTGCGAGGATGCAGCCGCCCAGCTCGCGCGACCGCTTGCGCCGGCTGGTCTGGAAGTGGGCCTGGCTGCTTTGTTTCCGTCCCTCTCCGACCCCTGCGCACGCGTGGCGGCGCATGATCTTGCGCGTCTTCGGAGCCAGCGTCGGGCCCGGGGCCTATATCTACCCCTCCGTGCGAATCTGGGCGCCTTGGCGTCTCACGCTCGCCGAGGAGAGCTGCCTCGGCCCTGGCGTGGATTGCTACAACGTCGATCTCGTGCAACTCGGACCAGGGTCGATCGTCAGCCAGCGCGCTTTCCTCTGCACGGCGAGCCACGACTTCGACGAGCTCGGATTTCCGCTCGTGGCGGGCCGCATCATGATTTCGTCCCAGGCCTGGGTCGCGGCCGAAGCCTTCATCGGGCCGGGTGTCACTTTGCACCCTGGAGCCGTCGTTCTGGCCCGCGCCGTCGTGACGCGGGATGTGGCGGAGTGGACTGTGGTTGGCGGCAACCCCGCCCGGGCCATCCGGTCGCGGCGTCGGTCGTCCTCGATCACGCGCGGCGAGCGCTGAACCCGCTTCCGGTCCGACGAGCGCCTTCCTTGCACGACTGCGTCACTGGCCGTTCAGCCCGGTGGTGCAGTTCGTGGTGGCGATGCCGGTCGTCGTCGACGAGCAGTTGACGGTCGACGTGGCCCCGCCCCCAGGGACACTCAGGAGGGTGGACTGGGTCGTGTTCGACGAACTCCTGCCATTGTCGGCGTTAATGCGCCCTCCCCCGCCGGCGTCGATCGGGAGCGTGGTGGGAGGGGTGGTGCTCGCCGCCCGGCTGGCGTTGTCGTCGCTGCTGCCGGGGCTGTTCGCCGGCCCGCCCGCGGGAATGATCTGTTCGGCGCGCTCGGCCTTGCCATCCCGCGTGAACTTCCCGCTGGAATCCGCGCCGGGCGTCATCGTCAGGCAGGCGGTGCCCTGCCGGGCGCAGCCTTCAACCTCGCCTTCCGTGACCGTGACCACGGTCTCGGTATCCGTCACGAGCACGACGAGGTCCGTCCCGCGAATGCCGAGCGTCGCGTGCGGCGTGGAGAGCGTGTAGCTACCGTGCTGCGAACGGCCGCCCGAAACGAAGCGGAAGACGCCCTTCGTCAGGCTCAATGCCGCTTCCTGGGCCGTCTGGTCGGGGTTGAAGACGAACTTGTCCAGCTTTGCGCTGGAGTTCGGCCCTACCTCGAACCGTGCATTGTCGAGGAATTCGAGGCTCGTCCGGCCCTGCGCCCCGGTCTTCACGAGGTCGTCGGCGTGCACGGAGGTGCCGACCTGGAGCGTCTCCTGCGTGCCTTCGGATTCCGCGGTCGCAGCAGGCACGACCGCAACGGCCGCTCCGATCTTCATGGGTTCAGCGGCAACCGGGCCGATGAGCAGGCCCACCAGGGCAGCCGCACCCGCCAGGGCGAGAGCGGTGCGGGCAGGAACTGGCAAACCGAACTGTGGCATAGGCGACGTCCTCGAAGGCGCGCGGGGTGAGGAGTGGCCGCCGCTCTCCCGCCGGAAACGCGATGAACGGAAGACCGGCCCGCACGCGACGCGGGGCCCAGGTCCCTTGGTTTATACAGCCATTAGTTAATGGGGTCGAGCCAGCGTTAAACATTAAGCAATCCTCTTGTAGGCCCGCGATGCGCGTGGAAGATTTGAGCCATGGCGTCGAGCTCTCATCGCGTGCAACGCATCGTCGGCTGCCTGGCCGTCGGCGGTCTCGTGCTGGGCCTTGCCCTGGCGGCGCGGATCGCCGATCCAGCGCCGGTGGCGGCTATCCGCGCGCTCACCTTCGACTTCTTCCAGCGCCTGTCTCCCCGTCCCTATCAGGACGCCGGCGTCCGCATCGTCGACATCGACGAGGCGTCGCTCACGGCGCTGGGCCAGTGGCCCTGGCCGCGCACCCGCGTGGCCGAGTTGGTCCGCCGTCTCTCGGACCTCGGCGCGGCCGCGATCGCGCTCGACATCCTCTTCCCCGAAGCCGACAGGACCTCGCCATCCCGAACGCTGGCCAATCTCGACCTTCCCAGCGACGAGGTCCGCCAGCGCGTGAAGTCGATCCTCGAGGTGCTGCCGGACCATGACGAGGTTCTGGCGCAGGCCATCGGCGACGCCCCCGTGGTGCTGGGCTTCGCGACGGGCCCCACGCCCAACACCCGCCGGCCGGTCCAGAAATCCGGCTGGGCCACGGCGGGCACCTCGCCGGTGAAGTACCTGCAGCCGTTCCGGGGCGCCATCGTCAGCCTTCCCGTTCTGGAGGAAGCCGCCAGGGGCCAGGGCAGCCTGGACCGCGCCCAGGAGCGGGCCTCCGGCGTGAGCCGCCGCATCCCGCTCATCAGTTCGGATGGCGAGCGGCTCTATTCAGGGCTTTCGCTGGAGGCGCTGCGCGTGGCGCAGGGCGCCAGCACCACCATCGTGCGCAGTTCGGACGCGAGCGGCGAAAACTCCGGCGGAGCGCCGGCGATGATCGAGGCCAAGGTCGGCCAGTTCGCCGCGCCGACCACGGACGAAGGCGACCTCGTCATCTACTACGACCACAATCGCAGGGAGCGCTACATCTCGGCCGCCGCGCTGTTCGACGCCAAAAAGGCGGAAGAGATCCGCCCCTTGATCGACGGCCACATCGTCTTCGTCGGCTCCTCGGCGGCGGGCCTGCTCGACGCCAAGGTGACCGCCCTCGGCGAGCTCGTGCCGGGCGTCATGATCCACGCCCAGGCGGCCGAGCAGATCCTGGCGGGCCAGTTCCTCAGCCGGCCCGACTGGGCCAACGGCTTCGAGCTGATCTCGACGGCGGCCTATTCGATCCTCGTCGCCTGCCTGCTGACGGTGGTCGGGGCCCGCTTCGTGGCCCCCGTCATCGCAACGGTGATCGGGGCGATCGTCGTCGGCGCCTGGGTCGCGTTCGTGCGCTACGGGCTGCTGCTCGATCCCATCTACACCGCCGCCACGGCGCTGGCGGTGTATGTCGCGGTCAGCGCGGTGCTCTACCTCACCTCGGACCGGGAGAAACGCTTCATCCGCCAGGCCTTCGGGCAATACCTCGCGCCGGAGGTGCTGGCGCGGCTGGAGGCCCGGCCGGAGCTGCTGGCGCTGGGCGGCGAGATCAAGGTGATCACGATCCTGTTCATGGACGTGCGCGGCTTCACCACCATCTCCGAGCGGCTCTCCGCGCACGAGATCACGGCCTTCATGAACGCGCTGCTCTCCCCTCTCTCCGACGAGATCCAGAAGGAGCAGGGCACCATTGACAAGTACATCGGCGACAGCATCATGGCGTTCTGGAACGCCCCGCTGGATGTGCCGGACCACGCCGCCCGCGCCTGCCGGGCGGCCCTGGCGATGATCGCCGTGGTCGAGCGCATGAACAAAACGGACGCCTTCGGGCTGCGCGGAAACCACGACCTCGACCTCGATGTGGAGATCGGCGTCGGCCTTAACACCGGCGAAGCCTGCGTCGGCAACATGGGCTCGGAGCACCGTTTCAACTATTCGGCGCTGGGCGACACGATCAACGCCGGGGCCCGCATCGAATCCGCCTGCAAGGAGGCCGGCTGGCCGCTGATGATCTCGGAGCAGACGAAAGCCGCTGCCCCTGGCTTCGCCACGCTCGAGGTCGGCCCGATCCCCCTGAAGGGCAAGAAGGAGCCGCTGATCCTGCACGCCCTGGTGGGCGACGAGGCGATGGCGGAGAGCGCGCAGTTCCAGGTCTGGGCCGATGCGCACCGCGCCCTCATCGAAGCCATCGCCCGACAGAACAGCGCCGCCGCCAACGCGGCCCTCCTCAACTGCCGGGCCGTGGCCGGACCCGCGTCGGATCACTTCTACGATCAGTTCACCGGCCGTATCGCCGCGGCGGAGACGCGGCCGAGGGACGCCGTGGCGGACCCGAGATACACGCAGGCCCTGGCCTCGACGTGATGGACCGAGCCAAGGGACCAGGCAGGGGCGGAGCGCGGGACATCATCCCGGCTTCCGGGAGGTGAGATGTCCCTCGCCTCCATCATCAGGGCGCTGGTTCCGAAACAGTACAGGCCGATCGGCTACCTGACGGCCCTCGCGCAGGCGAAGACGGGCCAGTCGGTGGCGTCCGGGCCGTTCGTTGGGATGAAGTACGTCAATGACTCCCACGGGAGCGCCTACATCCCCAAATTGCTCGGCCTGTACGAATTGGAGTTGCGGGACTGCATCCGCCAGATCGTCGCGCTGCAGCCAGACGTCATCGTCGATTGCGGCGCAGCCGAAGGCTACTATGCGGTCGGACTCGCGATGCGCTGCCCCGGTGCGGCCGTCGTCGCGTTCGAACTGGAGGACGGCGCCCGGGAAGGCCTTCGCGCGATGGCGCGACTGAACGGCGTCGAGGACCGCGTCGACATTCGTGGCCGTTGCGACGCCTCCCACCTGCAGCGTTGCCTGGCGGAAGGCGCGACGCCAGTCGTCGTTTGCGACGTCGAAGGCGGAGAGGACGAGATCCTCGATCCCGGCCGCGCTCCCGCCCTCGCCAGGGCCTCCATTCTGGTCGAGCTTCACGACTTCCTTGTTCCCGGCCTGAGGGATCGGCTGTCGCAGCGGTTTTCACCATCGCACGACATCACGTCGATCCTGCAGGAACCACGATTGGTCAGAGACTTCCCCTGGCGAACGCCGTTCACCACCCTCCTGCCGCAACGCTACCGGGAGTGGGCCGTCAGCGAGTGGAGGCCCGTTCCCATGGAGTGGTTCTGGATGACGCCGAAACGCGACCACCTGTGATGATTGCGGCCTCCCGGAAGTCCGAATTCGTCAGGAGATCCCACGGCGCACTTCGTCGATCGCGAGTTCGGTCGCGGACTTGAGCCGCCGGAACGTCGTGAAGGTGCTGGCCCGCACCGGTTTTCGCGAGCCGAAGCGCGAGATCATCATCCGGAGCCCGTCGAAGGTCCCGTGCAAAGTCGCCGTGTAGCTCCGGCGCGAGAAACCGTGAACCAGCCCCTTGGCTGTCGTCCCCGCGAGATAAACGGGCGCGTACAGCCCCGGCACGTTGAAGAGCACAAAAGCGATCGAATTACGTCGGCCATAGTAGTCCGCCTTGTAAGAGAACCTGCCGGGAGGCTGGTGATGGAAGATCGGATCGGCGCGGCCGAGGCGCACGAACTTCCCCCGGTCCAAGAGCCTGATCGCCAGGTCGCCCTCTTCGACCATGTAGAAGTAGTCCTGCCGGTATCCGCCGGCCTTCAGGAAGATCGATCGCCTCACAGCGTGGGACGCCGCGACGAAGGAAGGACCGATCCACGTGTCATGGGCCGTGGAGGGCCGCTGATGCTCCTCGTCCGATTGCAGGATGTTCTTGAAAGGGATCGCCACGACCGCAATATCGTCATCGTCGAAGTCGGCGAGAGTCTGCGCGATCGTGTGCGGCGACTGTAGGATCGAGTCGTCGTCCAGGAGGAAGACGATTTCGGTGTCGGCGAGCTGCGCACCGCGGTTGCGGTGATAACAGGGGCCAAGTGAGACCTGCGAACGCTCATACGCAACCTCAGGAAATTCGCTGGCCATCATGACGTCCGTGCCATCCTCCGAGGCGTCGTCCATCACGAGGATCCGGACCTGTTCGGACTGGCGCTGAGCAGCCTTGAGGGCCACTCGCAGCAGGTCCTTTCGGTTCGATGTGACGAAGACAACCGATGCTGACGCGGCCATGGCGTTCCTGGCGACGGGATTTCCAAGAGGCGGACGGGCCTGTTTCTGCGAGTTAAATCAAATATACTTCTATGAGTTGTACAGCCAGTATTTCATGCAGGGCGTGAGGGCTGGTCGAGGACTCGCAGTGCGCAGCTTCATCACCGCGTTCAATGGAGCCCGGGATTTCTTCGAGATCCCAAAGGCCATGCACGAACGGGGACTTCTCGAAAAGCACGTCACGGATCTCGCGTTTCCCGGCGCCCTTGGCCGGCTGCTCTCCAGCATCGGTCGTCTCAGTCTGCGGGCAGTGCCCGAGATTTCGGCTGCGCGCCTTCATCTCGACCCCACGGCTCTCCTGGACAACGTCGCGGTGCGGCTGTCGCGGCAGACGCGGGCCGACCCTTACTTCTCTGCCGACCGGGCGCTCTCCTTGGCCGCGGGCGATCTCGCCGTTGCACGTCACTGCCACTTGTTCCTGTACAGCGGCTACGGCTTCTGGGCGTTCGACAAGCCCGCGCCGGGGAGGAAGCTTCTGTTTCAGGTCCATCCGCATCCCTTGTCAGTGTTCGCGCTGCTATCGGAGGACGCGCGCCGTTTCCCTGAAGTCGCGCACTCCTTCGAGACGGAGCTGGATTCGCTGGATCCCCGCTCGATCCCCACCGAGCGGTCGGACGAGTGGCGTTTGGCCGACCGGATCGCCTGCGCCAGCACGTTCACGAGAAACTCGCTCATAACGCAGGGCTGCGAGCCCGGTCTGATCGACGTCGTGCCCTATGGTTTCCGCAGTCCATCGCGGCCCGCGAAGCGGCGGCCTGCCTCTGGCCGATGCCGGTTTCTGTTCGTTGGCCAGGGCGTGCAACGTAAGGGACTGCACCACCTCCTGCGGGTCTGGCGAGACGCGAGGCCCGCCAACTCCGAACTCATCGTCATCGCTAGGCGGCTCGATCCCGGGCTGGATGAACTCCTTCGACAGACCAGCCTGCAATACTATCCGGGCGTGAGTGCCACGAAGCTGGAGGACGCCTACGCCTCTTCCGACGTATTCGTGATGCCCTCCCTGGTCGAGGGTTATGGCCTCGTCTACCTGGAGGCGCTCAGCCATGGGCTTGTCTGCATAGGAACGAAGAACACCGGCTTGGCGGACATCCGGGAGGCGCGGGATCGTATCAGGACGATCGAGGCCGGCGACCTCGGCGCTTTGGCCGAAGAGATGGGCCGGGCCGCGTCGGAGCTGGCCGTCGAAAGGGAGAGGAAGCCCGCGCCGGTCGATTGGCGGAAGTGGAGCGATTTTCGCTCGGACATCGTGGAATTCGCGACCAGGGGGGATGCGTGAGCCTGGTCGAACCCCTGCGAAATCATGAGCGCCCAACCGGGTCACCGCCACCTTGACCCGCATCATCTTCGTCAACCGCTTCTTCTGGCCCGATCACTCGGCCACCAGCCAGATCCTCTCCGACCTCGCGTTCCATCTGGCGGACGAGGGCCGCGAAGTGCATGTCGTCACGAGCCGGCTGCTCTACGAGGGTGCGGCGGGAGGCGCGCTGCTCCCGGCGCAGGAGCGTGTGCGCGGCGTGGGGGTGCACCGCGTCAGCACGAGCGCGTTCGGGCGCAAGGGGCTGGCGGGCCGCGCCGCGGACTATGGCAGCTTCTATGTCGCGGCGCGGCGCAAGCTGCTGGCGCTGGCCGGGCCCGGCGACATCGTCGTCGCCAAGACAGACCCCCCTCTCCTCTCCCTCGTGGCGGCCGACGTCGCCCGGCGACGCTCGGCGATGCTGGTGAACTGGATCCAGGATCTCTATCCGGAGGTGGCTCAGAACCTCGGCGTCGCATGGCTGAAAGGCCCGCTGGGCGGCGCGCTGACGGCTCTGCGCGACCGCTCGCTGCGGCAGGCCGCGGCGAACGTCGCCATCGGCGAAGCCATGGCGAGACGGCTGCTCGCGCTCGGGGTGAGCCCGGACTCCGTCGAGACTATCCCCAACTGGGTCGTCTCCGCCGATATTCATCCCGTCGAGGCGGAGGATAACCCGCTGCGACGCGCCTGGGGGCTGCAGGAGCGTTTCGTCGTCGGCTATTCCGGCAATCTCGGCCGCGCTCACGAATACCGCACGCTGCTCGACGCGGCGGCCAGCCTCGCGGATCGCCCGGAGCTCCGCTTCCTCTTCGTCGGCGGCGGCCACAGGTTCCAGGCGCTGGAGCAGGATGTGCGCGCCCGTGGCCTCGCGCATCTCTTCCTGTTCAAGCCGTATCAGGGCCAGGAGGCGCTTTCGCTCTCCCTCTCCACGCCGGACGTGCACTGGGTGTCGCTGCTGCCGGAGGTCGAGGGCCTCATCGTGCCCAGCAAGGTGTATGGCGTCGCCGCCGTGGGCAGGCCCATTCTCGCGGTGGCCGATCCGCAGGGCGAGGTGGGCCAGCTCGTCACCCGTCACGCCTGCGGCATCGCTGTCGCGCCCGGGGACGCCGTCGCCCTGGCCGTCGCGATCCTCCGGTTGCAGTCGGACCCTGCGGAACGGGCGGGCATGGGCGCGAACGCCCTCGCCATGCTGCGCGAGCACTACTCGCGCGACCGGGCGCTCGCCGCCTGGTCGGCCCTTTTGCACCGGCTCGGCGCGACGGCCGCCCCCGCGGCCGAGACCCCCGTTCCAGCCAGCGGCGCTGGCTGAACGCGATCGAGCTCCGGAACAATCTCGCGTTAAGCCCATTTTGTCTTTTCGCGCGCCATGATTCGGCGAGCAATGGAGCGGCTTGATGAGCCTGACGAGACTGCAACGGATCAGCGTCGCATTGGGCTTGGCAATGGCGGGAGGGCTCGTGTGCACGGTGTCCGGCGTCCTGCTGCTCAAGCTCGCCTCGATGGCCCTGTCACCGCTCGGCGCAACGCCGGTCGCGCTCGGGTCGGTCACGCCGTTGCGCATTGCCTATTTCGGAGCGACGTCGCTGCTGTCGCTATTCGCCATGGGAGCGCTGATGACATCGCGCGTCCAACCAAACCCAGGCGCGCCGCCTCCTGATGGAACGGGACGCGCGTTTTCTGGCTGCCGTGGGCCGGCCTCGGCCAGGGCGGCGGCCCGGGGCATCGAGCTCGTCTCCTAGTATCTCATCCATCCCACTGAAATTCTGCATCAAGTGAGCGCGCCGGGCCTTCTCCGTCGCATTGGGTCCGCCTGCAATCGAAGGCGAGGCCATGAGCCGGCCACACGGCCTGGGGAAAATCGGCGAGGGTTCAAACCCCAGCCGGCTCCTGCATCAGCCCGGACACGTGGTCGACGCAGCGCAGCGCCAACATCAACGCCGACATCGTTGGGTTCGCGCCGCCAGCGGTTGGCAGCACGGCTGTCGATACGGCTGAAACGTTGGACAGTCCGAATACACGAAGGTTCGTGTCCACGACGCCAGTGTCGGGCCCTAGGCCCAGGCGAGTTGTTCCAACCGGGTGATAGATGCCGCCTCCCACCACCAAGTCAGCCTCTACGGCCTCCTTCGGCAGTCGGCGGAACCGCGCCAGCTTCGAATATCTCGACTGTCGCCACATCCGCTCGAACAGATCGGCGGCGGCGTGAAATTCGTCGATGTCACGACGGGAAACTCCCCAGCTTATCTCGGCCAAGGGAAGTCCGAAGACGTCGCTCCGCTGGCTCGACAAGGTAATCCGGTTCGCCGGCTGCGGGCTTTGCTCCGTCACCATATGAACGCTCAGGATCGCGTCATCGGGGAAGAGCAGCCGCCGTTCTATCATTCGCCACCACAGCAGTCTCAAAAGCCATGGAGCCGCAGAACACAAACTCAGGACAGATCGAGACTGCGGCCATTTTCCCTGCTGAATGCTTCTGAACACGTCGCGAAGGGTGTCAAATGGCCCCTCGGGCTGCGAAACGAAAGCAACATGCGCGAAACATCTTGGGGCCAATTCTCTTGCGTCACCCGTCTCGGAAAGCTCGAACCGCAAGTTTCGCATTCTTCCCGCGCGGTCGAAATGAAAGCCGAAAGTTCGATTGAGAGCCGGTCTGTCCAGGACGTCGAGATTCGCGACAGGCGCGGACAGATGGTCGGACAGACCTTCTCCAAGGTGCTTCGTGACCTTGGTCAGACAATGTGAATTTTGCTGATCCAACAGCAACAAGAGCCTGGTTGTCTCTATCGCCCCGGCCGCGAAGACGACGTGGCCGCACTTCACCTCGATCCGTGATCCATCTGGCGATCGACCAACGATGCTCCTCAGCGCTCCACGATCGACGCGGAACTCCGTCGCGGTGGCATTCAGCCACAGCGTGGGGCCGCCCTCGGATGTCAAATTGGCCCGAAGGAGCGAGAATACGTTGCGCCTGGCGAAACTGGGCCACTTCGCATAGCGTCGCGTGTAGTCGGCATGGAGGTCGGCATCCGTCGAGAGGCCCTCGTAAGGGCCGGCGGACAGTCCGAACAGCCGCTCCACTTCCTCGCGATAGCTGAGGATCTCGGTGGGCGGGATGGGCCAATTCGCGTCCGAGACGTCCCTCTCGAGATAGGGGATCAGAGCACCGCCCCAGCGAGTGGATGTTCCCCCGAGGCACCTGAATCGTCCTGCGGCCCCTGCGTAGGTCGAGCGCAGCTGGACGACCTCGTTCAGTGGGTGGCTTTCCCCGTCTTGCGTCCACCCGCCCGATTCAAGGCAGATGACGGAGTGCCCCTTCCGAGCTAAATACGTGGAGATGACGAGGCCCAAAGTGCCGCCGCCCACGATGACGACCTGGGCAGTTGCACTGACGTGTCCAGCGCCTGCCAGATCTCTGATCATGCATGCAAGCTCCCGATGCGAAGCAGTTGCCGGACTCGCTCCTTTCGTCGTGTGCTTACAATGACAGCGCCCGAAGTGTTTCGCACCAGCGCCTCCTCCAGGACCGTGAGCGGGGGCTTGCCCCCCTTCCCGGAGGCAGCGGACGACAGGTAACCGTATGTGATCTGCAGATGCCGCCCCGTGGCGATGATGGCGTCCGCCTGACGCTCCTCCAGGCTGTCCTTCGTCTGGATGACCGTTCCGATCAAATCAGCCCTTTGCAAATAGTCCTGAAGATGATGATCGGGAATGTCCACGCCGAAAGCCTTGATCTTCCCTTCCTTCATGCATGTGCCGAGCCAGTTCTGCCACTCTTCGGTGGCGATGAGATCAAACCGGGGCTGATGCAGCAAATAGAGGTCGATGCATTCACGCCCAAGACGCCGCAAGCTGCCATGCAGGGCGGCGCGTGCACGATCGATGCTGAAATCGACTGTCGGTCGGGACAGTGCGGGCCAAATTCGCCCGCCAGCCTTCCGGAAAAATACACCGGCCCAGCTCTGATTCTCCCCACCCGGTGGGTAGATGCCGACCTTTGTCGTGACGGTAGCCGACCGCTCGCCCTTCAGGATGAACGACAGGTCACGCTCGGCCGTTCCAAAACCATAATACGGTGCAGTGTCGAAGTGTGTAATTCCGATCTCAATCGCACTCCCCAGTAATTCCTGCCTTTCTTTCTGGAATCCGGCGGTGAACAGGTTGGCGGTTCCAAATATCAGCTTCGAACATACGAGGTCGGTGCCGGCGATCTTTACTTTCCTCATGGCGCCCCTCTCGGTCCGTTAACCCAGGCGCAGCCGCCGCCTAACAATTTGCGCGATCTGTTTGAACAGCGCCATTCGAACCCGTCAGGGACTGCCGCGCAACCGTCTGTTCCATTCCGCCGGATCCTGCGGCTCGTTTGCTGGCCAGACCGGACGAGGCAAAGGCGGACAACCGCGTCGCGCGGCGGGCACTGCGAGAGATCCCCGCCAGCCGTATCTCGCCCGCTGGCTTCGTCCCAAACTGTGCCTTAGCATCCTCCTGCTCGCGGAGGATGTCGGCCCCCATGGATCTTCGCTCCGTCGCCAAGGAACGCCTCGGCTCTGGAGCCGCGTATGACGTCGTCCGGGCGCTCCATCGCTCCCTGCTGGAAGCCTTGCCGATGGGCCTGTACCAGGCCCAGCGCTCCTACTGGCGCACGGGCCGGATACCCCGTCTGCGAAATCCTCGGACCTTCAACGAGAAGGTTCTCTTCAAGCTCGTGCATGACCGGCGCCCGGTCCTGCGGCTGTTCGCCGACAAACTGGCCGTCCGGGAATTCGTCCGGGCGAGGCTTGGGGACGAGCGCGCCCTCAAGAGGCTCCTCTCGGTCCATACCGATCCCGACGAGATCGGCAGGGATCCGCTGCCCCGCGCGTTCGTCGCCAAGCCCAACCATGGCTCGTCCTGGGTCGAGGTGTACGACGGGCAGCGCAGCCTCGACGTGGCGGACCTCCGCGATACGGCGAGGCGCTGGCTGAAGCAGGACTTCTACCACTTCAACCGGGAATGGGCGTACCGGGGCATCCCCCGCCTCGTCATGATCGAGGAATACCTGCCGCTGGGAACTCCGGGAAACGCCGAGTTCCAGCTCTTCAGCTTCGATGGCCGGGTGGCGTTCATCCGCCGCAAGATGAAGGGGCCGGGCGTGATCTTCTGGCCGGACGGCGCGCGCGCGCCGTTCTCGATCAACCGGCCGAACCTCGAGGCGGAGTTTCCGCCGCCCAAGGCGCTTGGGGAGATGATCGCCGTCGCCGGGGCCCTGTCCCGCGGCATCGATTTCGTGCGCGTCGATCTCTACGACATCCAGGGGACGGTGAAGTTCGCCGAGCTGACGAACTATCCTTTCGCGGGCGGCAACCGGTTTCATCCACCCGAATGGGACGCCAAGGTCGGCGCGTTCTGGGACTGCCCGGCGCGCTATCCGGCGTACTGAACGGCCGCCGCCTGGACCGGCCCAGCGTTCAGAGCCTCGCCGGAAGCTCCGGCCGGGGCCGAAGGGCCTCCGGTTCCTGCGTTTGCGCGAGGTGTGGCGCTCGCCAGCGCTGGGCCGGACCCCAAAGCCAGCGCGCCAGCCCGACCTGGACCAGCTTCGCGCCGAGGGCGACCGCGAAGAGCACCGTCGCCAGCGCGGCCGCTGCGGCCGTCTCGCCGGCCTCGTCGAGCTGCACGATGGCGATGGTCGCCAGCTTCGTGCCGGGCCCGTAGAGAAACACGACGGCGGACACGGTCGTCAGGGCGTTGACGAAGAGGTAGAGCGCCATATCCAGGATGGCGGGCAGGCAGAGCGGGATGGTGACGCGGGCCAGCAGTCCAAGAACGGGCGTCGAGAGCGACTGGGCCACGCGCTCGAACTCCGGATCGAGCTGCTTCAGGGCCGCCAGCGCGGTCACATGCGGCACCGTATAGAAATGCGCGACGCAGCTCAGCGCCATCAGCGTGATCGTCCCGGCGAGAGGGCTCAGCACCGCAGGGCCGGAGTTGATGAAGACCGCATAGGCCAGCCCCAGCACCAGACCCGGCACCGCCAGGGGCAGCATGGCCAGGAACTGGATGCACCCGCCGAGGCCCGCCGGCCCTTGGGCCTTCTCCACCACATACGCCCCGGCGAAGATGAGAACCGTCCCCGCCAGCGAAGCCATGGCCGCGAGCCTCACGGAGTTCCACAGCGGCGCCCAACCCGCCACGTCGACGTCCGCCAGCGCGTAGTGGCGCAGCGAGACGGAGAGGTCGTAGGGCCAGTACGTCACCAGCGAGGCCCAGATCGAGACGCAGACCACGCCCACCAGGAAAGCCGCGACCGACGCGCAGGCGACGAATGCGCAGCGGTCCACGCCCGCCCTGCGGCGGGGAACGAAGGGAATGGCGCTGGATGAGAGCACACCGGCCTGCCCCCGCCGCACGAGGCGGTCCGCGGCGAAAGCCAGCACGGCGGGCACGAGAAGGACGATGGCCACCACGGATCCGAGACCGAGATTCTGCTGGCCGACGGCCTGCTTGTACACCTGCGTGGCGAGCACGGGAAAAGACCCGCCGATCACCTTGGGGATGCCGAAATCGGTGATGACGAGCGTCAGCGTGACGAAAACGGCGCTGGCCAGGCCGTACCGTGCGACCGGCAGGGTCACCACCCTGAAGGTGCGCCAGGCGCTGGTTCCCATGGCTTCGGCCGCCTCGTAGAGCCGCTGGTCGGCCAGCCGCAACACGGTGGCCAGGATGACGAAGGCGTGCGGGAAGACGTGGAAGATCTCCGCCAGGACGATGCCGGTGGGACCGTAGACCGGCGTCCCCAGCAGCAAGGGCTTGAGCAGTCCCTGGTTGCCGAAGAGATAGATGAACGAGATCGCCGGCAGCAGCGATGGCGTGAACAGCGGCAGGAAGGCGAGCGCGGCGAACACCGCGCGCAACCGCATCGCCGTGCGGGTGACCGCATAGGCATAGGCGAAAGCCAGCGGCACGACGATGAGGGCGACAAGGCACGCCAGGGCCAGGCTGTTGCGGGCCGAGTTCAGCAAAGCGGGCGTGGCGGCGACGCGGGCGAAGTTCGCGAAGCCCACGAAGCGGCCGGCGGGATCCTGCAGGCTTTTGGCGAACAGGCCGCCGAGCGGGAGCGCGAAGGCGACCACAAGGAGAAGCAGCACGGCGCCGCCGGCCACCGCGAGCACCGTGCGATCGCGCATGCGGGGGCGAGCCTGGAGAGCCGCGAGGCGGGGTCCGCCGCCGGGCAGGCGCGGCCGCATCGCCAGCCTCATGCCGGGAATACCATGAGCCGCTCCGGCGGGATCGTGGCCGTCACATCCCCGTGCCGTGCGGCGGGGCCGATGGGGTCCTGCCCCGTGCTCCAGTCCACGGTGAGGGACACGCCGGGAGCGGCCCCCGGACGCAGCACCGCACGCTGGAAGCTGCCGTGGAACCCGAGGCTGTGGATCCGGGCGGAGAAGGCGTTGGCGTCATTCGGCGAGGCGGCGAGGCGAATGGCTTCGGGCCGCACGCCGAGGACGACGTGCCGCCCGATGAGATGGGAGGTGGGTTCGGCGACGGCGAGGCGAAGCCCGCCCACCGCCGCGAGCCCTCCAGGCTGCACCACCGCGGGCAGCAGATTCATCGCGCCCACGAAATCGGCCACGAAGACGCTGCCGGGCCGGGCATAGACCTCGGCCGGCGTGCCGACCTGCTGGATTTCGCCGCCGTCGAGCACCACGAGCCGGTCCGCGAGGCTCAAGGCCTCGTTCTGGTCGTGGGTCACCATCACCGTCGTTACGCCGAGCCGCTGCTGCAGCGCCTTGAGCTCTTCGCGCAGCTGCAGCCGCACCCTCGCATCGAGCGCGGACAGCGGCTCGTCGAGCAGCAGCAGGGACGGCGCGTGGGCCAGCGCCCGCGCCAGCGCGACGCGCTGCTGCTCGCCGCCCGAGATCTGGCTGGGGAACTTGTCCCGATGCCGGGACAACCCGACGAGCAGCAGGAGCTCCGTGACGCGGTCGCGAATGTCGGCTCGCCGCCAGCGCTGGTTGACCAGGCCAAAGCCGACATTGTCCGCGACGGAGAGGTTGGGAAACAGCGCATAGGACTGGAAGACGATCCCGAAATCGCGCTCCGCGGGCGGCGCATGCGCGATGTCCTTGCCGTTGGCCAGGATGGCGCCGGCGTCCTGGCGTTCAAAGCCCGCGATGACGCGCAGCAAGGTGGTCTTCCCGCTGCCCGAGGGGCCGAGAAGACACACGAACTCGCCGGGCTCGACATCGAGCGACACGTTCCTCAGCGCCTCGAAGCTGCCGAACCGCTTGCAGACGCCACGCAGGGCGAGGCGCGCAGACGGGCTCGTCACGGCATGGGCGGACATGGCCACCGCGTCCTCCAGAGAGTCCGAACTCCAGCCGGGCAGTGTCGGGTCTGGCGCACGGCTTGGCAAATGAGGTTGCATTCAAGCCAAAGCGATACTTTGAGTTGAGCGCATCAAGCCGCTACAAAGGCTGGAGACACACCTTTTCCAAGATCTCTGCGAGGCCTGCCGCGCGCCCCTCCGGCATCATGGGCGAGATGTGATCCTCGAACCCCCGCGAGGTACGACATGACGAGATCATGGTTCAGCGCCGCCGGTCGTGCGTCGGTCCTCCTCGCCGGCCTGCTGGCGGTCGGAAGGCCGGGCCTTGCGGAGGCGGCCGAGCGCCAGCCGGTCGTCGCCTACGGAATCCTGCAGAAGAGCCTGCTCAACGCGATCAAGGATCGCTTCGAAGCCTCCAACCCGGATCTTCAGCTCTCCTGGATCAACGACAGCGCCGGGGTGGTCGCCGCCCGCATCCGGGCCGAAGGCCGGAGGCCACAGGCCGACGTGGCCATCGGGCTCGGTCTGCTGGAAGTTCAAAAGCTCGCCGACGACGGCTTCCTCACGCCCTATGAGCCGGACACGGCCGTCCCCCTGCCCGCCAGTTTTCGCGATGCCGCGAGCCCGCCCCATTGGACGGCCTTCTCGGGCTTCACCGCCCTGATCTGCTTCAACACCAGGGAGGCCGAGGCCGCCGGGGTTGCAGCGCCCTCGGCTTTCGCCGACCTTCTCCGCCCGGAATTCCGCGGCCGGCTACTGCTGCCGCACCCGGCGTCCTCGGGCATCGGATTCCTGTTCGTCACGGCCACGCTGCAGCGCCTGGGCGAGAGCGGGGGCTGGGCGTTCCTCGACGCCCTCCACCAGAACGTCGCCTACTACGTTCATTCCGGCTCGGCGCCCTGCGTGCAGGTGGCGCGCGGCGAGCATCTGGTCGGCATCGGGATCGATGCCGCCGGCGCCGGCCAGAAGGTCAAGGGGGCTCCGCTTTCGCTCATACTCCCGTCTGAGGGCCTGCCGTGGGATCTGAACACGGCCGTGCTGCTGAACGGCGCTCCCCATCCGGCCGCCGCCCGGCGGCTCCTCGAATTCACCACAGGGCCGGAGATGGCGGCGCTCAGCGCACAGAACAGCCCCATCGTCCCCCGGGGCGAGGCCCGGCCCGATGGCACGGGGTTCCCGGCGATCCGGACCGACCAGCTCGCGGCCATGGATTTCAGGAGCATGGCGCTCGGGCGGGACCGGGTGCTCGCGGAGTGGTCGCGCCGTTACGAAGGCAAGTCGGCCCCCAAGCCGTGACGCTGCCCGGCTACTGTCCCGCCAGCGCCTTTTCCAGCAGGCTGGAGAGCGGCGATCCCGGCGACGCCATGAGGTCCTGCGGCCGCCCCTCCTGCACCACGCGCCCGCCTTCGACGTAGATCACGTAGTCGGCCTCGGCGACGATATCCAGCCGGTGGCTGACGACGATCAGCACCCGGTCCCGATAGGCGGCGATGAGGTCGTTCCGGATGGTGCGCTCCATCTCCCAGTCGACGGCGCTGGTGGCCTCGTCGAGGATCAGGATGTCGGGATTGCGCAGCAGCGCCCGGGCGAGCCCGATGCGCTGGCGCTGTCCGCCGGACAGCTTGAGGCCGCGGTCCCCGACGACGCCCAGCAGGCCCTGCCCGGTGCGGTCGAGGAACTCGGTGGCCCCTGCCCGCTGCGCCGCGTCGCGGATCTGCTCTTGCGAGGCGAAAGGGTCGCCCATGGCGATGTTCTCGCTCACGGTGGGTTCCACGAGATCGACATCCTGCCCGGCGAGCGCGAGCTTCTCCAGCCAGCTCCGGCGCCTGATCGCGGCCAAGGGGACCCCGTCGACGGAGATGCTGCCGGATTGGGGAGCGTAAAGCCGCAGGAGCAGGTTGACGATCGTGGTCTTGCCGGCTCCGCTCGGCCCGAGGATCAGGGTCATGCCGCGCGGGATCCGGAAGCTGGCGTGCCGGAGGCTGGCGCCGTCCGAACCGGCATGGCGGAACGACACGTCGTCGAACACGATGGCCTCACGCACCCCCGGGAAGGAACCGCTGCTCGCCGCGGCCGTTTCGGGCTTCCCCTCGAATTCGAGCAGCGAACGCACCGTTCCCAGGCTGGCCTGCAAGCCGGCGAGCTGCAGCCGGTTCATCTGGATGTCGCGCAGTTGAGGCTGCATCCTGTAGAGCAGCACCGCGCACGCCAGCACCGCGGCCGGCGAGATTTGGAGCTTCGTCGCCGTCAGCGACATGGCCGTCAGCAGCGTCAGGTACCCGACCTCGTTCACGGGACGGACCAGGCGCGACACGAAGCCCCGCCGGATCGCCGCGTTGCGGTTCTGCCGCGTCACCGCCTCGAACCGGCGCTGCGCCTCCGCTTCGTAGCCATAGGCCCGGATGGTCCGCATGCCATGCAGCATCGCAAGGATCCGGCCCGAAACGTCCTTGCTTCCGCGGCTCACATTCTGTCCCAGGCGCTTGGACGAGGCGCGCAGCGTGCCGATCAGGCCAGCCATCACGCCGACCACCACGACGGCGACGAGGCTGATCTGCCATGAGATGGCGAGCAGGAGCGCGGCGAACACGATGATCGTGCAGAGTTCGACGATGATCTGCGTCAGGCTTTCGCAAGCCTCTCCGACGACGGCGGACTCCTCCGTCAGGACGGAGACGAGATCGCCGTCACGGAAGTCCTTCACATCGACATAGGGGAGCGTGAGGAGCGTGCGGGAGATCCTGTTGCGGGTTTCCTCGATGAGGCTCATCCGCAGGCGCAGGGACAGGACGGAATACGCAAAGCCAAGCCCCGAACTCAGCAGGATGAGCCCGCCCACCGCCGCCGCCAGCGCGACGGGGTGGTCCCGCGTCAACGCGCTGGCCTGTTCCAGCAGGTGGCCGAGCGGAACGCCTTTCAGGGGATCTGCGATGCCGACCAGCGTGCACACGAACAGCACGCCGAGGCTGATGCCGAAGCCCTCGGTCAGCGAGACCGCGAGCCCGAGCGCGATGAGGAGAGGGAGCGTCCAGCGATGCCGCTTCAGGAGCCGCAGGACATATCGGGCCGCGGAAACCTCCGCTCTCTCGCTCATTCAACGTGAGTCCCGTGCCTCTGCTCAAACTTCACGAGCAAGTATGCACCAAACGAACGGGAGTTGCGCCTTTGGATTGCAAGCGGGCCCGGGATGAGCCGCCGGCGTCCGCGTCAGAAGAACCCGACGGCCCTCTGCATGGCGCGGGCGAAGTGCACCTCCAGCGCAGCCTCCGCCTTCTGGGGATCGCGCGCCTTGCAGGCCTCGATGATGGCGAGGTGCTCGTTCATGGTCCGGATCACCAGCGGCGCCGACAGCCGGAACTCGCGGTCGAGGCGCACGAGCCGCACGAAGCGCTGCGCCTGGCTGTAGGACGCCTCGATCATCGGGTTCGAGAGCACGCCGACCACGTCGAGGTGGAAGCCGAAATCCACCGTTTCCAGCTCTCGCGCCCGCTCCAGATCGAGCTCCCGCCCCCGCAGGTCCTCGACGATGGCGCGGTGGCGCTCCTCGAGGGCGTCGAGCTGCGCCATCGGAGCGAGCTCCGCGAAGGTGCGCACGGCCGCCCGCTCCAGGATCAGGCGCAGCTGGTAGCTGTTGCGCACCAGCGCGAAGTCGGGCTTTCGCAGCTCGATCCCCGAGCGCGCATGGATCGTCAGCCAGCCCTCCGCCTGCAGCACCCGCAAGGCGTCGCGCAGCGGGCCGACGGGCACGCCGAGGATCTTCACCAGGTCGCCCTGCGAGAGGAACGCGCCCGGTTCGATGCGGCGGTCGAACAGAGCCTTCATGAAGCGCTCGCGCGCGAGGTCGCTCAGGCTGCCTCCCGCCCTCTCCGCGTCGGCGGCGTCCCGTCTGTCGCGCAGGTGCGCCGGCAGGTCCTCGGCGAGATCGGCGCTTGCGGGGCGCGCAGATAGTGATCTATCTTTCATCGCAACTGATCTATCACAGAGCGTCCGTGAAAAACAGACGCACTCCGACCCCGGGTTCACCGGGCGGAGATGAAGGGAGACGCCGCATGCGGATCGAGGGCTTCAGGCTCACGCGATTCCAGTATCGTCGCGAACGCGTCATCGGCGACAGCCAGGTCGGCATCGCCTTCGCGCACTACTTCACGCTCGAACTCCTCAGCGATGACGGCAAGACGGGCCTGGGCTTCGGCGCGAGCCTGTTTCACCCCCTCCCCGCGCTCGCCGAGATCGAGCGCAGCTTCCGCGAGGAGGCCTGGCCGGGGCTGGAAGGCCAGCCGCCCGCCGGGCTCGTGCACCGCATCACCCGCCCTCGCGGCGGAAACGCGCGGCGCATGTCGCTGCCCTTCGAGGAAGCCATCAACCAGGCGTGCTGGGATCTCGCGGCCCAGAAGGCGGGCCTGCCGCTCTATCGCCTGCTCGGCGGTACGAACGGGCGCGTGCGCACCTACGCCAGCGGGCTCGACTACCACCTCACCGACGCCGAGTACGTCGACTTCTTCCAGCAGGCGGCGGCGCTGGGGCATCGCGGCTTCAAGATCAAGGTCGGTCACCCCGACGTGGAATGGGACCTGAACCGGCTGAAGCTGCTGAAGGACGCCGTCGGCGACGCCGGCCCCACCATGGTGGACAGCAATGAGGCGTGGTCCCCGCGCGAGGCGATCCGGCGGCTGGACATCTACCGCCGCGCCGGCTTCGACATCCTCTGGGCCGAGGACCCCTGCATCCGCGACGATTTCGAGGGCCTGCGCGAGATCCGCGAGGGCGCGCCGTGGGTGCACGTCAATTCCGGCGAGTACCTGGACCTGCGCGGCAAGCGCAAGCTCATCGAGGCGCGCGGCGTCGACATCCTCAACGTCCACGGCCAGGTCTCGGATGTCATGCGCGCCGGCTGGCTCGCCGCCGAGCACGGGTTGCCTGTCAGCCTCGGCAACACCATGCTGGAGATCGGGGTGCACCTTGCCGCCGCGCAGCCGGAGGCGGACTGGCTGGAATACTCGTTCCAGAACTACAACCACCTCGTCGACATGCCGATCGTGATGAAGGACGGCTTCGCCATCGCGCCCGAGCAGCCTGGCCACGGCCTCGTGCTGAGCGAGGCCGCCCGGCGCGATCACGCCACGCCTGATGTGCTGGAGGCGGACGACCTGCCGCCGGCGCCGCTCTCCAGTCCCATCCGCCTCGGGCGGGGGTCCCAGCCTGCGCATTGATCGAACACATTGGCGCGCAGGCGAAAACCGCCGCGTGAAACAAGATCAGGGGAGGAAGACATGCCACTCGACCGACGCACCGTCCTGGGAGGCCTCGCAGCGACGCCGCTTGCAGGCCTCCTGCCCGGTAGCGCTTTCGCGCAGCAAAAAGCCGCGATCAACTATTGGCACCACTTCACGTCGACGACGGAGTTCAAGGGGCTGGAGCGCGTCATCGCCCTGTTCAAGCAGAAGTATCCGGACATCGGGCTCACGCAGGAGAACATCCCGAACCCCGAATACATGTCGAAAATGACCGCGGCCGTCGTCGCCAACGCCAAGCCGGACACCTGCATGGTGGTGGCAGAGCGCGCCAGCGACCTTGTCGCCATGGGCGCGCTAGCCGACCTCACCGACAAGATCAAGGCCTGGCCGCGCTACGGCGAGTACCCGGCGCAGGCCTGGTCCGGCAGCACGGTCAACGGCAAGATCTACGGCATCCCCGCCTTCACTTTCGTCGACTGGATGTACTACCGGAAGGACTGGTTCGCCGAGAAGGGCATCGCCCCGCCCAAGACCTACCAGGAGTTCCTGGACGCCGCGATCAAGCTCTCCGACCCCGCCAAGAACCGCTACGGGCTCAGCCTGCGTGGCGGAGCGGGCGGCTTCAAATACGTGCTGGACCTCATCGAGTCCTGGGGCTCGCCCATCGTCCAGGACGGCAAGATGGCCATGGACAAGAAGAAGGCCACGGAGGCCGTCGCCTTCTATTCGGAGATCCTGACGAAGCACAAGGCGGCCCCGCCGAGCGCGCCGAGCGATGGCTATCGCCAGATCATGGAGGCCTTCAAGACCGGCCAGACCGCGATGGTGTGGCACCACACGGGCTCGCTCACCGAGATCCAGGCCGCCCTCAAGCCCGAGCAGTTCGGCACCCTGCCGATGCCGGCCGGCCCGGCGGCCCACATCTCCCGCCTCACCTACCTCTTCAACGGCATCTCGAACCCCGCGAAGATGGACGCCGACATGGCCTGGATCTCCTATTGGGCCGAGCCCGACGCCGGCATCGCCTTCCTCGAGGAGACCGGCTACTTCCCCTCCTCTCCCAAGGTCGCCTCGGACGAGCGCATCACCAAGAACCCGCTTTACGCCGCCGCGGTCGAGACGACGAAGTTCGGCCGCCTGCCGCCCACCTTCGTCGGCGTGGCCGGCTGGTCGGAGACGGTGGTCCTGCCGGAATTCCAGAAGGTGCTCGTCGGCCGCCAGACGCCGGAGCAGGCGGTGGACGCGATGATGTCGGCCCTGGAAGCCGCGCTGAAGTGAGGGGGGCTGGCTGAGAGAGCAGCCGTGCTTCGAGACGCCCCGCGCAACGCCCGGGGCTCCTCAGCATGAGGAGCATTGGTGCGGGGCATTAGGGCGGCGCATTGGAGCGGGGCATTAGGGCGGGGCATTGGGGCGGTTGGTATGCCAGTTTGGCGCTCCAACGGTCCTCATGCTGAGGAGCGCCCGCAGGGCGCGTCTCGAAGCACGCACAACGGTGGAAGCGCAGGTACGCCAACTGCTGAGACATCAGCCATGCTCCGAGACGCCCCAGGTCCGGGGCTCCTCAGAATGAGGAGCATTGGGCGGGGCGCGACTGACAGGAAGATTGGAGACCAACCATGGCCACAACGCTCACCCCCGCCGGGATCCAGGCCTATCGCGACGACGGCATCCTGTTCCCCTATCCCGTGCTCTCACCGGACGAGCTCGCGGCCGGGCTGAAAGCAGTCGAGCGGATCGACGCCCTGCCCCCCGAGCAGCGCAAGGGCGTGCTTCTGCACAAGACCTACTGGGTTTCCAGGACCCTCACCGACCTCTGCCGCAACCCGCGCATCCTCGACCTCGTCGAAGGCGTCATCGGGCCGAACATCCTCGTCTGGGGCGCAAACTTCTTTCTCAAGGAGCCGCGCTCGGAGGCCTATGTCAGCTGGCACCAGGACGCGACCTACTGGGGGCTGGAGCCGGCCGACATCGTCACCGCCTGGGTCGCCTTCACGCCCAGCACCGTGGAGAGCGGCTGCATGCGCGTGGTGCCCGGCACGCAGCAGGGCGGCATCGTCGAGCACAAGGACACGTGGGGCGCGGACAATTTGCTCTCGCGCGGCCAGGAAATCGCCGTGGACGTCGACCTGGAGAAGGTCGTGGACGTCGTGCTCAAGCCCGGCGAGATGTCGCTCCATCACGTCAAGATCGCGCACAACTCCGAGCCCAACCGCTCGACCCAGCGCCGCATCGGCTTCGCCATCCGCTACGTCGCCGCCCACGTGAAGCAGGCCGGCGGGATCCGCGACAGCGCCATGCTGGTCCGCGGCGAGGACCGCTGGAACTATTTCGACCACGAAGAGGGCGCGAAAGGCGAGTTCCTGCCCGAAGAACTCGATCGCCAGGCCCGCTCCTGGGGCGCCTCGCGCCTTGTCCCGGCCAAGCCCGCCAAGGCGGTGTGACGTGGAGGCTCTGCACCCACACGCCGGAGTGGCCGGCTCGTTGGCAGCGATACTCGGTCGAGCTCCTGGGTCATCCCCGGCGGCGCGAAGCGCCGGGAAGGGGATCCAGGAGGAGCCTCGCGGCCCTGGATCCCCTTCCCCTCCGCGGCTGCGCCGCTCCGGCCGGGGATGACCCCCGCGTGGAATTAACAACTGAAGACACGCCGAGGAGCCTGACATGCGCATCACCGACATCCGCTGCTACCTCATCGAGAAAGAGCAGCCGATCCACCGCTTCCGCTGGCGCACCGGCCTGATGGGCTCGCATGACGGGCTCGTTCCCGGCAAGAACCAGGTTACGGCGGTGATCCGCATGGACACGGACGAGGGCATCAGCGGCGCGGTGGAGATCGAGTCCTCCGCCCGCTACGCGCATTCCGTGGCGCAGCTCACCGAGCGCCGCTTGAAGACGCTCATCGGGGAGGACCCGCTCGCCACCGAGCGCTTGTTTCACCTGATCTGGGAGATCGACCGCGTCGACGAGATGCACATGACGCATCTCGGGATCGTCGACCAGCTCGCCTGGGACATCAAATCCAAAAAGGCCGGCCTGCCGATCTGGCAGATGCTGGGCGGCAACAGCACGCGGGTGCCCGCCTACGCCTCGACCGTGACCTGGGACACGATGGACGAGTACGAGCGGTACATCAAACAGTGCATCGACGAGGGCTTCACCGCCTTCAAGCTGCACGCCTGGGGCGACGCCAAGGAGGATGCGAAGCTTTCGCGCAACCTGCGCAAATGGACCGGGCCCGACGCCGACCTGATGTTCGACGGCTCCGCCGGCTGGGACTACGTGACCTCCATGTGGTTCGGCCGCGTGCTCGAGGAGTGCGGCTTCCTCTGGTACGAGGAGCCGATGCGCGAGTTCGAGCTGAACAGCTACCGCAAGCTCTGCGATGCGCTCGACATCCCCGTCCTCGCGGCCGAGACCTCGGACGGCTGCCACTGGAACATGGCCACCTGGATCCAGATGGGCGCGCTCGACATGACGCGCGTGAACACCAACTTCAAGGGCGGCTTCACCGGCTCCATGAAGATCGCCCACCTCTCCGACAGCCACGGCATGCGTTGCCAGGTGCACGGCATGGGGCTGGCGAATGCACAGCTCTGCGCCGCCATCCGCATCAACGACTATTACGAGCAGCTCGTCATCAATGCCGAGCAGATCGCCGGGCTGAAGAAGCAGGGCAAGCTCGCTATCGAGGGCGGCATCCTGACCGTCTCCAGCGAACCGGGGCTGGGGCACGACATCGACTGGGCGCATGTGGAGCGCGTCGCCCTGGCGACATTCTGAGGATGGCCGTGGACATCGCCACCCCGGCCACGACATCGACGCCCCGCAAGGCGGGCGGCGTCTGGTCGCGGCTGGGCAACTTCTCGGAGACGCGTTTCTGGGCCTACTACCTGCTGGCCCCGAGCCTGATCGTCATCCTCGCCGTGATCCTCTACCCCACATTGTGGGGCATCGGGCTCAGCTTCCGCGAGATGCGGCTGAACCGGCTCGACCTCGGCACCGGCTTCGTGGGGCTGAAGCACTATTACGCCATGGCCGCCGACCCCGTGTTCTGGCTTGCCCTGCGCAACACGGTGGTCTGGACGGTCGGCGCCATCGCCGGGGAGCTTGCGCTGGGGCTGTCGGTGGCGCTGCTGCTCAACAAGGAGCTGCCCGGCTTCCGCGTGGCGTCCGTGCTGATCCTGCTGCCGTGGTTCCTGCCGAACGTGGTGGCCGGCCACATGTGGGCGCTGATGCTGGACCCGCGGCTGGGCGTGATCAACGACATGCTGGTCAGGATCGGCGTGCTCGACACCTACAAGGCCTGGTTCGCCGATCCCAACACCGCGCTCGCCGCGGCGCTGACGGTGGAGATTTGGCACGGCTTCCCCTTCTTCGCCCTGCTGCTGCTGGCCGGGCTGAAAGCGATCCCGCAGGAGCTCTACGAAGCCGCGGCGATCGACGGCGCCGGGCCGGTGAAGCAGTTCCGCTTCGTCACGCTGCCCCAGCTCAAGACCATCATCGTCGCCTCGGTGGTGCTGCGCGTCATCAGCCTCGTCAACTCGCCGGACATCATCCTGATCCTGACCGGCGGTGGGCCGGGCCGCTCGACGCTGGTGCTGTCGCTGCACGCCTTCCTGAAGGTGAGCAAGGAGTTCAACTTCGGCTATGGCAGCGCCATCGCCGTGGTGCTCTTCGTGCTGCTGATGGGCTTTTCCTACCTGTATGTCCGCCTCTCCAATGTGATGAGGGACTGACCATGGCCGGGCGCATGTTCTCCACCATGTCGGGCCGCAAGCGGCTCGGCGACATCCTGGCCACCCTGGCGCTGGCGGTCGTGGTCATCTTCGCGATGTTCCCGATCGTCTGGGCGCTCCTGATCTCGCTGAAGCCGGAGGAGGACATCGTCGCCGCGACGCTCACCTACATCCCCCGGCGGATCACCTTCGAGAACTACGTGGCGATCTGGACCCGCTCGAACTTTCCCACGCTCATCGTCAACAGCGCCATCGTCACCATGACGACCGTGGTGATCTGCACCGTGGTGGGCACCCTCGCCTCCTACGCCATCGCGCGCTATGCGTTCCGCGGCCGGCGCGAGACGATGATGCTCTACCTCGTCGTGCGCATGTTCCCGGCGGTGATGATCATCATCCCGCTCTTCATCCTGATGCGCGGGCTCGGCCTGCTCGACAGCCGCTTCGGGCTGGCGCTGGCCTACACCACCTTCCTGCTGCCGGTGTTCATCTGGATGATGAAGGGCTTCTTCGAGGCGGTGCCCGGCGACCTGGAGGACGCCGCCCGCATCGATGGCGCGAGCCGCATCGGGGCGATGGTGCGCGTGGTGCTGCCACTCGTGGTCGGCGGCCTCGTCGCCACCGCCGTGTTCGTCGCCATCGGCGCGTGGAACGAGTTCCTGTTCGCGCTGATGCTCACCACGTCAACCGGCTCCCGCACCTGGCCTGTCGGCCTGCAGCTGATGGTGGGCGAGTTCCAGCTGCCCTGGGGTTCGCTGGCCGCCGGCGGCATCATCTCCATCGTGCCGGTGATGATCCTCTTCGCCCTGATGCAGCGCGCCATGGTGCGCGGCCTGACAGCCGGCGCGGTGAAGAGCTGACGCCCAGCGACATCCGGCGCATTCGCCGGAGTTCTTTCAATCTCCCTTAAAGGCCGGGGCACACTCTGGCGTCAGGGACGAGACAATCACGAGAGGCGCTCCATGGACCGCTTCGGACTCGTTCTGCTGTCTATTCTCGCGCTGTTCGACGTCGCCGCCGTCATGTGGCTCGGGACGCGCTAGGCGTTTCCGGGCCGGAGTCGCTGCGCGATCCCGCGATCCTGTTTCCGCCCGACAGGTCAGGCGGCTACGGGACCCCCGGCAACACGTGGTCCATGAGGTCGGCGGAGCCTTTTTCGGTCAGGTGGTCGCGGTCGAAGTAGATCGGCAGGCCTTCCCGGTCCAGCAGCGTGCATGTCCCTTGCGGACACTCCAGGTCGAACATGGACACATAGCCGTACGGGCTGCCGGCGAGTTCGGCCTTGAATGCGCGATCCGCCTCCATCGTGCCCGGGAGGATGCCCCGCACGACCGCGCCCTTGTCGTTGGTCAGCCTTTCGAGCGCCGCGACGCGAGGCAGCGGCTGGCCGAATTCCACCGACGGCCCGAAGAGGATGACCTTGTCTGCATGGCGGGCGAACGCGTCGAGCGTCTTGCGGACGCTCGGCGCATCCGACTGTCCCCATTCCGCAGACAGGATGACGGCGTCCACCCTCTGGGAGGGGAGATAATTCTCCAGGATATGGGCGAACAGCTCACGGCAGCGCGCAGCGCCCACGAAGGGCAGGACCGGCTTGCAACCGGACGATGTCGCCATCATGAAATTGATGCCTGGATAGCCAGCCCGCAGCCCGGAGACGAGATGGGCGGCGTGGCTGTCGCCGACCACGAGGTAATTCGGGCGCTTGTCGTCTCGCCGGAGACACTTCTCCGCTGAGAAGTAATGAAAGCTGTCCCACTTCGATGTCAGGAAGCAGGGCCCTGCCTTGAGGGGAGCCGCAAGCTCCGCATTGGCCACGTCCATCACCCGGCGGGACAAACCGTCCGGGCGCCAGGCCAGTTCGCTGATCGAGACCAGCCCCCAGGCGCCGGCCAGGAGCGCCGCGATCGCTGCTCCCGCGGCCGTGAGGGTCGCCGTCCGGCCCAGGCGTGCTCCCATCGTCCGCAGCGGACGCTCCACGATCAGCCACGATGCGATCGCCAGGACCACCGAAACGGCGAGCAGGACCAGCTTGCGCTTGAACGTGAAGGGCTCGGGATCGAGAAAGCGGGCGATCATGATCACCGGCCAATGCCAGAGATAGAGCGAGTAGGAGATCAGCCCGATGAACCGGACCGGCGCCAGCCCGAGGCCTGCAGCGACGAAAGTCCGGCGTCCCAGGCCGGACCAGATGACCAGCGCCGCGCCCAGGCAGGCCGGCGCCGCGGCGGCGCCGGGGAAGGGCGAGGGAGCGGTGTACAGGACGGACCAGCCGATCAGCGCGATCCCGGCCAGACCCCCCGCTTCGGTGAGAGCGCGCGAACGGGTGTGCGGGATGGCCCCCAGCGCGATCAGGGAACCGAGGAGCAGTTCCCAGGCGCGCGACTGAAGCAGGTAGAATGCAGCCTGCTTGTCCCACGTCACCAGATAGACCGAGACGCCGAACGAGGCCGCCAGCAGTCCCGCGACGATGGGCACGGTCGCCCGCGGGGCGAACTTTGCGATCAGGATCAGGATGAAGGGAAAGACGATGTAGAACTGCTCTTCGACGGCGAGAGACCAGGTATGAAGCAGCAGGTTCACGTCCGAATTGCCGACGAAGTAGTCCTGCGTCACATAGAAATAGATGTTCGATGAGAACAGGATGGTCGACAGCACGATCCGCCTGAACTCCTCCACCTCCGAGGGCAGGAAGAGCACCGCCACCGCCAGGCTGGTGAGCGCCATCATGACGAACAGGGCGGGAAAGATGCGCCGCGCCCGGCGGCTGTAGAACTCCGTGACGGAGTACGAGCCCTCCACGATGTCCCTGTGGATCAGGCCGGTGATGAGGAAGCCGGAGATGACGAAGAAGATGTCGACGCCGACGAATCCGCCGCTCAATCGCGTGACGTCCAGGTGATAGAGCACGACTGGCAGGATCGCGACTGCACGCAAGCCGTCGATATCGGACCGGTACTTCATCATACGGTCAGCTCGCATGGACTTGAGTGGTCGCCGGGGGACTCACTCGGTGCGACGAACTCTGCAAGGCGACGAGCCTTGATGCGCGATCCCGCTTGCCGGTCAGATCGCGAGAGGCCGGCGGCCGAGGAGCCTGAGCGTCAGGTTGCGGCCGCTCCGGAGAAAAGGGTACAGCGCGCGCGAGACCTGGGGCGAAGCGAAGACCCGGGCCATCACCGCATTGAACGGCCCTGCGCCCGTGCTCATCAGCGCCAGGCGGTTCATGCAGTCCGGGCCGGAATGGATCTCGCCATTCATCACCAGCGCCATCTCCTGGTTCAGATCGACCCCGGTCGCCTTCACATAGTCGACCACATCGTGCGGCTCGCGCGCATTGACGAGCGTCACGGATCCGAGCGCCTCGCGCAAGCGGAGCAGCTTGACGTATTGGGAGCAGAACGGGCAATCGCCGTCATAGACGATGTACGTCGCCGACTTATTGAACACTGAAAAACTCCGAGTTCTTGGCCAGGGTCCGCTTCACGACATGACCTTCGTCCATGGAGTGGCAGATCGACGCGACCACGAGATTGTATCCGACGACATCCCCCAGGGAGAGCTGATTGAAGTCCGGGTAGAGGAACGGGTTGCTGGGGTGGTGGTGCAAGTGAAAGTAGTAACTGCGCCGGCCAAAACGAGCCTCCCGCGCAAGCATTTTCTCGTGATGGGCGGTCAGAAAGCGTTCCAGGTAGGCCAGCCGCGCAGCTTTCGCCTCCGGCGTCTCGTCGACCTGGCCCGCAGGCAGCGAGGATGGGTCAGGACATGAGCCGGACCACCTGCTGCGGTCGAGATCATACGTGCCGCCCTGCATCGTGGCCGAGTATTGGCCCTTGATGGGGTAGTGGCCCATATAACCATGCGAAACCGAATAGGAGTGGCTCAGGAAGAAGGCGGACGGCGCCTTCACCGTCCGGTTGTCCTTCGTGACGGCTTCGAAATAGATCTGCCTCCCGTCGGCGATGTCCCACCAGCCCAGCCAGGCCGCTTCGTTGAGCTTCAGCGCCGGCGCGCCGAGGATGATGGTCACGATGCAGGCGACCTTCGTGTTGATGCTCAGCTCGCCCTTGCTCGTGCGGGCCGCCCACAGGATCGTCAGGTTGTTCCAGATCCAGGGCCAGAAGAACAGGCCGCCGAACACATAGATCCCGATATGCAGCATGTCGTACAGGATCGAGGCGATCTTGAGCCATGACAGCCGCAGGATGCAGATGATCGCAAACAGCTGCGCCAGGACGATGGCGGCGTTGAGCGGGACGACGAAGAACTGGAAGCCCTTGTAGAGGATTTCAGTCAGCCAGGGCAGATGGCCGATCGGGAGGATGCCGCTCTCGATCGCGTAGGGGATCTGGTTGTAGGTCTTGTTCTCGAAGATCCAGTACCAGGGCGTCGGCCCCGCAGCGGCCTTGGCGATGCCGGACCAGAAATAGTTCGCAAGGTGGAGCCCGAACGCCGCGCCGACGATTTCGTTCTGCCTCGAGACCTCGCCCAGCCATGGGATGCGAGGGCCCAGCTTGGCGACAAGCAGTCCGAAGAACGCCAGGTACAGTTGCATGTCGATCATGTACTGGATGTCGAGGGTCGACATTGGCAGTCCGGAGATCGCATAGACCACCTTTCTCGTCGAGATGGTGTAGATCGCAGCCGGGATCAGGAACGAAGGCCGGAACAGGCTGGCGATGGCGCAAGCGGCGCCGAGGTAATAGCCGTAGTGGACGTAGGTCGCCGCTCGGGCGGCCTCGGGGTTGGCGAGCGTGAAGTCCGGGCTTTCCAGCAGAAGGAAGACGAGGACGCCGGCTCCGCAGGCGCGCATCGAGGCCGTGAGAAGCGGCGTGAACGCGGCGTAGCGGACGCCGACGAAGGCGAACGCAACCACGACGGAACCCGCCAGGGGCAAGAACACGCGCCAGCCCGGGTAGTAGTAGAAATTCGAAAGTTTGCTGTTGAATGCCGCCAGGAGGATGAGCGACACGGCGGTGAACATGACGCTAGCAACGAGACGGCTATCGGCAAGCGTACTCCAGCGTTTCTCGATGGCCGAGGCGTTCCAGACTGACATGCCCGATGTTTTCCCAGTGTGCCAATGGCCAAACTGCAAGTTTAATGCAACCATTGCTTGCAGCCATTCCCTCTCTACCGATTCAACCGTAGACAGGCAAGCCTGACGATCTGTTTTGATTAAAAGCTCAGTGAGTAACGTGCTTAAGCTGTTACGGGAAGGCGACCTCCCCAGTTGACCCAATATGGGGCTATTCCCATCTCGAGCCGAGGCGGGCGCGTGATCCGCACATCGCACGAGCCTCTACCCTGAGCTGCAACTTGGCGTATAATGACGCTGCGGCGCGAAGATCGGGGTGACGATGACTCTCGTCCTGCTTGCCGTGGCCGATGGCGGCCCCCTGACCAGCCAGCTCATCGAGACCAGCCTGCAATTGCGGGCCGCGACGAGCGGCTACCTCGATCTCGTCCACGTCCGGGATCCCTCGCTGCCCCTCGCGGGAGCAGGCTCCAGCCAGTCCCTGGCCGAGGAGCGCGCGGCGACGATCGAACGGATCTGGTCCGGCCAGGGCGTCCCGCCGGGCGACGCCGAATTCCATCTGGAGAGCGGGTCGGAGAGCGAGATCCTGGTGGCCCGGGCCCACGTGAGCGATCTCTCCGTCGTCGCCCGCCCCGGCGCGGACGAACAGCGGCCGGAACCCGCCTATGTGCAAGACCTCGTGTTCCGGTCCGGCCGTCCCGTGCTCGTGGTGCCCCCGACGATCCGGTCGCACTGGCTGGAGAGCGCGCTGATCGTCTGGAACGGTTCGGAACAGGCGTCGCGGGCCGTCGCGGGCGCGATGCCGCTCCTGAAACTCGCTGGGTCCGTCACCGTCGCGTGCTTCGCGTCCGAAAGGAGCCGCGTGCCGACGGACGGGCTGCTGCGGTATCTCCGGCGTCACGGCATCCCGGCCGACGCCATCGGCGTGGACCCCGGCGGGGTCAGCGCGCGTGGCCGCGGCCGCGCGATCGTCAGCTACGCCTGGATGACGGACGTCGGCTTCACCGTGATGGGCGCCTATGGCGACCCCGGCGTCATGAGCTTCCTCGGACTGGGGGGAGCCACGGGCAAGGTGATCACGGCCACGCGGACGCCGCTGCTGCTGGCGGGGTGAGGCGTGCGGGACAGCTCCGCCTGTCTCATCGCAGTGAAGAGCCCGCCGATCCTCCGGATGGCAGTCCCCTTGGGGCCTGCGCCGGGGAGGAAACTGCAAGCCGGCAGGCGAGCGCAACCGTCTGTAATATGGAATTAACCATCTTCCGCTGAGATCGGGCCCCGCGCCCTGCTGCAACGACCCTTCTCCATGAGAGTTGATGCAGCGCCGCTCCACGGGGAACTTCGATGAAGCCGTTCGCCCCACTGCTCGCCGCCCTCGCGCTGGCCCTCACCGGCGCGCCCTCGGCTCACTCGGAATTCGGCGCCCGCCGGAAGCCTCCGGAGGGAAGCCACGATCCCGGCAGCATCGAAGTGACCGTCCACGTCTGGGCGCAGCTCCAGGCCTATGAGCCCGGCGCCTGCCGCAGCTTGACCAATGTCGAGCAGGCTGACGACATGTCGTTCGTCGTCGCCTGCGAAAACGGCGCCGAGTTCCGCGTGCCTCCGATTGGAAGCTCCCTGCCGACCTACACCTGCGCGACGGCGCGGGAGTCCGGCCTCGGAGGCTGTTGAACTGGCCAGCTGCTAGTCGGCCAATCCCGCCGCCTCCAACGGTACCCGATAGCGATGGCCGAAAGATCGGCGCCGCGGCTGCCTCGGAACGACTTGCAACCGCCGCTGCATCGAGGTTGGACAGGGCGGCGGCGCTCGACACCGCCTCACCTCAAACGTTTGTACACTTTGATACGCAGCCGGAGGTAAGCGGCGGCTGTGCTATACTTGCAGCGGTCCTGTGCCAAGGGTCGCACACATGCGTGCGTTTGTGGGACTGTCGATTTTGCTGATCAGTATTCCCGCCCATTCTCACGAAGCCTATTCCAACCTGCGCGATGCCGCTGGGCACGTTTGCTGTGGCGATGCGGACTGCGAACCGGTGGACGACTTCGCCGTGCACCGGGATGGGTCGGTCAGCTTTGTATCCCGCCGCTACAAGACGACAATCACCGTTCCCGCAGAGCGTGTGACGAGAGTGAGCCTCCCCGGCGCGCCCGCTCATTGGTGCGGGGCCGAGCGACTCGATTGGACCGCCGAGGAATTGGACAACAGCTTCATCACCTTTTGCGCCTTCGTCGCACCTGACGGCAGTTGAGGAGTCAGCGGGTGCCGATGGCCTCTTTCATGATCGCTCGACGTCAGGATCGATGTCAGAGCCTCGGCTTTCAACGGCCTCTCTCGGCCCTGGACCGTGTGCCTGACGCGCGTAAGAGCCCCGTCAAATCATCTCGACGGGGCTCTTCGATTCCGAGGCTGTCTCTGACAGTTAAAGGTCAGTGATTGCCACCCCTGCCAGCATTTCCATTGCCATTGTTCTGTCCATTGTTGCCGGAGCCCTGACCAGAGCCATTCGTGTTACCCCCGCCATTGCCGGCGTTCGGCTGGTTTCCATTGCCATTGCCCGGACCCGATCCGCCCTGCCCCGTCTGACCGCCGCTGTTTTGACCGCTCTGGCCGTTAGAACCGCCAATCCCCTGCCCGCCGTTGCCGTTGTTCTGGCCGTTGTTGCCGGAGCCCTGACCAGAGCCGTTCGTGTTGCCGCCGCCATTGCCGGCGTTCGGCTGGTTTCCATTGCCGTTTCCGGGGCCCGATCCGCCCTGGCCCGCCTGGCCGGCGCTATTCTGCCCGCTCTGGCCGTTGGACGCGCCAGCGCCTTGACCACCGTTGCCGTTGTTCTGGCCGTTGTTGCCGGAGCCCTGACCAGAGCCGTTCGTGTGGCCGCCGCCATTGCCGGCGTTCGGCTGGTTTCCATTGCCGTTGCCCGGGCCCGATCCGCCAGGCTGACCGCCGCCGTTGGAGCCTCCCTTGCCTTGACCGCCGCCGTTGCCTGGGCCGGCGTTCGCGCTGCCCTGGTCCGAGCCATGCCCACCCTTGGTGGAACCGCCGTGGTCATTGTCGCCGCGATCCGAGCCAGCATCGCCACCAGGACCCCTGCCCTCATGGCCGGCCCTACCGTGATCCGACCGATTCCCGCCAGGCCCCTTGCCGGCATCGCCGCGCCCGTCCCGATTGTCACGGTCTCGGCCCGGGCCACGGTCATCGCCGCCACGATCTGAACCAGCGCCGCCATGGCCATCCCGAGCCCCGCCCTTGCCGCCCCTGTCTCCGCCGTGATCGCGGTCACTGCCGCCGACGCCGCCGTGGTCGTCGCGCCCGCCATTCTGGCCCTGCTTGCCGTCACGACCCTTGCCGTCGCGGCCTTTTCCCTGCGTCCCCTCGCCATCCTTGTCCTTCTTGCCATGCGGTCCCTTGTGATCGTGCGGGCCGTCCTCTTTGATCGAACCAGGCCCAGCAGGATCTCCGATATCGGTCGTCACCGGGGCGAGATCGTTGGGCGCTGGTGGCGTGAAGGCGGCCTGGTTTGGAGTAAAGACGATCCTTGAATCGTCGCTCTCGCGGACGTAGGCGGCAGAGCACCCCCCCACATTCAAAAAGGATGCAGCACCGCACCCCTCCGACGCGGCCCGCGCGGATGTGCTGCCCAGGGCGGTTGAAGCAGCAAGAACAAGAGCGAGCGAAGCAAGAGACTTCATGACGAGTTCCTCCGGCCGGCAAGACGACCGCCTTGCGCGTTCTGAAAAGTGTCGGTTCGGGAACGGGGGGCGGGGCCGTGGACTTGAGGAGCCTGCCAGCTTCCTGCCTGCTCCGTTAGAAATTGAGTAGCATTTGAATGTATTTATCGAAACAGAGATGTGATGTTAGTGGTAATCAATTTCCATTTAATAAAACTATACTAAAATACAATTCTTTAGCTCAACTGAATATAGAGAAGCAGAGACCCCTTCCATCGTCTAGTGGGTGCTGATATTCATTGTCGATGTAATTGGGCGGACAGCTAAAGGGTGTCAGCTCTAAGTCCGTCGCGGATGCACGACAACTTCCGTCGCGCCTCAATCGAGCGCTCGTCCGAAATCAGACGAGTCAAACTGCTCAGGAGCTCGACTTGCGCCTCCTGATCGACGGGAACCTGCGCAAGGCTTGGCGACGCAATTGCCCAGAGAAGCACTCCAACCACAAACGCGCCTCGTGAGCGTCCACGCCTCAGTGCTAAGGGGTGATACTGCCGTGACACTTGGCCGACGATGTCATTTGGCCTCTGTTGGATTCCGTGAGTGAGCAGCTTTGTTCTACTTCCGCATCTCGTCTATGGACCACCGCCCTGCCCCGGCAAACACGAGGTACAGAAAAACGAAACAGTAAAGGACCGCTGCGTCTCCCCCGTTATTGGCGGGAAAGAACGAGCGCGGAGCGTGGGCGATGAAATAGGCGACAGCCATCTCGCCGCTTAGGAGAAAAGCCACGGCGCGAGTGAACAAGCCGATTGTGAGCAGAACGCCGCCGATGAGTTCGAGCACGCCAGCCCACCACGGAAGCGATAGGAACGGCGGCACAGTCGTGAGGTCAGGAAAGCCAAGCAGCTTGCCGGTGCCATGCTCAAGGAACAGGAGCGCAGTGATCATCCGGAGGACCCCAAGCGCCTGGGGCCGCCAGCGCAGCAAGCGATCTTGAATGGCGCCCATGCTCACCTCCTCCGGGTCTCATCCTACAACACGTCACTCCTGCCGGTCGGCTGGGCTCACTCCGGCATCCGGGCGGCTGAACTTTGGTGGGTGCGCTGCGACGTCGGTCAGCAGGAAGGCCAAGTAGCCGATCAAACCGAGCAGGAGTGCAGCCTCCAGGAGCCAGCGCACTTGTCTTGGCAACGGCGGACCATGCGTTTTCGGGACATCGAGAGTAGACGGCTCTGGTTGACGGGGGGTCTCATCGCGCAAGGAGTCGGTTAAAGCCGGCAGCCCCTCGTGCTCGCCGCGATCAAGGGGCCGATTTGGTTTTGGGCGCGACGAATGGGGCATGACCGCCTCACACAAAATTCTGCCTCGCCCCTGCAAATGGACCGCATTCGTGCAACCCAAGGGCGCTCACCAATCCGTGTTCTCGATAGGACCAATAAAAAGCGCTGGGATGGCATGCAGAGCAGGGCCCGCCATAGCCGGTTTGCTTCGACATGGCTTGATGCCGATAGTCGTAGTCGGCCTCGTACAGCGTGACGCGATCAGCGACAAAGACGTGTTAGTTTACGCGACGAGCGTGTTTGCGAGCTACTGGTCGGCTTGCCTTGCTCCATCGCTGTTGGACAATGAGGGTGGGAGACAGAGGTGCACATCGGACGCCCAACGGTTTTCTGGGTAAGCGTCTGCGTAGTCTCCCTCGTCACGCTGGCGCTTTTGAGACCTATCTTGTTTCCGTTCGCGGCGGGATTGGCACTCGCGTATCTGCTGGCTCCGACCGTCCGAAGGCTGGAGCACATCGGCATCAATCGGTCGCTTGCAGCGTTGATGCTCGTTCTGCTTTTGCTGGTCGTTCTGGGAAGCGTGCTGGTGGTGCTCCTGCCGGCCATCATCGAGGAAGTGAAGTTCTTCATCGCCGACTTTCCACGCACTCTCGCGCGGGTGCAGTCCATTTTTATCGAATCGAGCGGACCGTGGCTGCGCAAGGTCGCGGGGGCGGAGCTTCGAATCGAAGATACGACCGCAAAAGAGATCACAGCCATGGGCGGCGTTTGGGTGGAGGACGCGCTTCGCTCGGCCTGGTCGGGCGGCGAGGCCTTGTTCTCGCTCTTGTCGCTGCTCGTCGTTCTTCCCATCGTCACCATCTACCTTCTTGTCGATTGGGACCGAATGGTCGAGACGGTCGATGGTTGGTTACCTCCCGGGAAGCGTGACGACGCACAGGGGCTTGCTAGGGAGATACGCGACTCTGTCGCTGGTTTCATACGTGGCCAGATCGTCATCTGCCTCATCTTAGCCGGATATTATGCAATTGCATTGAAGTTAACCGGCCTCGACCATGCCGTCCTCATCGGGATTACGGCGGGACTAATCAGCTTCGTCCCGTATTTGGGAGCCGCCGCCGGCCTCGTCATCGCGCTGTGCGTCGGCGTTGCCCAGTTTTGGCCGAATTGGCCCCTGCTTGCCACGATCGTGGGGATTTTCTTGGTCGGAGAGAATGTCGCCGATTACATTCTATCGCCGCGCATCATTGGAAGCCGCGTGCAATTAAACCCTGTCTGGCTGATGTTTGCGCTGTTCGCCTTCGCTTACCTGTTCGGCTTTATCGGCCTGCTCGTGGCCATTCCGCTTGCTTCCGCATTGGGCGTCGTGGTGCGATTTGCAATGCGAAGGACGATAGCGCCGTGACCTTGCGCGATTGCTCTGATCGGCGGGGCGCGCGACGGCGGATGCGCTGGCGGCTCTCACGCCTGGCAGATCCTCAGTTCGGCAAGCGCACCAGCGTCCACTCGCTGAAACTGTGGGGGATCCCCTCTTTGCGGGGGTCCACGTTCCTGGGCCTGAAGGTGTGTCCACGCACGAGTTCGTCTAGCGCCGCTTCCGGCTTGTGATAACTTCCGAGGTCTTCGTCGTTTAGACCCACGCGCCAGCGGCCATCCAACGGCCTTATCCACCAGGTGCCCGCCGCTGTCTTGACGGTCCAGTAGCTCATTGCGCTGATCCTCCCTCCCTCGCTGCGCGCCGCTGGTCGGGAGCTTAGCCGTTCGTTCCGGGCGGGAGCGTGCGAAGTCTCACAGCCGGGCTGCCGTCTGTCGCAATAATCTCGAACGTTTGATCGTTGGGACGGAGCGCGTAACGCCCGCCGAGAGCGGGTACGAGCGCTCCTGCTCGTTAGCGACCTCCTTGCCGCCCGGGATCACAGTGTCGGTCAGGCTCCACAGGATGGTTACGCAGGCCCTCCCGGTGTCGTCGATCACGGCAATCCGCTCGATAATCTCGCCCAGCGCTCCTTGAGCCTCACACCCGGATCAATGTCCGTCGATGAGGATCGCTATCCCGACCACAACGATGGCAATCCAAAAAAGCGCGACGGCGGAGAATGAGTTCCGGGGCAGCAAGCACCCTCCAACCTACGCAGGCGCAGACGGCGACAATCGCGCCAGCGGTTCTAGCGGCAAGGTCACCTACTACGTCGCAATGCCGTTCTTAAGAGACGATCAAGGAGATCTGGTCGCGGGTGAGCCTGCTGAATGTCAGAGTTCCCGGAGCGCCGTCGGGTCCGCCCAAGCCATGGCGTTAGTGTACGGTGGAGCGGTCGCGTTCTCCCGAAGCGGCGATCCCGCGGTTGGTGAGTTCGATGACGCCGTTGTGCTCGCGGCCGTCGGTGACGTGCCGGCGGATCTTTCCGGGCTCGCAAAGTGAGGATCGTCCCTCCGTGAAAGCATGGATATGCTGCAGGCTCTACGTGGTCGTTCAGCGGTTGTTCCGTTTTCGGCAGGATTTTGCCATTTTGGACTTGTCCGAAGCGGAGCCGCGTGCTTACTACGCCCAACAAAAAGGCCGCAGGCTTTCGCCGGCGGCCCAAGTCTAGGGAGGAAACGCCCAAAGAGGGCTGCAGCAAAGCTGCAACACTCAATTTAGGGTGCGCCGCACAAGACGGCAAGCGCTAGGGGCAGCAAGGCTGCCCCTATTTTATTGGTTGTGCTTTCTGAGTTACGCGTTCCATTGCAAGTGCCCTGGATCGCCTCTTTGCCTGCTTCTGTGAGCTCACCAATGGTAGGTGGGGCTCGTCCTCCGGCGACCTGAGGGGATGGTGCACAGACCCGATTACCGCCAAGTCGGGTGAAACTGAGCCCCCCGCGCGATTTTCCAACGGTTATGATCTGCCCTGACTTTAGAATCGATGTCTTCGCAGGTCGTTTCGAGCCAGCGCCTTGGCTGGGCTGCCACATCGGCAGCTATTTCGCGCCCGGAACGACGTCCTCCGGCATGGATGGCAGCGAGATCGGACCCCATCGTTCGTAGCACTGCGCGTTCGTCCGACACGGTTTCGAGTGCCCCAAGATCGATCTTACGGGAATCCGCTGCGATGCGCCTCACGATGCAACCGGCACCATACCGCAAAAACGGATCCGAAGACCGGAATCGTGAAGTGGCGACGGCGAGAAAAGAAAGCCCGAGGTCCTCCCGCTTAGCCGCGTAGGCCCACGCGGATGGGACCAAAGCCTTGGCCTCGCGAACCGCCAGTCCCCCCCGCCAGCAGGCGATCGCCACGATGCGCGGGCGGCCCAGAGATCCACCGCCTTTTTGTCGCATAGCGAACCGCTTGAGGAGTGCCCCCGCCGGCAAGGACTCCGTGAGCGCGGCCGCGACCGCTTCGGACGGAGTAATCTTCTGCAGCTTCGCCATCCTGCGGAGGAACTTGCCTTGTTGGGCAGCTGGCTGCTCGAGAAGCATACGCATCCAGCTCACCTCCCGATCCACGAAGGTCGGCGCCGGTCGCTCCAAACCCGCAGTGTATCCCTCGAGAATGGCGGTGCACCGAGCATCGGGAGGGCTGTTGAAAGAGGTCGACAAGCGCGCGCTCACCCCCAGTCGCACAAGATCGTATGCGAAAGGCAAAACGGCGGCCTCGTCAAAATCATTGGCCCCCCAGACGAGCCGCCCTTCTGCGTCCCGCCAGGTTCCGAAGTTGTCGACATGGGCGTCTCCGACCGACGGAACACGCACCAGGTGATTGAACTCTGGGCACCACTTCGGAAGCTTGCGCGCGAAACGGTAGCAGGTCGCACGCAAGAACCTGAAGGGGTCCAAGGCCATGAGTCGGTGCTTCTCCTGCAAACCTTCCTCGACAATGTCGCACTGCTCTCGGAGCCACGTCTCGTACCGGTCGGTCTCCTCCACGATGGACATGGTCCCCCCTGATACGCAGCCTAAGGTGTCGTCTCGCGCAGCGAACCATCGGCCGAGACGGCAGCGTTCATCAGCACACCGCGATTGCCTGAAACCTGGCTGCAAACTAACTTACGAGCATGGAAGCTCACAGTGTAGCAGGCGGCATGATCAAGGAAAGCGACGGGCGGCAGTCGGCTCCCCCCGCTGCCATGCCTGCCTCTAATGATCTTGCAGAGCTGTATGGTCTGACCGACCGACTGTTCCGTTCGTCCTCTCTTGCGGATGTTTACGACGCAGCGCTGGACGCCATCGAAAGCACTCTGGGCTGTCGAAGAGCCTCTATCCTGCTTTTTGATGACTCAGGTGTCATGCGGTTCGTCGCCTGGCGCGGGCTGTCCGCAGGGTATCGCAAGGCCGTCGATGGCCATTCGCCTTGGCGTGCAGGCGATCGCGCTCCTGACCCGATCCTCGTAGAAGACATCGCGGCGACGAATGAGCCCGAGCCTCTGAAGCGGGCAATCCGGCAGGAAGGCATCTCGGCCCTGGCCTTTGTTCCGCTTGTGGTTCGCGGCGGGGTCGTGGGTAAGTTCATGACGTACTACGAGGCGCCACACGTTTTCAGCCAACGCGAGATCGATCTTGCGGTCACCATCGCCCGCCAGGTCGGCTTTAGCATTGAGCGGGCCCAGGCCGAGGAGGAGCGCCGGGCAGCGCAAAGGGCCCTTCAGGAGCAAGAGGAGCGGTCGCGCGTGATGCTGGAGCGCGCTCCGGTCATGATTTGGACAAGCAAACCAACAGGATCGTGCGAGCATCTTAACCTCATGATGAGGGAGTTTTGGGGGCTGCAGGAAAGCGAAGTGTCCAGCTTCGATTGGGCAGAAACTATCCACCCCGATGACGCGCCTCGGATCGCCGAAATCATGACGCGGGCAGTAAGCGAGCGCAGTGGCGTTCGGCTGCAGGGTCGCTACCGAAACGTACACGGCGTCTACCGCGTCCTGTTGACCGATGCCCAACCCCGGTATTCATCTGCCGGCGAGTTCCTGGGCATGATCGGCGTCAACGTGGACGTCACAGAGCGCGAGGAGGCGGAAGCGCAACGCGAACTGCTCCTCGCTGAGCTCAATCATCGGGTCAAGAACACGCTGGCGGTGGTCCAGGCGCTTGCGCAACAGACCTTCAAGGGCTCCGAGGTTCCAGCCCATCTCAGGACAGCGTTCCAGGGGCGGCTGCATGCCCTGGCGGTGGCCCATACCATGCTCACGCAAAGCAATTGGACCAATGCTTCGCTTTCCAGGCTCGCCGAAGACACGCTGAACGCCAGTCTGAATCATGGGGAGCGTCTGTCGCTGGAGGGCCCCAGGATCCTGCTCGATCCCAAAGCCGCCCTGGCGGTGACCATGGCCTTGCACGAAATGCTGACCAACGCCGTGAAGTACGGGGCGTATTCCAACGAGTGCGGCACGATTGCGGTCCGGTGGGAGTTGATCGACGCTCCGAAGCCTCGTTTCCGGTTGGAGTGGAAGGAAACGGGTGGACCGCCCGTCGTCCCTCCCACGAAGGCTGGTTTCGGCTCGCGCTTGATTCAACGGCTCATCGCGGATGATCTGTGCGGCAAGGTCAATATCGATTTCCAGACCGCAGGCGTTGTCTGCTTGATGGAAGGACAGGTGAGCGCTAACCACAGCGACGCGGCGTAAGCGGGGATCACCTACGGCCTGGACATCGATCTCCACGGTGAGAGCTAAAGACCCCGCACGTGCTGACGGCGAAACCTGTTCCGCTCACTGCAAAGGAACGTGATGCCCTTCAGGCAGCCGCCGCCTATCATGGCAGCCTCGCGCGGCTAAGGCTCGAGCGCCTGGTGAGGCTGGTGGGGCGCTTTTCCCTGCTCGTCCTCGCCATTGGAGCGGTCCTCCTTCCAGTGCTCTGGTTGTTGGCGGGTCCGAGCCGGCTGGCAGCACCTTTGCTGGCATTTGGTCTCGTAGCTCTGTTGATGCTTGCCGGAGTTGCGGCGGTCGCCCAGGCCGGTGTCCAGTACGAGCACGAGGCGCTGCTGCGCCAGCAAAGCATGGCCCGCGACCGAGCTGGAGACGCGCACGCAGAACTGGTCACACTCAGCCTGGACTCCGACTGCCTGCGCCTGCGCCACGAGCACGGGGCCTACTTCATTGTGGCGGACGGACATGGCGGGGCCGTTGTGTTCGACATCGCGAGCGTCGGAGGCGATCCGCGTGAACGGATGGCTCGGGCGGACCGAGTGCCTACGGTCTGGAGTTGGCGTCAATTTGGAGATCGCATTCGCTCCTTTCGGACCGGCGGTAAGGCCATCCTCCTGAAAGAGTGGGATCGGCTAGACGAAGTCGATCCGGCGGCAGTGTATGCAGCCCTGGGGCTCGACGACGTTCCGGTTGACCGACAGGCTCTGCCTTACGGCCCCGCCGAAGCGCTCCGCCGCCTCGAACGTTTGGGCAAGCCGCCCGCGTAGCAACCTGCAGTATCGCTGTCCGGACCGCCAATCGGAGGAGCAGGATCGTGCGCATGGGACCGAGTAGTGGTGCTTGCTGAGGCGAGTTGTGCAGTGCGGGAGGTCGCGCGCGGAATTAGCCGCGGTGCGCAAGACTGGATCGCCTGCTGCGAAGTCTACCGCATGGGCGAGAGCGAACCGGTCACGTGCCGCTTCAGGGTCGAGGACGCCACACCAGCCTTCTCTGTCGCTCGGTCGGCACTGCACGCCCGCCAGTACACCCGTGACGAGGCGGCAGGCAGATGCGCCCCCCGCTGCGCGTGTCAGCCTTCAATCAAACTCCTTATGCTCCAAAGCGACTCGCTGCTGCTGCAAATGGAGTCACGAGGGTGCAGCTGGCCTTTCATTGCGAAAGCACCGGAGAGCCCGCCCATTGCTTGAGACCGACGGTCGAGCATCCTGTCTGTTCGAAGTTCAGATTGACGTTGCCGTTGGTCGTGAAGGTGTGCACGGCGAACTTGGTGCACTTGCTGTTATCGCTGTTGCCGTTCCCGCTCATCGTCACGTTGCTGTTGGACAGGTAAATCAGCCCGTCAGCAATGAGCGTCGCTCCAGGTCCCCATGTGATGTCGACGTTCGCGGTCAGAGCCGGATCCTGGTAGATCGCTACGCCCAACCAGGGACTGCCGGAAGCAGAGGGAGGCGTGATCGCAAGGCTCGAGGCCTTGCCCTTGCCTTGAGGATAGGTGATCGCGTGGGAAGCGCTGTTTGCTCCCGCTAACACAAATGCGGTGCGAGGAGCCGAGACGCTTGCCTTGTCGGCGACGTCGATATCGCCGTTCTCGACGACGATGACGTTGTCGGTAGAAGCGGCGAGACCGGAGAGAACTCCGCTGCCGCTGAGCGAGAGTTTTCCGCACACGTGGTATTCCGTGTAGCCCGTCTTGGTCACGGTGATCATCTGGCCGGCGCCCGGTTTGGCAGTGTTGCTCCAGCTGGCGCCCACCTTTGAGCCTCCACATTGGAGCGTGATTGACTTAGCCAGGTCGGCATAGATGTCCGGCACGGCCGGCGCGGTCGCAGCGTTGCTGCAGCCGGAGGCGGCGCCGACGGCCACAGAGGCGATGGCAGAGCCATTGTGACCATGGCAATCGATGCTGGTGTTCGAGCGCAGGCCACAGCCCGACAGACTGACAGAGGGGGCTCCGTTGAACGCCAGGGAGGCGTCCGAGGATGCCATTCCCTGGCCGTAGGTCAGGATGCAGGATCCGTCTGGTCGCGCCAGCGAAGCGGTTGAGACGGCCGCGACCTGCATCGTTTTGATGCCGGCGAGGCCCAGAAAAGACATCCGGACATCCAGCTTGGCGCTGCCGGAAAAGCTCCCTGAACTTGGCGTGGAGAACAGGACCGTCGCCGTTGTCGCTGAGTGCGGAATCTCCCCTTCCGATGCCATCACGCGGTTGGCTACATCGATTTGCTGAGACGTCGGCTGGGTGACGCCCGCCATCACCGCTGAATCAAGGCGGGCCTGCAGCCTGGTCTTCGCGCCGTATGCGGTCGAGAGATCAACCGCTCCGCCGCCCGCTAAGGTCAGTGGGACCAGCGCGATAGCAAAAGAAGTTGCGATCGTCGCGTCCCGGCACTTCGTAAGCCTTTTGAACGTGTTGAGAAGCTCAGCCCACATTGAACTCTCACCAGAGTTAGCAGTTGCTGCGGTCGATTTCTATAAGCTTGCACCGCCATAATCCGCCACGAAGGCTTAAAAAGTTACACTAGCCTGCAGGTTTCTGAGCTGCTCCCCGATCCTTGGACAGATTCCCGGGTGGTTTAAGCTACTCTGCGGGCCTGCTGATCGGTTTCAATGGCTAGAGCGCCAGCTCATCGATGATCGCGTCGAGGTCTGCAAGTTCGTCGTGGAGTTGGAGATACCTCGCGCCAGCGACTTCAGCGCGATCCGGTAGGATGCGCAGTTGATCTCGCAGACTATCAGGCGCGGCAACGATGGTATCCTGCACCATTTGCAGAGCATCCTTCCGTGCAGTGACTGCGGTCTTGCGACAGGCGACAAGCACGCGCAGCGCCTCGACCATTCCGTCGCGGCTGCGAGGCGCGACAGTACGCTTGCCCGCGAAAGCGGCATGGGCAGCGTTCTGAGCGTCGAGGTCCTCGTTCTTCCCACGCTTGCATCCTGCTTGTCTGGCGTCGTCACTTCGTGCGTGCCGGTTTGCGCGACGCAATTGGGCGAGCCCGGGCGAGCAGCGGTGCGCGCGTTCGCCTGTGCGCGCCTCATCGCCCTCGCCTGTTGGGCTTGCGGGTCCTGTGATACCTTGGGGCAAGTAGAGACCACAAAGTGGCCATTGCGGAGGGGTGATGAGCAACAAGCCAGGCATTCTGGTGGTGGATGACTCGCGTCCAGTACTTGTTGTCGTCCGCACGATGCTGGAGACGTTCGGATATTCAGCCGACCTGGTTGATTCCGGAACAGAGGCGCTCAGACGCTTGCATGTTCGTTTTGAGGAAGGCCGACCTCACGCGGCAGCGGTGCTGAACCATACCATGTCTCCGATGACCGGGCTGGACGTCCGGCGCGCAATGCTCGCCAACCGGTCGTTCAGCGCCGTCCCCGTGATCCTGATGAGCACCGCCGAGGCGGCGGGCGGTTTGTCCGCAAAAACGCGAGATATGTTCTCGTCCGTTCTGGAAAAGCCCTTCGCGGCAGAAGCGTTGCGAGCGGCGATCGATAGCGCCGTGGCGCAATCGCACGGTCCCGCTGCGACGGACAACGCACGCGCTCAAAGGTAATGTGAACGCGGGCACGCTTCTCGCGAAATCAACATCCAGGAGAGTTGCCATGGAGCGACGGCATCCCTACTGCCGACCTCTTCGAGATCGCTGAAGGTCTTGATCGAACTGAGCTGCTCGACATTCTCGTCAGGGTCTTTGCGGAGATTGCTCACGAGGCCGTCCCCGCCGAGGAGATTGATGCGGCATGCGCGCGGATCTCGGAGCGGCTCGGGATCAACCTGAGCCGTAAGCTCAACTAAACAGCGAAGGAAGAACGCCCTGCTCAGAGCGCGCGCCGCGTTTGTATCACTTGGCGTTTTTAACGCTTGACGCGTGATGGTGTTGGCTCGGCGGGGCTTGGACCCCGAGGCAATGCAGCACCTTCGGCTCGACGTCCTCCAGCTCGGGCGCGCAACGGAGTCGGCTGTAGTGGCGGTCATGCGATTTGCCGGCGCACCATGAGAATGCCAGAGCATCAGGTCAGCGAAACGGAGTCGGCTGCGGTGGCGGTCATCTTGACATGACGGCGCACACGGAGCCTCGACATGTCTCGTGCCGAGGCCTGCCGCAGGCAAGTGGTGAGGTTTGCCAGTGCCCCGAGCAACTGCCGGATGGCGATAGCGCGAGCACGGCTCGGCCATTGGCTACAAACATTGACATAGACACGGGACAACAGAGGCCGCCGGGATGAGGGCGGCCTCCGTCCGGATAGTGGGCCCTCAGACGGTCAAATCGTGATACGTCACGACGACGTGGCCATCCTTGTCAGCCGTTATTGCGAAGCCAGCTTCATCGAAACTGCCTTCCAACGCGATCGAGGCGCTGTGGCTCGCGTCCGCCACCGTCAGAATGCCAGCGCTTCCAGCGGCGTTGGCCGTGAAGGTGAGGCTGGTGTTCGTATCCACTGCGATTTCGGCCAGGTCGATGGTGTCCCCCGCACCGAAGCCCGTCACGGAGCCGGTGAAGTGCAAGCTGTCGTCGAGCTGAATTGTGCCGTCGCCATGGCCGAGATCCACCTTGATGGAGGAAGCCGCTGCGAATTCGAGCGTGGCGCTCCCGTCGACGATGGCCGTGCCTGAACCGTTGGTCGCGCCTCCAAGCAGGATGTCTCCGCCATGGGCCCATACGACGCCACTGGTGTCGAGGTTGCTTGCGACTGTCAGGCCCCCTGCTCCCGTGGCCTCGAGTGTCCCGGTATTCACGACCGTCTTCGTACCTGTGTCGATAATCAGGGCATGGCTGCCATCGGCAATGACGGTGCCGTGGTTGACGAAGCTCATTTGGCCCGCGCCAATCTGGCCAGCCCCGGAAATCGTGTTGTCGACATTCGTGAGCAGAATGGCGGAGCTGGTGCCTTCGATCACGTTTTCCGCGTGGTCAGACAGAACAACGTGCCCTCCTCCGTCGAGCGTAATGCCGTCGCGGATCAGCTGGAGCAGCGTTTCGGCTCCAGCGGACTGCAGCTCGACGGAGCCGGTGTTGTGGATGATGCCGCTCAGCGGCAGCATCGCTCCGTCCCCGATGGTCATGGTGCCCGGGTTCTCGGTCGTGGGCTCCTGATTAAAGAGGAAGTTGTCCGCCGATAGCGCCGCGCTGCTGACGCCGTTGAAGGTGATCGACATGCCGCTGCCGAGTGTCAGAACAGCATTGCCGGTTGCGTCATCTACCAGATGAGCCTGGATTGGGGTCCAGCTGGTGAATCCGGCGAAGCCGATGAGATCGACTTTGTCATTGGCTGCGTCGAAGCTGTAGAGTCTGTCTGCCCCGATTGGATCGGCGAAGACAAATAGGTCGGCGCCGGCGCTGCCGGTCAGGTGATCGTTTCCTGACCAGGCGAAGATGGGTGAACCGGGCGCGTACGCTTCTACGTTGTCGAAAACCTTCTGTGAGGCGGTTGTCCCGTCAGGCCGGAGCCAGGTCTCCGTGATCTGAATCAGTTGTGCGCCGACCGATGTTGTCGAGATGGCTAGGGCTCCAAGATCGCTCGCCGTAAGGGTTGCAGAGCCGTCAGGGTTTACGACTACTCCCGGGAGCGACCATTCAGGATGCCATCCGGAGATCGTCAAGGTGACGGCCGAGTTTGAACCCGTAGGATCTGACAAGGCGAGGTTGATTGGGGCTCCAGCCGTCCCGGCAGGTGCGACGCTGATCTTTCCACTTCCAAGTCCAGTATTGCCAGCCAGGTCGCTGTAAGAGCCAGCATTGACTTCCACTTGGCTGCCACCATTGGTGTTGTTAAATCGCACCGTAAAGATTGTATCACCGTCCTGCCCCGTAAATGTGGTTGCGTCGAGTGAGCCTCCACCTGTCTGCACGATGTCACCGAAGGTGAAGCCCTTTACGGGCTCGCTGAAGGTGAACGTGACGATATCGTCGGCACTTCCTGTGGACACGGGTGCGCTGGTGATGGTCACGCTAGGTTTTGTACTATCAACCGTCAGAGTGATGGTCGCGGACGCAGTTCCGGTGGCGTTTCCTCCATCGCCATCGTTTAGCGTGAAGGTGAGCGTCTTGGTCGCTGCACCGCTGGAGCTATTTGCATATTGTATATTGTCGATGAGGGTCTGCACCGCGGCGATCGTGGCGCTCGAATTTGTGAAGTTGATCAGGAGAGCACTTCCGTTTGTGCCTCCTGATACGCTTCCAATCACCACCCCGCCGTAGGTAACGTTGGCTCCCGACACTCCGATCTGGCCTGCAGCGCTCCCCTGACTTCTAATGGTCAGTTGGTCGGAGCTGGCGCCATTGGCGGCGAACGCAATTGTCAAGGATCCGCCAGAGAAATCCACACTATCGGGATCCGCCAGCGTGCCGGACGGAGCGATAATTGCCGGCCCGGTGTTGACGGTGTAGGTTAGGGTCGTGCCCGTGCCGGCCGACAGGCTGTTTAGGTCAGGCGACGGCGCGTCATTGGTGCCGGTCAGGGTCAGCGTCACAGGCTGCGAGACAAGCCCGCCCTTGCCGTCCGAGACCTGCACGGTCGAGACCAGCACGACCTGTGAGCCGGCCGGGAGAAAGTCGGGCGAGGCCAGGTTGAAGCCCCAGGCGCCCGTCGCCGCATTGGTCACCGAGAAGGCCGCCTTGATGGCGTCGGACTGCGCCGTCGTCAGGGTCACGCCCGTGGCCGTGACCGTCT